>JYMV01003808.1_pt1 | contig 65485 bp, 52 predicted proteins | sample 338911 | NCBI WGS metagenome assembly JYMV01 (sample SAMN03354496, study PRJNA234377) | hydrothermal vent metagenome | biome: Deep sea; feature: Hydrothermal plumes at the Eastern Lau Spreading Center, Western Pacific Ocean; material: Seawater | place: Tonga | collected 2009 | depth 2000 m m | reverse complement strand
CTGCTCCAGTACTTAGCATCCCAGCTGATTACACAGCAGAGTGTTCTGACGCTCACCCTATGGATGCAGCCTCAGCTACTGATAACTGTGGAGAGGTAACTATCGACGTTGTCGAGGCTACTACAGCGGGAGCTTGTGCAGGTGATTACACAATCACTCGTACGTTCACAGCTACTGATGACTGCGGCAATGCTACATCGGCTACTCAGACGATTACTATAGTTGATACTACTGCTCCAGAATTCACGTTCGTGCCTTCTGACTTTACTGCAGAGTGTACAGATAACACATCGATGGGAGATGCAATCGCTACAGACAACTGTGGTGCTGTGACTATCAACGTTGTCGAGTCGACTACTCCAGGCGATTGTGCAGGTGATTACACTATCACTCGTACGTTCACTGCTACTGACGACTGTGGTAATGCTACTTCAGCAACTCAGACTGTGACATTCTTTGATAACACAGCGCCAGTACTAACAATACCGGCTGATTACACGGCTGAATGTTCTGATGCTCATCCTATGGATGATGCAACGGCAACAGATGCATGTAGTAGTGTGACTATCGAATTGTTTGAGTGGACTACTCCAGGTAACGCTGTTGGTAACTACGTTGTGACTCGTACGTTTACAGCGACAGACGCATGTGGTAACTATACAACAGGAACACAAACAATTACTATAGTTGATACTACTGCTCCAGTACTTAGCATCCCAGCTGATTACTCTATGGAGTGTGGAACAACTATGATACTTGATGATGCTGTAGCGTCTGACAACTGTGGAGATGTTAGCATAATCATTACTACTAATACAATAATTGGAAGCTGTGCTTCTAACTACCAGTTAGTAAGAACGTTTACTGCTTCGGATGATGCTGGAAACTCAGTGTCGGCTTCGCAGATTATTACTGTAGAAGACACGACTGCTCCTGTGTTTACTTATACTCCTACTGCTACTGTGACCTTGAACGAGGCGGACGGTGATGTTATGCCGGAGGCGTTTGTATTGGTTTGGGATGCATGTGACTTAACACCTACATGGAGCTACTCAGACGTAGTGACTGATGTGACAGGTGCTACGACTACTACTGTGAGAACATACACAGTGGTTGATGATTGCGGAAACTCATCTACGTTTGTACAGACTATCATCTTCACATCTGTGATTGAAGGTTGTATGGATCCGATAGCTTGTAACTACAACATCGAAGCAAACCAAGATGATGGAACTTGTTCATACCCTCAGTTCGCATACGATTGTAATGGAGACTGTTTGAACGATGTTAACGAGAACGGAATCTGTGATGAATTAGAGATTCTTGGTTGTACTGATCCTACTAACCCAGGATACAACCCAGCGGCTAACGTTGATGATGGATCTTGTCTAGTTGGTGGATGTATTATTTCATACGCTTGTAACTACGACACTACAGCTGATTACCAGTTGACTGGCTCTTGTGAATTCACTTCATGTGCTGGTTGTACTGATGTGGCTGCTTGTAACTACGATCCAACAGCAACCCTCAACGATGGTTCATGTTCTTACCCTGACTACGGTTACGACTGTCTCGGTGTATGTGTGAACGATGCTGACCTTGATGGAATCTGTGATGAGTTTGAGGTTCCTGGTTGTACAGATCCTTCTAACCCAGGATTTAATCCAAACGCTACAGACGATGATGGTTCTTGTTTAGTTGGAGGTTGTGTGTTACCGTTTGCTTGTAACTATGACGCTTCTGCAGACTACCTAGTAATCACTGATTGTGACTTCTCTACGTGTGTAGGTTGTATGGATGTTACAGCATGTAACTATGACGCATCTGCGACGATCAATTCACCAAGTTCTTGTTCATATCCAGTTAACCAGTTCGTTGACTGTTTCGGAGAGTGTAATAACGATACTGATAATGACGGAGTTTGTGATGAGTTAGAGATTGCAGGTTGTACTGACCCAGCGGCGAATAACTACAACCCGAATGCTACAGACGATGATGGTTCTTGTATCATTCTAACAGGAGGTTGTACTCTACCATTCGCTTGTAACTACGATCCTACGGCAGACTACTACCTACCTGGTTCTTGTGACTTCTCTTGTCTATTCGGAATGCCAGCGTCAGGAGCTGTTTGTACAGACCCTCTAGCTTGTAACTTCGGTGAAGCAGGAGTATGTGAGTACTTCGATGAGTTTGGAGTATTGTGTGCAACACTAGGATGTATGGATGAGGCTGCTTGTAACTACGATCCAGCTGCTCAGATAGCAGGTTCATGTGACTACACTTCTTGTCTAGTTTACGGTTGTACAAATGTTAACGCTTGTAACTACGATGCGCTTGCAACAACTAATAACGGTACTTGTGAGTACACAAGTTGTCTAGGTTGTACTGATACTACGGCTAATAACTACGATCCAACTGCTACTGTAGATGATAACTCTTGTACATATGATGTGTACGGATGTATGATCCTCACAGCTTGCAACTACAACCCTGATGCGACAGTGAGTGACGATTCTTGTGACTTCGTTACCTGCTTCGGTTGTGCTACGCCAGCGGCTTGTAACTACGACGTGAATGTGATTTACCCTGATGGGTCTTGTGTGTTCGCTGATGCTGGTTACGATTGCGATGGTAACTGCTTGGCTGATGCTGACGGCGACGGAGTTTGTGATGCAAATGAAATCGTAGGTTGTACAGATAGTGAGGCTTCGAACTACAACCCTGATGCCACTGATGATAGTGGTAGTTGCCAGTACCCTTCTAGTGGTTGTACAGACCAAACTGCTTGCAACTTCGACTTCACAGCCGTTGCTGATGATGGCTCTTGTGAGTACACTAGTTGTTCAGGTTGTATAGCTCCATCGGCTTGTAACTACGATCCTGCAGCTACTCTAAGCGATGGTACATGTATATTCCCAGACATCGACGGTAACTGCGGTCCAGTTTGTGATTCGGATGTTGACGGAGACGGAATATGCGATGCTGATGAGATTGCGGGCTGTTCATACTCTACGGCGAGTAACTACAGTGCAACTGCTACTGACGACGACGGTTCATGTATGTTCTTCGGATGTACTAACGGCGACTACAGTAACTACAACGCATTCGCTAACAACGACGACTCTAACTGTTCGAACACTCCTCTAAGCGCTGACTTCAATGGCGATGGAATAGTTCAGCTAGAAGACCTACTCGAGTTCTTGATCGCATTTGGTCAGTCAGGACCTAACTGGTCTATCGATTGGGTTGACGCAGCTTGTGGTGTAGTAGGTGTTCCGTTCGGCGACTTGATAGACGCTACTGCTCCAGGGTGTACATACCCGACAGCAGCTAACTACGATCCTGCTGCTACGATGGATGCTGGTAACTGTGTGTTCCCAGGATGTACTGATTCAACAGCTCTGAACTTTAACCCACTCTCTAACCTTGAGGACTCAAGCTGTACCTACCAGGTATGTCCTGACTTCAACGGAGATGGATCGGTTCAAGCTCAAGATTTACTTGACTTCCTCATCGCTTGGGGAACGATTTATCAGTAGCTTAATGAAAGAGTATAAAATAATGGAACGATCTTAAGATTTAAAGATGGAACTTAACGTCTTGAAGAAGCTTTCCAAATTAGAAGGGCTGGCCAAAAGTGGCTGGCCCTTTTTCATGGCCTTTTGTTTTGTGGAGGGTAGTGATTGCCGTTACTTCGCGTAATAATTAATCACACCGATAACATCATTGAAATGAATCGAATTTATATCGCTACTAAACTGTTTGTTAGTCTTTTGCTAGTTGTTTCCTCAAGCGCTGCTTTAGCGCAAGTGGATGTTCTAAACGCTGTTTGGGTATTGAACGAAGGGGTGCAGGACTGGGATACTGGGGAGATGACCGAGATTGCTTCGGTTGGGGTTTACTCGCCTGTGTCGTTTGAGTATACTGAGGTTTATCAATTCGAGGGATCGAGCTTTACTACGAACATTGTAATAGCGGAGGGGGCGGCATTTATCGGAGCCGATAATAAGATTGTGAAAATCAATCTAGATACGTACGAAGTAGAGGCAGAAGTCGCCTTAGATGGAGTTCGTCAACTTTCATACTATGACGGCATGATTTACGTGACTCGTGGCGATGTCGATCCTATCACATGGGCTTCGGTTGAGTTCGATTCGTACTTTGTTTGGTTTGATGCAGAAACATTAACATGGGTAGGAGAGATCCCGTCAAGCGTGGGAGTTGCCTATGCTGCTGAGGGAGTAGTTATTCAGGACGACGTGGCTTACATCGCTATTAACAACGGCTTTGCATGGGCGCAAGAAGTGGGCATTTTAGGTGTGTACGATTTGACTACTGGCGACTATAGTGAGTTCGACCTAGGCGATAACGGCAAGAATCCAGCTCACATTAAACTTGTGGAGGGTGCAGTTGTGCTTGTGAATAACACTGACTGGAGCGCAACGAGTCTTTCGCGTGTCGAGCTGACTTCTCTCGGCGCTGAGACTGCTACCATCACCACGACGTTGGTGGACGGCGTAGCTTCTGGATGCAATGCTGCCGCTATTATGGGTGATGAGATTGTATACCAAATCAGTTCTGAATTCGGCATGCGCAAAGCATCAACTCTAGACCTTTCTCCATCGTCAAGCACATGGGGACCAGCGGTAGATTCTTATTACCGTATGGCGTTAAACCCCCTAAACGGGAATGTTTATGCTACTGTGACGAACTTCTATGATATGGGAGAAGTTGCAATCCTCGATGCTTCAGGTTTATTAATCTCGTCTTTCGAGGCGGGCACTATTCCTGGGGGAATCGCTTTCGACATCAGAACTGTAGTTTCTGTAGATCAGTTAGAAATGACTGATAACGGTAGAGCAGTAGGGGAGTATGATGTGATGGGAAGGGTTTGGTCTGAGGGAAACCGAGGATTAAAGATAGAGAGATTCTCAAACGGTACTACCCGCGCTATTTACGTAGCGGAGTAAGCGAGTAGCAAAAGACCTACAGCGAGAAGGAGTTTAAGCCATGCAGATAACTGTGTGGCTTTCTTTTGCCAGGTGAAATACGCGATGCCGAGGGTTACGGCTATGAAAAGCCCGATAAGCAGGTCTTTTTCTGAATTCACAGTAATCCATATTGTGCTTGCGAGAAGTATTGCTATGAGTGTTTTGATCACGCGCCAACTCGATTTAGTGCTGTATACGATAGGGAAAGTAAGGTGACCGGCGATTCGGTCTCCTTCAATATCTTCAATGTCTTTCACTAATTCTCGTGTGAATACTATCAAAAATGTAAGGCCCAATAGTATTCCGAACTCCCATACAAACAACGTTAGATTCATCATTAGCGACATTGAAGTATCTATATCGTCGGCGTATGCAAAAGGGATGACAGAAGCTATCGAGGCTGCTACTATGAAGTTTCCTATGAGGACTCTACCTTTAAGTTTTGCTGAGTAGAAAAAAAGCACAATAGAAATCGTAAATGCGATCATCAACGGAATGTAATTTCCGATGGTTACAGACAACACACCTGCTGTAACTAGCCCGGCCGCAGTCAAGGCCCAATGACTTACGAGTGCAATTCGCCGCTTTAAAACCCGCCCCACTAAAGCCCGCTCAGGCTTATTTATCCTATCCTCTTTTATATCGAAGTAGTCATTAATGATATTACCTCCAGCCGCCAATAGCACCAATGGTAAAATAAATAGCACTTCTAAAAATAGACTTCCCCAAGCCCCATCGTAGCTATATCTTAAAATCGCAATAGCTGCTGCTATGATCGCTAAATTACCAGGTCTCATCACTCTAAACCAAGCCGAGATAGGTGAGGAGGTGACTTGTTTAACGGCTCCTTGGCCTTGCGAATCACCCATGGCTAGCATCGATTAAATCGCTCGAATTAGCAGTCGTCAGCGCGAAATTAAACCCTCCATGAATAGCGTGTGCACCATATCTCCCTTGCTTATCTAAGGCCAAATATCCCACCTGCAACTCACTCACGTCCATAGAGTCAATAATCCTCTTTACCGCAGCTTCACAAGCGGCTTGGGGGTGCATTCCGCCTCGCATTAATTCCACAACAAGGAACGAGCCTACCGTCCTCATCACCGCTTCCCCGAGTCCCGTTGCCGTAGCCGCTCCGACATTTCCATCTACGAAAAGCCCAGCTCCGATTATCGGACTGTCACCTACGCGTCCGTGCATCTTGAACGATACGCCAGACGTCGTACATCCGCCCGATAATCGACCCTCGTTATCTAAAGCGAGCATACCTATAGTATCGTGATTCTCGATATTTATTACGGGCTTATAATCATGAGTCTCCATCCACTTAATCCAAGCCTCTCGAGCTTTTTCAGTCAGAAGATTTGTAGGGACGAATCCTTGGTCTATAGCGAACGTTCTAGCTCCGTCTCCCACAAGCATCACGTGCGGGGTTTCTTCCATTACTTTCCTCGCAACCGATAACGGGTACATAATATCTTCGAGACACGCCACCGATCCCGCACGACCCTTATGATCCATGCAGCAAGCATCTAACGTAACCACCCCGTCTCTATCGGGCAGTCCTCCGATCCCCACGCTTAATCCTTCGGCATCGGCCTCCACAATCCTCGCAGCCGCTTCTATCATATCGAGCGAGCTACCTCCATTTAATAGCGCCCCGAACCCAGCCTTGTTCGCCACCATCCCGTGATTCCAAGTACTCACCATCGTCGCTTCCATCGTCGCTATATCACCCCCCATATCAACCTCGCTCCGCGCTATTTCACTTCCTAGCATTCTGTTTATCGCGAAAGGAGAAAGCCCTAAAACTCCACCTAAAGCAACTAATTTTTTCAAAAATCCCCTTCGATTTCTTTCAATATTCATCATACCCCGAAGTTACAGTAACTTTAATCCTACAAAACAACAAAGGCTCCCAAATTGGGAGCCTTTGATTTGTTTAGATATCGAAAGCCAATTTTGTGCTTTCGTAGCAGAACTTAAGAAGTTAGAGAGATTACTTAGACTCTTCGTCAGTCACTTCTTCGAAATCTACGTCAGTCACTTCTTGCTCGCCTTCTGAAGAACTAGCTCCAGCATCTGCTGCTCCAGCGTCTGCACCTGCATCGCCTTGAGCATACATTTCCTCGCTTGCAGCTTGGAATACTGTGTTAAGCTTTTCGATACGCTCTTTGCAAGCATCGACATCGCCTAGCTCGTGAGCAGTCTTTAACTCAGTAAGAGCTTCGTTGATAGGAGTTAGCTTGTCAGCAGGGATCTTATCTCCGAATTCCTTGAGTTGCTTCTCTGTTTGGAATATTAAAGAGTCAGCCTGGTTGATAGTCTCAACCTTATCCTTCATCTCTTTATCCGCATCTGCGTTAGCTTCAGCTTCCTGCTTCATGCGCTCGATGTCTGCCTCAGAAAGACCTGAAGAAGCTTCGATACGTACGTTGCTTTCCTTTCCAGTAGCCTTATCCTTAGCGCTTACGTTGATGATTCCGTTAGCATCGATGTCGAAAGTGACCTCGATTTGCGGAACTCCACGTGGAGCAGGAGGGATGTCAGAAAGTTGGAACTGCCCGATGCGGTGGTTATCCTTAGCCATAGCACGCTCTCCTTGGTAAACGTGAAGGTCTACACTAGGTTGGTTGTCTGCCGCAGTAGAGAAAGTCTCAGACTTCTTCGTAGGGATAGTTGTGTTAGCTTCGATAAGCTTAGTGAATACTCCACCCATAGTCTCGATTCCGAGAGAAAGAGGTGTTACGTCTAAAAGAAGAACGTCTTTAACGTCTCCAGAAAGAACACCACCTTGGATAGCAGCACCGATAGCTACAACTTCGTCTGGGTTAACACCTTTAGAAGGCTCCTTTCCGAAGAATGCTTTAACAGCGTCTTGAACAGCAGGGATACGTGTAGATCCTCCAACAAGGATTACTTCGTCAATATCTCCTTTACTAAGTCCAGCAGCTTTTAGGGCTGATGCACATGGCTTGATAGAACGCTTGATTAGCTCATCACAAAGTTGCTCGAACTTCGCACGAGTCAATGAACGTACAAGGTGCTTCGGCACACCATCAACTGGCATGATGTAAGGAAGGTTGATCTCTGTACTTGTAGTACTAGAAAGTTCAATCTTCGCTTTCTCGGCAGCCTCCTTTAGACGTTGTAGAGACATAGGATCTTTACTTAGATCGATACCTCCGTTTTCGTTTTTGAACTCATCTACGAGCCACTCGATTAAGATTTGGTCAAAATCATCTCCACCAAGGTGAGTGTCACCATCAGTAGAAAGTACTTCGAATACTCCATCACCTAGCTCGAGGATGCTCACATCGTGAGTACCACCACCTAAATCGAATACTACGATTTTCTGGTCGATAGACTTCTTGTCAAGTCCGTAAGCAAGAGCAGCAGCAGTAGGCTCGTTGATGATACGCTTAACCTCTAGTCCAGCGATCTCACCAGCTTCCTTAGTAGCTTGACGTTGTGCGTCATTGAAGTAAGCAGGTACTGTAATAACAGCCTGAGTTACGTCAGTTCCAAGGTGATCCTCAGCAGTGCGCTTCATTTTCTGAAGAACCATAGCTGAAATCTCCTGTGGAGTGTATGTGCGGTCGTCAATCTTCACTCGTGGAGTGTTGTTGTCTCCCTTCACGACCTCGTATGTCATACGCTTAATATCAGAAGCTACATCTTTGAACGAACAGCCCATGAAACGCTTGATACTAGAAATAGTCTTAGTAGGGTTCGTTATAGCCTGACGCTTGGCCGGCTCACCTACTTTTCTTTCGCCGTCGGCGATAAATGCAACGATAGAGGGCGTGGTACGCTTTCCTTCGCTGTTGTTAATTACGACTGGTTCGTTTCCCTCCATCACTGATACACAGCTGTTGGTAGTTCCGAGGTCGATTCCGATGATTTTACTCATAGTTATATATTTATTTTCGTTTTTATTATCTTATTTACATCCTCTCTTAGTCAAATCCCTTGCCATTCATGTTTTTTCTGGCACGACGTTCATCTTGTCAGTTTTATACCAAACCTTGTCAGTTTTATATGTCATTTTCTCTAATTCCATCTAATCAAGCCTGACACCCTGTCCGATTCCACTTACATTTGCGCCCGTGAATACGTCATCTTCTAACCCCGTAACGTTTGCCATTCTAGGCTTTGGTCATATCGGCAAACGCCACTCAAAGGCTATCATCGCACATCCTAATGCTACTCTGACCGCAATCGCTGACATAGAGCCAGTTTCTGTCGAAGGTGTAATCATTCATAAATCACTCGATTCCTTACTCGCAAGCCCTCAACTTCCAGAGGTGGTGTGTGTTTGTACTCCTAACGGTCTCCATGCAGCCCAAACCATTTCTATTCTCAACGCCGGCTGCGACGTAGTTCTCGAAAAGCCTATCGCTCTATCAAGCTCTGATGCTCGACGAATAGAAGAGGTCTCTATCGCGACAGGAAAGAATGTCTTTTGCGTGATGCAAAACAGGTTCGCGCCTCCTTCGGTTTGGCTTAAAACTCTTGTCGATTCGGGTAAGCTTGGAGAAATTCGCCAGGTTCACGTTCAGTGTTTTTGGAATCGAGATGACGACTATTATTCCGCCAGTCCTTGGCGCGGTACCCTCGAACTCGATGGCGGCCCGTTATTTACTCAGTTCTCACATTTCATCGACGTTATGTACTGGATTTTCGGCTCCATTTCTAATCCGCGCGCCATTTTCCGTAACCAAGCTCACTCTCACAACACCCAGTTCGAGGACTCAGGCCAAATCTCTTTCGACCTCCTCAATCAACCTTCAGCCTGGGGTTCCTTCACGTTCTCCACCGCTCTAGCTCACTCCAATTTCGAATCTTCGCTCACTCTCATGGCTGAAAATGGTACGATTCGCATCGCCGGTCAGTACATGGAAAAGGTGGTGTACTGCGATGTTAGCAACTACGAAATGCCCGACCTCGCCTCACCAGCCCCTCCTAACGACTACGGCTCGTATAAGGGCTCGGCCTCGAATCATCATCATGTTATGGCGAACGTAATTGACGTTCTCCGTTACGGAGCCTCAATCGCCACTCCAATTTCCGAGGGAATCGACGTAGTCGAGATCATTGAGGCGATGCACAATTCCGGCCCACGCCCATAAACTCTGTTTCTTCAATTGCATTTACGATTGTGCCTCCCACACAAAACTCAAACCAAATCAGGTCGTACCAAACCTAAGAACGGTCTTAACCACCAACTAACCTGAATCAACCGAGCCTTCGGTACAGATGTCGCACCAAATTCCTTGTAAAACCTGTCCACTCCAGGATCTGAACTCCCCCCGAAGTCTAATACGGTAGCACCTCGATCTCGAGCTTCCTCCATTGCGTGAGCAAGCATTGCTACAGAGGCGATACCGGAAAGTTTACTTCGTTTTTGGCCTCCGAAAGAGTAGAGACATGTACAATCATTCACCATAACGAATCCGCCCGAAGCGATGCACTCACCCTCCGCATTGCGCGCCTCTACAGCGAAACTATATTCCTCAGACGAAATGCTCGACAGTAGTTTACCGAGCTGCGAAGAGTTAGATCGGATACTCTTTCTATCACGACTCTCGTTATGAAGCTCGATAATTTCGGTCCAGTTTTCTACAGTCGTACAGACGATGCCTTCACGAGACGCCCTTCGAATTTGCTTAACACGAGTTGAAGGAAGTTTGTCGGCTAAATCTAAATACCTCGTATGCCTCCATTGAATTCGAAACTCCTTAGGTGTATGCTGTTTAATGCAAGCAGATGTGAGTTTGCATGTTCTAGTAGAGGGAGGGAGGTCTATGACTTTGATGGCTCCCGAGGCAGAGCTCCAGGACTTAGAGAGAGCTAGGAATTCTTCGTGAGTACAATCACAGGATAGACCGCAATCTAAAGCCCAAGGAGGCGTCGCCAAAATTTTAATTCCTTTAGATGTAAATCTTGAGAGCGCAGATTTCGCAGAACCAGCTAGGTATACAGAGTATTGAGCTCCGCAATTGTTTAGCCAGCTGGGGCTAAGGAAAGGAGAAGTGTGAGTGGACTTATTGTCTACTACTTCGACCTTCATCCTCCGATGCTACGTTTTACTGCTTCGAACTCTCGATCTCCACTGAAGAGGTCGTCGCCAAGGGCGAGCCATTCTAGTGCGGCAGCACGATCACTTGTAGATAGGAGTTCAGCGTTGTAGATAATTGCGAAGTGAAGAAGCTCGGTTTGGACTTCGCTAAGGCCGCGACCTCCGAAATCTAGCATCAAATTGCGTGCTTTCTCATAATTCTCAAGTGCTTCCTTTTTAGAGTTAAGTTGCTTGTAAACAGCAGCGAACATTAGCCAAGCGCCGGGATCTTCTGGGTCGATGTCAGTTAGGTACTTGTAGTAAGATTTTGCTTTTGTGAATTTGAGATTATCCATCTCGGTTTCAGCCGCGTTTTTAGCTTCTTTACGAAGTTTATCGAAAAAGTCAATGAATTCGTGATAGTACTCTTTCTCCTTGTCTTTTTTGACGAACTTAGAAGTGTACTTCAAGCTGTTCTTAAGCGCTTTGTTTTTATCTGCTTGGTATTGCTCTCTTAAATCGTGGTCGTCAGTAGAATGGATTCCGAGATAAGCTTGAGCCATATATACATACGGAAGAGGTAGTTTCTTTGTCTTGTCGCCTTCAGTGTAGCGTATGCACTTGTAGAGAACGTTTTCATACTTTTCGTCCACAATCCACATGAGTAGCTTGTTGTACTCATCTTGAGAAATAAGTGGCTTTCGTGGCTTATCGTTATCGCTTTGCTTACCTCTTTGGGCTAAAAGGTCAGTAGATAAAAGCGATGAAGCAATAAATATGAGGCTGAGAAGCCAAGTAGATTTTTTCGAAGTAATAGTCATGTATAAACTTATTGCAGATTTCATGCCGAAAGATAATCGAAAAAAGATTATCCTTTTAGATGTTATCTTCGCCGAACCATGCAAGTAACTAGAACAAGATATCTTTTCAGTTGGTTTTTATATGCCATGCTATTTTCGACTCCTTTACTATCTCAAGGAACCGTGAAAGGATTTATTCATTCCGAATCTACTGGAGAGGCAGTTATGTTTGCGAGTGTTTCGTTAGAAGGAACTAAATATGGAGTAATCACAGATGTGTCGGGATTCTATAGTTTGAGTAAGGTTCCAGAAGGGGAATATTATTTGGTAGTGTCTAGTATCGAGTACAAGAATGTTAAAGAAAAGATTCAGGTAGTTAACGGTAAGATGTTGACTAAAAGTTACTTACTTGAAGCGGGAGTGGTTCAACTTGATGGTGCCGAAGTGTCCGCGGATAGGGAGGAGCAACGCAATAGCGTTCGGATGTCAGTTGAGACGATAAGGCCAGCAGACATTAAACATATACCTAGTTTCGGTGGGCAAGCTGACCTCGTTCAGGTCCTTCAAGTTCTTCCAGGATTCGTCTCAACAGGCGATCAAGGAGGCCAATTATATATTCGTGGAGGCTCTCCGATTCAGAACAAAGTTTTGCTCGATGGAATGATTATATACAACGCCTTCCATAGTATAGGTCTATTCTCCGTGTTCGACTCGGACGCTTTAGCTAACGCAGACATTTATACCGGAGCTTTCTCAGCAAAATACGGAGGAAGAATTTCGTCTGTAATGGACATTAAAACGAAGGATGGAAATATGCGAGAGCAGAAGGTTATTATTGGGGCAAGTCCTTTCGGAGCGAAAATCATGCTTGAAGGTCCTCTTAAGAAAATGACTAATAGAGCTGGAGGGATAAGTTACTTGGTATCTATGAAACACAGCTACCTCGAGAAGACCTCTCAATTCCTGTACCCTTACATAGACGGAGGGAAGTTGCCCTTCGGGTTTACCGATACGTATGGTAAAATCACCTTTGGAGGAGCTGGTTCGAAGCTTAGTTTATTCGGTTTCGGGTTTTCTGATCACGCCAGTGTCCTCGATGATTCAACGGGTGTTTCGTTTGCCGATTATGGCTGGAAAAACGTTGGCGGAGGAGGAAACTTCACCATCGTGCCTCCCGGCTCAGCGGTACTTGTTAAGGGTCATTTTGCCATGAGTAGTTATGGTATAGGGCTTCAGGAAGGAGCGTTGAGCGATAGGTATAGCAACGTTAACGGTTTTAATTTCGGCTTAGACTTTAAATATGTACTCGGAGATGATAATGTTGAGTATGGGCTAGAAGTGGTGGGGCTTGAAACTGATTTCAGTACTTTTAATTCTCTTAATGTTATAGTGGAGCAGACGGAAAACACCACGGAGTTTGGTGGCTACATTGATTATACAATTAGTAGAGGGAAGTTAATTGTGCAGCCAAGCATGAGAATGCAGTACTACAGTTCTTTAGCTAAGTTTCGTCCTGAACCACGTTTCGGGCTAAAGTATAAATACAATGAGAGGCTTAGATTAAAGCTGGCGGCGGGTATGTATTCTCAGAATATAATCAGTGCGAATTCGGATCGTGATGTGGTGAATCTGTTCTATGGATTCCTTTCTGGCCCTGAGAATTTGCAGTCTGAATTTGTAGCCCCTTCAGGCCAATCCTCAAGTGTTACTCACTCCCTTCAAACAGCGAACCACGTAGTTGCTGGATTTGAGTATGATTTAACGGAGAACTTAAATCTCAATGTAGAAGGGTATCTTAAGCAGTTCACTCAATTAACGAATACGAACCGCCAGAAATTATTTCCGGATGACGCAGATCACAACGATGTTCCGGAAGTACTGCGTTTGGATTACATCATAGAATCGGGATTTGCCCAAGGTGTAGATATGGTGCTCAAATACGAGCTGAAGCATACCTACCTGTGGTTTGTTTACGGTCTAGGGAATGTGGATAGATGGGATGGTAGCAGATGGTATGATCCTGTTTTCGATAGACGTCACAACATGAACCTTGTGGCCTCTCAAGATTTCGGTAAGAATCAAGCATGGCAAGCGAGTGCGCGTTGGGCTTTAGGGTCTGGTCTGCCATTCACGCAGAGTCAGGGTTACTACCAGTCTCCAAATGTATCAGGTGGCATCTCTTCAGACTATATCACGCAAAATGCTGGCGATATCACTATCTACTATGCTGGATTAAACGAGGGGCGTTTACCGTCATATCACCGCTTAGACGTGAGTGTTAAGAGGACTTTCAAGGGAGTAGGAGGAGGAGATTTGGACTTCACCGCTGGGATAACAAATGTGTACAGCCGAGAAAATGTGTTCTATATTAATAGAATTACAGGCCAAAGGAAAAATCAACTTCCTTTCCTTCCTTCAGTCTCGATTGACTGGAAGTTTTAAGTAGTATTCAAAAGAACTGTTGCTGCGGCGCGAGCCTCTTCAGAGACCTGTGAACCACTGAGCATAGTGGCGATTGATTCGGTTCGTTTTTTACCGTCAAGATATTCGGCCTTCGTTATAGCCTCCTTATCCGTAGTAGTTTTGCTGACTTCTAAGTGGAATTTGCCGCTTGCTGCAACTTGTGCCAAATGAGTGACTGAGAAGACCTGTTGCTTTTTCGACATCGACATCATGGTTTGTGCCATTCTTGTCGCGACATCTCCTGAAACACCGGTGTCTATTTCGTCAAGCACTATCGTGGGAACGTTTGTTTTTGTAGCAAGAGCAGCCTTAAAGGCTAACATAACTCGACTGCGTTCTCCTCCAGAGGCCACTTGTGACATCGCTTGAGGTGGAGATCCTGGATTCGCCGAAAACAACAGTTCTACATCTTCTATTCCCAGTAGGTCAGGGGTGGAGAGAGGAGTGAATTGCCAAGACATCTCCACATTCGGGAGTTTAAGCGGTGCGAGTTTCTCGTGCACAAGCTCTATAAGCCCAGCACCAGACTTTCCCCTGACTGACATCAGTGTCTCGCCAGATTTTTGCATAGCACCGAATCGTCTACCCAACTCATCTTTCGCCTCTTCTAGGTCCTTCTCCAATCCATCACATTGATCAATACTCCTCTGTAAATCTACCTCTACCTGAGCTAAAGCCTTTGCATCACTCGAATTGTGCTTATGAAGTGCCTTCGAAAGCGCCTCCATTTTATCTTCTACTAGAGCTAATCTATTAGGATCATGAGTTATGCCTTCGGCCAAACTACTAGCTTCTTGAGCAATATCTCTCACCTCAATAGTTACACTCCTCAATCTTTCTAAGAGTGCTCCGGCACCTTTATTAAACCTCTCGATTTCCTCAAGTTCTCTTATCGCAAGCTCTATTCCTCCTACGACATCAGAATTAGCGCCTCCACCATCTAATAGTTCGAAAGTAGCATGAAGGCCTTTAGCTAGTTCAGTAGCGTGAATTAGTTCGTTATACTCATATTCGAGTTCTTCTTGATCAAGCGACTCTAATCCTAATTGCGACAGTTCCTCAAGTTGATACTGCAAATAATCTCTATCTCCTTGTGGTTTGCTCGCCTCTTTTTCTAGATCTCTCAACGTCTCAACGGCAGTCCGCCACCCAGCAAAGGCGGCCCGATACCTATCTCGCTCCTCCAAATGTTTCCCGAAATCGTCCAATATATCGAGGCGTTTATCTCTATCCAACAAAGCCCTCGTTTCATCCTGACCATGGAGATCCACTAACCTGAGTCCGACCTCTCGAAGTACGCTCAAATTCACGAGCGAATCATTAACGAAAGCTCTCGACCTTCCACTAGCACTAACCTCCCTACGAATAATAATATTCCCTCCGTAATTCCGCTCTCCGCCTTCATTACGCTCCCCACTTTCGTTTTCGTCCGAGCTCAACCCCATCCCCAAACCATAGTCGCCCAATACCTTGTTCACTGTATCCGAAATGAATGTCGCCTCCACAACACATAGGTCTGTCCCGTGTCTAACGCTCGACGCGCTACTACGTTCTCCTAGCGCTAATCCTAGCGCTCCAAGTAATATCGACTTTCCCGACCCCGTTTCTCCCGTAACGACAGTTAACCCCTCATTAAAATCGAGAGTGAGTTCGCTTATCAGTGCGAAGTTTCTAATCTGAAGCTTTACTAACACGTAATAGAGATTTACATTAACGCATCGTCGTACTTGGCGATATTTCCAGGATCCATCTGTTTTAAGATGGGAAGGAGACGCACTCGCTCAGCCTCTGGAGCGGGCTTGAAGAGTTTAATGATTTCATCATTTTTCGCAAGAAAGAACAATTGGATGTTATAAGATCCTGGTCGTATTCTATTCGTCGATCTCATTTCAATAATTGCATCGGCGATGTTGAGCCGTGCTGTTTCGACATCGTCAAAAAGTAAATCGACACCCTTTCGGTGGTAATTATACATGCACAAACGAAGGGGTCTGAAAGTCTGGCTTAACATGTTTTCGACAAGCCAGTAACGATTTTGCTTTCCTTGGCTCGCTTTCCAGCCTTTCCCGCCTGAATTTTGAGCGTTAGCAACGATAGTTTGGGCTTTAAGGAAAAACTCAGATCCAGTCTCAAGGCCGAAGCTATCATAGTCCGCACCTATAATCATGTAGGCGTAATACGCTAAAATAGAACTGAGGTTATCCCTGTGCTGGCCAGGGTTAAATAGTAGTGAAGTTCCGTCGACCCACTCGAATTCAAGGTCGCCATCAACGATGAAGAAAATAGGAGTGTTGTAGTCAGAATTGTGAACGGGGCGATTGCTTTGGATTTGGACTGAGCCTCTGAATCTAGTGTTACTCACGGCTTCAGTGATAGTGATTTGCATTGTGCATTCTATCAACTCTTCAAAAGCAAATGTATCATTAGTCCAACGACGGCCATTCATAAATTCTCTAATCCCGTCTTCTAAACTTTCGAAGACACTCGCTTCAACATTTGCAATCTGAGGAGCCATTACCTTAACGGTGCAGTTGAGTTCTTGCGCTTGAGTTGTGATAGTGGTCACAGTCATCACTAGGCAAGAGATCACAGAAACAGCGAATGTCTTTAATGTAATACGAGGTAGTCTAAAGGTCATTTTTCAAGAAATCAACAAGGTTGAGAGCATATCAATAAGGTCGTGAGCGACTTCTCGCTTACTCTTTAACTCAAAAATACGCGTTTCAGTATGTATGTTCACCTTTTGTAGGACAGTAACTTTGTTTGTATCGTGGCTGAATCCAGCACCTTCGTCTGCTAGGGTGTTCATTACTATGAAATCGAGGTTCTTTCTTTCAAGTTTTCCCTCAGCACTTTTCAAACTTTCCTCCACAGAATCGGTTTCAAGCGCGAAACCCATCAACACTTGTGAAGCACTTTTTCTGACGCCCATTTCTAACAATATGTCGGGCGTGTTCTCCAGCATAATCTCATCTGTCAGGTCGCCTCGGTGTAGTTTAGAGCTTGCTGGATTTACGGGCCTCATGTCTGCAACTGCTGCGCACGCTATCCCTGCGTCCATTTCAGGCCAAACCTCCATCGTTACCTCGTACATCTCCTTAGCCGTCATAACATCTATGCGTTTACTCACTCTTGGAGGAGTATCAAGCTTCACTGGTCCTGCGATAAGTGTAACGCTTGCACCTAGGTTAGCTAGTCTTGCAGCAAGTTCGAACCCCATCTTTCCAGTAGATCGATTGCCCAAATATCTTACTGCGTCGATGGGCTCTTCGGTAGGTCCTGCAGTAACGACCACTTTTTTACCCGCGAGTGGCATCCCTATCTTAAAAAAATCCTCCACGAAATCTGCAATCGCCTCAGGTTCTTCCATTCGTCCTTTCCCCTCAAGCCCACTCGCTAAAGCCCCCGAAGCAGGTTCGATAACGCTCACACCTCTTTCCCCCAAAGTCTTCAGATTAACTAACGTTGCTTCATTCGTGAACATATCTAAGTCCATTGCAGGAGCAACCATAACGGGACACCTCGCACTAAGAAAAACTGCCTGAAGCAAGTTCGAACACGTTCCATTTGCGAACGCCGACAACGTCGCTGCGGTACAAGGGGCTGTTAAAAACAAGTCTCCCCATAACCCTAGCTCTACGTGATTTGTCCACTCTCCCGAATCTTTATTCTCAGTAAAGTCTGAATGTACTGGTTTCCCTGTCAATGTAGAAAGAGTCAATGGCGTTATGAACTCTATCGCGCTCGGAGTCATTACGATTCTTACTTCGGCACCCCGTTTAATTAACTCTCTCGCTAAAAAAGCGGACTTGTAAGCTGCGATACTCCCAGTAATGCCAAGTAGCACACGACGCCCCAGAAGCGTTAAGTTTTCGTTCTGAGGTTCCGGAGTTCCGGTCATAGCAATTAATTAAATGGTGAAGCCGAATATTTGGCCTTCAATTCCGTCCTTTACTCAGCAGATTTTACATCTTCAGCTTTCACCTCTTCAGCTTTCACCTCTGTAGCCTTCTCTTCTGCATTAGCTTTCGCCTTAGCTTCCTCAGCCTTAGAAATAGCTGTCTCTGCAGCAGGAGCATCTTTTGTCTCTTCTTCAGTCGATTCGAAAGTTTCCTCTATTTCTTTATGACGGTAGTAAATCATATCTTCTTCGAGTTCCTTAATAGCAATGCTGTGTGGCTTAGCTAGGCGCTCGTAAAATTTAGAAATCTCAATCTGTTCACGGTTCTCGAATACCTCTTCTAGAGTGTCGTTAGGAATAACGAATTCCTCCATTTTAGCTGCAAGTTCATGCTTTAGATCTTGAGAAAGCTGATTGCTGCGCTTAGAAAGCACGACGATTGTTTCGAATAGGTTTCCTGTTCCTATCTTTTCGATTTCGTTTGTGTTACGGGTTACCGTAGATTTTTCAGCTTTGACGTTCTTAAAGTTCATTGTGCTAGTTTTCTTCAGATTCGAGTGTTTCCACGGCTTTCACGCAATGTTCGTATATACGCTGTGCTTCAGGTAAGTATGAACTGTCCGGAAATCGGGATGCAAAGGTATGAAAAGCAAGCGCAGCATCGTTAAAACGTTCAAGTTTCCTTCGATTCGTGCTTTGCACCGCATATTGATAGTAACTATCTAGTATTAAAAACTGCAAATCTACGCGAAATGGTGAGTCCGGAAAATCCTTTAGCGCGTTCTTCATTGCTATAGTAGCACTTTTGAATTGCCCCGTTTTATGGTAGATAGCGGCTGATTCGAAGGATTTTCTTTCGAGCTTAGAACGCAAGTTGTCGACCATGGTTTGGCTACTATCTCGAAGTGCGGAAGCGGGGTATCTATCCATGAACAATTGTAGTTCTTGGATGGCTGAACGGGTCTCGGTTTGGTCTAATGACCAATTAGGGGACAAATTATAGCTGCAAATGGCCGCTTTAAACTCAACTTCCTCAACTAAATCACTATTAGGGAACGTTTTCGCGTAATTAGTGAAATAGTAACGGGCAAGGTAGAAGTCATTAACACAATAATGAGTCTGCGCATACTTATATTGAACCTGTTGCGCCCTCTGAGTGCCACGAGTAAGACCCACTAATTCCTCTAGAAGAGGCAGTGCTTTGACACAATATCCAGAATCAAGTGCCGCTTGAGCGTATTCCCACTTTAGTTCAGCGTCAGTGCTCTTAAGAACTTTACTATACTCAGTACAGCTATTGAGACCTATAATTAGGGTTAGAACAGATAAGAACAGTAAAAATGGAGTTTTAAACATAGTGAACATTATTCGTGGCGAAGTTAGTTAGTCCATATTGTAAACTTTACATCGAATGAAGTAATTTTGCGCATTGAACTAAAAAAACCTTTCGTTTGGATATTTTTGATCGCATTCGCAACGACCGTGGACCTCTAGGGCAACACGCTCGTGAAAGCCACGGCTATTTTACCTTCCCGAAGTTAGAAGGAGAGATTTCAAATCATATGACTTTCAGAGGAAAGGATGTATTGGTTTGGTCGATTAATAACTACCTCGGTTTATCTAACCACCCAGAAGTGCGTAAGGCTGATGCTGATTCTGCAGCTAAGTGGGGCATGGGTTACCCTATGGGTGCTCGTATGATGTCAGGCCAAACCTCAGAGCACGAGGCTCTCGAAAACGAGCTCTCTGAATTCATGCAGAAGGAAGATTCTTTCTTACTCAATTTTGGATACCAAGGATGTCAATCGGCAATCGAAGCTCTTGTCAATCGTCACGATGTAATCGTTTATGATTCAGAGTCTCATGCTTGTATGGTCGATGGAGTTCGTTTGCACCAAGGAAAGCGTTTCGTTTTCAAGCATAACGATATGGAGAGCTTTAAGAAGCAACTAGATCGAGCTCGAAAGCTTACGGACGTTAGTGGAGGCGGAATTCTTGTCGTAACCGAAGGTGTTTTCGGAATGGCAGGCGATCAAGGTAAACTCGCTGAAATTTGTGAGTTCAAGAAAGAGTTCAGTTTCCGTTTATTCGTCGATGACGCTCACGGGTTCGGAACAGTAGGTGATCACGGTAGAGGAGCGGGTGACGCTCAGGGCTGCCACGATGAAATAGATGTTTACTTCGGAACCTTCGCTAAGGCGATGGCTACTATCGGAGCCTTCGTTTCTGGAGATGAAGACGTAATCGACTTCCTACGTTACAATATGCGCTCTCAGACTTTCGCGAAATCTCTTCCTATGCCTATCGTAGTGGGAGCTCGTAAGCGTCTTGAAATGCTTAAGAACTCTACGGAGCTCAAGGATAACCTTTGGAAAATCGCTACCTCTCTTCAACAAGGTTTGAAGGCTGAAGGATTCAACCTAGGGGTAACTAATTCATGTGTAACTCCAGTTTTCCTTCAAGGAGGCCTCGGTGAAGCAACGAACCTAACGGTAGATCTTCGTGAAAACCACGGAATTTTCTGCTCGATCGTAGTGTATCCAGTTGTTCCAAAGGATACAATCATGCTTCGCCTAATCCCGACAGCTGTACATACTTTAGAAGATGTTGATTACACAATCAAAACCTTCTCTAAGGTTAAGGCCAAACTAGAAGCTGGAGAATACAAGAGCGAGAAGATCGCTTCTTGGAATTAATAAAACACATCGCTTTCGGCGATTAGTAAGATGCGCGTTTTTATAGAACTTGCCTACGACGGAACTAACTATCACGGTTGGCAACGACAGCCCGTTTCTATAACAGTCCAGCAAGTTCTTGAAGAAGCTCTCACGCGAATGTGCGGATCTACGTGTCAAGTACTAGGGTGCGGGCGTACCGATGCCGAAGTGCACGCGTCGTATTTCGTAGCGCACGCGGACTTGCCCGATTTCTCGGAAGAAAACTCGCCCAAACCTCGATTCGATTCGTTATCTCAACTCGCGTTTAAGCTAAACGGGATGCTGGGTTCGGATGTCGCGATTTACTCGATTACGGAGGTGGGAGATAAAGCACATGCGAGATTTGACGCTCTGGAACGCTCCTACACATACCTGATTCATAATCAGAAAGACCCGTTCTTAGTAGGGAGGTCAGCGAGGATTTTCGGAGACTTAGATATCGAAGCGATGCGTAATTCGGCTCGCCATTTGATCTTTCAAGGAGATTTTGCTTCGTTCTGCAAAACGGGAAGTGATGTAAAGACGACAATCTGCGATGTGCGTCGACTCGAAATCATTGAGGAGAGTAGTTCTAAATTACGCTTCGAAATATCGGCTGACCGTTATTTACGTAACATGGTAAGGGCGATAATAGGAACTCTACTCGAAGTCGGGAAGGGGAAGATGACAGAACAAGAGTTCATCGCCGTAATCGCGTCGTGTAATAGGTCGGAGGCCGGTCGTTCTGCCCCAGGATGCGGACTTTATCTTTCCCGAGTCGAGTATCCACAGGAAGTGTTCGTTTCTAAGTTGCTTTAGAGACACGTCCAACTTTAGACGAGGTGACAGCGTCACCCCGTTATAAAAGGTGCAGCCCTTTCAAAATAAAAAATCTAGCATAAAACTTACTTAATATCTTTACAGGATGAAAAACACCCTCGGTCTGATCCTCGCAGAGGTAAAGAACTATCAGAAACGCTTCGTTTTTACTGGAGTCCTGATTATGGTTCTGTCCTCGATTGTTTGGGTGAGGCCTGCCTTGATTAGGCACGCTGTAGATGTGGAAATAGCGAATGGTGATTACCAGGGTATGGTTAATGTGTTCTCACTCATAGTGTTAGTGTTGCTTTTCGAAGCGCTTCTAAAATATAGAGTTACATATTTGGCAAATTGGGTGGCTCAAAGTGTTTCTTTGGACTTAAGGACTAAGCTTTTCAAGCATATTATGTCATTCAGACTTAAGTTTTTTGATAGGACGCCAGTTGGGAAGCTTGTCACACGACTTATTAGTGATATTGATGGGATTGCGAATGTGTTTTCGAATGGGCTCCTTAATGCTATTGGCGATTTGTTGACTTTAACGGTCGTGTTAATAGCAATGTTCATCATCAACCCGTCTTTAACCCTTATTGTAATTCTGCCTATTCCGGTTTTATTATTCGCTACACGGATTTTCCAAAAGCATATTAAAAAATCGTTTGCGGACGTCAGGAATCAGGTGTCGAATATGAATGAATTTGTTCAGGAACATGTGACGGGAATGCATATAGTCCAAGCCTTTAGTCGCGAAAGCGAGGAGGCAGAGAGGTTTGAAGAATTGAACTGTTTGCATAGAGATGCAAACGTTAGTTCAATTAAAGCCTTTAGTATATTTTTCCCTGTAGTTGAAATGCTGAGTGCCACAAGTGTTGCTCTTCTTTTATGGCTGGGAGTAGGTGGTGTAGTTAGTGGTGAAATTACTCTTGGAGAAGTGCTTCAGTTCGTTCTCTATGTGTTTATGCTGTATCGTCCGATTCGACAGCTTGCAGATAGATTTAACGTATTGCAATTGGGGATCATCAATGCTGATAGAGTTTTTAAGCTCATGAATTCTGATGAAACCTTAAAGGATACAGGTACTCGTGAGGATGTTGAATTTGCGGGGAAGATAGAGTTCAGGGATGTTTGGTTTGCTTATAATGATGAGAATTGGGTGTTAAAGGGGCTGTCTTTTACTGTTGAGCCTGGCTCGACCGTGGCTTTTGTCGGTTCAACGGGAGCAGGGAAGAGCACGATTATTAATCTCTTATCTAGGTTTTACGATTTCCAAAAAGGAAGCATTTTAATTGACGGAGTGGATATTCGAGATATTAAGCTTTCGTATTTAAGGGAGAACGTCGGTGTAGTTCAGCAGGAAGTGTTTTTAATGTCTGACACTCTTAGGGCGAACGTTACTTTGCACGACGACGACGTTTCTGATAAAATGATTTGGGATGCCGCTGAGAGAGTAGGAGCAGCCGATTTTATCAGAAAATACGACGACGGACTCGATCTAAACGTGCGGGAGAGGGGCGCGATGCTGTCCGTAGGACAACGACAACTCATCGCATTTATGCGGGCCTACGTAGCTAGTCCGAGTATACTAATTCTAGACGAAGCGACTTCGTCCATTGATTCGGAATCGGAGCAAATGATCCAAAAAGCTACGGCTTCTATCTCGGAGGGTAGGACTGCACTTATCGTTGCGCATAGATTTAGCACAATCCGAGACGCAGATAAAATTTTCGTAATAGATTCCGGGCTCGTTGTTGAGTTCGGTACGCACGATGAATTAATCGCCCTGAACGGGGTTTACCACTCCTCCTTCTTTCTGTAGCCCGTCGCCTGAACATCGGCAACACGATCTCCGTTTTGGTTTAAAATAATCGCATCAACATTAACTATTCTATGCTTCAGAGTGGTTACAGTCGCTTCGGCGACAAGTCTGTCCCCAATTTTTACTGGTGCCAAATGGCGAATTGAGGTGTTCAAACTCACAGCGTGCCTTCCATGTGCATTTGCCGCAAAGGCAATAGCGCTATCGGCAAGCGCGAAAGTGATGGACCCGTGAACAATACCAAACCCATTAGCCATTTCTTCTCTCGCCACCATCTCTACCCTACAAAAGCCAGGGCTGCTTTCGAGAACCTCCGCTTTAAGCCATGCAGTCATTCTATCATCGGCGAGCATTTTTTGAACGATGGGATGAATATTTTTCATTAGATACATTTAAAGTGCTCGAAGGGTTCGAGGCATTCGTTGCATTTGAAAGAGGCTTTACAGGCGGTAGACCCGAATGGACTCACGAGTTTTGTGTTCTTGCTCTTGCAAAGAGGGCAGGGGATAATCTTTCCGTCTCCAGTTAGGAAAGCTCTGTCGTGGCTTGACCCTTGAGGAGGCGCGATTCCGTTAACCTCCATTTTATTTCTCGCTTCTTCACCTATCCAATCTGTAGTCCAAGCTGGGCTTAAAGCTATTCTGATTTCTGCTTCGGGGTCTATTACTCGGGCCGCCGTAAGCACGTCCTCAGAAATGACTTCTGTAGCGGGGCAGCCTGAATAGGTGGGGGTGATTACACAAACTACGTGATCGTTTTCGAAAAACACATCACGAAGTATACCCATATCCTCAATGCTCAGAAAAGGTAATTCCGGATCCATAACATCCTTCATTTGGCGCTTGACTTTTTTTACAAGCTCGGCGCCATTTTTATTAGAGATTGTGAGATCAGTCATCTAAGAGTGTTTTTACCAAGAGGTGCCGGGGTAGGTTCGAGGGAGTACTTGCATTTCTGCGAGCATAAAACTGAGTTGCTCAGTGTGAATTCCTGTCCTTCCTCCAGTTTGCATGAAGCAGTCTTCTGGGCGGATCAGGGTTGCTTCGCCGAGAACGTTATCGATTTCTTCGTCCCATTTTTTCTTAAGGTCGTCGAGATTAGGGAGGAATCCCGATTCTACTCCGGCGCGATCTATTTCGTCCGAAATAAACATCTCCCCAGTGAACTTCCAGAGGTCGTCGAGCGATTTCTGAACGCGATCGTGACTTTCCGTAGTTCCGTCACCTAGGCGAATCACCCATTTACTACTGTGATCGGCATGATATCGGATCTCCTTTACAGCCTTTGCCGCAATCGCTGCTGCTTCAGAGTTAAATGTCTGTTGAGCTAGATGCTCGGCACGTAAAAGAGCGAATTTATCGAAAAGAAACTGTCTAACTATTGTATCTCCGAAATTTCCATTCGGTTGCTCTACGAGAAGTAGGTTTTGGAATTCTCTATCCGTTCTCAAAAAAGTAAGTTCATCATCGGTCTTTACTCCATCCTCGAAAAGTGAACCGGCGAGGGATAGATAAGATTGGGTTTGGCCTATTAAATCGAGAGAAATATTAGTGAGAGCAATGTCTTCCTCAAGGGCAGGGGCGTGGCCACACCACTCTGCGAGGCGCTGACCGAGGATAAGCGCATCATCACCTAAACGCAATAAAGCACTCTTTAACTGTGAGTTATTCATTTGATTACATATGGTTTACCTCGTCGGGTAAAACGTAAAAAGTGGGGTGTCTGTATATCTTATCATTAGCTGGATCGTAGAGAGCTTCAGAGTCCTCAGGTGCGCTTGCTGTAATTGCATCAGATGGGATAACCCAAATACTAACCCCCTCTTGACGGCGCGTATATACGTCGCGAGCATTACCGATAGCCATTTCTGCATCTGCTGCGTGAAGACTTCCGACGTGCTTATGTCCCAAACCCTGACGGCTTCGGATAAACACTTCCCATAAAGGCCAATTGTTCTTTTTATCGCTCATTATTAAGGTCTTTTTCGTCTTTTACTTTTTAGATTTCTTCTCTGCGTATGCAGAAGCGGCCTCTCTCACCCATGCGCCGTCATCGTGAGCTTTGTTGCGAGCTTCAAGACGTTCTTTATTACAAGGACCATTCCCCGAAAGAACATTGTTGAATTCTTCCCAATCTATTTCACCGAAATCGTAATGCCCTGTTTCATTGTTCCATTTCAAGTCTGAATCAGGAATTTTCAGTCCTATTAGCTCAGCTTGAGGAACCGTCATGTCGACCATTCTCTGGCGTAACTCATCGTTAGAGAAGCGCTTAATATTCCATTTCATATTCTGCGAACTATGAGTGCTATGCTTATCGCTTGGACCAAACATCATAAGCGACGGCCACCACCATCGGTTTAGGGAGTCTTGTGCCATTGCTTTTTGGTCTTCAGTGCCTTTCATGAGCTCCATCATAATGGAGTAACCCTGCCTCTGGTGGAAGCTTTCCTCCCGGCATACACGAGTCATCGCACGGGCGTAAGGACCGTAGCTACACCTGCAAAGCGGTACCTGATTCATAATTGCAGCACCGTCCACGAGCCAACCGATTGCCCCCATATCCGCCCACGTTAAAGTGGGGTAGTTGAAAATGCTGCTATACCTAGCTTTTCCGCTTAGCAAATCGGCAATTAAATCAGCCCTGTCAACACCAAGAGTCTCAGCAGCAGAATACAAATACAGCCCATGCCCAGCCTCGTCCTGCACTTTCGCAAGTAAAATCGCCTTTCTCTGCAAGCTAGGAGCTCTCGTAATCCAGTTGCTTTCGGGCAGCATTCCCACAACTTCTGAGTGAGCATGTTGGGAGATTTGCCGTATCAAAGTCTTACGATAACCATCTGGCATCCAGTCTTTTGGCTCAATTTTCTTATCCTCAGCTACATAAGCGTCAAACTCCTCTCTTAACTTTTCATGAGTGGCATTCATGCTTCAAAGATACTGCCCTTAGCTTTTTTTTATCTGATTTATACCAAATCATTCACTCGTAATCCCCGCCTCTCTAATTACCTTCGCGCCATGTCTAAATTTCAAACCCTTCGAGTTACTGAAATTCGCCGTGAAACAGCTGATTCGGTTTCGCTATTACTTGAGCCAGTTTCTGGCGATGTATTTAATTTCGTAGCTGGACAGTATTTAACTCTACGCACTAAGATTGATGGCGAGTACGTTCGTAGAAGTTACTCGATTTGTTCTAGTCCCCGTAATGAGGGGTTGCGTGTCGCAATCAAAGAAGTTCCAGTAGGGACGTTTAGCACTTTCGCAAATCGCAAACTTCAAGTCGGGGATACTCTAGAGTCAATGCCGCCTGAAGGACGATTCACAGTAGATACACGTTCGGAAACGAGCAACCATTTGGCATTCGCTGCTGGATCAGGGATTACTCCCATTCTCAGCATCGTCAAAGAGGTGCTAACATCTAGTGACACCGCGACTTTTACTTTATTCTATGTAAATAAAAACACTCAGAGCATTATGTTCAAGGACGAGCTTGCCGATCTAAAGGATGTTCATCTCGAGCGTTTTCAAATCTTCAACCTTCTTACTCGCGAACCAGTAGACGTCGAACTTTTCTCAGGTCGCTTAGATTCCGCTCGCCTAACTCGAATCTTCGAATCCGTGATAGACCCATCTAACTTCGATGTCGCATACTTATGTGGACCCGAACCTATGATTATGGACTGCAAGTCATCTCTTTCGAACTTCGGCATGTCCGAAGACAACATCAAATTCGAGCTCTTCACTAGTTCTGCCCCCGCTTCAGCTTCCGTCACTTCTTCCACCTCAACTTCGACACCTTCCGAAGATAAAGTGGACGTAGCGATAAGACTGGACGGCGTAACTACGACCGTTTCTGTAAAACGTGATGGAAAATCTATACTCTCTGCCGCACTAGACGCAGGCCTCGATGTTCCATTCTCTTGCCAGGGCGGAGTATGCTGCACGTGCCGTTGTAAAATGACATCAGGCGCGGCATCTATGGAGATCAATTTCGCTCTAGAACCCGACGAAGTTGAGAACGGCTACGTTCTAGCATGCCAAAGCCACCCCGTAGGCGACGGTCCTTTCGTTATGGACTTCGATAAGCCCTAAGGTAACATCACCTCCAGTTCTTCCAGGATATTCTCCATCTCGAGGTTTTTCGCTATGATAATGCCCTCTGGGTTGATGAGGAAATTCTGAGGAATAGCCATAACTGCGTAGTTAGCTGGTGCTCCTCCGCCTTCCCATCCGTCTAACGCACTCATGTGAGGCCAAACTAATTGATCTTCCTCAACTGCTGCTTCCCACTTTTCTCTTTTTGAGTCTAACGAAAGTCCTAGAATAGTGAAGTTACGAGACTCAAAAGCGGTTTGGACTTTTACAAGTGTCTCATTTGAAGCACGACACGGTCCGCACCACGAAGCCCAGAAATCTAACAAAACATACTGACCTCGAAAGTCGCTCAGAGCTAAAGTGTCACCTAAAACGATGCTTGGTAACACCACTTCGGGTGCCTCTTTCCCGTACGAAACGTTCTCGATTGTAGAGAAGATGTTTTCAGCGTGTCGGAAGTAATCCCCGGCTTTCACTGCTGGCGTAAAGCCGTCTAGAATCATTCTCATTGAGTCTAGAGAAATATTGTTTATTTGAAATTGATAATAGGCAGTGAAAGCGGCGAAGTCGAAGTCGTTTTCTTCGATCATAATCCTCATCCCCGCGTGTGGGTCGAAAATCGAGTCGAAGTTGTTAGAATGAAACAAGCTGTCTTCGCGACCCGCCGAAATAATCGCAGAATCTAATTTCCCTATTTCTCCTCTAATAGTAATATCGGTGTTCTCAACGAACAAATAAACCTTCCCCACAGTGTCGTTTAGTGTAATTGTGTGGAGATACGGTGAGTTAACTGATCCAGAGAAGTTGAAATGCCCGTCAATGATGGCAGTTGAGTCGACTTCAATAACTTTATTGTCGGATAAGTCGCGTTTTAACAACATCGCCTGACCATCCTCGATTCCAGAAATGTCTCCTTCGATACTGTATCGTGCTTCTGGGGTGGTAGATAATTCTCGAGAGTCATTTGAGCAAGAGCCAAAACTAGATACGGCAAATAAAAGAATCGCTGCTTTAAGTAGTTTATGGAGTTTAAGTGTTGTTTTCATATTGTAAATGTAACGTATCGAATTAATTGGTCTATACTTTTTAACGAGGTAACAGCGTCACCTCGTCTAAAGTTGTACGTCATTCGAAAATTAAAATTCTAAGCTCTTTCGGAGAGTTCAAGCCAACGCATTTCCGACTCGTCTAATTCCGCGCTTACTTTTCCTAGCTCTTCTCCTAACCTAATAAGATCTTCATGGACATTACAAGACTCGAGTTCAGTTGACATCTTGTCTCGCATTTTTTCGAGCTCTGCAATGCGTGGCCCCAGCTGTTCAAATTCGAATTTCTCTTTGAAAGAAAGTCTCTCTGAATAATCTCCTTTTACAGTCGCTGAAATTGTGACAGCTTTTTTCGCATTAGAAATAGCGAGTGCTTCGGCCTCAAGTTTTTCTTTACGGTCTAACCTGTATTGGGTGTAGTTGCCTGGGTAGTCACGTATTCCTTTTGAGTGTACGCCTGTGCTATCTTTCTCTCCTAAAGACCAAACATGTTCCACTATTTTATCCATAAAATACCTATCGTGAGAAACTACAAGTAGGCAGCCTGTAAAGCTGAGTAGGAATTCTTCGAGTACTGCGAGTGTGAAAATGTCTAAATCGTTTGTGGGCTCGTCAAGAATAAGGAAGTTAGGGTTCTTCATTAGCACGCGTAAAAGGTGAAGGCGTTTACGTTCTCCTCCGCTCAGCACTTTTATATACTGGTAATGCATATGCTTAGGGAAGAGGAAGCGTTCGAGGAGCTGGGCAGCGGTGAGTTTGGCACCACCTTTAAGAGGAATGAAATCAGCAATTTCGCGAACAGCATCAATCACTTTCCATTCTTCGCTGAAGTTGCCTCCTAGCTGGTGGTAATGACCGAAAACTACGGTGTCTCCGACTACAACTTTGCCCGAATTAGGATCTTGATTTCCTAGAATCATGTTGAGGAGGGAGGTTTTTCCCGATCCGTTATGACCTACGATTCCTATCCTTTCTCCACGTTTAAAATGATGAGTAATGCCTTCGAAGAGCACTCTTTCTCCATACGCACAACTTATTTTATGAAGTTCCACAATTTTTCCGCCCAGTCGTTCAGGTATAACCGAAATATGCATCGGATCTTCCTGCAATCTTATCGAGGCCTCTTTCTTTATTTCGTAGAAGCGATCTATTCTGCTTTTACTTTTTCCTGTTCTAGCTGACGGAGTAGACCTCATCCAAGCTAGCTCACGAGTCATGACCTTTTTCGCACGATCTTTCGATGCTTGGGCGTTATTTCGTCTTTCATCTCGTTTCTCCAAATAGTACGAGAAGTTGCCTTTGTATGAATAGAGGTTGTAATTTTCGAGTTCTAGAATTCTATCACAAACGTTTTCTAAAAAGTACCTGTCGTGAGTTATCATGAAGATAGTAGAGTTCGTAGAGCTAAGTCGCTTTTCGAGCCATGCAATCATATCAAGATCGAGGTGGTTTGTCGGCTCGTCTAGAAAAAGTAATTCGGGAGCTTCGAGTAGTACCGCGGCAAGGGCGGCACGACGTTTCTCCCCACCACTTAAAGTCCCCACTTTTCGAGAAAGATCGTGGATGTTAAGTTTGCCAAGTATTTCTCGAGCTCGAGCTTCGTAATTCCAAGCTTCCGTTCTGTCCATTGCATCAGAAGCTTCCTGAAATTTAGGACCTTCGGCACCTCTTTCGAGTTCTTTTTCATAATTGCGTAAAGCAATAACGGCTGGGTTGTCACCTATATATAAGGTGTCCAGCAAGGTGGATTCGGGGTCGAGGTCGGCTTCTTGCCTAAGGAATCCCCATCTTACTCCCCCCATAAATGCAACTCTGCCTGCGTCGGCAGGCTCCAAATCGCATAAAGCTCGCATCAAAGTACTTTTTCCAGTACCGTTTCTTGCGACGAGCGCAACTCTTTGGCCTCGCCCGATGCCGAACGTTAAGTCTTCGAAAAGCACCCGCTCTCCATATCTTTTTGAAAGCCCATCTACCGATAATACGTTCTGTTCAGCCATTTGCGCAAGGTAGTTATAACTCAGCAGTTATGCTTAAGGTGTCAGTAAATACTGATAAAAAAATGAAAGTTAACAATCCGATGTTAGAAAAAGCAGCATGGAGTGTTTCTAGCGCATTGAATAATAATCGGATATTGCGACCGAACCCTAAAACCTAGTTTTATGAAAAATTTATTTACTTTTTGTGTTTGTGCATTATTTGCATTTACAGTTTCTGCTCAATCAGAGCAGGCAGCGGGGTCTTATTACCTTGGAACGGGTGATGCGACTTCATTAGTTAACATCTTCTCTTCATTAAGTGAAGTTACTATTTCACCGACTATCGGTTACGCCGTAATTGATGACTTAGTTGTGTCTGGCTCTATCAATGGGCTAACAGATGCTTTGATGCTTGATTTAGATGTTCGTTACTACTGGAATGGTGTGTTTTTTCAAGCTGGAGCATCTGATCTAGCTGGAGAACCTAGCATCGCTTTAGGAGCTGGTAAGTACTTCACTTTAGGAGTACTTAGCGATAGACTTTATGTTGATCCACAGATTGAGTACAATTTTGATACTGGATTTAGCACAACAATAGGATTGGGAGCACGCTTCTAAACTTATTAATCATACTAAAAAAGAAAGGCCACCATTTTGTGGTCTTTTTTTTTGCTTCTTACTTTGTGAATGCAGTTATTACATGAATAAATAAAATAAAATCATGAGGGCATCTAAATCAATACTTACATCTTTTTCTTTACTGTCGTTAGTGTTTTTATTAGCAGGCTGCTCGAGCTCAACGATGATTCAGTCAATTCCGTCAGGCGCAAAGGTCTATCTTGATAGTGAATATGCAGGGACTACGCCTTACTTAATGGAAGATATGAAGATCAGCTGGACGAGTACTCGAGTGGAGTTGAAGGAAGAGGGGTATGAAAATTTCGTTGTTCGCATCACAAAAGATGAGGAGGTGAATGTGGGGGCAATTATCGGCGGTTTATTTTTTTTAGTACCATTTGCGTGGGTGATGGACTATAAGCCGACTCATACCTATGAACTGAAGGAGCTTTCTAATCAGGAATGAGAGACAAAAAAAGAGATCACAGAGATCACTAAATGCCTGCCCCAATAAATATTTCGGAATCCTTTCAGTTTTTTTGTAAACCTTGGGATGAATTAAGCCGAGATGAGCTTCATGCTCTAATACGATTGCGTATCGATGTTTTCGTCGTGGAACAGAATTGCCCATATCCGGATTTAGATGGAAAGGACTTGAGATCTCATCACGTGTATGCGATTAAAAGGGGTGACGATATCGCATCGGGCACGTCGGCTTCGGCCACAATTAGAATCTGCGCGCCTGGAGTTAGCTATGACGACCCGAGTTTAGGTAGAGTCGTTACTAGCACAACTTGTAGAGGGCAAGGATTAGGAATTTCGATCATGAATCTCGCAATTGCCGAGTGCAATAAACTATATCCAGGCCATGGAATTAGAATTTCCGCCCAATGTTACCTAGAAAAGTTCTATTCCGACCTTGGCTTCGTTAGTACGGGCGAGACCTACCTAGAGGATGATATTCCTCACATTCAAATGTTTCGAGCGATATAAAGATCTATATAGCGCCTGAAATGGCGTCTTCGCTAGCAGTATTCCCTGTTTTTACCGGTCCGGGACCTGCCATTACAGCGGCTTTTACGAAAGAAATAAACAGCGGGTGAGGGGCGAGGACGGTTGAGGCGTACTCTGGATGGAACTGAGAGGCGATGAAATATCTGTGAGAAGGTATTTCAACGATTTCTACGAGTCCGCTAACGGGATTTATACCCGAGGCTTTCATACCGGCCTCTTCGAATTGATTACGGAAAGCTTCGTTAAACTCGTAACGATGTCTATGACGTTCTTCAATTGAGTCCACACCATATATTTCGCGAGCAATCGAGCCTTCTTTAAGTTCGCAAGTGTAAGCTCCGAGTCGCATAGTTCCGCCCATATCGGTTATAGACTTCTGTTCTGCCATTAAATCGATAACGGGGTACGGAGTGTATTCTTTAATCTCGGTAGAGTGGGCGTCAGTAAGACCGACCTTATTACGTGCGAACTCTATTACTGCGCACTGCATTCCGAGGCAAATACCGAAGAACGGTACGTCGTTAGTACGTGCATACTCAATAGCTTCGAGTTTTCCGTCGATACCTCTCGACCCGAAACCGGGAGCGACTAGAATCCCATCGAGTTTCCCGAGCATCTCATCTACGTTTTTCCTAGAAATTTGCTCGGAGTGTATCCAATGAATTTCAACCCTAGTTTTAAGGTTCGCCCCAGCATGTGCTAGAGCTTCGGAAATACTTTTGTAGCTATCTTTAAGTTCGACGTATTTTCCAACAAGACCGATATGAACGGTTTGGTCTGGATTTTTAAAACGGTAGAGGAATTCTTTCCACTCACCTAAATCTGGAGTGTCATCTGGAGAAGCTTCCAACCCTAATTTCTTGAGAACCACCTCGTCTAGGTGCTCGTCTTGCATAAGGAGAGGCACATCGTAAATTGTGTCAGCATCGATGGATTCTATAACAGACTCAAGAGAGACGTTGCAGAATTTCGCGATTTTCGTGCGAATCGCAGAGTTTAGATGGTGCTCAGTTCTACAAACCAAAATATCTGGCTGAACTCCCAATTCTAGAAGTTGCTTAACCGAGTGTTGGGTAGGCTTTGTCTTTAGCTCACCTGCTGCGGCGAGGTAAGGAATTAATGTTAGGTGTATGACTAGAGTGTCATCTGGACTTTCCCATTTCATCTGTCGAAGGGCCTCCACATAAGGTAGAGATTCGATATCTCCTACGGTACCACCGATTTCGGTTATTATGAAGTCGAATTCGCTTTCCGATCCGAGAATCTGAACACAGCGCTTGATTTCGTCTGTGATGTGAGGAATGATTTGGACTGTTTTACCCAAATACTCTCCACGACGCTCCTTATTTATTACAGACTGGTAAATTCTACCCGTAGTAATATTGTTCGCCTGAGTAGTACAAACGTTGAGGAATCTCTCGTAATGGCCCAAATCCAGGTCCGTTTCCGCCCCATCAACTGTGACGTAACACTCGCCATGCTCGTACGGATTCAATGTACCCGGATCTACGTTTATATACGGATCCAACTTCTGTATCGTAACGCGATATCCTCGAGCTTGCAAAAGCTTAGCAAGAGAGGCAGAAACAATTCCCTTTCCTAAACTTGAGCTCACGCCACCAGTCACGAAAATATAGCGGCTATTTCTACCGCTAGCAAGAGTTTCAGAAGAAGAAGGAGTTATAAGAGGCATGTTCCCGAATTCGATGTTTGAATACGGGGTTCAAAGGTAGAAGAATATCTTGTATAAATCTAGACTTTGATGAAATTTAGTTTTATTGTACATTGTCTATTATATAACTTATTAGCCGTGCGGTATTTTACACCAGTTTTCCTCTCGATTTCTTTCTCGCTCTTTTTCTCTTCGTATTCTTTAGCCCAAGCTTACAGTCTCGAAGTAGAAACCTATCAAGTCCATTCTGAGACTAGTTTTTATGACATTGCTGGAATGACGACTTATAGACTTTACTTAACTCAATTGTGCCCTACTGACTTCGTTAGCGCTATTTATGGCAACGATGTATCCCCTTTTGAAATTTCAGCTCCCGAGGGATTGTTTAATCACCTTTTCAACCCAGGTTGGGGGGCGTTCTCGCCAGCGTTTGTATTTATATTCCCTTCTCTTTTATTTGACTCATTTGCTACTATAGGTCATGAATCAGTTTTCAGTTCTTCTGGTGGCAATAACTCGCCTGCTGACGTCTCTCTTCTTGAAGATCCTGCCCAACCCATTTCTCCGATATTTATCGAAGATGGTTCAACAGGAGCAATAGCAAATACTTTAATTGGATTTGCTTACTATAATCTAAATGGCAACCCTTATGGCTATCCGAATGATGATGGTCGAGTTATGATAATGCAGCTTACAACTTCAGGCCCCATAAGCGGTCTTATAAATGCACAGATTTTCCCTAATGGAGTAGGAGCTAACTCTGTTTTAGTTCACTATGCTTTCGATGGACCTGGCATTTACCCCGCTGAATGGAATTGCGATAACGATTTAGATGGTGACGGAGTTTGTGACGAAGATGAAACGCTAGGTTGCACATATCCATCAGCAGAAAACTTCTCACATTGCGCAAGTGAAGACGATGGGACTTGTGTTTTCTCACAAGCCGTTGAATGCGGTCCTGGTACTCAGTTTGATGAAGAAACAGGAGCATGCCTTGTAACACTTCCAGGTGATTCTAACTTCGATAACTGTGTAGATTTAGAAGATCTTTTAGAATTGTTAGTGTTGTATGGACTATGTTTCCCGCCGCAATGAAGGATCTCACAAAAACTGAGTTAATACTTAAGATATACAATAGATTGCATATGCGGCCTGTGACTATAAAGTCGCTTAAGGTTTGGCTTGAAAGCACTGATATAGATTGTTCAGAGAGAAGTTTATATAGGTACCTGAATGACCTCACCCGCAATGTTTCTCAGCTGGGGGAGGAGATAGAGGTGACTTACGGGGAGAATAACCAAAAAACCTGGAAACTGATTCACTTTAAAATTGGTGAGACGCTGGACGAAAGAGACATCAACTCCCTATACATGTTCTTTTGCTTCGCGCCCGATGCTTTGAAACGCCCTCGGACCAGGTCTTTCGAGAAGTTCGAGAAAATTTTATACACTCAGATTAGCAAAAATGACCTCACGGCAAACGTTAATTCCACACTGTCCCATTTACATAACACTAATTTCCAGCAGTGTGATTATGATGATGAATCTCAAATTTTGCTGGATAATTTCATTACAATTATTGAAAATAAAAACCAAATAGAGATTACCGATTTTCAATATGACGTCACAAGTGTCACTGCCTCGGAAGTTCTAAATACGCCATTAAACCCAGTTAAAATAATCTTCCACAGAGGCGCGATTCACATATGTTTTTGTTGTGGATCGGCATCCGATTTGATCGTTCTCGCTCTTGAACAAATTGTTAAAATTAAAATCCTAGACTCTCACTTCGCGAGTGGAGATGTCGACCTGAGATTTAATGGTATTCTCCGTAATAGGTTCGGCATTACTACAAATATCGACGATCAGATACACGACATCGAACTTGAGTTTTCAGAAGAGACGGGCAATTTCGTCTCCATGCATTTTTGGCATCATTCCCAAAAATTAACTAAACTTCCTTCCGGCAATTACTTAATGAATATGAGATGCGGAATAAATCGTGAGTTAGTAGGCTGGATTATGATGTGGATGTCTAATGTTGTCGTTATGCAGCCTCCGATTTTACGCACCATTGTACAGCGAAAACTCACCAATTCTCTACAAAATTACTCGGATAATGTTAAATTAGTTTCAAATAACACATTTATTCAAGGTGATTGACAGTAGTTGTCATCACAAACGTTTTCTTTGTCTCCGTATTCTCTGTTGAATGCATACGGGACCATATATAAACCAAACTGTCACTTTCAAATCACCCCGAGCCCATTCTATGAACTGGCTTGGGGTTTTATGTTTCTTATGAGGAATTATTTACGATGCTTGTAATGTCTGGTGCAAGATGTAATTGATGTTCGGGTTTGTTTGAGGTATAGGATTTGCTCTCCACAATAATAATTGACAAACAAAAAGCGCCACAAAGGACGCTTTTTGATGTATTATTTAGAGTAGGGTTGTAAACCTCCTAGCCTAACCTGAGCTTAGAATTGCTCAGCCTCTGTTGAACCCGCCATAGCTACTGTTGAAGCTGACCCTTGGGTGACGGTGTTTTGAATGGCGTCGAAATAGGTGGTTCCGACGAAAGTTTGGTGTTTAACTGCAGTGAACCCTTCATCTTGAAGAGCGAATTCACGCTCTTGAAGCTCAGAATATCCTGCCATACCGTTCTTCTTGTATGCACGAGCTAGCTCGAACATAGAAGTGTTGAGAGCGTGGAAGCCCGCAAGAGTTATGAATTGGAACTTAAATCCTAGCGCAGCTAGTTCTTCGCGGAAAGTGGACATTTCTTTCTTGCTTAGTTTGGCAGCCCAATTGAATGAAGGAGAGCAGTTGTAAGCAAGCATTTTATCCGGGTACACTTCATGGATAGCCTCAGCAAATTGTCGAGCTGATTCGATGTCTGGGTTAGATGTTTCCATCCAAATCAGATCCGCATATGGAGCGTAAGAAAGGCCTCTAGCGATACCAGCTTCTATGCCGTTGCGGACATTGAAAAACCCTTCTACAGAGCGTTCGCCCGTAATGAACTTGCGATCTATCGGGTCGATGTCGCTAGTAATAAGAGTCGCGGCATCGGCGTCGGTGCGGGCTACGATAAGAGTAGGAACTCCCATAACGTCAGCTGCAAGACGAGCTGCAACGAGCTTGTTAATAGCTTCGGTAGTAGGGACGAGAACCTTTCCTCCGAGGTGTCCACATTTCTTTGCTGATGAGAGCTGGTCTTCGAAGTGAACTCCAGCAGCACCAGCTTCTATCATTCCCTTCATAAGCTCGAAAGCGTTTAGGTTTCCTCCGAAACCGGCCTCGGCGTCTGCAACGATAGGGACAAGCCAATGCGTGTCTCCAGTTCCGTTAACGGTTTGGATTTGGTCTGCACGAAGTAGGGCATTGTTGATGCGCTTTACTACGGTAGGGACAGAGTTAGCAGGGTAGAGGCTTTGGTCTGGATACATGTGGCCACCAAGATTCGCGTCAGCCGCAACTTGCCAACCGCTGAGGTAGATGGCATCAAGGCCAGCCGCCACCTCTTGGATAGCTTGGTTGCCAGTGAGGGCTCCGAGTCCAGCTACGTAATCTTGAGTGTTCAATTTCTCCCAAAGCCTTTCAGCTCCAAGCCTAGCTATAGAGTGCTCGATCTTCACGCTTCCGCACAGGTCAGCTACTTCTTTCGCCGAATAAGGACGCTTAACGCCTTTCCAGCGAGGGTTTGTGAGCCAATCTGTTTCCAGCTTTTCTATTAATTCTTCTTTTTGCATGCTTCTGATGATTGCATCGTTATTTTTCTGAGTCATTTTAGATGGGTATATGCTTTGATTGTGAGGAATTCTTCTAATTCATTTTCTTCGATGAGGTCGCGGAATAGCGTGGTGGCAAGTGTGAATTTGCCCGCCTCGAATCGTTCTTTCCCCACGTATTTCTCAATTTCTAGGAGTTCGTCTTCTATGAAATCGTTACACATTTTCAAGGTGATAGTCCTTCCGTCGGTGATGGTGCACTCGTGCTTTATCCATTGCCAAATCTGTGTTCTTGAAATCTCCGCCGTAGCGGCATCTTCCATTAGATTATATATCGCTGCAGCGCCATTTCCTTGAAGCCAAGATTCGATATATAGTATGGCGACGTTAATATTCTTGCGTACTCCCTCTTCGGTAATCGTGCCCGCGGGCGTCGCTAGAAGGTCGGATTCGGAGATATTGAGGTCGAGTTTTTTATCGATTTGGTTTTTTGTAGGCATAAATTGATTGAAAACGTCCATGGCGACTTTTACTAGGCCAGGGTGAGCCACCCAAGTTCCGTCGTGACCGTTTTCTACTTCATTAAGTTTATCGTGGTAGACCTTGAGGATGGCTGCGTTGTTTGCCGCCTCGTCATTTTTTATGGGGATTTGAGCAGCCATACCGCCCATTGCATGTATGCCTCTTTTATGGCACGTTTCTATAACGAGCTTAGAATAGGCCTCCATAAACCCTACGTTCATAGTTACTTGGTCGCGATTAGGGAGTACGAAAGATGAGTGGTTGCGGAATCGCTTTATGTACGAGAAGATATAATCCCAACGTCCGCAATTCAGGCCTGCCGAATGATTTCGCAATTCGAACAGGATTTCGTTTAGCTCGAAGCTAGCAGTAATGGTTTCCACTAGAACAGTTGCTTTTATCGTGCCCTGAGGGATCTCGATGTAGTCTTGGGCGAAAACGAAAACATCATTCCAAAGCCGTGCTTCGAGGTGATTTTCGAGTTTAGGGAGGTAGAAATAAGGTCCGCTTCCGTTTTTTATAAGAGTCTTCGCGTTGTGGAAGAAGTATAGTCCGAAGTCTAAGAGCCCACCTGAAATTGCTTGCCCGTCAACTACTATCGATGCTTCCTCGAGGTGCCACCCTCTAGGGCGTACCATCAATGTTGCTATGTCTTCGTTCAGCTTGTACTTTTTCCCGTTTCTCGGATTTTCAAAGCTGATAGTTTTATTGATGGCGTCGCGAAGGTTTATTTGGCCTTCAATATTGTTAGACCAAGAAGGAGCATTGCTGTCTTCGAAGTCAGCCATGAATACTTTAGCGCCAGCGTTCAGGGCGTTTATCACCATCTTCCGGCTAACTGGCCCAGTGATTTCGACGCGCCTGTCTAATAGGTCTAATGGGGGTGGTGAGACGGTCCACTCATCGTCTCTGATTTTCTTTGTTGATTCTAAAAACACAGGAAAAACACCCTTGTCAATATTTTTTTGAGTAATTACTCTTTCAGCCAATATGCTTTTGCGTCTATCGTTGAATCGAGTGTGTAGCGCAGATATAAAAGCCAGAGCTTCAGAAGTTAATATAGAGTCGTAACCTGGTTTAAGGTCGCTTAACACTTCTAAATCTGTCGCTGTGGATGTGTTCATAGTGCAAATATAAGCAAATATCCTCATTTAGCGAATATTCGCTAAAGAAAAGTAATTCGTTTTTTTGAACATGTTTCAGATTAATTGTTGATTTCGTAGTTTTGTGGCAAGCGATATGAATTTAAGTGGAGAGAATATAAAAATTATTTTTGGTCTAAAATCCAAACAAAAAAGAGTGGATTTAGATCTAACTCTGCAGCAGTTAAGCAAGAAATCAGGGCTTTCTGCTTCTTATTTGAATGAAATTGAGAAGGGGAAGAAGTATCCTAAGCCGGAGAAGATTTCGAAATTAGCCCAGGCACTTGAAACGACCTATGAAGAGCTGATTTCTTTGAAGTTGGAAAAGAAATTGGCGCCGATTGGCGCTTTATTGGAGGCAAATGTGTTGAGTGAATTGCCTTTAGACATGTTCGGTGTTGATGCTGCGAAGGTTATTTCATTGCTTGCTGAAGCACCTTCTAAAGTGAATGCTTTCGTAAGCACTATCCTTGAGATTGCGAGGAATAATGAGCTAAGGCAAGAGCACTTTTTTCACACAGCTTTACGATCGTACCAGGAGCTGAATTTCAACTACTTCAGTGATATTGAGAAGCTGGTTGATGAATATCGAACTAAGAAAAGCTTGCCTATCGTCGATGTTAAGGTGGGGCAGATTAAGAAAATACTTTCAGATGACTACGGGTACACATTTAAGGACCTCGATGTTGCTATGTACCCCGAATTGAAGGGTATCAGGTCAGTATTCGTTCCGAAAAACAAGAATGTACTTTTTATCAATCCGTCACTTTCGGATAAGCAAAAGATATTTCTTTTAACAAGAGAGCTAGGGTTTAATGTGCTGGATATTGCGGATAGACCTTTGACATTTGCTTACGTTAAAGTGAATTCGTTCGACGAGCTTCATAATAATTTTAGAGCTTCATATTTTTCTGTTGCTCTCTTGATAGACTCTAATGAAATCGTTTCGGATATTAAATATTTATTTTCTCAAAAGAGTTTCAAGCCTGAGTTAATCACAAATATTTTACTCAAGTATAATGCCTCTCCTGAAATGTTGTTTCACAGGTTGACGAGTATTCTACCTAAGCATTTTAATATTCGTAGTCTGTTCTTCCTTAGGTTTAACAACCCTAATCATGAAGATTTCTTCTTCCTGTCAAAGGAACTTCATCTTACGAAGAAGCATAATCCCCACGGCAATAGGATTAGAGAGCATTATTGCAGGCGTTGGGTGGCTTTGGGGGTTTTGAAGGATTTGGCTTTAAACCAAAAAAACAAATTACCTCAGGAGACTGTAGTGCGTGCTCAAATTTCTAATTATATAGGCTCACCTAATGAGTATCTGTGTTTTTCGATTGCGCGACCGATGAGCCCTACGCCGAATGTGAATAGTAGTGTTACTATAGGTCTTCAAGTTAATGCTGTCTTGAGAAGGAAGATTGCTTTTTTGAATGACCTTTCGCTCGTTACTAGGGAAGTGAGTTCTACGTGCGAGAGATGTCCCGCAGAGAATTGTGCCGAACGAGTTGCCGAACCATTCGTTGTGATTAGGCGAGATGAAAAACAAAAAGTAGACGACGCTTTAGATGCTTTGTCTAGTGCCACGAGCGAATAGCTACTCTTTAATTATTGAGTCTTAATCTTTTCTGTAAGGGCGTCAACGAGCTTGAAACCTGAGAAATATTCGCGGGCTACGATTCGGATTAAGGTGTACCCGGGGATGGCGAGTACCATTCCAGAAACTCCACCAAGAAGTCCGGCCATACTTATTACGATAAAGATCTCGAGAGGGTGAGCCATAACTCTATTCGAAAAGATGAACGGTTGAGTGAAAAAATTATCTACGAGCTGGACAACGCCATAAACTATGGCCGCGTAAAGAATTTGCATTCCCCAATTTGATGGATCGCCGGTATAAGTGGTGGCTACGATAATTAGGCCGAGTCCAGTACTCGCGAGGGGCCCGAGGTAGGGGATGAGGTTAAAGATTCCCGCGATGAATCCGAGTAACAATGCGTGCTCGGAACCGATAATAGCAAGGCCAGAACTTACCATGACGCTAACTATAGTCACCTGAATTATGAGCCCACTGAAGTACCGAGTTAAAAGGTGCGAAGAGGATTCCATTACGTGCTCCATCTTCTCTACTTGGGAATTAGGAGTGAGGGTGATAATCATCTTGTGAAAGAGAGCGGCATCTTTTAAGAAAAAGAAAGTCATAAATAGAATGGAAAAAATCGCAATAAATGCGCTTCCTAGAAATCCGAATAGACCACTAAAAATACTTCCGACACCTTCGAGACCTATTAGGTTTTGGATTTTAGAAGAAAGTAAGCTAGTGGGGTTTTCATCAGAAATATTCAAGCTAGAGGAGATGGAATCGGCAGTGGATAGCCACTTGCGAACGGTGTTAGATATTTCCTGAGGGTCGATAGAGCTCAACGCCTTCGCTTCAGCTGTTACAAGCGGGCCGAAAAGGGCAAGCAATAAGCTGCCTAAAACTATGAAGCATACCAGGGCCACTGCAGCACCGATAGCAGAAGGTATATGGTGTCCCTTGATTTTGATTTTAGAAATAAGATTTACGATAGGGCGTCCCGCAAAACTTAATGCAACAGAAACCAAAAGGTATCCTATGATGTCACGGAAGAAGTAAAGAGCGTAAAGACCAAGTAAAGCTCCTAAAAAGCTAATTATAGTACGAGTGGTAGAATTCTGCATATTACTGGCAATTTAAGGTGTGCAAACGAGAAATACGTCCCCTATGCCGTCAGATATCTCATTCCAGTCGTTGATAAATAGGTTTAATTTCACGCAAGTGGCTGGTGGCATGTTTATGGTGGTTCCGGAGAGTTTATTCACGAGTTCCGTCACGCCTGGGTTGTGCCCCACGATTATGCAAGTGCTGAATTCGGGTGTATTCACTCTCTCTAAGTGATTAAGCCAAACCTCAGCTGGCGCATTATATCCATCCTCCTTAAACGAAACTTGTACACTATAGTCTGAGAGTTTTTCAAGTAAAATACTTGTCGTTTCTTTCGTTCTAACAGAGTTAGAAGAAATAATAATAGCACGCCCTATTTCCCACATCTTAATCTTTTCCGCAATATCGCTAACGTCTTTTCGTCCTTTTTCACTAAGCGGCCTTGCAAAATCATCTTCGTGATGTGCAGCTTCTCCGTGACGCATTATTAAAAGATTAGGCATGACTAAATAATTAAAGAAGGAATGTTTAACTTTACAACCTCTAAAGTACTATTAAATTGAGTTCAACACCTAAACATAAAGCATCTACTACCTCTAGTAATAGACAGGACTATTTGAAAGCGATATTATCGCTGGAGCTTAAAGGTGCTAAGGCGAGTACGTCTGCGATTGCATCTAAGCTGAATACTCAGCCCGCTTCGGTTACTGGAATGTTTGGAGTGCTTTCAAATCTCGGGCTTATCAATTACGTCCCTTATAAAGGTGCTGAACTTACATCGGATGGGCGAATACAGGCGATTTCGCTAGTACGCAAGCATAGATTGTGGGAGACGTTTATGGTAGAAAAGTTAGGGTTCAAATGGGATGAAGTACATGAAGTGGCGGAACAGCTCGAACATGTCGATTCTGAACAGCTTATAGTTCGCCTCGATGATTTTTTAGGTTTTCCGAGATTCGATCCCCATGGCGATCCAATCCCTGATTCTTCAGGAAATATTTCGGACCGTCGATCCCTGGTAGAAGTCAGTAGTATAAAAGTGGGAGAGTCGGCTTCGATTAGGGGGGTGCTTAGTAGTAGCGACTCTTTTTTGAAGCACCTTGACGACTTAGGAATACGTTTAGGACTAGTGTTTTCAGTGATTAAAATTTACTCGTACGACGGGAGTATTCAGGTGGAGTGTGATGGAGTGAGAGAGGTTTGGTCTAAAAAATTAGTAGAACAACTTTTAGCGGAAGTTAAATGATTACGGTGAAATGACATTTGATAGTTTAATTTTATGGCTTGAGTCTATCGGGCCGGTTAAGGCGGCTCTTGCGGCTACGATTTTCACTTGGGCGCTAACGGCGGCGGGTGCTTCTCTCGTATTCTTTTTCAAGAATATGCACAGGAAGTGGTTTGACACTATGCTCGGTTTTACCGGTGGGGTAATGGTGGCGGCTAGTTTTTGGTCCTTGCTTGCGCCGGCCATTGATTTGTCGGAAGGTGAAGGTTTCATGAGGGTGGTGCCGGCTGCTATCGGTTTCGCAGCAGGTGCGTTGTTCATATTCGGCTTGGATAAAGTCACACCCCATCTTCATATTAATTTCAATAAAGACGAAGCTGAGGGCCCCAAAACAGATTGGCATAGTTCCACCCTTTTAATACTTGCAATCACATTGCATAACATCCCTGAGGGTCTTGCCGTGGGGGTTATTTTCGGAGCTGCAGCCATGGGGATAGATGGTGCGACTACTGCTGGTGCGGTAGCTTTGGCGATAGGAATTGGAATCCAAAACTTCCCAGAAGGTCTTGCCGTATCGATGCCTTTGCGTCGACAGGGAGTGAGTAGGGGGAAATCGTTTATGTATGGGCAGTTGTCTGCCGTAGTTGAGCCGATAGCGGGTGTTATAGGGGCTTTTCTAGTAATCCAAATGCAGCCTATACTTCCTTATGCTCTTGCATTTGCCGCTGGAGCGATGATATTCGTAGTTATTGAAGAAGTAGTCCCAGAGACTCAGCGCGATAAATACACCGATTTCGCAACCCTCGGCTTTGTCGGGGGCTTCATTGTAATGATGTCTCTCGACGTGGGCTTAGGCTAAGCAAATTCAGATCCCCCAAACCGTCCCGAACTCATCATTAGTACACAATGATTTTCAGTAGGAATGATTTTCAGGCGTTTTTCTAGATCTTCTACTGAAGTGATTACTTCTAAATCGTGGCGACCGAAAGCAGCTTTTACATCTTGTATTGAAATTTCGGGAAGGCGTTTATGCTTCACTACTTCCGGGTCGTAATAAACAATTGCGGCATCAACAGCATTCATACTGTCTTTATATTGAGGAAGGAACTCCTTGTTTAAACTAGAGAACGTGTGAAGTTCGAAGACAGCGGTTACTTTTCGGTTGGGGAATGACCCAACTACTCCTGCTTGTGTCGCTTTGAGTTTCGAAGGGGCATGGGCGAAATCTCGGAAAAGCGTGTAGCCTTCACGTTCGGTGACAATTTCTAGCCTTCGTGCCGCTCCTGTAAAGCCGTTTATAGCACTGTCGAATTCAGATGGAGAGATAGATAAGGCCTTGCATATTGCACGTGCCCCAGCGAGGTTTTGGAAGTTGTGAGCCCCGACAAGTGAGGTGTGGGTAGTCGAGCCGTCGGAATATGTGATTTCGGATGAATCTACTAGGGGTTTGCTTGAAGGCGTGGAGTAGGGAATGAATTGAAGGTCGGGTCGGAGAGGGGTGGCTTCAGAGATTAGGGAGACGATTTGAGGGTCTTCGTTGCAGTAGACCAAACTCCCTCCGTTCTCAATTGTCTTAATGAATTTGCGAAAGGTTTCGAGATAGCTTTCTTCTGTAGGGAAGACATTTATGTGGTCCCATGAAATTCCAGTGAGTATGGCGATATTAGGTTTGTAATGAAGAAATTTCGAGCGACTGTCAATAGGAGAGCTGAGATATTCATCGCCTTCGATAATTGCAAGGTCGTTATCGTCATTTAGCTCGAGCATCCTGTCGAACCCCTCTAATTGAGCCCCCACCATGTAATCAGTATTCCTGCCTAGTTTATTAAGAACGTGGAGTAACATCGAGGTAATCGTAGTTTTTCCGTGGGAACCTCCTATCACGACCCGTAGTTTATTTTGAGTGGCGTTATATAAAAACTCTGGATATGACTGAACATCGAGCCCCATCTCTTTAGCTCGAGCTAGCTCAGGGTTATCAGTTCGAGCATGCATCCCGAGTATAACCACGTCTATTTCGTCCGATAAAAGTTCGGGACGCCACCCCTCAATAGACGGCAAAAGCCCGGCTTCTTTCAGTCTACCTCGACTCGGCTCAAAGATTTGGTCATCACTACCTGTAACATTATGCCCAGAATGGGCAAGTGCAAGAGCGAAGTTGTGCATAGCACTACCGCCTATAGCGATTAAATGAATCCTCATAGATGTAAAGTTGAACAATAAGTGTGGTGCCACGTGGCATATCTAAAAGTTTTTCTCACATTCGCATTATGAAAATTATTGATGGACTTAAAGCGAATATTAAAGCTTTACCCTTTATGGCAAAAAACGGGATGTTGATTTGGTTTCTGCCAGCTACCGTACTAACTATTGTGATGAGTTACGGTAGTTTTTTGTTGATTGAGTGGGTTGTTGATTATGCCTCGTTTCAGTATTTAACAATCTTCGGAATGGACGAAAGTATGATTGAGGGTGAGGAAGAGGGTTTTTTTGATATTATGTCTAAGGTGTTTGTGTCGGCAGGGGAGTATTCTGTTAAGGCAGTTATTTGGGTGATGCTTTTTCTTATCAAGTTGAAGTTAATGAAGTACTTAGTCATAGCATTTCTCGGGCCTGTTATGGCCGCTCTTTCAGAAATCACAGAGGAGAAGCTTACTGGCGTGAAAAAGTCATTTAGTTTAAAGCGATGGATGTTCGAGGCGCTCAGAGGAGTGAGAACAGCGATTCTTTATCTATTCATCGAGTTGTCGCTGTCCTTACTTCTTCTATTGTTTTTCGCAGTTGTAGGCTTATTCATCCCCATTTTACTTCCTCTGATCGCAGTTATAGAAATCATTCTTGCGTTCTTAATTGGGGCCTTCTTCTATGGCGCTGCAGCATTAGACTACGTTTGGGAACGTGAAGGAGTGGGAGCTTTAGGTTCATTCCTGAAAGCCAAATCTGACCCCGCCCTTGCGATAGGCGTTGGCGTCCCATTTGCGATTTGGATGATGATCCCGGTAATAAACTTTACTCTTGCGCCCATTTTCGCGCCCGCGATAGCTTCAGTAGCGGCGGTTTTGGCCTTAAAAAGAGACGTTATCAACAAAAGTTAAAAAAAATCTCTGCCAGTATAGATTTTCATCAAATCATTGTTGAGTATGAAACTACATTTACGTTAGTTAATCACGTTTTAAATTCAAAAACAATTACAATGAAACATTTTACTAAACTCTTTTTATTAGGAGTTTTTGCATTGAGTTCAACAATTTCTCTTGCCCAAGTTAAAGGAACTGTAGTCGATGCATCAAGCAACCAAGCTCTTGTAGGTGCTAGCATCTACCTTGAGGGGGACAATAAAGGAACATCAAGTTCTCTAGATGGAACCTTCGATTTGTCAGCTTCTCCATCGGGGAATTTAGTCATTCGATTTATTGGATACGAAACTCAAACACTTCCAGCTAAGGAAGATATGGGAGTCGTAGCTATGGTATCTACATCTTTAGGCCTTGATGAAGTTTCTGTGATTGCGAACATTGCTGTCGATAGAAAAACTCCAGTTGCGGTTTCTACCATTGACCCAATCTATGTAGCTGAATACGCAGGTACTCAAGAGCTTCCTGAGCTTCTTAAGTTAACGCCTGGTGTTTATGCCACTAAAACTGGTGGTGGAGTAGGTGATGCTAGAATCAATATTCGTGGTTTTGACCAAAGAAACGTTGCTGTACTCATAAACGGAATTCCTGTTAACGATATGGAGAACGGTTGGGTTTATTGGTCGAACTGGAGTGGTTTGGGAGACGCGGTTTCTCAGATTCAAGTTCAGAGAGGCCTAGGAGCTTCTAAGCTTGCGATTAACTCTATCGGAGGAACAATGAACATTGTTACTAAGACTACTGATGCGGTTAAGGGAGGAAGTTTTCAGACTCAATACTCTGATTATGGACAACTAAAAAACACATTCTCCTACTCTACAGGTAAAATGGGAGATGGATCTGCAGTTACAGCTGTAGTGTCTAACACACAAGGAGATGGATATATTGACGGAACTTACGTACAAGCAAGCTCTTACTTCCTTTCTTATGCAAAAGACATTAACGAAGATCATCTACTTACTTTCACAGCAATCGGTGCTCCTCAAAAGCACGGTCAGAGAGATAGAATGTTAAGCCCTGAAGAAGTAGGGTATGACGAGCACGGAAACGAAATCGATGGAGGTTACGGAATCAAGTACAATAAGGATTGGGGATACTACAACGGTGAGATGCTCAACCAGCGTAACAATTACTACCATAAGCCTCAAATCGCTCTTAACCACTATTGGTCTATGAGCCCTACAACTCACCTTTCTACATCTGCATACGTTTCTGTAGGTAAAGGTGGAGGGTCTGGTCCTTTAGGAGATTACGCTCCAACAGATGAGAATGGCCAAATAGATTGGGATACAGCAGCTGCTTGGAATGATACCTCTTCTGCAGGTTCTTACACTATCCTTAGAAACTCAGTGAACAATCACAAGTGGTTAGGTGTTCTTTCAACTCTTCGTCACGAGGCTAGCGATAACTGGGATATTACTATCGGTGTTGATGCTCGTCACTACAGAGGTGAGCACTTCCGTGAGGTTCGTGATTTAATGGGTGGTGATTACTGGTTTGAGGAGTTCAAGTATGCTGTTGATGGTGATGCTGGTAGAGACCAAATCCGTACCGTTGACGAAAACTCTACATCTCTTTGGATGGGACGTACACCGTTCGAGAATCGCGTTGCTTACGACAATGACGGAATCGTGGTTTACACAGGTTTGTTTGGTCAAGCCGAGTATTCTAAAGATCAGTTAAGTGCTTTCTTCTCTGGAAGTGTTTCGAATACTTGGAACACTCGTGTTGATCGCTATAATTACGCAAACGAAGCGGATCAAACGTCTGAGACGGTTGCAATTTTAGGATACAACGCTAAGGCAGGTCTTAACTACAATATCGATGAGCGCAACAACGTATTTGTGAATACAGGTATATACTCAAGAGCTCCTTTCTTCGGTTTTGTATTCCAAAACTACCAAAACGTTGTAGCAGACAATCTCCTAAACGAGAGAGCGATGTCTGCAGAAGGTGGATACCAATTCAAAGCTTCTAAATTCGCTGTGAAAGTAAACGGTTATTACACACAATGGAAAGACAAGACTTTACTTTCAGGTCGTATCCCTACAGCTGACGGAGGTACTACAAGAGCACTTGTTTCCGGACAAGACGCGCTTCACCAAGGTGTAGAGGTTGAGTTCAACACTAAGCCTATGCACAATCTTGATCTAGGTGGTGTTATCTCTCTAGGTGATTGGAAATGGGAAGGAGATGTTTTCGCGACTCTTCAATCAGATATCGATCAATCAATTGACACAATTGCTATCTATGCTGACGGTCTTTATGTCGGCAACCAACCACAGCAACAGCTAGGTATGAAGTTCCGTTACCAAATTAACAGAACATTTGACTTCGGTGGTCAATACGTTTACAACGCTAAGATGTACGCTAACTACGATGCTACAGACAGAGAAGATGCAGACTTTAGAGATCAGCCTTTCCAGTTAGATCCTTATGGACTTCTTGACTTACGCGCAGGAGCTAGATTTGAGATGTTAGGATTAGACTCTTACGCTCAGATTCAGTGCTATAACGCTTTAGACACATTCTACTGGGCTGAAGGACGTGATAACGGAGATGGAGGTTTAAAAGACGGTTTCCCTGGATGGGGACGAACTTTCAACGCTAGCTTGAAGTTGAACTTCTAAGACTTAACGACTTATTTGAGAAAGAGCTGCTTCAGAAATGGAGTGGCTCTTTTTTTATTTGCTAGTATAAAAAACTTCCCAACCAGTTTTTAGTTAACCTCTTTATTTAACCTCTTGGATTAGTCCGCCAATTGATTCGAGGTCGTCGAAGAAAGCGGGATAGCTTTTCGCTACACATTCAGCTCCTTCGATTTCGATGTTTGCAGTTCCAGCGCATCCGAGAATGGCTGCTGCCATCGCGATTCTGTGGTCTCCATGTGAATTAAGTCGTGCGGACTTAGGTTTTCCGGGGTGAATTAGAAGCGAGTCGGTGTCAGGGTCGTGGTCGATCTTAATGTCGGCTTTTGCGAACTCTGAGATGAGGACCGAAGCCCTGTCGGACTCTTTAGAGGTGAGGCGATGTGCACCACGTAAACGTGATGGTTTATTGCTAAATACAGCAAGTGCAGCAAGAACAGGGAAGAGGTCGGGCGAGTTAGTTAGGTCGAGGTCAAAGGCTCGTGGACGCTTCTTTTTAAGGCTCAGGCCATTATCCGTTCCCAGGATATGATAGCCAGCGAAAAGCAAAGCGCCTTTGATCCCTGAATCGGCTTGGGTGAAATCCCCTCGTATTCCTGTGATCTCTAAGTCGGGCCTTCCGCAAAGCGCTCCTAGTACCAGTAGAGTCGCTGCAGCACTCCAGTCTCCATCGATGGCGAATTCGCCGCCGGATGCGGTTTGGTTTGCAGGGATATGAAGAGTGTCAACGCCAGAACTATTCTCAGTATGTGTGTAGTCCAAACCGAATGTGGTCATCACCTCCAAGGTCATTTTCATGTAAGGACGCGACACCAAATTGTTCACTGTTATTATAGAATCCTCTTGTGCGTACGGAAGGGCAAGTAGTAGGCCGGTTAGGAATTGAGAGCTTTCGCTTCCGTCGATAGTGAAGTTCCCACCTAAAATCGGCCCGTTAATCTCGAGGGGTAAAAGCCCGTTATTCGATTTAATTGACGCACCCACACTTTCAAGGCCATCCGAAACCATAGAGAATGGACGATGGAGCAAAGAGCCAGTTCCGTTCATAATGACCTTATCAGAGGCTAATGCTGCGAGAGGAGCAAACATCCTAGCTGCTAATCCGGACTCTCCAGCATTTATCGACTCTGATCGAGGGCGAGGAATTCCATTTTCGCACGGAGTTATAAGAATAGCGTCCTTACCTAGCTCGATTTCAGCTCCTAGAAGAGCTGCCATTTCTAATGCGGCCGTAGTATCGTCGCAATCGGAGAGTCCGAAAAGTTTCGATGGAGAATCTGCAAGAAGAGCGGCAGCTATGAATCTAGCACTTAGACTTTTCGAAGACGGCACATTTACCTGACCGGAAAGTAAACTTGGGCTAACTCTAATTATCATGTTTTCAAGCTTTGCTGATCGGCTTCCTCCCGATGTAAATACTTGCAATACCTCCGCTTAATTGTGTTGCTTTGAGGTCTGTGAATCCCACAGCACCAAGCCTATCCAGAAATTCTTGTCCTTCAGGGAAAGCCATTACGCTTTCAGGAAGGTATGTATATGCAGCTGAGTCTTTCGAAACCAATCTACCAAGAGTGGGCATGATGTGTTTGAAGTAAAACCCAAACAACTGCTTGATAGGAAAGTGTTTAGGTTTACTAAACTCAAGTATTACTGTAAGTGAATTTGGAGTTAATACTCTGTACATTTCGCTTAATCCTTTATCTAGATTTTCGAAATTGCGGACCCCGAAGCCCACAGTGTATGCATCAAATGAATTGTCTTCAAAAGGTATATTCTCAGAATCACCTTGGATTAATTCAATTGTATCTGTGTAGCCTCTTTTCTTCAGCTTCTCTATCCCAACGTTTAGCATTCCCATAGAAAGGTCCATGCCAGTGACTTTTTTTGATAGCCCCATTCTTACAGCTTCTATAGCAAAATCACCTGTTCCTGTTGCCATATCTAATATATTGCTAGGCATTGGGTTTTCTCGTTTGAGTATTCTAATGCACCGCTTTCGCCAAAGGACATCAATACCCATGGAAAAAAAATGATTAAGAAAATCGTAACGTGGTGCAATGCTGTCAAACATTCGCTGCACTTGATTCTTTTTAGCTTCCTTTTCAGGGTCTGTGTATGGAGTGACTTTTGTTCCCATTATCCTATCATAGTGTGTCCTTCGGGGTATTTAAAATGTGTTTCGAGTGCCCTACCTCCAAGTGCAAATGCAACAGTTAAAGTCCCCACCCTTCCAATAAACATAGAAAGTGATATTATCATTTTTCCTGCTGGGCTAAGTAAGTGGGTAAGGCCTGTACTTAACCCCACGGTCCCCATAGCGCTAACTTGTTCAAAGGCAAGGTCTACAAAGCTGAATTCCCCCATCGAAAGTAATCTCGCTTCCGTGATAGTTAGTAAAAATAGGAAGACCATATTCCCCAAGATAAAGAACATTAAAACGCTGTATGCTCTTGACCGTAAAGTAGGGTTGATGGTGCGTTTGAATAATTGTACATGATCGAATCCTCTTACTGTACGCCAAACATCACTCACAATCACAGCGAAAGTCGATGTTTTAATACCTCCACCCGTTGAGGAAGATGAAGCGCCTATGAACATCAGAACTATAAACATGAAAATCATAGGGAGCCCCACAGAGCCTATGTCAACGGAGTTAAAGCCGGAAGTACGAGTCACACTTTGGAATATAGCAGTTGTGAATTTGCCGAATCCAGACATACCCTCCAATACGCCATTCCACTCTAGAAACGCAAACGAAATCGCTCCGATAAACACCAAAATAAAAGAAAAATAAAGAGCTATTTTTGTTGCAAAACCTATAGTTTTCCATGGAGAGCGCATACGTGATCGCAATTTAGCCGGATCGAATAAGTCGAATAGTGCTATCATTCCCAAGGCGCCGAAAAATACTAGAATAGTGATAACCCAGTGCGCTAACCAATTCGTGGCGACCCATGGATGTGCCATCCCGTCAGTAAATAATGTTATTCCCGCGTTGTTAAAGGCAGATACGCTGTGAAAAATGGATGAGAATATCCTATCGCCTAGCCCATTAAATGGTATGTCGCTAGACCAAACCAAACCTAAAGCAATCGCCCCTAGCATCTCAATTCCTAAGCACCATAGTACGACACGACCTAGCATGCTCTTCCCACTCAAATAACTATCTCGGTTTACAAAATCTTCGATAACATCGTGTTGGGTTATAGCTACACCGAAGCGCGCAACCAGGGCTAAGAAGGAGGCAAAGGCAATAACGTTAAGACCTCCTAATTGGATGAGAGCAAGAAGTACCATTTGGCCTTTAAAAGTGAAGAAAACCATCGTGTCCTCAACCATCAGTCCAGTAACGCAAGTTGCAGATGTACTAGTGAATAAAGCGTCAAGAGTGGGCATTCCATTACCACTAGTGGTCATCTCGGGCATCATCAGGAGTAAGGTGCCTACGGTTATTATTCCGAGAAAGCTTAAAATGAAGATTATCGCAGGATGCATTTTCACCCTTGGAAGAATGCTGCCCTTTCTTAGGAGCTCAGCAATCACAACAATGAAGAAATATATTTGAATAAAAACAAGGCTAAGATCAACTCCACTTGAAATGTTCAATGCTCGGAAAACCGGTTCATGAATAAGTGTATCAAAAAATAAATGACTGACACCTTCTATAATAAGAACTATCATCACGATTCCTTCTATCCAAGTTCTTCTAAGAAACTCAGCAGGATGGAAGTCGTATAGGATTTTTATGAGGTAATGAACAACGTAAAAACCAAAACTTAATCTCATGATATCCATAAGATTTTGGTCGCTTTGCGCTGTGTTAGGATAACCGTAGTAAATAGCCAGAACGACAAGAGCCGTTAATGATACTATTAGATTAAGAAGCTTTAGTATACCGAGATTTCTAGATTTCGATTTATAGAGGTAAACGTTTCCTATTTCACGAAAATCATTAAAAGTCATGATTCGTTGATTAGCAATTCTAAATCAACAGTAACCACTCCACTTTGTGTGCATACTTGAGCGCCTGCGAGATTTGCTACTTCGGCAATGATCTCTGGCGTCGCTCCTGAAGCGAGCATTAATGATGCCGTAGCAATTACGGTGTCTCCAGCACCACTTACGTCGATTACATTACAGGGTATGGCAGCTGTGTGTAGATGGTCGACCTTTAGTTCTGGCGAGTAAACCCAGACTCCATAAGACCCAAGAGTTGTGAGAGAAATCTTTGGGGACACCTTTTCGTGAAGAGACTGGACCGCCGTTTTTAGAGAATCGAAATTATTATCGTCGAGATTGATCTCTGTCGAAAGTCCCTCGCGGAGTTCGTTGAGGTTTGGTTTGAATAGGTCTACTCCAGGATAGTTTAGAAATCCCTTAAGCTTGGGGTCTACTGTCACGGGGATGTCTCGTTTGCGGGCTTCTAGCGTGAGGCCTGCAATAATATCGGGTGTTAGAACTCCTTTGTCGTAATCCTCGAAAATTATTACGTCGATATTAAAATTGTCGAGAATAGAAATGCAGGAAGCAAGTAGGTTTTTCGAAAGTTCATTAGAAATTTCCTCTTCTGTTTCTTCGTCGACACGAAGCATGTGTTCGTTATCGCGAATAATACGAGTCTTAATCGTAGTGATTCTGTCTGGAGACCTGAGGCACGCCGTAACCCCCATTTGTCGAGCTTGAAATAAGTCTATTAATCTTGTTCCTGCAGCGTCGTCTCCCACAACTGTAGCGATATGCACACTTGCACCTAATGCTTGGACGTTTCGTGCAACGTTTGCAGCTCCTCCAGCTCTTTCATCCCTTCCGTTCATAAGGACAACGGGAACAGGTGCTTCGGGACTCATCCTTTCCACTACACCATATAAATAAGCATCAATCATAACATCACCCACGACCAAAGCCGATAGGTTAGAAATATTCTTTAATGCTTCAGTTTTCGTCATATTGTCTATGAAAGCTTACTAACCGCGACGTCGATTCTCCTTACAGCTTCTGCTAGGACTTCGTCAGATGCAGCATAGCTAAAGCGAATACATTCAGGTGTTCCGAAAGCGGCTCCACTAACTGTAGCAACGTGAGCTTCTTCAATGAAATACATTGCAACGTCGTCAGCATTGTTGAGCATCTTTCCGTTAAAACTTTTTCCGAAAAGCTCACTTACATCAGGGAACAAATAGAAAGCTCCCATCGGAAGATTTAAGTTAATTCCAGGAATCTCAGAAAGATTTGCATGCATTGCGTCACGTCTTCTAAGGAAAGCCTCTACCATGGGTTTAGCTATCGAAGGGTCAGCTTCTACAGCCGCCGCCGCCGCCGCTTGAGCGATGCTGCAAGGGGCAGAAGTAAATTGACCTTGAATTTTCGTGCAGGCATCAGCAATCCATTTCGGAGCTCCGATATATCCTAATCTCCATCCCGTCATTGCAAATCCCTTAGAGACTCCATTAACGGTAATTACTCGCTCCATCATACCAGGTTCCGCAGCCAAACTTGCGTGCTTAGGGGTGAAGTTAATGAGTTCGTAAATCTCATCACTAATCGTGTAAACATTGTCATATTTACGAAGTACATCAGCGAGATCAGATGTTTCACTTTTCGTATAAACCGAGCCCGAAGGATTGCAAGGTGAACTGTAAATCACCATGCGAGTCTTCTCGTTAATAGCAGAGTCTAGAGCTTCAGGCTTGATCTTATAATCATCATCAATACTCGTCGGAAGAATCACAGGAACGCCACCCGCTACCTTAATAATCTCAACATAACTCACCCAATAAGGGGCAGGGAGAATCACTTCATCGCCAGGATTAACTAGAGATAGAACCACATTAGCAAGTGATTGCTTTGCACCTGAACTAACCACAATTTGCTCTGCTTTATAGTCCAAACCATTATCCCTCAAAAACTTCGCCGCTATTGCTTTCCTTACTCGCGGAGTACCCGGTACTGGTGTGTAGTGAGTCTCGTTTGCGTTGATAGCATCGAGTCCAGCTTGCTTCAAAGATTCAGGAGTATCAAAGTCCGGCTCGCCAAGAGAAAGAGAAATCACATCGATTCCAGACTCCTTAAGCTCACGTGCCATGCGCGCCATTGCAATTGTCGCAGATTCAGAAAGTCTATTTAGTAAATCAGAGGTGCTGTTATTCATGGCGCAAAGATAGTAGGTTCTAGTGATAGCTGTTGTTTTCGTTAGCTATTTTCGTTAATTTGAGAATGCGTGTCCTATTAGACGAGGTGACGGTGTCACTTCTGAACATATATCCACATCCCTGAAGCTGCTGTTAATCAAAGTTTTAGAGGTTTAGTAGTTGTATTAAAGGCTCTGATGGCGGCTATTTTTGCTGGTAACAGGCTGGTAACAGGCTGGTTTTCAGATGATTTAGTTTGGTGACAGCGTCACCTCGTCTAAAAGTGTGAGTGTTGTGATTTCTTAGGCGATAGAGACATAGTAGTACTTGGTAGTAGATATAGACCTATTCCAGTAATTAGACCGTTCACTGGGAGTAGGGCAAAGCCGAAGCTAAAGCCCCATTTGGCCTTAAGGAAATATTCTAACATATAGCAAAGGATGGGAGCGGAGATTGCGACTAGAGGGATGAATTTATCCAATGGTATACGCTTTGACATTAGGCCAAAGAAGAATAAGCCGACTAGCGGGCCGTAGGTGTAATTTGCTGCTGTAAAGAGGGCGGCAACCACGCTTGTGTCGTTTACAGCACGAAATGCCATAATTGCGATGAAGAGGACGAAGGCCATTCCTATATGAACGAGTTTCCGAGTGTGCTCTGCCTTCTTCTCTTCCATTTTTTCAGTTCCGATTAAATCTACACAAGCAGAAGTTGTCAATGCTGTAAGAGCTGAATCGGCAGAGCTGAAAGCTGAAGCTAGAAGTCCGACGAGAAATACTCCGCCTATCCATGTACCTAACGATCCGCCAAGGGCGAGTATCGGGAAGAGTTTGTCTGTCGATTCGGGAATCGAGATGCCTTCCGATGCGGCGTGTAAATAAAGAAGCGCTCCTAATGAAAGGAAAAGCACATTTGCGAGAAGTAGGACTATTGCGAAACTCCCCATGTTTAACCTCGCAGACTTGAGGTCTTTGCAGGAAAGATTTTTTTGCATCATGTCTTGGTCGAGTCCCGTCATAGCAATGCAAACGAAGGCGCCTGCGAGAAAGTGTTTTACGAAATGATTGCCCGCTTTCCAGTCGTCAAACACAAAGATCTTCGTCATTCCACTCGATTTAACGAGGTCGGGGATGGCGGTCCATTCAACTCCCTGGGCATCGGAGATGGCGAGGACAGTTAAGATGACGGCGCCGATCATGCAAGCGGTTTGGACTGTATCTGTCCAAATAACAGTGGCCATACCGCCACTCCTCGTGTAGAGGTAAATTACGAGAAGAACGGTAAATACGATTCCTGCGAAAGCCCAATGAGGCACGGTCGAGTCCGCACCCGAATTCGCGAAAAACGGCTCCAGAATAGCTAGTTCGACTACAATAGCGACTAGGAATAATCTAAACGAAGCGCCGATAATACGACTCAACATAAAGAACGACGCTCCCGTTTTATAAGCACTATTCCCAAATCTTTTATCTAGGTAAGTGTATATGCTGGTAAGCCCTAGTTTATAATAAAGCGGAAGGAGGACGACCATAATAAATACGTACCCAGCCATATATCCAAAGACCATTTGGAGGTAGGTAAAACTTTGGGATTCCACCCATCCAGGAATGGAGATAAACGTAACACCGCTAAGCGATGCGCCTACCATCCCAAAGGCAACGATTAGCCAAGGTGCTTTTTTGTTTGCGAGGTAGAAGTCCGCAGATTTTTTATTGCGACCTGTGAGGAAAGCTATGAAAAATAGTAGACCTATATAAAGAGCTGCTATGAGTAAAAATGTAGTTGAAGACATGACCCCAAATGTACATGTTCAAAAGGGGAGGTGGGCTGTTTATCTTTACGCCGTGCAACAACTACCTTCAAGACTTATAGAAGCCGCAGTAGATCAAATTTCTACTCTACCTGGAATCGGGCGTAGAACGGCCTTGCGACTAGTATTGAGCTTGCTTAGACGAGATAAAGAACGGGTGATATCTCTTGCTGAATCGTTGATTGCTATGAGCGAAGGAGTGCAGCCTTGCGATGTTTGCTTTAACCTAACCGAGGAGGGGACGTGCTCGATTTGTTCTAATGGAGCGAGGAATAAGAGTACTATTTGCGTTGTAGAAGACATTAGAGATCTTCTTGCAATTGAAAATGTCGGTAGCTTCAGGGGAGTTTATCACGTTTTAGGCGGTATAATCAGTCCTATGGACGGGATAGGGCCGGCCGATTTAAATATCGAGACGTTGTTAACTAGACTTTCTGAACTACCATTGGACGAACTTTCAGAGGTCATTTTCGCACTTCCTGCGACTATGGAAGGTGATACAACATCGTTTTATTTGTTCAAGAAATTATCAGAGTTCGATGTTAGGGTGACAACATTAGCTCGCGGTGTGGCCGTAGGAGAATCGTTGCAACACGCGGATGAAGCGACTCTCGCTCGTTCCATGGATAACAGAACTCTTTACGAAGCTTAGAGTATGAAGTTGTCGGTAATCATAGTTAGTTACAATGTTGAGGCGTTCCTCACCCAGTGCCTCATTTCTGTTGATAGAGCAATCCGCAATTTTTCAGACCAAACCCCTAACTCCCCACTAGACACCTCTTCCATAGAAGTGTTTGTCGTTGACAACATTTCAGTTGACGGGACGTGTCAAATGGTTAAAGAGAGGTTCCCTTGGGTTCAGCTAATCGAGAATTCCGATAACGTAGGGTTTTCTAAAGCGAATAACCAAGCGTTAAAACTTTCTGAAGGCGAATACGTTCTCCTTCTAAATCCCGATACGGTAGTTCAAGAAGACACTTTCTCGCAATGTATTTCTTTCTCAGATAATAACCCTCGTCTAGGAGGTATGGGAGTCCCAATGTTCGACGGTTCAGGCACATACCTGCCCGAAAGTAAAAGGGGGATACCTACTCCTTGGGCTTCGTTTTGTAGGATTTCGGGACTTTTTCGTTTGGCACCAAGGACAGAAAAACTGAATAGTTACTATGCTGGGCATCTGAGTGCAAGTGAGAATAGCCAAATCGAGGTGCTGAGTGGTGCTTTTATGTGGATGAGACAACGTACGCTTGATGAGGTGGGGCTGCTCGATGAGGATTTTTATATGTATGGCGAAGACATTGATCTCAGCTGGAGGATAATAAAAGGCGAGTGGGAAAATCACTACTTCACGGGCACGAGAATCATTCATTATAAGGGAGAAAGCACGAAGAAGGGGAGCTTGAATTACGTCAGTATTTTTTACAAGGCTATGTTGATTTTTGCGGCCAAACATTTTGAAGGAGGGCAAGCGACCATATTTAATTTAATTATAAGAATTGCTATTTACGCAAGAGCGGCCATTTCTATAGTTAGGCGGGTTGTGTCGAAAGCGAGCTGGCCAGTTTTAGAAGGATCCGCTCTTTATCTCGGGCTGTTCGTTCTACTAAAAGTCTACTCAGACTACACGGGCATCCAATACGATTGGGAGCAAGCTTTAAAAGCCTTCGGTATCTACACCGGTTTATGGCTCTTCGTTTTATGGCTTTTCGGAGGATACGATAAACCTTGGATTCCAAGGCGAGTAATGCACGGCATCGCAGTAGGGTCACTTGCGCTCATTGCAGGATATGGCCTTCTCCCGGAAGAGCTAAGATTTTCAAGAGCAATCCTACTTCTAGGATCAATTTGGTTTTCAGCGGTGGTAGTCCTCGGACGAATGCTCATGGGAGGCTGGCGTTTAGGTGCCAAACCGACATCTCGTCTCATCGTAGCTGGCGAATCAGAATCTATCGAAATAAAGAAACTTCTCGGAGCTATTGAATATAATGACGAGAGAGCTGATGCCACAACTGTAATAAGTGCTAAAGAAATAGGTGCTATTGAAGATGTGGTAAGAGTTCATAGAATAGGAGAGGTGGTGTTTAGCGGGCGTGATGTAAGGGCGACGGATATCATTACGGCTCTGTCTAATTTAGTAGGAAAAACCGTGGTTTGTAGAATTGCCTGGACAGATGACGGTTCGTTAATGGGGGCGGGCGGACCAGGTCCAGATCCCGTAACTGAGCTCGACCGTGCTATTTACGGTCCATCCGCACGACGCACGAAACGACTATTCGACATTATGTCATCGACCATCCTACTATTATCGACGCCCCTACTTATAATTTCCGGGCGCTCCAAATGGATTTCTCGTTCCGTTCGTGTAATTTCCGGGCACGCGACATGGGTGGGGTTTGATATTCCTCCCTCAAAAAACGTAGCAGCACAACGCCCTTCTATAATCAAACCGTTTGATAACGATGACGATAGAGTTCGAGAAAGACTTAATCTTGCCTATGCAAGAAAATACAATTGGTTCGAAGACATGAAGCTTGTCCTGCAAGCATTACTTTTGCAATCTGTAAACTGATTACATGGCAATCATAGATATACTACTCCCTAAAATGGGTGAAAGCGTGGCAGAGGCCACAATCACTAAGCTTTTAGTCGATGCTGGATCAAATGTTGAAGCTGACGAAGCTGTTGTAGAAATTGCAACAGATAAGGTAGATAGCGAGGTTCCAGCTCCCGAGGACGGTGTGTTAGTTGAGTGGTTAGTAGCAGAAGGTGACGTAATCCAGGTTGGAGAGCCATTAGCTAGATATGAGATAGGCGGGAGTTCAAGTGATTCTTTATCGGACTCCTCAGCTAGACAATCTGAATCAGAACCTGTCGCTCCGTCAGTGCCAGATAAAAAAGTACTTGAATCAGTTTCGGCTCCTTTAGCGGCTTCAGACCCTGTTGCTCATACTGAAAGCCAAAAGATTTCTAAGTCTGGCGCTTCAGGTCGTTTTTATTCACCCTTAGTTAGAAGTATAGCTTCAGAGGAGGGAGTGAGTATGTATGAATTAGAATCTATAACAGGTTCTGGGGCGGAGGGTAGAGTTACTAAAAAGGATATACTCGAATTCCTTTCAAGTGGACGAAAAGCATCTTCTTCTTCTGCAAAGACTGCTGATACTCCTAAAGCAACAGTTCATAATGTAGTCGCGTCATCTTCAGAGCCACATCCAGCATTCAAATCTGTCTCTGGCGGATATGAAATCGTGGAAATGGATAGAATGCGTAAGTTGATCGCAAATCATATGATTAACTCGGTTGCTACATCTCCACACGTAACTTCTTTCGTGGAGGCGGATGTAACGAGTTTGGTCTTGTGGAGAAATAATAATAAAAACGAATTTCTTGAGAAATTTGGAGAGAAACTAACCTTTACACCTCTTATCGCAGAGGCTATTATTAAGGCAATCGGTGATTTCCCTGGTGTAAATGCAAGCGTAGATGGTGATAATGTTGTTATCCATAAGGGGATTCATTTAGGTATGGCTGCGGCTTTGCCTAGTGGTAATCTTATCGTGCCTGTGATTAAGAATGCGGATTCGTACAATTTGCAAGGTCTTGCACGTCAGGTAAATGATCTAGCTCTACGAGCTCGTCAAGGTAAATTAGGTCCTGATGATATTTCTGGAGGTACATATACTATGTCTAACGTAGGAACTTTCGGAAACGTAATGGGAACACCTATTATCAACCAACCTCAGGTGGGTATTCTTGCCCTCGGAGCTATTCGTAAAAAGCCTGCCGTTATTGAAACTCCAGAAGGAGATGTCATTGCAATACGTCATATGATGTTCCTCTCCCACAGCTACGACCATAGAGTTGTAGACGGCCAGCAAGGAGGTAGTTTTGTAAGAAGAGTGGCTGACTATTTAGAGGCGTTTTCTTTAGACAGGCCTATCGAAGGTTAATTCGGGGCAGTCACTAACAACTTTTGCGTATTTCAATAGCTGGAATAACTACCTTGTAAGCATGAAGAAGCGTTCAAGCATATATCTATTTGTTGTTGTTCTCATGCTTTTTTCTTATAACGAGAATTCAGCCCAAACCTCTTCTAAGAAACGTCATTCCCTCTCTCAAACAGAGCGAAGTTTATTTGACCAAGCTTCAATGTTGTCTGAAGAAGGTGTTTATTCAGAATCCTCTAGGCTTTGGAAACAATTAGTAGATATCTATCCCGTTTGTGGAAATTACAGATACCATTATGCAGTTGCAATTTTAAATGCAGGTGAGCCACATACTATTGTTGATGCTTATTTGTCTCAAGCTATTTCAGATTCAGGCACACTTATTAGGGGTTCAGGAAAGTATAACGAAGATCTATGTTCTGCACCTATAGATGTGTTGGTATATGCTGCTGAAATTAAACGCTTGCAAAATAAATTCGATGCCGCTCAAGATTTGATTATTCAATTCAAATCGGAGGCGAAAAACAACAACCCGATTCATTTAAAAGCGGATAAAATTTTAAGAGACATTTCGTTTGCACAATCTCTTATGTCTAACCCCATTGACGTGACGGTCAATAACTTAGGTGATGCGGTTAATTCTGAATATGATGAAACTCACCCATGTGTTAGGGCTGACGAACTTCAATTGTTTTTCACATCTAATAGAGGTAGGTCAAATGGGTCAAACCACGGTAAATTTGACCCAAATTCTCTAAAACACTATGGAGATATCTACGTTTCAGAGAGAGATTCTTCTTGGGGGGAAGCTGAGTGGGTAAACATTGGGCTGACGAAGCATAAATATGCAATCGCGATTTCACCTTTTGGTGCAGATATTTCGATAGCACATGTTGATGGTTGGAGCACAGAATCTTATACGGCAAATAAAAGAAAGGGGGAGTGGTTAATGGCTGTTAACATAGAGGGGGCATCACCGATGCCTTCCGAAGGTGTTACTGTATTCTCTCCGAATCGTGATTTTGCTGTAATGAGCATTGTCGATGTTAGAGGTAAAACCGGGAGCGATTTATACTATTACAATAAACTTGCAGACGGATCTTGGTCTAATCCTGAAAAAATAAAGGGAGGAATTAATTCAAATAAGGATGAAATCACTCCATTTATTTCAGCTGATGGATCCTTGTTTTTTGCATCTAATGGTCATGACGGATTAGGCGGTTTCGATTGTTATAAATCAAACTTTATTGACGGATACTGGAGTGTCCCGAAGAACTTAGGATACCCCATTAACACGGTGGATGATGATTCTCATATTGCAATTTCGGCAGACGGAACACGTGCCTATATTTCATCTCGGAGAAACAGGCCACTTGGAGATTACGATATTTTTGAAATTGAATTCACGGATGAGTCTAGGCTAGTAAACAACAATATTTTACTGTTAAACTCATTGGTTTCAGAGCAAATAGATGCATTAGACATTAAGTGTATGGAAACTGGAGAAGTGTATGACCCAGGCACTTTTGAAGATGGTGATTTATTCGCTAGGTCTATACTCTACGGAGGATATTCTTATGAATTAAGGTATTATTTAAATGGCATTGTCATAAAGACAGACGTAATTGAAATCACAGAAGATGCAGGGTATCATTCATACATAAAGCCCATAAATGCTAAAGGGGGCTGGATTTCGAATGGTGAAAAATTACTTATTGAAAAGTATATTGCTCCTGAACCTATTGCAGATGATGTCTCTATTGTAACGGACTCAATGGAGTTAGCGTTATTGTTAGGGGGCGGACTCGAATTAGATAATTGGAATGTTTTTTATGATCTGACCCCTCGACAAATTCATACTGGAAAAATAGATATATCTGCAATGTGTCACGAAGTAATTACAAGGATAGAGAGTGGGCTTTTTCCGGAACTATTCATTTCATCTAGTGCCTCTAAATCAGAAAACAGATCAACTAAGGAAACTCATGACTTTTCTGGGAAGAGATCAGCAAATATTTACATGAGGTTAAAAGCGATGCTTTCTGTAAATGGTTATACTAATAGTGATGATTACACGTTCTTACCTTTTGATATAAAAGTGGCTTCTAATGAACAAGAGGAAGTGCCTGACTTTGTTAGGATTGAGATTAAATAATTTAAGAAAAATAGTAGAAGTAAATGGGATTAGAAGAAGGATTGAAAAAGCTAAAGCTTAAACGACCACTTGTAGTTTTTGATTTAGAGACTACAGGAGTTCAAGTGGGAGTGGACAGGATTGTTGAGATCGCCATGATTAAGGTGAGTCCAGATGGATCTGTTGTACGTAAGCCAGAGAAGGCAGGAGCGGAGTATAGGATTCTAGTAAACCCTGAAATGCCGATTCCCGTCGAATCTTCATTAGTTCACGGCGTATATGATAAGGATGTAGAAACGAAACACACCTTCGGTGCAATTGCGCCAGGTCTTGTGAAGTTTTTAGACGGATGTGATTTGGGTGGGTTTAATAGTAATCGTTTCGATGTGCCTATGCTAGCGGAAGAGTTCCTGAGGGTGGGAGTAGATTTCGGTTTAGAAGGCCGCAACCTTATCGATGTCCAAAACATCTTCCACAAGATGGAACAGCGCACTTTGAAAGCGGCTTATAAATTCTATTGTGACAAGGAACTTGAGGGTGCTCACGAGGCATATCCGGATACGGCTGCTACGTTAGAGATTTTAGTGGCTCAATTAGAGAGATACGAGAATGCTACGATAAATGATAGTAAAGGAGAAGTGGTAGGGCCTGTTCCGACAGATATGGATGAGCTTCATGAATTCTGCCAAAGAACTAAGAACGTAGACTTGGCGGGGCGTCTGATTTACGATGATGACGGGGTGATTATATTCAACTTCGGAAAACATAAGGGAGTGTCTGCAGTAGAGCTGATCAAGCGCGATCCTGGATATTTCGGTTGGATGATGAAAGGAGATTTCCCTCGTTATACGAAGCGCGTTTTAGAACAAATAAAAGACGGTACTCTCAAGTGAAGTCTAGCGGCAAGCGAGTTGCAGTTCTAGTTTCGAACGACCTAACTTTCGACCAGCGCGTTAAGAAAACGTGTGACGTTATGGTCGAATCTGGATATGTTCCTACTCTGGTAGGGCGCGAACTTCCCGACTCTGTGCCGTATGTCGGCCCGGGATCTGCTGTTCGACTCAAGCTTAAGCACAAGTCGGGACCGTTATTTTATCTCGAACTTCAAATCTCGCTTTACAGATGGTTAAAGCGAGCGGTGCAAGAGAACGAAATAGACGCAATCTGGGCGAACGACCTAGATACACTACTTCCTGCGCTCTTAATTTCGCGCCGCCATAATTTGCACCTCGTTTACGATTCGCACGAATTTTTTACCGAGGCGGCAGGGCTTACCGGGCGACCTTTGAAAAGATATGTTTGGCTTGCAATTGAAAAATACTGCATTCCTAAAGTCGGGAAGATGCTCACAGTCAATGAGTCTATCGCGGAGAAGTTTCGCGAACGTTACTCCGTTCAGGTCGATGTTTTGCGTAACATGCCTGTTTTATCAGATGTACCCAACGTATCTCCTCGCAATGCCTTTTCAGAGTACGGCATCCCGTCCGACCTCCCCATCCTTCTTTTGCAAGGTGCTTACATGGACAGGGACAGGGGTACGAAAGATGCTGTCGAGGCGCTCGAAGTCATGACAGGCGTACGTCTCGTTCTCGTAGGGGCGGGCATCGAATTTGACGAATCCAGGGCTCGAATTAACGACCCTAGATGGAATGGGCGACTACACTGCATCTCCCGACTGCCCTACGAAAAGCTCAGAATCCTCACAGCATCAGCCGATGTGGGGCTTTCATTAGACAAAGGCCTTCACGCAAATTACCTCCTCAGTCTTCCTAACAAACTATTCGACTTCATCCACGTAGGTCTTCCCATCGTTGCTAGCCCTATGGTCGAAGTAAGTCGAGTCGTAGAAGAGAATGGAGTAGGGGTGGTGCTTAATTCTGTCACCTCAGAAGATATCGCAAAGGGCGTAGCGGAAGTGCTTGAGAAGCCGCGCGAGTATTGGCTTGAGAAATGCATGGTTGCAAGAGAAAAACTCCACTGGGGGGTTGATTCTTATTTGATAAAGGAGCATCTGTTAGGGAGTTAGTTAGCACTAGAGTTCGAATTTATGTGTTTCTTTAAATAGCCCGCCGTATATTTATGTACTCTAATAAACTTTCTATCTCTTCATGAAAAATTTAATTATTTTTTCCTTAGCGACTTTCACGCTTTTACTTTCCCCTCTCTCTTCTAAAGGCCAAACCTTAACGACTGACAATAATAATGACGGCTGCGTTAACCTGGGCGACATCTTAAATGTATTAGGCGAATACGGACAATGTGAAGTCGTAGAATTTGCTTGCGGTGAACTTGTCACCCACGACGGCTACGACTACAGCACAGTTCAAATCGGCGACCAGTGTTGGTTCGCAGAAAACTGTCGTTACTTGCCAGTGGTGTCGCCTTCAAGTGAAGGAAACACGACTGACCCTT
>JYMV01050414.1_pt1 | contig 65524 bp, 54 predicted proteins | sample 338911 | NCBI WGS metagenome assembly JYMV01 (sample SAMN03354496, study PRJNA234377) | hydrothermal vent metagenome | biome: Deep sea; feature: Hydrothermal plumes at the Eastern Lau Spreading Center, Western Pacific Ocean; material: Seawater | place: Tonga | collected 2009 | depth 2000 m m | reverse complement strand
AGCTAGACGCTCTAGGCGTATGTGGTGGAGATTGTACAGCTGACGCAGATGCTGACGGAATATGTGATGACGTTGATCCTTGTGTAGGTGCTCTCGATGAGTGTGGCGTATGTAACGGACCAGGTGCTATCTACGAATGTGGATGTGCTGACATTCCTGCAGGTGACTGTGATTGTGATGGAAACATTGACGATGTGATCGGTGTATGTGGTGGAACATGTGTTGCTGACGTAAACGGCAATAACATATGTGATACAGATGAGTATGGATGTACGGATCCTACGAATCCTAACTATGATCCGACAGCAGCATTTGATGATGGTTCTTGTATAACTGGTGGTTGTACTTTCCCATCTGCTTGTAACTATGATGCAAGTGCTGAATACCAAATCGTAGGATTTTGTGACTTCACTTCATGTGCAGGCTGTACGAATAGTAACGCTTGTAACTATGATGCAACATCTACAATTGATAACGGAACTTGTGTCTTTGCAAGCTTCGGTTACGGATGTGATGGCGTTTGTTTAAACGATGCTGATGGCGATGGTGTTTGTGACGAGTTCGAGGTAGGTGGATGTACTGAATTAGGTAATCCAAACTTCAACCCATATGCAACTGATGACGATGGTTCATGTTTAACAGGTGGGTGTACTATCCCGTCCGCATGTAACTACGATCCGACAGCAGACTATCTAATTATAGGAGACTGTGATTTCGCAAGTTGCGTAGGATGTATGGACATGTCCGCATGTAACTACGACGCAGGGGCTATGATTTCTGACCTTTCACTATGTCAGTACCCACTGAACATCTTCGTGGATTGCGCTGGAGATTGTAATAACGATTGGGATGCTGACGGAATCTGTGACGAAAATGAGATTCCTGGATGTACCGATCCTACTGCGAGTAACTACAACCCTCAAGCGACGGACGACAATGGAACTTGTCAGCCTGCATTAGTGGGTGGATGTATTTTACCATTCGCTTGTAACTACGATCCGGGTGCGAACTTCTACATACCGGGATCTTGTGACTTCGGACCGTGTAGTGGAATGCCGCCATCGGATATGTGTACACAAGCACAGGCTTGTAACTATGGTAGTGAGGGTCCGTGTGAGTTTGTTAGCTGTTTGGCATTAGGATGTAACTCATCAGGAGCCTGCAACTACGACGAGGCAGTACAATACAACGACGGATCATGCGAGTACCTCAGTTGCTTAGGTTGCAGAAACCCAGTGGCTTGCGACTACGACCCTGAAGCGACAATCGACGGAGCTTGCTACGACTTCAGCTCATGTGTAGGATGTATGGATGCTAGCGCGGACAACTTCAACCCAGAGGCAACTCAAGGGGGAGCGGTTTGCTTATTCGAAGGATGTACGATTCACGAAGCTTGTAATTTCGACGCAGCAGCTAACAGCAATGATGGAAGTTGTGAATTCGACACTTGCTCAGGATGTATGAGCGAGAATGCTTGTGACTACAACCCGGATGCGTCTCTTTCTGGATCATGTACATTCCCACTTGTAGGGTTTGATTGTGCGGGTGACGGTACGGTACAAGGATGTACCGATACTTGCGCTTGCAACTTCGAACCATCTGCGAACGCTGAGAACGGGTCTTGTTCATATGGCTGCCTAGGATGTGTGTACCCAACAGCTGACAACTACAATGCTAATGCTTCGAAAGACGATGGCACTTGTATCTTCTCAGGCTGTGACGACTCCGATTACGCGAACTACAACCCAGTTGCTAACTCAACAAGTGATTGTAGCCACGCTCCTATTTCTGCCGACTTCGACGGAGATGGATCAGTTCAGATTTCTGACCTAACCACCTTCCTCCAGGCCTACAGCCAAACCGGCCCTGAGTGGGGCGGAATGGATTGGATTGTTGAAAGCTGTGAAGTCGCGGCTTACGACGATGCGGATATAATGGCTTGGATTGAAAGCACCGCAGGAATGCCTGAGGAGAACGTTTGTGGGGTCGTAGGGTGTACTTACCCTGGAGCCATCAACTTCAACCCTAGCGCGAGCGTGGACACTGGAGTTTGTGTGTTTGCCGGCTGTACAGACCCAATAGCTTACAACTATGACAGGCTTGCCAGCTATGATAATGGGGCATGTAACTACAGTGTTTGCCCTGACTTCAATGGTGATGGTGAAGTCCAAATCAGTGATCTAATGGACTTCCTCATCCAATGGGGAAACATTGAGTAAAGCTCACTAAACGAAAAATATCGGGGAAAACATCCCGAAATAATAAAGAAAGCCCTGCCGTATTGGTGGGGCTTTTTTTTGTTTGAATAATTATAGGGATTGTATAGCATATTGGAATAGAACATAAAAAGTTGTACCTTGGGAATAACTCAAATTATTACTATGGACAGCTTAACTAACTTTTTCAAGATGAGATTGCTATTTCTAGCATTAGTTTTCTCTATGATAATCAATGTTTCATCACAAACCGATATTCCAGATGATTTTTCGATTTCACTAACATATCCTTACAATCCCGAATTTCAAGGCAATGATGTTATCGGAATTGCAGATTTACTTCCTTTTTTCATTGCATACGGGCAAAACTACATACCTGAAGAAATTACGATTGATGAGTTAGGAGGTATGCCCCTAACACAATTTTTCGGCGACCTATTACAAATAATTGCCGATCAACAAGACGCAATAGACCAGCTCACCCCCCTCCTTTCATATTTAGAGGTTGACACCGTAGAGCACAGCGTAAAAATCGTGGGAGCAAACTTCTTTGTGAGTAACGGAACTGGAAGTACGTATGGGGAGGTAAATGGTTTGGGAAATATTATTGTTGGATATAATGAAAAAGAGGGAGGTTATACCGATGGAGATGGTGGGCTTCATGCTCAAGACATTCATACAGGTTCGCATAATTTCGTTATCGGGCCAGGTCACACTTATACCTCAATTGGTGGAATAGTTGCTGGTAGAAACAACACTATACTATCATTATCTTCGAGCGTTTTAGGAGGCCAAGTCAACCTTGCAACCGGTGAGTTCACAACGATTCTTGGTGGTTTAGATAATGAAACATCCGGAGATCTCAGCACTATTTCGGGTGGACATCTAAATATTTCAGAAGGAAACAGATCTACTGTTGCGGGGGGATTACTTAACTACTCAGCTGGTATAGCGACTTCAATTCTAGGAGGCCAATACATGCAAATTTTCGAGCAATACGAAACCGCATCAGGCCAGTATGATATTAATAATTGATAATTCGTCTATCTTGCTGATTAAATAAAGCCAGCATGAAATCCCCCTCAGCAGTATCATTCTTAACAATAGCCCTTTCAACAGTATTTTTATTATTCACTCAGACTTCGCACGCGCAGTGCGAATCAATCTCTGTGCTTATCTCCTCTAATACAGGCGAATGGGGTGATGAAATGTCATGGTCAATCATCGGTCCGATTGTAAATATTGATTCTGAGGTAGCGTCATTTCAGGGGACCAGTGACTACACTCTCACGAATGACACTTTATGCCTTGAGCCGGGATGTTATGCTATCATAATGTTAGACTCTTGGGGTGATGGCTGGAATGGTGGCAGCATCAGCATAGAGCTGCCTGACTCGACAATTTACTTGAGTATGGATCAAAATTATTTGGAATACCAAACCTTTGAAATCAACTCCTCCCCTGAAAACTGTACATGGGAATTACCCGGCTGTACTAACCCTACATCAGAAAACTTTATTATCGGAGCGACTATTGATGACGGATCTTGTTTCACTACTGAAATGTTCTATACATCTGAGGACAACGAGCGCACTTATTTTTTATACACCCCAGAAAACCTCGCTCCTAACTCACCTTTAATGTTCGTTTTGCATGGATATTATGGGGATGCCATGGGCATGAGCGTTTTCTGTGGCATGAACCAAATTGCAGAAGCTGAAGGGTTTGCCGTATGCTATCCTCAGGGGCTACCAGATAACTTCGGAATAAACCATTGGAATGCAAACCTCACGGGGACTTCCGATGTTAATGACGTACTATTCCTAACAGAACTTGCCGAATATTTACAAGCAAGTCATGGGTTTAGTGAAGACTGTACCTATAGTTGCGGTTATTCGAATGGAGGGTATATGAGCTATACCCTGGCTTGTGAATCTTCCGATGTATTTCGAGGGATAGGATCTGTGGGGGGAACGATGAGTGGGTATGATTACGCAAACTGCGCCCCTACCCTCGTCCCAGTAGTACATCTTCACGGAACTAACGATGACGACGTTAGTTATTACGCTACTTCCCCGAACCCTAATAACCCATGGGTGGGCACTCCGGGAGTCGAAGCAGTCGTTCAACACTGGGCCGACTCTAACAACTGCGAGTCAAGCTCTACCACGACCCTTCCCGACCTCGACACTAACGACGGCAGCACAGTAGATCTCATCAAACATTTCGACGGCTATGACGGATACCAAGCTTGGCTCTACCGAGTCAACGAAGGCGAGCACGATTGGTTCGGCGCTTGGGGAAATATGGACATCAATAGCTCAGCCGTGATTTGGTCTTTCCTCAGCCAATTCTGCGGCACCACCATCTCCATCGACGAACTCCTCATCGATACCTCCACCCCCAACATATTTACTCTCACGGGGAATTCAATTCATTCTTCCCAGGATATTGAAATCAAAGGTCTTGAAAATTGCACCATCCACATATTCGATTCTAACGGTCGCCTGCTCCGCATTCACTCCCTTTTCAAAGACCAAACCACTCACATCTCCCCACCTTGCTCAGGCCTCTACACTATAGTCGCTCACACAAAATCGAACGGCAAGGCATCAATGCAAAGTGAAAGGATCGTAGTAAACTGATTAAGCCGATTGTAGAGCTAAGAGGAATTAGAAAAGTTGATCAAACTTCAACGCGAAAAACTCAACAGGAGAGAAAACGCTGTGAATAATAATTCGTGAAATAGTGCTAGAACATTATATTAGCAGATAAACACCTTTGAGCTTTAGCGGGGTGTTAACAAACATGGAACAAGAGTTTTACAAGAGCAACAAGCTAAACAAAGAAAAGATGCATCAGCTTCTACCAAAGAGAAATCATCCTGCATCGATTCGCTTTTTGATTATGTTTACTCTGTTTTTGGCAACCGCTACTATGGTAGTTCTCTGTTGGGAACAAAGTTGGTGGAAATTTGCATTGGCTTTATTTGGATTTGGAATAATGGGATGCAGTCTTTTTGCATGCCAACATGAAACTATCCATAATACAGCATTTAAATCAATGAGATTAAACAGAATCGCAGCATTTGTATGTGGTGTAGGACATTTATATGCCCCTACTGCCTTTAGAGAATTACATTTCACACATCACAGACATACCCACGAACCAGGTAAAGATCCGGAAATTTCTCTCGGCGCCAAACCATTGCCTTCAATCGTTGCTACTCTGCCAGCTTATATGGGTTGGATTTCGGGGTTTTCTCTATTGATGTTTAAGCTTATGATGTTATTCTTTGGCGCTCTAGGAATGCCTGATATTATACGCAAGCGCTGGTTTCCTTTTATACGTAATGCAGTAAAAAATCAAATCGCTTTTGAAAGTGCTGTCACCCTTTGCGTGCATGCCGGTATTGCTACAATGGCTATACTTTTTTATCCTGGCTTCTGGGGTCTTTTTATCGGCCAAGCTGTTTCACATTGTCTACTTGCCAGCTATTTGATTATGGAGCACAGTGGCCTGCCTCACAAAGGGACTGTTTTAGAAAAAACTAGAAGCATTAAAACAAACAGCTTCATTAAACTTCTAATGTGGAACATGCCTTATCATGCTGAGCATCATGCTTATCCAGGGGTTCCATTTCATGCATTACCAAAATTACACAAAGAAATTTTTAATGAACTTGCCCATAAAGAAGAGGGATATATAGATTTTCATTTGAAGGTGATACAGAGTAAAATTTAAGATCATCCACAATTAGACTTTTTGTTCCAAATGGAAACCCGAATTCATTCAAGATTATTGATAAAATGAATTGGTGGAGAAACGGGGCGGAAAATCCGATACGTTTGAGGAGGAATTAGAAAAGTTGATCAAACTTCAACGCGAAAAACTCAACAGGAGAGAAAGCCTTACCTCTTAATCACCTGAAGGTGCTCGATGTGATTTTCGACACCCACAGACAACACCAACATTCCCCTCTCTTCGATAGAGCTTAGGTCAATTTGGCCATTGTTCATTGTCTCTTCCAGAAGCAACCTGCCAGAAACATCATACACCCTTACCAGCGAATTACCAGCAACACCAACCAAATAAACCACGTCCTCACATGGATTCGGAAATGCCCGTATAGGAAGCTTTTTGTCCACATCCCCAACTTCGATCACCAAACTGTTTTCCCACAAAATCACCAAATCCGCAATCTCATCGATTCCCGTGATGTCCATAACACCATCGTTATTCCTGTCGTGAAAAATAGCACAGCTGCCCGCACCTTGCGCCTGGTAGGTGATCGGATTTATAAAGTTTCCCGTGCCGTCGTTTTCATATAGAGAATAGTCCACACCCGAGTAATTGCTCGATATCATATCGAGATCACCATCGCCATCCAAATCTCCCAGGTCTATTGCTAGTGGGAAAGATCCCGTGGAGAAGTAAGAAGGAGCACCCAATTGCCCAAGGCCATTGCCCATAACAACCGACATATTGCTGCCTCCCGCATTCGCGGAAACCACATCCACATGACCATCGCCATTTACGTCACCTACACCTATCATCCATGGATTTGAGTTGACCGTTACCGAAGATGCTATGGTAAAGTTCCCTTCTCCGTCATTGAGCAATACTATGATTTCGCTACCCGTATACGAACCAATTACAACGTCCATAATACCATCTTCATTCATATCCGCAGTAGCTGCCGCTGTCTCTTTGTTCGACTCTGCTTCCATGAAATAGGGATCAGCAAAAGTGCCATCCTGCTCATTCATAAAGAAGCCAACGTTATCCCCGAGCCTGTTCGCAGTCACTATATCTGCCCAACCGTCACAATTCATATCGAGAAGTGTCAATCCTCTAACCCCACCCGAAGACTGATAAACGGTCTCTGGTCCAAATAAACCTGTTCCGTCTCCCATCAATATGCTCAATTCCGGACCTTGTGTGCTTCCAACCGCCACGTCTATATATCCGTCGTGGTTAAAATCAGCAGCATGGATTGGAGAAGGTTTGTTCGATCCAGGTAGATCGATAAGCGTGAAATCACCAAAAAAGCCCGTGCTATCGTTGAGCAAAATCCGCAAGTCTTCAGCATCCTCATTCACAACCGTCAAATCTGAATATCCATCGTCGTTAATATCTCCGGCATATGCACCGTAACACTGTATGAAACCTTCATTTTCAAGCCTCATTTCTATCACATCTACCAGAAGTAGATCCATGCCGCCAGGCAAGGTGCGAATCCAGAAATTGAAGGCGTAACCATGCTCAACAAATCCTCCTCCTGTTGCAGCAATGTATTTCGTCGTATTTACCATCACCATTTCTCCAGCGAAAAAAGGTTCGTCGGGGGTGAATTTGATCGTGTTTCCGTCCACAATCTCTCTTGTTCCAGCACTAGGCCCAGACCATCTTCCCATGATCTGAAATGTTGCCATGTTGACGGTCACCATGTCAATATCGACATCAAACGTTAGCTCAATGCTCGTATTTGGATCGGCATTTATTATCTCCCGATCGGGAAAAATATCAGTTACTGTTGGCTGCTGGGCAACAAGAAGCATAGGAATGGCCACCATAGCCAGGGTGAATAATCGTTTCATTTCGCAAAAGTTTAATAGTCTAATTTAGTAGCTGATGACTTCGAATCTGCCAAAAAGCAGGCATTTTTTGTCTAAAGCAACCGTTCTTCGCTAAAACTCAGGTGAAAAAGCTTCCTTTTTTCAATAATTCCAGAAGCCGATTTTGAAGGGGATTTAGAGCCGTTGATCAAATTTAAACGTGAAAAAATCAACAGATAAGAAAGTGCTTTGAAGTACATTAGAAGTCTTAAATCAAATTATTATGAAAATATTTATTACTGTCTTAGCTATTATATCTGCCGTTTCATTTTCTACTGCTGGTGTTAGTGCAAATCAGCCATACGACTTTGGTATAAGTATAGTAGAATTATCTGACTCAACTACAACAGATAATATTGAAAAGAAGAAGTGGGAATTGAAAACTGAGCTTAGAAAAAAGAATAAAAAAGCACTTGTTTCTGCTGCTACAGGTGGGGCAGTATTACTTGGCGGTATTGGTTTAGTTCTGATGGCAAACGGCTCCTCTTCAGGGAGTAGTAGCAGTTCTACACCATGGGTGGCAGTTGACTTTGGACAGATAATTGTGGTAATTGCGGCGGGAGTGATTGGTACTGTGATAATCGTCGCAAAGCTTATTTACACCCTTGTGAATAATCAGGCCGATTATAAAAGGAGTCTTAAGAAGCTTAGTAACCCCGCCACTTAAAGTTGAGGATATGCCGAGGCTAACAGCTAAGCTTGAATGTCCAAAAGCTCAAGGCGCCCCCCTTCACGCCACATGTGCTGACGACTTACATAGATTATAAACAAACTTCTTATGCTTAGAAATATATTAAATGTACTTGTTGGTACAATTCTGTTTATTGGATTCTTTTTTAAGTTGATGCACTGGCCTGGTGCGGGTCCTACGCTTTCTGTCTCGCTATGTGGCATATCCATTCTTTCAGTAATGTATGCCATTCGTAATCGAAAGTCTCAACTTTGGATACAACACATTATTTTCCCCGTATTTCTTAATGCTTTTGCACTTAGCGTACTTTTTAAAATCATGCATTGGCCGTGTGCAAGTGTGCTCCTTGTAATTTCTATGACAGGTATTTCACTCACTTTTTTCGAAGGGGCTCAGCGTATGCGTAAATCAATTACTGCTGTAATACCAGCAATGTTTGGACTTTCCATGATGCTTGCTTTATTTAAAATAATGCATTGGCCTTCTATTGATTTATTAAGTTTCCTTATCCTCTTTTTAATGGCATCTATACCCGTATTGCTTTTTATAAGAGGAAAGCAACTGAAACAAACCGCACCTAGTTTGAGCTCTCAAATGATGATGGTTGCTGCCCTGACATTGATTTCAGCCCTGATAGAATTTTCGTTTGTTATAGTTAGAGATGGTTTAGACCTTAATCATTCGCTTGCTGATTTTGCTCAAGTACTAATTTCACTGGGAATACTTATCGCTATTGGAAAAGTAATTCAAAAGGAAAATTTAAAATCAAATTCTCAAAATGACTATCTTCTTCTTCATTGTTTAGGAGGTATCTATCTTATTTCGCTAATTTTTCAGATAATGAAAAGCTGGTCTTAACTTGAGGTAGGTCAAAAAGTTATCTTTAGAGATAACTTTAGTAGCCTCGCCAGGAATACCGTCGCGCTCGCTTCACTCGGCTAGGTGTTCAAGTCTGGCACTCACAGGGAACTGATATTAGAAATGAAATCACCCGAGAGCTTCGCTCTTCGCATCACTCCGAGCATTGAGACATGAAGCAAGCTTCTGTCTCCTACTCGATCGTTATGCTGCACACGTTGTGTGCTCGACTGATTTCTGTGTTGTTATCAGTCAGTTCGTAGCCTCGCCAGGAATCGAACCTGGATTTTGGGCACCGGAAACCCACGCACTATCCATTGTACTACGAGGCCAAAAAAGTTCGTCTTCACGAGCTTTAAAGGAGAAGGATTACCTCGCTGGCGCGAGGTGATCCCCGATTAACTCAGTTAAACTACAGTAAACTCTCTGCGAGAGTGCCCGCAAATCCGTAACCTGAAAGCTGAAGCAAGCTTCGCTTTCGATTTACTCCTTTGCTTCCACAACTGCGTTGTGATTTACTGTTGTTTAACTTCGTGGAGATACGGGGATTCGAACCCCGGACCCCTTGCATGCCATGCAAGTGCGCTAGCCAGCTGCGCCATACCCCCTTTATTAAGGCCGTAAAGTTATGGCATTAAGCACTGATTAGTACCCATACCATGAGTTACCAAACTTAATGAAATCCTTTGCCGTATGGGGGGAGAACGTGTAGATTCCGAAAGTAGAATAGACGGAAAGTGTGGGCGAATTAAGTCCCGAACCGAAGGAGTCGAAAATGGTCATTACGAAGCCGTCAGGAACGGATGCCGGAGATGGTAGATGTAATCTATAGCAAGTTCCTAGACAAGTTCCATAATTAGGGATTTCAATGACATTAACATACCTGAAAGCCCCCACTACTATTGTCTCTAAGACTCCATTAAATTGAATCTCAGCGGATGTGTTTTCCTGTAGTGACTCAAGGTTTGAAATGGAGAGATTGATATTATCTATCACATCACCTAAAGAAATGCTATCAATTAAGATTTCAGCAGGCTGGAATGGATTGCCATAACCGGCCATAAAATCTAATAAATCAGGGAGATTAAGGCTTCCATCAGCATCACCATCGGGATTGTAGGGATAGGTAAGCTGGGTTTGGGCTGAAACACTGAAATTCAACACTACAGTTAAGAAAAATGCAAGAATTGATGTCTGATTCATTTTGAGAATTGGGTGATGATTCCTATTCTGTCAAATTTAATGAGAGTCTTGAGAATAGGCCCGGGGTAGATGATGAACTTATCACCACCACGTATGAGCCAAGTGCAAGGCGGGTGCAATCTATTGATTTTGAGACGCCTGATAGGCATGACTTTCCTCTTAAAGAGTATATAGACCAAACCACTTCCTCATTCGCCACTCCATCTAATCCTTGAATAGTTACTCTACTTGATCGATTGGTAGGGTTAGGGTAGAGGGATATATTAGCGAATAGCGGGGATGCTTGCGAGACTCCAACAGAATTTAAGAACATCGGGTCGTTTTTAATTCCGAGCCCGGGAGTGGTCGAATTAATTTCGGGGATCACATCGATGTTGTCGAGGCGGTAAACGCAAATGCTAGCGGAACCATTTAGGAATCCGTAGGTGGTGCCGATTATCCAGATGCGACCTTGAGAGTCTAGCGAAATATTTGCGGGGGACTCGTCGAAATCGGTTCCGAGAACTCCCGAGTTTACGTACCCTCCGTTAGAGCCGAGGGTCGTGAGTACTATGTCCGTGCCGGTTTCGATATTTAGGTCAATATGAGCGAGCTTGATTAACTTATCTCCGACCCAAACCATTTTGCACCCCTCGACGAAGATGTCGCCCGAAGTGCTAACGGGAGTGCCGGGTGTTCCGTCATCGATATTGAGGCTTAATATCCCATGTCCGGCTGGAAGTTCGGGACGGTCGTACGAGTAAAGTAGTCGATATCCGTTCGGGCCGAGAGCTATGTCATTTGCTACGTTGTCACCTGTAAGTGCGGTGTCGGGAGAGATTCGAGCCCAAATCGGGGTCCCGTTAGAATCCCAAGCCCAAATCGTAGATTGTTTGATTCCGTCAATTTCCGTGGATCCCGTAACGACTAGCGTGTCGTTATGGACACGGGCAGACTCTACTTCTTCGGTTCGAACAGAATGCCCCCAAGTCGTGTACGACGCGTCGAGAATAGAAAGTGGATCATCTATATTCAATAACCAACCATCACCTTCAGCGGAACCCACCGCCCATCTACTCCCCCTCCATTTAACAGCCGCTACGGGTAATTGATTCAAGGGATGCTCAATTTCCACTGTCGATACTATCTCACCCTCATCGACAAGGTTTTTTACAGTGTGAAGAACCAAATTGTAAGACTGGTTTTGGCCTAACCTCTTAGACATAATGGTTATATCACCATTTCCTTCAGGAACGAAACCCCAAGCATCAATGATTTTCTCAACCGGAGAACCGTATGGAGTGAGAAGGCTCCAGGCGAATTGAAAATTTTCATCATAATTGATGATGTAACCCCGAACCGTACCTGCGGCATGACTTGAAGTAGAACCTAAAACGTATGTACTATTCGAGAGCGGAATAACCGCTGCACCCTCGTCCACAAGAGGACCTCCGACAATGCGCAACTGAATATCGCTTTGTGCTGAAACCGTAATTACAGCAAAGGAAAGTGTGAGGAACGCAATCGCGTTAGTTAATTTCATAATCGAACAGATTCGTGGATGGCTGAAAGCGACTTGAGAAGAGATGGAAGGTCATCAAGATGAAGCATATTAGCTCCGTCAGAAAGCGCTTCCGAAGGTCTTGGATGTGTTTCAATGAAAACCGCATCAGCACCAGCTGCTACAGCTGCTCTGCCTAATGGGGCTATAAAGTGAGGAGTTCCGCCAGTAACACCAGAAGTTTGGTTCGGACGTTGCAGACTATGAGTCAGATCCATGACAGTAGGGGCGAAAGATCTCATCACAGGTATCCCTCTCATATCGACCACTAAATCTTCGTATCCGAAAGTCGTTCCCCTTTCTGTAACCCAAACGTCTTCGTTTCCTGCATCTCTAACCTTTTGAACCGCGTGAATCATAGATTCTGCCGATAAAAACTGACCTTTTTTAATATTGACCGTTTTTCCAGTTCGAGCTGCAGCTATTAAAAGATCGGTTTGGCGACATAGAAATGCCGGGATTTGTAGTACATCAACGTACTCGGACGCCATCGCCGCCTCCTCAGCGGTATGTATATCAGTTACAACTTTAACCCCGTAACGTTTACGCACTTCACCTAAAAGTTTAAGCGCTTCTACATCTCCTATCCCAGTAAAACTATCTATCCTGGATCTATTCGCCTTTCGATAAGACGCCTTAAAAATCACAGGAAGTCCTAAATCACGACACGTTCCTATTACTCTTTCCGCGACCTCGAAAAGGGGCTTCTCCCCTTCTACAACGCACGGCCCCGCAATGACTAACAGCTTACCTCCTGATACCTCTTGAAAAGCCGTTTTCTGCCCTTGAGTCCAACGATTTGGAAATGCTTGCGAATCCATTATTAAATAATTATTACTTACAAACCGATTTAAACCTACCTCCTAAAGCTGACCATCCGGAGCCGGCTAAGCGTTCTAAGCGCACCGTCACCCCTCTCCCGTATGAGAATTCTGCCATATCTGCGCCCAAGAATAATCCTATTGGGTTCTCAACTTCTACAACTAACATCCTTCTACAGCTGAATCGCCATTGAGCCCAAACCGCAGGCCGCATACCTCCCCATCCACCATATCTAGCTTCCACTCCGAATGCAATCTTATCAATAGGCTTCCAACCTACACCCGCCGTATAAAGCGGTTCTGGCATCCACCCTCCTGATGATATCGACATCTCTATCAATACATCAGGCGAAGGCTCGTAAATAATATTCGCCGACAGTTTCGAGGGCAGGAGAGTCATTCTCTTCACTGAATTACCCGTTAGAATTATGGAGTCCGTACTAACCCCTTCATCTAATACTGACTCCCAGGTAAGTGAATCACCTAAAACGGGAAGCCCCGTTGTAGCGATCCCCTCCGAGAACCAAGCGACAGATGAACCCCCAGGTTCGAATAAAACACCCAAATCCTTGAAGTTAATTTCGAATCGAATCGGCAACGCTTCAGACGCTAGAGGAAGTCTCCCGGAAATCCCAATTCCATACGCTGGAAGAAGAGACAACTGAGAACCTGCGGCCGCAGTTGTATCATAAGAAGCATGTAATCTCGCCTCTGATTGAATGTACGTGTCGAGCGAATCAGCATTCTCCGATACCCAAAAATAACCATAAGGAACACTCCACTCAAACCCTGCAAGACGCTGAACCAAAGATATTTCCAAGCGCTGTCTAGTACTTGTACTCTCAAGGCCTAATCCGAATCTATTGAACACTCCAGCCCTCACACCAGTACCACTCAGCACGTCCACCCTTCCGGTATGACCTCCATTTCCATACCAAACTAGCTCAAACAAATCTGAAGTCCACGAAGCATCATAAAGCACCTCACTCCCATGCGATCCACACAATGCCCAATCTCCATTTCCGAAGGGTTTCGCTGCCCATTCTCTCTCCCATCCGATACTACCGCCGAAAGCTCCCATCCCGCCTTTATGAGCATCTAGAACAGGATCTAAAATATCATGGCTGATAAATCCACCGCGAGCAATTGAGCTGATGAATCCTGTTGAAATCACGTTACTGTTTTGGTTACCCCAAACCGACCATGACGCATCGCCGTTCTTATTCTTCACCCTAGTAGAATCACCTCGAGTCTCTCCATCTCCCCCCAGCACGGCATCTGAAGCGACTAGGCTTACAATCGCAATAACTAACAAAACACCTGATTTTAAGTACTTCATAGTTATTCTACTTCAATAAGTTGCGTTCCTTCAACCCTAACCTGAACGCGAATATTTTCATAACCAGTAAAGATTTGGGCCCCATCTGTACGCACAGTTAAGACCAAATGAATAGTTCCTCCAGGTTCAATAATCGCTTGATTTACTGGTATTTCGATATGCGAATAAGCTGGCGTGTCAGGGAAAGATCTTCCCGCTTCAATAACAGCATCTACACTAACAATGGTGCTAATAGAGTCATTCACAACGTAATCAATGTCCGCTATAACTTCAACTGGGAAAGTGCTTGTAAAATCGACGAGAAGTCTACCGTCGAACTTAGGAAAGTCCATAGGGTCTATAGTATAATTTTCTTCTAACACTACTCCATCGACGCCCATGTTGAACGGTATTTCTATTTCAAGTTCGACCTCGGGTATGTAGTCAACGTCGACATAGTCGTTTCCGAATGACACATCACCGAAAGGATTGAGCTCGACACTACCCGCCATTCGAAGAAGCTGGGGGAAGGTCTCCATAAGGTCGAAAATATTAGACCCTGGCTCTCCTAAATCGATTTCCATAACCGTTGAGTTTATGAGATCACCATCAATCCATTGGGCTCTAGGAAGGTCGTGCGCACCGTACAAAGTCGGGTGATCTACCACTGACCCATCGACTAAAAGAGTGTCAAATATCATTCTTAAATCCATCCCTATTAGATTGTCTATGCGCAATTTAGCTACCGCCCCCTCAAGGTTTAGTATAGGGTTTGGAACTGGCACTGTGTCTATTAATGAAACCTGGGTTCCATAATCAAGATTCACATTACCGAAATACCCTTTTGCCTTAGCGGCCTTCATACCATGCATCTCAATCTTAACTCCTAAACTATCGAGATTCGTGATGTAAAACACTTCCGAATTCAGAGGACTATTAATAGCCGTGAAGGATGATTGGATGATGTTATTACTCGTCCCATTTGATCCAGTCATATCAAAAATCGCCCCTGTAAGATCCACGGTTGAAGTCGCTATTCCGTTAACTCCTCCTGCCGCCGCTGGAACCTCAAGATCAATTCCTACTGGCTCACCATTCACAGTCACACTCGTAAGGAAATAACTCATATTCAGAATTCCACTAACGGTACTCTCAACTGTAAACGTCATAGTTCCCTCACCTAAAACAAGATTGCGTATGTAGGCACCAGATTCTTCTCCTAAATTTGTAACAAGCATATCACTTGTAATATCCATAAGCTATCGGCAGTTCATTCCCCATAGAGAATATGTTTAACAAAGTAGTATCGGGTAAAGCCGGGATATCGTCTTGAGAGAACATATCGAATGGACCTCTATAGACCAAACGTGCCGGCTCCCCTCCTTCCCCTAATTCTAAAAGCGAATCCGGGATAAGTGAAGACCACGTAATATTATCATCTATCAGTGGCAGAAATATCTCTGACTCCCAGCTTAACGCTTCCCTATCCCCGCAGCTGTGGAAAGCAATGATGACGATGAGTGCGGCAAGAACTAGTTTGGTTTTACCTAACATTTATAAATGGTTTAATAGGGGTTAATGCCAAAATTACGGATATCGCGGCGCCCCACAATGAAATAGATGTGAACTGAGGCAATATTCCGGGGCTTAATAGTAAATAGGTTGCTATTAAGACGACTGACACATAGGTCATGGTTGCTTTCATCTTAAATTTAGTGGGGACGAAGTACACTAATGCGGGAAGGGACCAAAGTAAATTACAATTCGCCCATGTGTCCGTGTGATCCGTCAAAGTCCACATTACGAGAAGCATAACTCCTAGTGCGGACGCTACGATTAACACGACAGAGCGAGCGATTTTGAACAACTTGAAATTTACGTTCGGGCTCGATTGGGGCGTAGAGGTGCGGGATTTGAATCGGAGGAATGCTATAATTAATGCCAGAAGAACCATAACTATAGTAGGGACGAGACGCGCCGCAGATTCAGGGGGCGCACCTGAAAGCCAAGCTCCTTCAACAATCAAGAGGTCAATCTTGTCAGCTTCGCTCGTTAAGGGTTCGCCATTTACAGTCATACTCAAAAGAGCTTTAGAAAGATCGTCTGGAATATAGGCCGAACCGCAAGGAGGCATGACATTATCGGCGCGAGAGCCTAAAACGAAATCCATACCGAAAGCCGTCCATGGAGAGCCGTCAATGTATGGGTCCAAACCATCACGAAAAGTTCTACCATCGGCAATACAATTGGTTTGGAACCCCTCGCCAAGAGCATTCTCTAACACGACAATCACTCGCGAAGCACAGTTATCTCTAAAGAATTCATATCGATACCCTGCATTCTCTTCCTGTAAATTCCACGACAGGTATTTAGCCACGCTTCTGACTTCGTCAGTAGACAGGCGTAAAATCTGTTCAAACAATCCGCGTCCTTCATCTAAATACGATTTGTTAAACATATGAAACGGAGCCGCTGTTAGAGTATAATCGAGGTGTCCCTTCAAAAATTTCATATAGAAATCATCCGAAAAAGAAAACGTCCCATAATTAAAAACCCAATCCACCACTGGCACCTCTGATGGGTCATAAATTCTGATGGCAGTATGCCCGAATGCGGAATACGTATCAGCACCGGGGCTTCCAGTCAGAACACTAACCACAGCCTCATCACTCAGGTTATCAAACCATTGAGCTTGAAGTGGCGCTTGAAGCAGCCCCATCCCCAGAAGTAACAACCCTAAAATCTTCATCACCCCCCTTCTCATTTCACTCGCCTTCCCGGAAAGCCAAACCTCATCAGGTTTATCAAACTCGACGAACAAATCCCCTCCCTCCATCTTCACTTTACGTTCCTTATCGCCAGCATTTATAGAAAAATCCGTCAAAGCCGCAGCAACTGCACCTGTTCCACACGCTTTCGTTTCAGCCTCAACTCCCCTTTCATAAGTGCGCAGACTTATCTCTCCTACCCCTCTTACAAGAACTGCATTAACATTCGAGCCATCAGGCGAATACATATCGCTATACCTCACCTTCCTACCAAACCCATCAATATCAAATTCTCTCAACTCAATTTCATCCTTTACGTAATGTAAATGATGCGGAGAACCTGTGTCGAGGAAGAAATCACCCGAAAATTCCCCTTCTAAAATACGACGGGGCTCCCCCACAGGTCGGAACTTTACAGATGGAAGCTCGTAATTTGAATTCTGTTTCACCTCGTGCAGTCCGTCACACGCTTTAAAAACCGCGCGCTCTCCGACCCACCCCTCTCGTCTCGCATATGCATATGACGCCCTCGTCCCATTCCCACAAAAAGACCTCGATCCGTCAGGATTCCTGTAATCACATCTCATGTCTACACCTAATTCCGACGACTCTCCTAATACGATTAGCCCGTCCGTATTTTCTTTCCTGCATATCTCCTCCACAACACTATCCTCTAAAGAGAATAAATCGACATCCTCACCACACCCTAAAGCGTTGATTATTATGAACGTATTACCTGTCCCCTCCCACTTTTGAAATTCGATTTGCAACTCTTCAGCCATGGCTTAAAGGTAACGTACCTTTGTTTCGATGTCGCAACACTCCTCTACTTCAATTTCAACAGACAAACTTGTAGCTGCGTATAAAACTATGCGCACCGCAAGGAGCATGTCTGACCTTTTCGAGGAGCACGCAAAACTCACTTCTAAGTACGTTCACGCGTGCTCAAACGGGCACGAGGCGATACAAGTAGCAGCAGGATCTATGTTGAAATCTCAGGACTGGCTCAGTTGCTATTACAGGGATGATAGTATGCTACTTTCTATGGGATTGAAGCCTGAGGAATTGATATTACAGCTTTTTGCAAAACGTGATGATCCGTTTTCTGGAGGCCGAACCTATTATTGCCACCCCTCATTAAACAGGCCTGATCTTCCTAAAATCCCCCACCAAAGTTCAGCAACAGGTATGCAAGCCATTCCAGCAGCTGGAGTTGCCATGGGGCTTCAATACCGAGAACAACAAAGGTTAGACAAATGGGATAAAGGAGAGGCCCCAGTCGTAATGTGCTCTCTTGGAGATGCAGCCATTACCGAAGGTGAAGTTAGCGAGGCGCTTTATATGACGGCGCTGAAGAAATTACCTATGATTTGGCTTGTCCAGGATAACGAATGGGATATCTCGGCACACGCATCAGAAATCCGGTTCGGGGATGCAACAACCATGGCAGCTGGATTCCCACCCATAGAAGTACGCAAGGTTGACGGAACAGACCTCCCGGCTTGCTTAGCATTAATGCAAGAGGTCTTTGACATCGTTAGAGAAGAACGCAGACCGTTCTTAATACATGCAACAGTTCCGCTTTTAGGACACCACACCTCAGGAGTGAGGAAGGAATTCTATAGAGACGACTTAGAAGAAGCTAGTGCTCGCGACCCTCTTCCTCGTATAGAGAACTATTTATTAGATGGCGAAATACTAGATTCCACTTCTCTCGCTTTATTAAAAGCAGAAATAGAGAACGGGGTAGTTGAATCTTTTGAGAAAGCTCGTAATGCCGAGGAACCGATTTTCACCGAACTTCTAGAACATATTTACGCTCCCACTCCGATTACCGAGGAGAAAGGTACTCGCGAACCTAAAGACGGAGAAACAACACTCATGGTCGATTGTGCGCTTCATGCGATACAAGAAATCATGACCGAATATCCCGAATCTCTCTTGTATGGACAGGACGTAGGAAAGCGACTTGGCGGAGTTTTCCGTGAAACCGCTACTCTTGGAAACAAGTTCGGAGACGACAGAGTATTCAACACACCTATCCAAGAAGCGTTCATCATCGGATCTACTGTAGGGATGTCGTGTGTGGGACTAAAGCCCATAGTTGAAGTCCAATTCGCGGACTACTTATGGCCTGGTTTAAACCAACTGTTCTCTGAGCTCAGCCGTTCATATTTCCTATCTAACGGCAAATGGCCAGTCCATTCTCTAATAAGAGTTCCTATCGGAGCATATGGATCCGGCGGACCTTATCACAGCTCATCTATAGAATCTGTTCTAGCCAACATTCGAGGAATTAAAGTAGCATATCCATCAAACGGTGCAGACTTAAAAGGACTTCTGAAATCTGCCTTCCACGACCCTAACCCGGTAGTTGTGCTTGAGCATAAAGGTCTTTATTGGTCAAAAATTCCAGGAACTGAAGCGGCCAAATGCATCGAACCTTCTGAGGATTACATCATTCCATTCGGAAAAGCAAGAACTGTCATTAGCGCTACTGATACAGAGAACCCATGCTGTTCTATTATCACATATGGGCGTGGAGTTTATTGGGCTATAGAAGCCGCAAAAGAATATCCAGGAGTAGTTGAAATCATTGACCTCAGAACCATTGTTCCTATCGATTTCGAGGCGATTTCCTCAAGCATCAAACGCACAAATCGCTGCTTAATTCTTTCCGAAGAATCTATTTCAAACAGTTTCGCTCAAGCCCTTTGCGGGAGAGTTGCAAAAGAATGTTTCGAGCACTTAGACGCTGCCCCTCAGACGCTTGGAAGCGTAGAGTTACCTGCCATTCCGCTTAATGAAGCGATGGAACAGGAGGTCTTGCCTAACGCTAAAAAAGTGGCTGCCGTTATTGGCACGTTGCTTGATTATTAGTCGAATATGATTAAGACTAGACACATCTTTTTTGCGCTCGCTATTAACATCTCTCTTTTGAGCTTTAACAGTCTTTCAGCCCAAACAGATCAATCTTCGGCATCATTCTCAGGAGTAATAACATACTCTTGCGAGCCCATTAAGAAGAACGGGTTCGCTCCTTTCGAAGTAATAGTCGTAACCCACAATGGTCAATTTCGCATCACCGAGAGTTCCGAATCCGGAAAATCCCAATCATTCCTACTGCTTGGCTCCGCTCAGGGATCTGTAAATCAATTCACCTTTTTCGGTACTGAAATAGCTTTAACAGGACCCCTTCCTAAAGCGACTCTCGACTCTCCTTCTAACCCCGAAATCGGAATATCCTCGACCCCTCAAATCATTGCCGGTACTTCGTGTATTCCTTGTGGTGGAAATAACTGGTGCGCCCCCTCTTTAGGTCTCGCCCCAGCAGGATGGCCGGGCTCGAGCCTCCCTTTAAAGGCGACCATCATCTATGGCGAAGTCTCGTACATGATCATCGCTACGTCAGTTCTTCAGCTCGACCCGAAGGAATTTCGACGAAACGCCACCTACGGCGACTCGTTCATTATCGACAAAGACAGAACCATTGTCGATGCGAAGGGATTCGTAGAGCTATTTCAGCTCACTCCCCCAACTGACGCGATACGCTATTAAGCACGTTTCAGCTTTCGAACCTTAGAACGAGAGCTCAAATTGAATACGACCCATATAAGTAGCGTCCCCGCCTCCCTCTTGAATCATAGAGAAGTCTGACTGCACCTTTAGATTGTGGCCGTCCAGGTATTTCGACACACCTAAAGTGTACATCGAAATATCATCCTCGCCGATAACAACCTCATGCGTAATCGACGTAAACCTTGCCGACACCTCACAGTTACTCATAAACAAATACCCCGCCTGCACATTCGCTCCAGAGCCAGTATAAAAATACTCTACTCCGTCTACGGGTGTATAAACAACTGGACCTCCTTTAGCTGACTTGACAGCATACTCAGCCATAACCGATAGACCTTGAAACTTAAACATCATATCAGCAAACACGGTACTTAAAGTCCTCGTGCTGAATAAGAAACTCCCTGTATTACCTCTCTGCCTAGAAGCGTTATCGTTATAGTCATAAGTGACACCTAGAGACAACTTCGGGTTCTCTTCTCTTTTAAGATCGGCCCCGAAATAATCGCCTTTTCCGGCAAATGCACCGAACGGCAGCAGCTCAACCCTCCCCGTATAATCAAAACCTCCGTAGTTCCCTGTCGTAATATTCCTGCCTTCTCCTTGAGAAATAGAAACCGCAGCTTCCCCTATCATTCCACCTAATTCAAAATTATGATGTATCTGAATCCCCATGTCTCTATCGATATTGTACTTAGAATTAAGGAGCGATCTATCTACAAACTGAAGCTTCGCTGAGCTCATTACACGCTCTCTATTTCCTGGAAGCTTCGTCTGTCCAAACCACAGCTGAGTTTTCGGCCCCATATTATACATGACTACTGCATCCAGTATCATTCTTGCGGAGTTGTTCGTCTCAGGAATAGGACTTCCGTGATCTCTATTAGTCAACCCTAGCTCTAACTTGTAAGAAAACTTGGGATTGATAGCTACACCTTGAAACTTAAGTCTTGCACGTCTAACGAGGATATTAGTTTCGAATTCATCACCTGTCATCTCAACAGAAGCAAGACTTTGTATTCTACCACTAAACTTCATCGTTGATGAACCCGCCAAGTTTTGCGCTGCCGCACTATTGACGTAGCAAAAAGAACAAACTGCTGCAATAGAAAGTAAAAATTTATTCATCTTAACAATTAATCGTGGTGCAAAGAAACGCTCAAAATTTACACCTAATGTTAAGTGTACGTTATATTCATCTTATCGTATCCCCAGATACTTATGGGTCTGAATGCTTAGTGACCAAACCGCACCCTTCTGGGTCTTCAAAAAGTCCAACATCATATCCGTCACCTTCTCCTTCCTACTCCATTCTGGCTGAAGATAAAGGAGGGTGCTCTCTCCCACTTTCATCGCATGCTCCTGCGACCAAGTCAAATCTTGCTTATTTACCACAACGACCTTTAACTCATCCGCTCTTGCGTAACTCTCTTCTAGACACGCCTTAAATCTCTTAGGAGAAAGCGTAATCCAATCAAACTCTCCTCTTATCGAATACGCCCCTGAAGTTTCTAAATGAACCCTCAGACCCGCCGACTTCAACTCCGAGGTAAGCGCATGAAGATCATACATACAAGGCTCACCACCAGTTATTACGACCATCGAGATCTTACTCTCCACAGCTCCTTTTACGATCTCCTCCACCGAAACCTCTTCATGATCACCAGCCTCCCAACTTTCTTTCACATCGCACCAAGAACAGCCTACATCACAACCTGCAAGCCTTATGAAATATGCCTGAACACCTGAATATCTCCCCTCACCCTGAAGTGACGGAAAAACTTCCATAATGGGATATTTCGTTTCTAAAGACATTAATTCACTACGCTAATTCACCGTCTAAATCGAAAGCAGTAGCTCCAGTGATTTTCACCTTCACGAAATCACCGACTCTTAAATGCAAATCATCAGCTACAGGAATACGAACCTCGTTATCTACATCAGGTGAATCATACTCCGTCCTCCCAAGCCAAAACCCACCTTCACACCTATCAATCATCACCTTAAAAACCTTACCTATATGCCTAAGGTTTAATTCCTCTGAAATGCCCGCTTGAAGCTCCATCACTTCATCAACCCTTTTCTTCTTTACCTCCTCTGGCACATCGTCCTCCAAATTGTATGCGTGAGTGTTTTCTTCGTGAGAATAAGTAAAACACCCGAGTCTCTCGAACTTCATTCTCCCGATCCAATCTAGCAAGTTTGCGTGATCGTCTTCAGTTTCTCCAGGAAATCCGACAATAAGCGTCGTACGAATAGCAATCCCAGGCACTCTAGCTCGGATATCGGCAAGAAGTGATTCAGTTTTCTCCTGAGTTATTCCTCGACGCATTGATTTCAAGATGGAATCACTCGCGTGCTGAAGTGGCATATCTAAATAATCACACACCTTCTTCGACTCCGCCATAACATCAATTACGTCCATAGGAAACCCCGATGGGAACGCATAATGAAGACGTATCCAGTCTATCCCTTCTACCCCCTCTAACGCTCTAACTAACTCCGCTAATCGACGCTCTTTATAAATATCAAGCCCGTAATAAGTCAGATCCTGAGCAATTAATATCAGCTCCCTAACTCCTTGATTAGCAAGCGCCTCAGCCGACTTAACTAAATCTTCAATTGGAGTCGAAACATGCTTCCCTCTCATAAGTGGAATCGCACAAAAAGCACACGGTCTATCACACCCCTCAGCGATCTTCAAATAGGCATAATGAGCTGGCGTCGTAAGCAACCTCTCTCCCACAAGCTCCTTTTTATAATCAGCCCTCAACGTCTTTAAAAGTCTCGGCAAATCCCTAGTACCAAACCAAGCATCCACTTCCGGTATCCCCTCAGACAACTCCTCCTCATATCTCTGAGACAGACATCCCGTAACGTAAACCTTCTCTACCGCTCCCTCTTTCTTTGCCTGAGCAAATCGTAAAATAGTGTCAATACTCTCTTGCTTCGCTGATTCGATAAATCCGCACGTATTAATTACCACGATTCCGAAGTCATCTACCCGTGACTCGTGCTCGACATCGAAGTCATTTGCACGAAGTTGAGCCATTAATTGCTCCGAGTCGTACATGTTTTTCGCACACCCTAGAGTTACAACGTTTACTTTACGTGGGTTTGAAGATCTTGCTCTCATAAGTAAATACTTGAGTTATTTTTCATCTAGAGATTCCGGAAGAAGCGAGTCTATAAAGTCGAGTGGATGAAAATCCTGAAGATCCTCCATTTTCTCTCCTACTCCGATGTATCGAACTGGAATCTTTACTTGATCGCAAACAGCTATAACGGCACCGCCTTTAGCTGTCCCGTCAAGCTTAGTCACGATAAGACCGGTAATATCTGTGGCTTGAGCGAATTGGGTGGCTTGAACAAGCGCGTTTTGGCCTGTAGAACCATCAATAACGAGCCAAACCTCATGAGGAGCGTCCGAAACAATCTTATCCATCACCCTCTTAATCTTCGTCAACTCCGCCATCAAGCCTACTTTATTGTGCAAGCGGCCGGCCGTGTCAATGATTACCACATCTGCTCCCTGTGCTTTCGCTGACTCTAGAGTATCGAACGCTACAGCAGCTGGGTCGGCTCCCATACCTTGCGAAATCACAGGGACTCCGACTCTTTCAGCCCAAATCGTTAATTGCTCCACCGCAGCAGCTCTGAAAGTATCCGCCGCACCTAAAACGACCTTCTTCCCTTCCGACTTATACCTATGAGCAAGCTTCCCTATGCTTGTAGTCTTTCCCACTCCATTCACACCTACAACTAGAATAACAGCGGGGCCTTCTGCCGGCTTTACGCTTTCTACAGAAAAGGGTGGGTGGTTCGTGAGAGCAGATTCAATATCGTCTCCTACAAGGAGATAAGCGATTTCTTCGCGGAGCATCTTAACAAGCTCGTTTTGGTCTACATATGCTTCCCAAACAGCTCTCTTCCTCAATCTCTCAATAATCCTTTCCGTGGTATCTACTCCTACGTCTGACATCATCAGCGCCTCCTCTAAATCTTCAAGGAGATCATCATTAATTTTTCTTTTCCCGGTAAAAACACGTGCGATACGACTAAACACACTGCGCTTTGATTTCTCAAGCCCAGCGTCCAATGAAGCTTTTTTCTCAACCTGATCCTCAGATTGCGGCTTCTCTTTTCCGAATAATCGTTTAAAAAAACTCATACTTACCTTTTTTACAAAAAAAAGGCCGGCTCGATTAAGAGCCAGCCAAAGTCAATAAAGCATGGCTACTGCCATAGTAAAGATTACTTCGCGAAGAAGTCCTTTACCTTATCGTTGTGAACGATTAACTCTACAAATGAATATGCACCTGATTGCTCACTGCGCACCATCTTGATCACTTTCGTGTGTTGCTTTCCTCCACCTTTCTGGAGTGACGCTACTACTTTCTTAGCCATAGTCTTACAGTTTCAGGGTTACTTAATCTCTTTATGAACTGTGTACTTGCGTAACACAGGGTTGAACTTCTTGAGTTCCATACGATCAGGCGTGTTCTTCCTGTTCTTTGTTGTCACATAACGTGACGTACCTGGACGGCCTGAGTCTTTATGCTCAGTACACTCTAGGATTACTTGTACACGGTTGCCTTTCTTGGCCATAGCTTCGAGAATTGGAGGGCAAAGATAGTCAAACTTTCCTTTAAAAACCAACGATTCACCAACCTCTTGATTTGAACACTAAAACGTGAACAAGGAGAGCGCAATGTACTACGCAGACAGACTTTACCGTTTAATTTTACAGATTAGCACCATGCGCACATTATTTTCCTCCTCAACAAACAAGAGCAAGCCAGCTCGAAACGTCCGAAAAGTAGCGAGTTCGAAAGATTCTACAAAAAAGGCTTTCAAGTCTTCCCGCAAAAAATCAAATATTGATATTGAAAAATCAACGGTTTCATTTTTTGAATACTGGGAAGATGAAAGGGTGAGGTCTACCATAGGGCTTCTCACCCTAGGAACTGCCATTTTTCTGTTATTGAGTTCTGTTTCCGCCATTTTCACTGGTGTTTATGACATCATTTTAATTAAAGCAGAAACCCCAACCCTACCCGCCCACAATCTTGGGGGAAAGCTTGGCGCGTTAGTGGGGCATTACTTAGTGAGAGGAACTTTTGGGTTTGGTTTTCTAGCTGTTCCATTTATTCTAACACTGCTCGGGTGGAAAGCTCTCACGGGAAGAATATTACTTCCTATCTGGAAGTCAATAAGCTGGTCATTGCTAGCAATGATTACCCTCCCTTGGATTACTGCTTTCTTCTTCCATGAAGCAATGGATGAATCTCTTGAAATCAACCTTTTTGTAGGAGACCACATAGTGGGACTTGGCTCTGTTTATCTTCTTAAACTTACCCTAATGTATTTCGGGCATTTAGGAACAGGAATACTCATAAGTGTTTTTGCATTAATAACTTTATATCAATTTGCTCCCAAATGGCATGAGAACATTAAATCCGATAAAATTCGATCATTCTTTAATTGGGCTTCTTTTTTCTCAAAACGAATTGATGAGGATGGGGATGATATAGCTGAAACGTCTTCTGAAACTACTCAGCAGCCGCAATCGCAGCCGCAGCCACGAAACACATTTATTAATCCAAACAGCAAACTTGATGATATCGTAGACGATCTTTTGTCGGATGCTGATGACAAACCCGAATCGGAGGACAAAACTGAAATAAAGAGTCCTGAACTTTCAGTAAAAGAAAAAATCGAAGACCCCGAAATTAAACTGGAAATAAAGGAAACGGGAGAGGAAGAATCGCTAAGTAAGGGTGAGGTGAACGAGTTAACGCAGGAGTTTGGAGAGTATGACCCATCACTAGAATTAGGATCTTATAAGATGCCAGGCCTAGAGCATTTAGCAAATCATGGAGATGGGAAAAATAAGGTTAGCGACGAAGAGTTAGCTGTGAATAAGGATAAAATTCTCGCCACTCTTGCAAACTTTAAAATTGCTGTAGATAAGATTTCTGCAGAAGTAGGACCTACCGTTACACTTTACGAAATTATCCCTGCTCCCGGAATTAGAATCTCGAAGATTAAGAATCTTGAGGATGACATCGCTTTGAGTCTTGCCGCTCTAGGAATCAGAATCATTGCCCCTATCCCGGGACGTGGTACTATCGGTATCGAAGTGCCGAACTCGAAACCTGACGTTGTAAGTATGCAGACTCTAATTGCGTCTGAGAAATTCCAAAACTGTGATTATGAACTGCCTATTGCTTTAGGTAAGACCATATCAAACGAGACTCACATCTTCGACTTGGCAAAAATGCCCCACTTATTAATGGCGGGAGCAACAGGTCAGGGTAAGTCGGTGGGACTTAACGCTATGCTAGTGAGTTTGCTTTATAGAAAGCACCCGAGCGCTTTGAAGTTTGTCCTAGTAGATCCTAAGAAAGTGGAGTTATCTGTTTATAACCAAATCTCAAGGCATTACCTGGCTCAATTGCCCGGTTCTGAAGATGCAATCATAACGGATACGGATAAGGTAGTGGCAACTTTGAATTCGCTTTGCAAGGAGATGGATCAGCGCTATGACCTCTTGAAGGACGCGCATTGCAGAAATTTGAAGGAATACAATCAGAAGTTCATCAACAGAAAGATTATTCCAGAAACGTGTAAGGATCTTCATCCAGAGAGAGGGCACCACTTCCTTCCTTATATCGTCCTTGTTATAGATGAGTTCGCCGACTTGATAATGACTGCAGGGAAAGAAATTGAAACCCCTATCGCTCGTCTTGCGCAGCTCGCTCGTGCAATCGGGATTCATTTGATCATCGCAACTCAACGCCCGTCTGTAAACATCATCACAGGAACTATAAAAGCGAATTTCCCGGCTCGTGTGGCTTTCCGTGTGACTTCGAAGATTGATTCCCGCACCATCCTCGATGCTGGGGGGGCTGATCAGCTCATAGGTCGTGGTGACATGCTTATGAGTACAGGTAATGACCTTATCCGCTTACAATGTGGATTCGTGGACACGCCTGAGGTGGAAGCTATTTGCAATCATATAGGAGGCCAAAGAGGTTTTCCTGAAGTTTTCGAACTTCCAGAATTTACGGTTGAAGGCGTAGCAGATCGTGGTGCAACATCAATAGATGAGCGTGACGAGCTATTTGACGAGGCGGCACATATTATTGTGATGCACCAACAAGGCTCGACTTCTCTCCTTCAACGAAAACTTAAGCTAGGATACAATAGAGCGGGCCGCCTAGTCGATCAATTGGAGGACGCCGGGATTATCGGACCTTTCGAAGGATCTAAAGCGAGGAAGGTATTAATTCCGGACGCAGTAAGTTTGGAACAACTTTTGCGTAGACCATTTGAGGGCGAGGTTTAATTCTTTCAAAATTTAAAAATGACACGTACTTTATTTTTCACTTTACTATCAATTTCGTTCGTAATTAACGGATATTCACAAGACTCTGACGCACTATTATTAAAATTAAGTGAGCGGGCTAAGACATTCGAAAACATCGAAGCTACTTATTCGTCAAAGATGGTGGACCTTAAAAACGATTTCGAGGAAACGATGTCGGGGAAAATCTATATCGAAGGTGATAAGTTCAACCTAAATCTAGGGGAATTCGTGATTATTTCGGACGGCATTACGGTTTGGACTTACGAACCCGAGTCAAACGACTGCTACATCGACGACGCAGATATGCTTATCGATGAAGGAATGGATCCATCTCGAATCTTCACAATATGGGAGGACGAATTCAATAGCGAATGGAAAGGCCGTGAAATGGTCGGCGACCGCGACTGCGTCCAAATCAACCTCTACCCTATCGACGGCGACGAGAAGCCCTACCACACTCTCAAGATGTATATAGACGATGTTAAGCTCGAAATAGTACGCTTAGTAGTAAAAGGGCGTGAGGGGATGGATACGGACTACTTAATCGAGAGATTCAATACCGGAGTTACTTTGCCTAATTCGAGCTTCGACTTCGACGAGTCTAAGTATCCCGGCGCGTTGATGATAGACAATCGTATTTGATTTATCGCCTGATAAAGAACCCCTCGTCGTCGAGTTCGGGCAATACGAACTCTGGAAGAATCGGTACAGTATCGGTGTCACACCATTGACCATGGTGGAATGTCGATAGATCCCACGCTTTATTCACGTAGCCCGAGAAAGTATCTACTGACTGCCAATCGTATTTGGTCGATAATTGAGCGGGTAGGATAGAAAAATCTAGGTCGCCCAATTCCTTTTGCATCTTTCTTAAAAAGGCATCGAGGAATGCATCGTGCGCTCGGAGGGAATATTTCGAAGGATCCGACTTATACATCTTTCGGAATACCTTAATCGCGGCGATAGAAGAAGAATCGTTCCAAACTATAACTTCACTTACAGGGATTGTAGTGCGAGATCTCTCTAAGAATTTCACATCAATAAAGCCCAAATCTTGAAGTTCAGGATGAGAGTAAACATAGATCTCGGTAGAATCATTGATTTGGACAGCCATTTGAAGATTCGAAAGCATAGATCTTGCAGATCTTCCCGCTACTGTAACAACAACATTTCGCTCGTAGAAATTGATCTTCTCAGAAAGAGACCCTACAGAATGTTTCGAACCGTGCACTGTATCGAACATCAAGGTAATTGTAGAGTCCTTCAGATTAGATAAAGAGAAAAGCTGACTAGAAAGCTTATCCATAAAACGAGTTTCTAAATCTAGATCTACCCCATCCGTCATCACGAAAATAATATGATCGTTACTGTGATTTTTAGCAATATCAACGGCAAGTATGTCAACGGCAAACTTCTCTGAAGGGATAATGGATCTTATTGCATCAGACCCCTTAAGGATACTCTCGTTTACTGGGGTAAGAAGTACGTGATCTGCACCTGAACGCTCAATAATTCTTAAGCTTTTTGTCAAAGAACTCATCTGAAGAGGACCTAATACTACATCTGAGCCATTAATATCTGAGACGTCCCAAGTTACATTTCCTATAGTGTCTGGTACTTCATCTAAAAAAGTCAGATCTATCAAATATCCTTCCTTTCTTAGTCGTTCTGCACCCCAACGTACCCCCATCATATTCTCCATAGCTATTTCACGCATCCTTTCCTCGCGTTTAGAGGCTGGATGAAGCTCATCGTTAACAGAATTACTAAAAAACGGGAGAATAGCTACCGCCTGAAAATCCACAAGGGACGTTTGGGAAGTACTGTCTAAAGAGTTGAGATCTTGTGTAGGAAACTGTGCTTGGGTATGCGCTGATACAAGCCATAACGACAACAGAGCGATAGCATTTAGTGCGAAAGCACTAGACGTAAAAGCAATCGAATAGGAATATCTTTTTATGAAGGACATACTAGTATTTGGCTTTACTCCCATTCGATGGTTGCTGGTGGTTTAGAGCTAATATCGTACACAACTCTATTAACTCCCCTAACTTTATTAATGATATCGTTTGAAACCTTTGCAAGGAAGTCGTACGGCAGATGAGACCAGTCGGCTGTCATCCCATCCGTACTGGTCACAGCACGAAGCGCTACAGTATTTTCATAGGTACGCTCGTCACCCATCACGCCCACGGATTGGACAGGTAGGAGCATCGCTCCTGCTTGCCAAACGGAGTCGTATAGGCCGGCCTCGCGAAGTCCGTTAATGAAAATAAAGTCGACTTCTTGAAGGACTCTCACTTTTTCTGGAGTCACATCGCCAAGGATACGTATTCCGAGGCCGGGACCGGGGAATGGGTGGCGTGCGAGAATACGTGGCTTAATGTTTAATGCCTTGCCTACCCGACGAACTTCGTCTTTGAAAATCGAGCGCAAGGGCTCGACAACTTTGAGAGTCATATAATCGGGTAGTCCACCCACGTTGTGGTGACTCTTTATTGTAGCGGAAGGTCCGCCCGTTGCGCTCACCGATTCTATAACGTCCGGATAAATGGTGCCTTGACCTAGCCACTTCGCTCCCTCTACTGCTTTAGAAGCCTCGTCAAATACCTCAACGAAAACTCTACCTATTGCTTTACGCTTTAACTCAGGATCACTCAACCCCTTCAAAGCCTCCATAAACTGATCTCCTGCCCTCACCCCTCGAACATTCAACCCCATATGCTCGTAATCATCTAAAACCTGATCGAACTCCCCCTTCCTCAATAGACCGTTATCTACGAAAATGCAGTGAAGCTTATCTCCGATAGCACGATGAAGAAGCTCAGCAGCTACAGTCGAATCTACACCACCAGAAAGGCCGAGGATGACGTGTTCGTCAGAACCGATTTGGTCTTTAAGTTCAGAAATGGTCGCATCTGCGAAGTTGTCAGGAGTCCACTCACCTGTACATCCACAAATGTCTATGATGAAATTCTTAATAAGAACAGGCCCCTCTGTGCTATGAAAAACCTCCGGGTGGAACTGAATCCCCCACACCTTTTCATTAACATCCCTAAACCCAGCAAATTTCACATCGCTGGTGCTACAGAGAGTTTCATACCCATCGCCTAAACCTAATATGGTGTCACCGTGACTCATCCACACCTGACTTCCAAGAGTCATGCCATTAAGAAGCTCATCCTCGGTATTCACCTCACTAAGATTCGCACGGCCGTATTCTCTTGTATCACTCGCCTCAACGCTACCGCCATTTTTCAAAGCCAAATATTGCGCTCCATAGCAAACCCCTAAAAGAGGAACTTTTCCGATAATCGCTTCAACATCAGGTTGCGGAGCGTCGACATCTCTTACACTATATGGGCTACCCGAAAGAATTACACCTTTACATCCTTCGGGAATACCCGTGAATTTATTCCAAGGAATAATCTCAGAATAGACATTTATCTCCCTTACTCTCCTCGCAATCAATTGAGTATACTGCGAGCCAAAATCTAGTATTAAGATATTTTCAGCACTAGGACGAAGTTCAGACATATCGAAAATTTGAAAGTACAATTAGCCGTCGCGAAGTTAGCTATTCAACTCTTTCTGATTACGACTGAAAAGACGCTAATTTTGCATTGTTTTCACACATTTACTCATGCTATATCCACATCTGTCTTCAAAGCGCATTATTCTAGCTTCTAAAAGCCCTAGAAGACTAGAACTAGTTAGAGGTTTGGAACTAAATCCTGTTGTGATGGTGAGAGATGTTGATGAAAGCTATCCTGTTGGAATCACAGGCGAAGAAGTTGCGGAATATGTTACTAAAGCAAAAGCAGAGGGATATAGCGATTTAATAGGAGAAGACGATATTCTAATCACTGGTGATACCGTAGTTATCTTAGACAATCAAATCCTTGAAAAACCTGCGAACAATGATGAAGCCGTTTCTATGCTCAAGCGTCTTAGCGGAAGGTCTCACATTGTAGCTTCAGGAATAGCTGTTTCTACATTAGAAAACGGAGAAATAAATACGATTTGCGAAGTAGATACATGCGAAGTTCACTTTGAGGAACTTTCTGACAAGATGATCCGCCACTACATAGAAATCTACAAACCATTTGATAAAGCGGGCAGTTACGGCGTGCAAGACCTCATCGGGTATGTAGGAGTAAAGGAAATCAAGGGGTCGTTTTACACCGTTATGGGGCTCCCTGTTCACATTCTTCACAGAATGCTTGAGTCCTTATGAAATAGAAATAAGTCCTATTATAATTCTTTTATATTTTAAAAGAAATTCACTTCACCTGTCTCGACAGAGTACATCCCTCCTACAAAAAGAACTTCTTTTGACAGTTCCAATTCTTGCAAAATAGGACTCTTTTTTCTGATTAAATTCTTCATTACATCCACATTTGTTTCAGCAACACGGTTGACGAATGACAAGTTTTTAGAGGTCCTATCACCCTGCTCAACGACTTTATTAATCGATGGTTTTATCTTATCTAATAAGCCCGTCAATTCACCTAAGTTGACATCATCACAGGCTCCTTTAATAGCTCCACAACTAGTATGTCCCAATACCAAAACCAACTTTGCTCCAGCAACTTTACACGAAAATTCTAAACTGCCTATAACATCTGAATTAACAACGTTTCCTGCCACTCTAATACAGAAAACATCCCCTATTCCTTGGTCAAAAATGATTTCTGTTGGCACTCTTGAATCTATGCAACTTAATATAACGGCATACGGGAATTGCCCTCTTGCAGTTTCTTCAATTTGTTTTGCAAAATCCCTAGAGACAAAATCTTTTTCAATAAAACGCCTGTTTCCAGATTTGAGTATCTCTAATACATCCTCTGGAGTTAAATACGACCTAGAATCTTTTGTCTGTGTGATCATTTCTCATTCTTTACATTCTATAAGCCACCTTCGCTATTTTCACTTTAAGTAACTCTTCTGCGATTTGTAATATCCCATCTTTATCCGATGATAAATTTTGTTTAAGCCAAACTTCACAATCACTAAATGAATCGAAAACATGCATTTCTGGTACTAGAATTGGAATTACTCCGATACTAGTCAACATATCATGTGGTTGTATCTGCAAAGCAGCAAATACAACGACAATATTGTCCCGCTGTAAGTCCAAGATAGCTTCTTCGAGTGCATAAAGTCCCGATTGATCTATATATGGCACTTCATCCATTCTGATTATCAGAACCTGTATATCACTTTTCAATTCTTGAATGAGCTCTTGAAACCTAAATGTAAATCCAAAGAATAATGGACCGTATAAATGCTTAATAAATATTTTATTTTTATATTTTTTGTATGCCCCCCCCTCGTCATCCCACGTTTCTTCTCCATCAAAACTGCTCATCGCTTTAAGTGAAGAACCTCTCTCAACTAAATCACTAGATTTTTTCATGAAAAGCACACAAGCCAAAACCACACCGACACCTACTGCATGTAAAAGGTTGCCAAAAACTGTGATCAGTAATACGATTAATAAAACAGCGGCATCAGCTTTCGGGACTCTTATAAGATGCCTCAAACCTTTATAATCTATAATCCCTAGCCCCACAGTAATCAAAATTCCCGCTAGCACACTTAATGGGATGAATGCTGCAAACTTACCTAGCCCAAATAAAATTGCAGCTAGAAGAAGTCCATGTATTACCCCCGACAAACGAGTTGTACCTCCGGCATTTACATTAACAACCGTTCTCATAGTTGCACCTGCTCCTGGGAGCCCTCCTACTAATGATGCCGCTATATTTCCTATCCCTTGACCTATCAACTCTTTATTACTGTCATGCTTAGTTTTCGTGATGTTATCCGCAATAACCGAAGTTAATAGAGAGTCTATAGCGCCTAATGCTGACAACATAACAGCAAACTCAATTATAATCCAATACATTGCTGGATCGACATGGAATATAGTGCTGAACTTTAACTCCGGTATCCCTATCGGAATCTCTCCAATAGTAGGAACATTTAATCCAAGTACGTAGGAGAGAGTACTTACAACAAGTAAAGCGACTAATGCACTAGGGATTGACTTTGTGATTTTAGGGAATAAATAAATTATCGCTATTGTCAAGGCGCCTAACCCTAAAGCATTGAAATTAATTTGTGAGAGTGGCTCATTAAGGTTTAAAAAGATGTGTACGGTATTATTTGCGGATGGATGACCTAAAAATGGATAGATTTGGAATAGAATAATGATCACACCGATACCACTCATGAATCCAGAGAGTACAGGGTATGGAATATACTTTATGTACTTTCCTATCTTTAATAGCCCGTAAAGGATTTGAAAACCACCTGCTAGAATAAATGATGCAATTATTATTCCCATCCCCGCTTGTAGACTTCCTGAGACTTCAATAGCTGTGGCAACTACCATTGCAGAGATAACAGTCATAGGCCCAGTAGGCCCACTAACTTGTGTTGAAGTACCACCAAACACCGCTGCAAAGATTCCTAATACCATTGCCCCATACAATCCCGCGATAGCTCCCATGCCCGATTGAACTCCGAAAGCCAAGGCTAAGGGAAGCGCAACAATACCAGCAGTTAACCCGCCGAAAATATCACCTTTCAAATCTTTAAAATCAAAAATTTTATTCATGTCCCTTATTTCTTAATTGTACCCAAAACCATTCCTATAAAGAAATCCATAATACTACACTCACAACTCGTTGTACTATTCTCTTCTAGACAGCAAACACCTCATCGGCATTATCTGCATCTACACCCTTAATAAAATAGTGATTTCTGAATCCTCAAGTCAGACGAATCTGGGCTCTTTATAAATAAGCCCTCATTGACTTTTATCGTTATTTGACTTGATAACTATTTCAACGCGAAGCGCTAATATAATAGTATTACTATCAATATCTAAATGATTCATATCGGCTTAGGCATTAAACTCGTTTAAAAACACAGAACACGAAGTTCTGAGTCGAATTAAACGGAGTGATATGCACTGTATCCATTGTCTTGACAAGTTTGAATCCTTTTCTAAATACTTTTTCAAGAGATTTGGCGGAGTACTGAACAATATCCAAATTGCTGCATCTTTTAGGGCCTGAAAGTGAAAAGGTTGAAATAATTATATAACCACCCATTTTTGTAGAATCCATCGCCCACTTTGCATACCTCTCAACATCATCAGGGTTTGTAAGAAAATGGAAAGCCGCTCTATCGTGAATAAGCTCATACTCGTTATATGACTCATAATCAAGGATATCAGACACAACCCAAGTAACTCGGCTTGCGAGGCTACCCATTTTTTTCTTTGTCCGGTTGAGAGCACTGCTGCTAATATCAAGAACGGTTAGGTTTGAAAAGCCTAATCCCGTTAATTCAAAAATCAAATTAGAATTTCCACCTCCAACATCAATTACAGAATCATTTAACCCCAGCCTAAGCTCTTCAATCAATTGTAATGACGTTACGGGCGTATCCTGATACCACCCCACTTCGTTATCTCCTTTGGTGTTATATACGTTATCCCAGTGTGTTTTACTTCCGTTATCTCCCATTAGTGCGGTTATTTATACCAAATCAGGTTTATAAAAATACACCACTAGTATTAAAGTAACTTAATGACATGTGAATTCGGATGTGTTTCCGTTAGATAGCCGATAACTTCCGCGGAAAGGCCACTAGAAGTAAGGATTGACTTGACTTCATCTACGCTCGAATCGTTAGCTACGGAAACGAGAAGTCCTCCACTGGTTTGTGGATCGCAGAGTAGGTCGCGAGTGAAACCCTCAGGAATATCGAGGTACTTTCCGTAGCTCTCGAAATTACGGCGCGCACCTCCGGGAACGCAACCCTGAGCGTGGTATGACTCGAGGGCTTTTCGATCTAAAGTAGGGACAGCATCGAAATCGATAACGGCGCCGGTACCTGAACCCTGACAGAGCTCAAGTAAGTGCCCCATCAACCCAAACCCCGTTACATCAGTCATAGCGTGAACGCCCTTAATCTCGGATAGTCGAGCTCCGACAATATTAAGCCTAGTCATGGATTCTATTGCTGAAGCGATATGCTCTTTAGAAACGAGCCCTTTCTTCTCTGCCGTTGTTACCATTCCTACACCGAGGGGTTTGGTCAGAAAAAGAACATCGCCCACATGAGCTGTAGCGTTTTCCTTCAGGTTAGCGAGCGAGACCCTACCAGTTACAGCCAGTCCGAAAATAGGCTCAGGAGAATCAATACTGTGCCCTCCCGCAAGTGGAATACCCGCCTCAGCACAAACAGTCCTCCCTCCCTCTAGCACGGCCCCAGCAACCTCAGGATCTAACTTATTTATCGGCCACCCAAGGATAGCAATCGCCATAAGGGGAGTACCTCCCATGGCATATATGTCAGATATAGCATTTGCAGCAGCTATCCTCCCAAAAGTATGAGGATCATCAACAATAGGCATAAAAAAGTCCGTCGTACTAACGATACCAGTACCATCACCTAAATCCACTACCGCAGCATCGTCCTTAGTATCGTTCCCCACCACTAAATCCGGATATACCGTGTCGCGATTCATGCAAGACAACATAGAATTAAGAACACCCGGAGCTATTTTACAACCGCATCCAGCTCCATGAGAGTACTGTGTAAGACGAATTATTTCAGACATGGAAAATTAGTTAGAAAATTACTTAAATGCGAAGCACACTCAGTGGGGGTAAGGTTGCGACAATCAACATCCGTTCTAAGGGTTTCGTTACGTTTTGTCAATCCGTGAGCATAGGTTTTATCGTAGTAGACCAAAGCAATCCGAGCTGCCGTCGCTAAGTCACTATTCTCCAAAGCCTTTTGAGCTTCCTTCACATTATCACCACCCAATTTCTGAGCAATATTATTAAAAGCAGTAGCTAATAAATCGATATCGATCTCACCATACATCTGCACCAGATGTTTAACTCGATCGTCATCAGTTCTTTGCATCTCAAAACATCGAGACGCAATAAGCTGAGTGAAAATAGGTTCAGGCATATCAACCATCCCGATAGTTCGACTCTCGTTCTCAATCCAAATGGGTCTAGTTCTAGCTGGGTTTCTTTCGTTCCAAGCATTAAGCTCTCGCAACTTGAAATAAAGGTCATTCGAAAATTGTTGAGTCGATGGTTGTTGAATTTTCTCTAGATTCCCGAATGCGGACCCGAAATGCTTTGCCATACCCTCCAAATCAATCACAGACTCTCCATCGATTTTCTCCAGTTCAAGTAGAGTGTCCGTTTTCGACGATCCGGTCAATCCACCCAGAACCGCAAAATCAATTTTCTTATCGAACTGCGATCTCGCATACGATCTAAATCCCTTGTATCCATCCTCTAAAACGACAGCAGGAATTCCAGCCGTCCTCAAAAGCCAAGCCACCGATTCCGACCTCATGCCTCCTCTCCAACAATGAATAAGTAATGAATTACGCCCTGGCGTACCATCCTCTGAAACTTGAGACTCGAATAATGCTCGGCCATACTTTGCCATCTCAGCCATTTTCGGTCCTATTATTTCTAGGCCGAGATCCACTGCTTTTTCACGAGACTTTTGCTTATATAACGTACCGATTCTAGCTCTCTCGTCATCCGAAAACAAAGGCCAAGACCGAGCTCCAGTGATATGTCCATCTGCAAATTCCCTAGGACTTCTAACGTCCAAAATCACGCCACCTCTATCCGCTTCCAGGAGGAATTCATCGGGAGAGAGTGTACGTGCAGGGATGACCATTAAGAAACTGTTTACTTGCTTTTAGGACAGCAAAGTTACGGCATGAAAAACGCGTCACAGTATATGGGACGCGCTTCATGATTAGAAAGACCTGTTCAATGTCAATCTTAGGGTTTCATTCTTCTTGGTAAACTTTAACAACCACCTCAGGTGGTGAATTTGGTTCTTCGGCAACAGCAACAGTAGTTTCATCAGAAGATGCACTTCCGTATGCGTCTGATACTGTTAATTTAAAGGTATATTCTCCTGGGTCAGCAATAAACGTAGCAGTATTGCCGTCTGAACCTTCTTCATATTCAAGGTAGACATCGCTTCCTGATATTTGGGTCCAAGAGTAAGAAATGGAATCACCCTCCACATCGTATGAATCGCTTCCGTCTAATGACACAAGAATATCTGTGGTATTAGCATCACGATCGTGGGGAATGGTAAATCTGATTTTTGCAGCTTCTATTTGTTCTGCTTCTTCAACAGCGGCGGCTTCTACAGCGGCGGCTTCTGAGGCTTCATCGTTTGCGGCGTAAAGCTCAAGTTGCTCCATCTTTAGGTAGCCTAATGCAGCTACACTGGCGACGAGCAACACTATGGTTGCGTAGCGTTCCATGGGAAAGGGGTTAATTCTTTTTCGAAGACGATATGAGATTATAAAGCGCGGTCCGGCAATACCGGACCGCCTTTATATCATTTTAGGCAGATCTATTACTTGCGATCAAGTATAGACCAAAGTATTAGCAAGGCAACTAAGCCTACGAATCCTCCATTACCGAGTTGAGCGATTAACCCCGTGAGGTTATCAACAACTTCCATACCTGGGAACATGGCTGTTCCGAATACTACTTCAGTAACAACTGCAAGAGCAGCGAAACCGATCATCAGTTGGGTAAGACCTTTAAAAAAGCCGCCCATAAATTTAAACACGTTATCCATTGTATAAGGGTTTTGGTTTACAACTGAGGCCAATATTTGTAATAATAACCAAGCAAGCGGATAGTCCTTATACTTTTAAATTCACGATAAATTGTTAAAATCCTCTACGCGCACCTAAAACACTGGTGTTAAGCCGTAAACTAGCACATGTCAAAAAGGCCCTAAAAGAGCCAAATATTTGATTTTCAGAAGGTTTTCAGGGTAGGCAAAGTAGCTAAATCACGTCGTTTCGAAGCTTTTTCATTAAAAACATCGTAAAAACAGGGGTGATTTGACAATATAATACGTGTATTAACTGTCGATTTATTATCAATTACGTAAAACCTCCAACTATCTTGTAGGTAACAGCACTAAAACAGCGCGAGCTGTCAATTGAATTCCCCAAAAAATTGCCCAGCTTAAAGCTGCTAAGAAGTATATTGATATAAAAGTTACGTTGTCCATATCTATGTAACGCATAAAACGACTAAATAGTTTCAGTAGATTAAAAAATATTTATCGCTATCCTTAAACTCATACTTCTTCCTGCTTGTGGAATACCTAGATTCTTTATTAAAGACAGGTGAGGTATATACTCTTTATTAAACAAATTATTTGCTGCCACGCCTATAGTTACGTGATGAGCAACCGTAGCTCCGAAGCTAAAGTTGGCAACACCATAACCTGGAGACACGGACTCTCCCACTGACACACTAATAGCTGAAGCAACTAAATCACTACTTACATTAATGTACACATCTGTTAAACTCTTAAAAACAGGACGCTCGTAGATTACTTCTGAATGTAGATTAAGTGGAGGGATTAAAGGGAGGTTCCCATCGACACTTCTGCCTCTAACATAAGACAGTGCGTTTGAGAAGTGTAGACCTGGGATTTGGTTTGGTCTAAATGATAGGCCTAATTCGAGTCCGCTTAATTCAGCATCAGTGGAATTGAATTCAAACACCTTATAGTCTTCCACTGTATAGCCGGTGGGTGACAAGAAAATGTAATCTTGGATAGCGTTGCGATATAGCGAGCAGTCGAAAGCTACGTTTTCAAGCTGTAGCTGATATCCTAAATCCAAACTATTGCTTCTCTCCTCTTGGAGATCAATATTTCCGATCTCATACCTATAAGCACCATTATGAAGACCGTCTACAACTAGCTCTGAAAGTCCGGGGGCTCTATTTCCGCGAGAAAAATTCGCCCGAATAGATGACAAATCGCTCAGATCGTAAGTCGCCCCTAGTGAATATGATGGATATGCATAATTTATTGACATATCAATTGTCGAGATAGTTCTAGTATCATAACGTACCGCCGCTTGAAATACAAGGCCCTTTCTTTCCCAAGTCGAAATAGAATATGCGCTCACTTCATTTACTGAGGCGTCCGGAATGAAGATATCCTCAGCATCATTTAAATTTGTCGAGATAAAACCCTGTGAGCCGATACGCCAAGTGAACTCGCCTTGAGATTTTAATGCTTGAGCGTCGAACCTTAGAATCCTGAGACTTAAATCCACCTCCCCCACATTCGTTTCTGTGGTGTCTGAATTACCACTCGTATTATAAAAACCAAGTGGACTATCAAATTCTTTCCTGTGGTTTAATTGATAGCCGATAGTAGGCTTTATCAGCCAATCGCCTGAAATAACTGTTGCAGTAGTAGAAAGAAGATGATCTCCTGACTGCTGCCATCCATCACCACCCATTAATCCTGAGGTATTGTAAGAAGATGAGTAAACTCCTTCAATTTTCCCCCAGTCCTTTATATAACCCCAAACCCCTTGAGCAAAAAACTGTTTATATCGAGAGTTTTCTGCTACTAACCCGCTTGGAAGCACATAATCGTTATGATAATTATAACCACCGCTGAAAGCGTGATGAGCGTGGCGAGAACGTTTTTTTGTTTGGAATGAAGCCTGAAGACCTAAAGTTGAAGAGAAACCTCTCAGAGAAATATTTGTCTCCCTACCTGCGTCAACCATAGGGTTTTCAGGAAGGAAGTTTAATACCCCACCAAAGGCGTCAGAACCATAAACCAAAGCGCTAGGGCCTCTAATGATTTCAACTCTATCGATTCCCTGTTCGGGGAAATAAATCCCGTGTTCTGCTCCCCATGCTTGACTTTCTATTCTAGTGCCTCTGAAGAGCGTCGCAACTCTCAAACCCGACAAGCCCCTAATAACAGGCTTTAACACCCCAGCACCCATTGATATCATCTCAACTCCTGGCTCACTTGACAACGCCTCAATTCTAGATGGGGAACTCGACCTATCTAGCGTCTCGACCTTTATTGTGGCAATTTTCACTAAACAAACACCCTCTGATATATCAGATTGGGTTTCAATTACAACTTCGTTTAGCTCTAGTACATCTTTGTCTAACCTAATCTTTAGAGCCGAAGCCGAAATTTTTGACCTAACAAGCTTAGTTCTATATCCAACAGAACTGATTTGGCATATAACGATATACGAAGGACCACAATTAACAGGTCCCAGGGTGAACTCTCCAGACTTATTTGTAATAGCACCCAGCTTTAAGATGTGGGAATACACATTAGCTCCAGAAACCGGGATTCCCTCTTGTGACATAATAGTACCCGATAACGAGTAAGATGATGTTTGGGCTACTAGAGTTAAAGGAGAAAATATGGAAAGGCACATCAAAAATGCCGACACCAATAATGAAAACACAGTAATTGCTGAATTTGAATTTTTGCCCTCAGAACACTGTTGTAGATTCATAACGCAAAATTATAGAGCGCCAGAGTACTCAAGTCAGATTAATGTCAGGTTTTCAACTTAATTAAACTGCTTCACAACAGTATTAATGCTTGTTTAGATGTTGACTCCAAGCAGCTGAAATCCCTAAAATAGCACCAACAGAAGCAAGCCCACCTAGTATCCAAGCTGGATTATCGTGTGACTGCGCTTGGAAGGCAAACACTCCTAAAACACAAAGTAGACTTACCAAGGGTACAAATTGTAGCCATGACTGTTTATTTGCGAAACGATTCACAGCTTCAGTCCTCTCATTCCAAACAAGACGACTTAAAGCATCTTGCATGTCCCTTCCGAATGCTGGTGCTTTATAAACCTCACCATTAGACTCCTGTATTGTAACTTCATAACGAAAATAACCAGAGGTGATTTCACTAGAACCAATCAGCTTACAATCAAGCGCCTTTCTCGACTTTCTTTTCATGGGACAAAGGTATCAGTATATTTACAACCTACAATGAGCAATACTCAAAAAATAACAAAGGGTCTATTGCACCTAATTCCATGGGTGATTTTACTAATCGGTCCGTTTTCTAGCGTTTTCTCAGATCCTGAGATTACAACTGCTATTCAGATAAGGGCAGTAATCATTTTCCTCATTTTAATTGGGTCATTTTACCTGAATTATTTGGTCCTAATCCCATTATTACTTTTAAAAAGTAAATTCACTGCTTATATAGTTTCTGTATTGTTAATGATGGTCGGGCTTGGCGCTTTTAATGCAATGTTCAATTGGACTTTAGGAGATTTGGCAATGTTCCGATTCGCTCCCGCTGCGGTAATGATGTTGACTATTTTCGGGGTTGCAGCGAGGATGACTAATCGATGGATGAGTCAGTCGGCAGCTAACAAGGAGATCGTTTTAGAGAAATTGAATACTGAGCTTGCTTTTCTTAAAAACCAAATAAGTCCTCATTTTCTCTTTAACACTTTGAATAACATTTACTCCCTGACAGAAACAAATCCTGAGAAAGCGAGAGAGGTAACACACGGGTTGTCGAAGTTATTGCGTTACTTACTTTATGAAAGTGAGAAGCACAAGATGGTGACGCTAGGACGAGAGGTGGCGTTCTTGAATACCTATATAGAGTTAATGAAGATTCGGTTGCCCGAAAATGTAGAGGTTAATTTCGATCACGGGTCCGAGCTCGATAACACCGAGCTCCCACCTTTGCTATTCATTCCTTTTGTAGAAAATGCATTTAAGCACGGGATTAGTTTACAAGAGGATTGTACCGTTAAAATTTCTTTGCAAAGAGTGGGGGGAAATATCGAGTTTTCGGTAATTAATTTGATCCCTGCACATAAAGAGTCGGACGGGGTAAGTGGCGGTTTGGGATTAATAAATATTAAACGACGTCTAGAACTTCTTTTCGGAAATGATGGATATGAACTTAATATTCACGAAAACGAACTTGCTTACGACGTGCAACTAAAAATCCCCGCCCGTGTCAATTAGATGCATAGCCGTAGATGACGAGCCGCCAGCACTTCAGCTCATCAAGGGATACATAGAACGAACCCCTTTCCTAGAACTAGTGGGCGTATTTCACGACCCTCTCAAAGCTATTGCCGCCGTTAAGGAGCACGACATCAAGCTCATATTTCTAGACATCCATATGCCGGGACTCACTGGGATGCAAGTCTCCCGCCTGCTACCCGAATCGTGCAAAGTGATTTTCGCAACGGCTTACGAAGATTACGCCCTCGAGAGCTACAGAGTGGCTGCGTTAGATTACTTAGTAAAACCATATAATTTCGAGGAATTCTCCTTGGCAGCAAAAAAAGCTAAAGACTATTTCGGTTTGGAGTTTAAAGGAGATAAACCTCATGCTTCGGGAAGAGCAAACTCCGAAAAAAACGAATTTATCTTCCTCAAAGCCGACTACAAACTTCACAAGGTCTATTTCTCAAAAATCCTTTATATCGAGAACATCAAGGATTATGTGCGTATTTTCTTTGAGGATGGAAGTAAACTAATGGTTCTAATGAGTTTAAAGTCACTCGAAGACATGTTACCCGAAGGATTTATGAAAGTCCACCGATCCTTCATCGTCAGATTAGAAACAGTGGAAGTTGTTGAGAGGGGCCGGATAGTTTACGGAGGTGTTTACGTACCTGTTTCCGACAGATATAAAGAGGAATTCCAACAGTTTTTACTTAGCTAGGCCTAAACGTCGAGGAAAACCCCCCAAACGTAGATTCTTTTTTTTTCTCCTTTAACAATTGAGTTACTTCGAATTATGAAACTCAATAGTAACGTAGCGGTCAGTGATTCTGGGTTCGTTTTTAACCCGGCCACAGGGAATTCTTACTCGGTAAATCCCGTAGGAGCACATATCATAAAACTTATTCAAGAGGATCTTACCGATTCTGAAATCGGGAAAAAGATTGCAGAGGAGTACATTATTGATGCAGCATCTGTAGAAATCGATTTATACGACTTCAAGCAACTGCTTGAAACGTATAAACTTTTGGCCCCAGTAGAGAAGTAAATTATCTGAAACATGTCTACAAAACCCACCTACACAATTGCCGTAACAGGCCTTAATGCTATCGATAGCCCAGGATCTGGGCTCGCTGTCATAAAGGGTCTGCGAGAAGCAGAGGGTTTTGATGTACGGATTATCGGATTCGCATACGAGAGCATGGAACCAGGTGTGTACATGCATCACCTCGTTGACAAGAGCTACCAAGTGCCCTACCCTAATGCTGGGCAAGACGTTTTATATGAGAGAATTAGCTACATTAATTCTGTGGAGTCCCTCGACATTATCATTCCTAATTACGATGCCGAGCTTTTCAACTACATACGCATTCAACAGAAGTTGAAGACTGAGCTTGATATTAGCATGGTTCTTCCTACAGAGGATCAGTTTGAGGAACGCCAAAAAAGTAATTTATCCGATTTCGGCGAAAAACACGGTATTCAAGTTCCATCAGCGGAGATGGCTTTCTCTATGGAAGAAGCTAAGGAGATAGCAAGTGATTTGGGCTTCCCTGTGGTCGTAAAGGGTAAGTTCTACGATGCGAAAATCGCTTACACCCCTACACAAGTATCACAATACTTCTCGCAAATTGCTGCAGAATGGGGCATGCCGATTATCATTCAGGAATTCATCAACGGACATGAAGTGAATGTTTGCGGGATAGGAAACGGAAAAGGCGACACTCTGGGAGCTGTACCTATGAAGAAGATTTATGTGACTGACAAAGGAAAGGCATGGTCTGGAGTGACTCTTGAGGACAATGAACTACTCGAAATTTGTGAGGATGCTGTCGCTTCTACAAAGTGGAATGGTCCCTTTGAGTTCGAGTTTATGAAGACCTCGGAGGACAAATACTACCTACTTGAAATCAACCCCCGCTTCCCGGCTTGGTGTTATCTAGCTGTAGGTGCAGGCCAAAACCAAACAGCTACTCTCATCGAACTCGCTACAGGGATAAAAGCGGAAAAGCTACCCGCTTATGTTGTGGGTAAGATGTTTATTCGTCATTCAGACGATATGGTAATTGATATGAAAGAATTTGAAACTATTTCGACAACAGGAGAATTATGAGTGATAAGAAAACATATGAACGTCCAGTAATTGTTCCGTTGAATACTGGGCTTATGAATAAGTTCGGAACTAGAACTGAATATCAACCCGTTATTGATATTGATGGTAATCCCGTTAAGGATCTTCTCGCTAAGTACGGTTCTCCCCTATTCGTCTTGTCTGAAAGGAAGATTCGCGAGAACGTTCAATCTGCAAAGCGAATTTTCGAGACTCGTTACCCGAAAGTTCAGTTCGCTTGGTCTTACAAGACGAACTATATAAATGCGGTATGTAACGTTTTCCACCAAGAGGGGGCTTGGGGAGAAGTGGTATCTCGTTTCGAGTACGACAAAGCAATCAAGAACGGCGTTCCTGCAGATAAGATCCTTTTCAACGGTCCCGATAAAAGCCGTGAAGATCTCGAGCTCGCAGTAAAAGGTAACTCACCTATTCATATCGACCATCTCGATGAACTTTACCTACTTACCGAGATCGCTACCGAGCAAAACGTGAAACCTCGAGTTGCCATTCGTGTAAACATGGATACCGGGATTTACCCGATGTGGGATAGGTTTGGATTTAACTATGAAAATGGCCAAGCCTGGAACGCCATTAATAAGATCATCGCAACGGACAAACTCAACCTAATCGGACTCCACTGTCACATCGGTACTTTCATGCTTTCCGCCGAAGCTTACGGGGTGGCGGCATCTAAATTAGCTGAGCTTGCGATTAGCATTAAGAAGCATCACGGAAAAAGCATCACCTATATCGATTTAGGGGGTGGATTTGCATCTACGAACACTTTAAAAGGATCGTACGGCATAGGCGCAGACGCGATTCCGTCTATGAGTCAGTATGCCGAATCGATTACTACAGCGCTTCTAAATGCCGGTTTCGATAACGACGATTTACCTTGGCTATATCTCGAGACTGGACGAGCTTTAATTGACGATGCCGGATTCCTATTAGGAACTGTTCTTTCGAACAAGCGTCTAAGTGACGGACGAAGAGCTACGATTCTAGATTTCGGGCTCAACCTCATGTTTACTTCGTTCTGGTACGATCATAAAATTTCGCCAGCTCAACCTTTCGGCTCTCATACTGAGGATTGCGTCTTATACGGCCCGCTCTGTATGAACATAGACATAGTTCGTCAGCACATCACATTACCGCCCTTAAATCCTGGCGACCACGTAGTGGCTCACCATATGGGTGCTTACAACATAACTCAGAGTATGCAATTCATCTCTTTAAGACCTGCAATTGTGATGATAGACATGGACGGAAAGCCACACATTATTCGTAAGAAAGAGATGTTAAGTACACTAGAGAAAGACGAAGTGATGCCTGAATACTTAGACACATTTAATCTATAGTCCCGGCTTTGCTTAAGCAAACAAAACACATATTAACACTCTCGTTTTGCGGGCTTACTGCTAGCTACGCTCAGGTATTCTTCTCGAATAGCCGGGCGTTTGGCGCGCTATTAATGCTCGTGACTTTCGCTGATGTCGGTGTGGGACTATCTGGTATAGGGGCTGTTTTGCTTGTCCAATTAACTGCTCTATTATTCAACTTCAACGAGCAGTTGATAAAGGACGGGGCGTACACCTATAACGCACTAATGGTGGGGCTCGCGCTTGGTGGAATCTACGAACTCAACTTATCGCTAGCCCTTGTCTTAACGTCGGTTTCTATACTCACGTTCTTTATCACGCTTTGGTTTATGAACGTTCTAGGAGCGAAGGCGCTACCTTATCTGAGCATTCCGTTCTTACTTGGGGTTTGGGTTATACTATTAGGAGCAGGTAATTTCACTGCGCTTGAATTGCACGATAAAGGTGTATTCTCAATGTCAGAATGGTGGCCCGGACTTTATTCCGGAACCACCGAGTTTATAGGGACCCTTCCCTTCCATAACGCGATATTTCTGTACCTCAGATCTCTTGGGGCAATATTATTCCAATACAGCGATGTAGCTGGAATCATAATCTCTATAGGACTTATTCTTCATTCACGTATATCATTCGTACTCAGTATATTCGGGTTCACTATCGGATATCTGTTTTACCATTATATGGAGGGTGACTTTTCGCAGTTAATCTACTCATACATAGGATTTAACTTCATTTTAACCGCTATAGCACTGGGAGGATTTTTCGTAGTGCCTTCGCGCCGTTCTTTCGCGCAGCTCATCTTTACTATTCCTTTAATAACGCTATTAATATCCGCACTTCACTCGCTATTCAGCATTTTCGAGCTACCACTTTATTCCTTACCGTTTAACATAGTCGTACTCCTCTTCCTCTCCGCTATGTATTTGAGGTCCAAATCTTCCGGCCTCAACCTGGTAACCATTCAACAATTCTCCCCCGAAAAACACCACTACAGTTACACGGATAATCTCGAGCGTTTCAGACGAGATACTTATGTGCATATAGCTCTCCCTATTATAGGTGAGTGGAATGTTTCTCAAGGATACGATGGAGATATTACACATCGAGGTGAATGGAAGCACGCATTGGATTTCGATGTCAGAGACATAGACGGGAGCACCTACCAAATGCCTGGCGGCAAGAAAGAAGATTTTTTCTGTTTTGACCTACCTGTTATAGCTCCAGCAGACGGTAAGGTGGTGAAAGTGGAAAAGGGGATTCACGATAACGAGGTAGGAAATGTCAATCTGGAGGACAATTGGGGGAATGCGGTGGTAATTAAACACGGCGACCATCTGTACAGTAAATTTTCGCATCTCAAGAAAAACACTCTCAAGCTAGAGGTGGGTGATACTGTGAAGAAAGGTGAAGTTATTGCCAAATGTGGCAGTTCTGGCCGATCGCCTGAACCGCATTTGCACTTCCAACTTCAATCCACTCCCTATATCGGTTCGAAGACACTTTATCACCCTATTAGTTATTTCGTAAGTAAGAAAAACGGGAAAAACACATTCCATGCTTTCGAAATTCCGAAAGAGGGCGAGACCGTGTGTAACATGAAAACTTCGAAAGCTCTTACAAAGGCATTCAGTTTCATTCCAGGCAAGAAATTCAACATCGAAAGCACCGAAAACGACAAGACAGAAACTTGGGAAGTTCTCAGTTCTTACACAAACGAAACCTATATCTGGTGTCCCACTTCAGGTTCGACAGCTTGGTTTAAGAATAACAACAACGTATTCTACTTCACAGCTTTTAAGGGCAACAAAAATTCTTCGCTCTACAAATTCTTCCTCGGAGCGTACAAAGTTCCTCTAGGATATTATGAAGAAATGGCACTAAAAGACAATATGAATATCATGTCGGTAGTAAATCCCTTCATAAGATTTATCCACGACTTTACAGCGCCCTTCTTCCATTACATCAAAGCACGTTATTCATTCCGTTTCACAGAAACAGATAACGAGCACGATCCATACATTATTCAGTTTGAGTCACAAATAACTGAAAGCGTGTTTGGTCTAAAACGCGCGACTTCAAAATTCCACATAAAACTGTGGGACAATAAAATAGCACTTACATTTGCAACGAAAAATAAAAAGCACACAATAACATGCGTACCAATTTCTTAATACTAACCGTGGTTGCCATAGCAAACCTATGCTCTATCAATACTGCCAACGCGCAGGATGAAGTGGCCACGACGAACCTTGCGGTTGACTCATTAACTTATATCTCAGTTGACAGCACTAGCTGGGCTCTCTATCAATTAGAAGAGTGGAATGATTTGAGAAAATTCGGCGCCCTAGCTGAAGAAGGTGGGTTCGAAACCTACTTCTTAAATCTTAGACTTGGAATTGCTAATTTTAAAACTGGCCATTTCCATAAAGCTGAGGCTTTTCTGTTGAAAGCTTATGACCAAAACCCTGCTGCTCTCACTGCAAAAGAGTATTTATTTTGGATCTACTCGCTATCGGGGAACGTCAATGCTGCTTCTGACATGTACGATATGCTAAGCGAAGAGCTTAAGAGCGAAATCGATTTCGATTTAAGCCAAGGACTAAAAAGCGTTTATGCTGAAGCTGGTCCTATGCTATCGGATAACGAAGATGTAGCTGGAACGTCTCTTTACGGGAATGTTGGAGCTCGTTACCGCCTTAACGATAAGCTAAGTATCTACTCAAGCTACACTTATCTTGAAAATGGTAATATGTCTTGGGGTGGTTATTCTCAACATCAGTTGTCTGTAACTCCTACTTTGCTTCTTGATAATGGTTGGTTGCTATCTGCTGGGTTGAATTACTTTAATTACTCAAGGGATATTTACCAGTCTTTAGACCAAACAATAACAAGTTCATTTCAATACACTGAAGAAGGGATTTGGTTTGATGAAGCAACAGGAACAGAGTACACTTGGGAAACACCTGAAACAATCACTTCAACTGTTGTTTACAACGACACATACGAGGGTACATTATCTGAAAATTCCGTGGGCATCAACTTGAACGCTACGAAGACTTTTAGAGACTTTAGCATCTCTCCACACGCTGTGTTTTATGGAGAATTCCTCAATACTAACTACGTGAAAACGAACTCAGACATCTACGATGTAAACACGTCTTGGGACTACACAGATTACTTTTTCACAGGGTTTTATGTATCAACAGATAGCACACCGGGATCTGTCGACACGACATATACATTGACTACCACTGAGCAAATCGATACATCGATGTTTATTTACTACATGCAAGTAGGTACATCTTTTGACTACACATACCGCCTCAACGAATCAACTTCACTGACTCTTGGAGCAGAGGTCACAGCACTTATTAATGGAGATAGCTTACAGGATATTTCTAATTCAATGAAATTCATCTACACTCCTTACTTGGCTATTAAAGCTGGAGATAAGTTCGGAATCAGTGCATACTACACGTCTAAAGGGAACTATCCAGTTTCTATGTTCGGAGGATCTAAAATGTTAAACGGTTATGATGCCATTAACTCTAGAATTAGTGTTACAGCTAAATACGATCTCAATGATAGATTTTCAATCTACGCAACTGGAATGATGGACGAAATAGAAGATGGCGTTTCTCTTTCTACATACAATAACTACGCAATCCTAACAGGTCTAAACATTAAACTATGAAGCAGTTATTCTCAATCTCGACGACACTACTCGTCATCGTTTTTCTTTCAGCTTTCAACACTCAGGCGAACGCGCAAAACGAAACTATAGATGCTTTCTCTTCAAGCTACACTTCAGAGACAGCTCAAGACTACAACGAAGCAATAAATGTTTTGACAGCGATCTACGACAAAGATTCGTACTCAATCAACTTGCGTCTTGGATGGTTAAATTACCTGAAAGGAGATCTCTCTACATCTCAGACTTATTACTCAAAAGCAATTAATCTTGAGCCATCTTCAATAGAAGCTCACTTAGGTTATGCTTATCCGACAGCTGCGATGGGCAACTGGAAAGACGTTCTAGAATCTTACCTAATGGTATTAGAAATAGATCCTAACAACTCGCTCACGAACTATCGTACAGCTTCCATCTACCACTACTCCTATGGAGAAAATGATAAGGCTCTCGAGTACATTAATAAAGTACTTAGCAACGCCCCATTCGATTACAACAGTAACTTTCTCAAGGCATCTATAGAATTAAACTTAGGAAACATATCCGAAGCTCTAAACTCTATTACAACTGCACTTGAGGCATCACCGTCTTCAATAGAGGCGTTGAAAATTTACGATGCGGTAAAGTAAATCGGTAAAGAATTTTTTTACGATAGCGGAGGGATGTTAACCATACATCTCTCCGCTATTGCTGTTATAGAAAGTGATGGATTGACTCCTGGGTTAGCGGAAATCATTGACCCGTCGACTACAAGCATGTTCTTATACCCGAAAACTCTATTGTTCTTATCAATCACTCCCCCTGTGGCGTCTTCACCCATAACTGCTCCGCCTAATACGTGAGCGGTGGAGGGTATCCCTGAGATAGTTTCCAAAGCAAAAGACGTAGGTTTTCCGTTGACAATTTTGCTGAATTTTTTCGTCAATGCATTTGACGCAGGGATGTTAGGTGTGGGGGCTTTCCCACTACTCACTCGCGATGATAAGCCGCCGAATAGGCCTGGCTTAAAACGCAACGTGCTGTCTATAGTCTGCATAAACAATAGAACTACCGTCCTTTTAGACCAAACATTAAAAAAGTACACTCTCACATATGACCAAGGCGATTTCGCCATTGAAACGACCATTCGAAGTAGGCGTACGAACACGTTATCGCCGTGTGAAACAGGAAGATGGAGTAACTTCCAAAACCCAGAGCCCTCGGAATATCGAACTACTTCGAGGTGACTGTTTTCGTCAGTGTGCAGGAGAGATCCTATCGCCACGCCTTTCGACATGTCGATATTATCATCGAGTGAACTCACGCTAATTATCGTTTCGTTATTAGTACGGATATCCATCCCCACTCGATCTGAAAGTTTCGATAGAGACCCCTTCTTAAGCTTGAGCAAAAGATTAATTGTACCGAGTACCCCCCCGGAAAACACAACCCCCTTAGTCATGAACGACTGCCCTTTCTTAAAAATTTTCGTACTAGACTTTACGACCACTTCATATCCCGCCCCTCCATCTTCGCCCCCAAGTGGTTTTACATCTACCACCTCGTTTTCGGCAAGAACTTCCGCTCCTCGCTTCTGCGCGAAATAGAGATAGTTCTTATCTAAAGTATTCTTCGAATTATATCGACATCCGGTCATACATCCTCCACAATAAACACACCCCGTTCGAGAAGGCCCCTCCCCTCCGAAATACGGATCCTCTACCTCTCTACCTGGGTCGCCGAAATATACCGATACGTTTGGTTTACGAAAATCTCCTTCTTTACCTAGGGATTTCGCTAGTTTCTCGAGCGCCAAATCGGCATCGAACAACTTAGGATTCTTAGTAGCCCCTAACATGCGAAGAGCTTCCTTGTAATGTGGGTCCAGCTCCTTCTCCCAGTCTGCCAAACCTGCCCAACTTCCTGAATTAAAAAACGGCGACTCTGGACGAGGCAAAGTATTCGCATAAACGAGCGATCCGCCACCGACCCCGGTACCCGAAACAATGGTAACGTGCCGTAGAAGAGTCATCTTCATAATTCCGAAAAATCTAAGGCCAGGAATCCAGAGCCACTTCCGAAGATTCCAATTCGACTTCGGAAAATCTTCAGATTTATACCACTTCCCTTTCTCCACCACAAGAACTTTATATCCCTTCTCGCTCAACCTTAAAGCACTAACGCTACCTCCAAATCCGCTTCCTACGATAATATAATCGTAATCAAAAGTAATTTTCGGGTGTTCCATTCAAGCAATTTAGCTTAATATTGTTTTATGAGTACAATTTCTATATCAAATATCGTTTCCGAAGCGTGGACACTTTTCAAGGAGCACGCAAGTTCAATAATCGTAATTATGCTAGTTTATTTTGGCACAACAATTCTAATTAGCCTAATAGGAATAGGTGTTACGGGTGCAAGCATTATTATGTCTGTACTATTTCAAGTACTTCAGTCTGTAATTGGGGTCATCCTCGCGCTAGGCTTTTACAAGATATTCCTGAATATCTTAGATGGGCAAACGCCTGATATCCACACTCTTTTCTCCCAAACCAGTCCAAACTTAATCATCCACTCATTTGTAGGATCGATAGTGATGGCTTTAGCTGTTATGGTAGGTCTTATTTTCCTAATAATTCCAGGGCTGTACATTGCCTTCCGACTACAATTCTTCAATTTAGTTCTTTTAGAGCAAGATGAACCGAACTTCTCCGAAGCTCTAAAGTCCTCATGGGAAATGACTCGCGGTTACGTTATAGATCTATTAGGAATAGCAATTATTTCGGCATTCATCGTAATGGCTGGAATATTAGCGCTTTTCGTAGGGATATTTATTGCAATACCTGTGGTTTCGCTAATGGGGGTTTTGGTTTATAGAAAATTGAAGGCTAACTATACCGAGTTGCCCAAATAGCCTTAACCCACATCTATCCTATCTTCAGCCCTCATTATCAATTAATTTGCGGAGTAAACCGAATTAAAAAATAAAATATGTCAGACGAATTGAAGCCGTGCCCTAAATGCGAGTGCCCTTACGGTTACGAGTTAAGAGAGAATTTTTACGCATGTCCGGAGTGTAGCAATGAGTGGGATGCTAAAGAAGCCGCAGAAGAAACCGGACTTGTAGTGAAAGACATTAACGGTAAAATTCTGCAGAACGGAGACTCCGTTATAGTCATTAAAGATCTTCCAGTAAAAGGAGCTCCGAAACCTGTTAAAGCAGGCACGAAAGTGAAGAACATTAGATTACGAGATGCTGAACACGATATCGACTGTAAAATAAAAGGATTCGGACAAATGGGGCTTAAGTCTGAATTCGTAAAAAAAGCCTGATACGATTTCTCGTTTCAGGCTTTTTGTGATCCCACAGGGACGTCATACTATGTGGAAAACGTTAAAATACTGTGCATAACCGAGTGCTAAAAACTCAGTAAAACCAATACATACAGCGTATCTTATAAAAGCTTAACTAAAGCTAACAAAAGGTTATATAACTAAATGTAAGCACATATGTAGACACAGCAATATGACAACATCATACTATATCCGAAACCACTCCAATTCAAGTTCATCATCTATTTATGTAAGGATAAATGAAGGACGATATAAGCAGTTCAGATTTGCTACTGGTTATGATATAAATAAGGATACGTCTTGGAAGAAAAAAACACTCAAAGTGTCAGAACAAATAGTATTGAACCATTTGATTTAATCAACCTTCAGTTAAAGCGTCTTATAGCATTTATAGAGACTCAATACGTCTTTGCTAAATCTAAAGGTATTCCAAGGAGTAAACTATTCTATAAATCTATTGTTGAGCAGTTTCAACTTAGTGAAATGACCGTAAGTAGTGAGACTAAGTTGTTAACTGTTGGTGATGCTTTTCAACTTTACATTGATGAAGCAAATAAAAATGGAATTCGACTTGCACCAATGACAATAAGGACTATTTCCTATTCATTTAATCACATAAAATACCTCAGGATGCATACTATCCTTATCTCTGAGCTGGACATGGATTGGTATTATGAGTTTATTAAACGTTCTGAACAATCAGGTAGAAATGGGGAGCCTTTAAGTATGAACTACATCAGCACTCATATCAAGAAGATTAAAAGGGTTCTGAGGTATGCTGAAGACAAAGATCACGCAGTTAACAGCTCGTACAAATCCACGTCATTTAAAGCCCCCCAAGAAACCGCATCGGAGATATACCTCAATGAAGAAGAACTAAGTCAAATTAGAGCGCTTGAATTAAGTCATGAACAGCACTCACTTGCTCTCACAAGGGATCTATTTATGATTGGTGCATATAGTGGATTAAGGGTGTCTGACTACAATAGACTAACTAATGACAATCTTCATACTCACAACGGGTCTGAGATGCTTGAGGTGAGATGCCAACTATTTACTAGCATCGATAAATCTAGCTATGGGAGATATCTCTGGAGCTTTAGAAGCTGTTACATTAGCACTATCTGCTATCCCTAGCTCTCAAGCGGCTTTAGAGATATACAACGCTGTCAAGTAGCGCCTTTAGAGCTTTTCTCTGCCCAGGTAACCGTTTTCTTCAGCCCCACTTTTAAGGGAGTGACAGAATACCCTAGATTATTTTTTGCTTTATCTACACACACCTCCCAGTGGTAGTTTCCTCTACGTATCCACTTTATTGTGACAGCAGGTGTGACACCCCGTAAGCGCGCGAAAAACAAAACTATATGGGCAAACAGTTTTTGGATAAAAACAGGCATCTTTATTAAAAAGTAGTCCGAACCTGACACCTCTTTTAGAGTTGCGAAAAACTCATTGTAAGTATAGTTATCGCCACCTAAAATATAAGTTCCTCCAGGTTGACCATTAAGCATAGCTAACAGATGACCTGAAACAACATCGTCAACAAAAACGTAATTCCCAATCTTAGTCCCATCTCCAGGAATAAACCTCCATTTACCCTGAATAAATTTTGAAATAATAAGTGTGATCGATCCAGGTTGACCTGCAATGTATGGACCGTAAACTCTAGTTGGAGAAACTATAACAGCATCAAGTCCAAAATCGGTAACATAACTTTTCACTAAAGATTCAGCATGAGCCTTTGATGACTCGTACTCGTTAAAGAAGTCAATATCTCTAGATTTAGACTCGTGAACCACGCCACTTATGGATGGCCCTAAGACACCCGCCGTTGACGTGAATACCACCTTTTCAACCTTATGATGAATAGCTGCGTCCAAAACATTCCGAGTGCCCTCTACATTGATTGTATAATATACTCTGGGATCTCTCTCCCAAACTGAAGCACATCCACCCATATGATATACTTGTTTACACCCTGACATGGCTTTCATCACAGCAGATATGTCAGTCAAATCTCCATTAAATATATCAATCCCTGGTTTAATCAAATGCGTAGCACGTGAGGGAGTCCTAACTAAAGCATGTACAATATGACCTTGAGAAATAAGAGACTCTATCAGATGAGTGCCGATATATCCCGATCCACCAGTTACTAAGACTTTCATTTTTTTAGGTTAAAAGTCATATCCGGATGATGAAATACTGAAGAAAAACTATTCGCCCAAGCCATGACTATATGCACTACGATCGCTATCCACAAAGTACCTGTCATAAGAGTAAGAAGGCAGAGCACGATTCCAAGAGGAACAGCTCCTACAGCCTCATTTAGGCCTTTAGGTATGTGAGTAGCTGAGTACATAGCTGTGTTGATAGCGATTGCAGGCCATACTCCTATCTCAGAAACTAATGGAAAAAGGAGAATGCCACGAAAGAGAAATTCATATCCAATTAAATACAGTGTCCACCCTAATGCGTTTTTCATCACAAGTCGCAGGCCCCAAGACTTAACTCTTATTTGTGGATAGGTTAAAAGGTGCTCCGATTTCTTTGAACTAAAAAACGCCATTGGAACTACTAACATGCTCAAGACTAGAATGGAAATTATAGTTAGGGTTCTCGTGTCAGCATTAACTGCAACACCGTAATCAGCGAGAGAATATGAGGGCATAAGTCGAAATGCAATAATTGCCGGCAAAACGCCCATAGAGACAAAACCCACATGTTTAGTAAAAATAATATGCTTGATCGAGGCATTTTCAGAATCAAGTTCGTCATAAAATCTAGATTTGATTTTTTCAGAGTGAGAAACAAACCAAAAAATAGAAAAACCTAGTAGGGTTAATATAAGAGGCAAAAAAAGATTTATATCCCCATTACTCCAACTCAGATCTATACCAGTAGTTTTAAAATTCATGGTAAATTATTTATTCGTCTTATGGTGCTGGTTCACAGCTATTTGAGCTACGATGGCTCTGGGGATAATATTTATTAATCCTAAAACAAGACTGTTTTTAAAACCCGTCGTTATAACCCTTTTGCCTATAAGAGCTTTTGCAATTCCTATCCTAGCCACCTCAGAAGGAGACATAACTGATACTCGTGCGGCGAAATTACCTTTCTTGATTTGGTCTGTAACAACTGGGTTTGTGGGAGTCGCACCGGGAAGCAAAACGCTAACACTCACGCCTTCGGTCTCCAGCTCATATGACAGTGCTATTGTTAAATTTTTTACATATGTTTTTGTCGCTGAATACATTGCCTTGTACGGGGCAGAAACACCCGCCATGATGCTTGCTGTGTTCATTAAGAAAGACGGTTTATTTCTAATTAAATCCGGAATAAATTGCTGTTGCATCAATGTTGTAGCTCTAACATTTAAATCTATCATAGACTTCACATAATTTGCTGAATGTTCTGCAAAAACACCAGCACCACCAAAACCTGCATTATTTATAAGGAAATCAACTTGATAATTATTCTTCACCACCCATGAGTGAATTTGTTCTGGAGCTTTATGGTCGGTTAAATCAATTTCTATTGCATCAGTTATTACTCCTGAATCTTCAGCAATAACATCCGCTTTTTCACACAAGTCTTCTCCAGGCAAAGAAACCATAAGAACATTCCTTCCGAGCCTAGCACATTCCCTGCTAAGCTCAAGCCCTATCCCACTGCTAGCGCCAGTTATCAACGTGAATTTCATACTTTAAGTCTTATAGCTATTCTCAAACACAACTAACAAAGAAAACACACTGCACGCGGATTGAACTATTTTAATAGAAAATATTTCAGATTGAGCCACCTTCGCTCAATGAGCAGAACGATATTGTATCTTACGTTCCTTGTTGATTCAACTTGATACCAAGCCTCCTATGCGTTCAACTTTCGCCATAGATTCTAGCTTTGTAGAAAACCCATTCTAGCTAGTTTATCAATGTTGTCGAATCGAGACCAATTGTCTGTGACGCACAGTAAAAAAAAAACCCTCGCTATCTCAATGATAACAAGGGTTTATCTTTTATAGTGGTGATCCCACAGGGACTCGAACCCCGAACCGCCTCCTTAGAAGGGAGGTGCTCTATCCAGTTGAGCTATGAGACCAAACTACTCTCTTAAACATCTCTATTTTTAAGAGGGTGCAAAGATGCACAAACTTTCGCGCTAATCACGAATGAAAAATAAGAAATTTGGTATAAAAAAAGAGCCCCAAAAAGGAGCTCTTTAATATTTTACGAAAAGTAGTCTTAGTTAGACAGACCAGCGTCAGTTGACTTACCCTTCTTCTTCTTCTTTTTATCAGCGTCTGAGCTCTTATCAGAACAAGATGCTTTCTTATCTCCAGACTTCGAGCAGCAAGACTTTCCAGCCTTCTTACAAGCAGCCTTCTCTTCAGCTGTACAAGACTTCGCGTCTCCTTCGCCCTTTTTAGAGCAACAAGCTTTTCCGTCTTTCTTACCTTGGCAAGCAGCCTTTTGCTCTTCAGTGCAAGCAGCCTTCTTCTCACCAGAGCAAGACTTAGCGTCGCCTTCAGCTTTCTTAGAGCAACAAGCTTTTCCGTCTTTCTTACCTTGGCAAGCAGCTTTTTGCTCTTCAGTGCAAGCAGCCTTCTTATCGTTAGACTTTGTGCAAGCAGCTTTCTTCTCACCAGACTTTGTGCAAGCCGGTTTTTCAGTTTTTGCTTTGCCGTCTGTTGCAGGTGCGTCAGACTGAGCCGATGTTGTGAACGCGAATAATACTAGCGCTCCGAGTAATAAAATATTCTTCATTTTAAAAATAGTTGTTTCGTTTAATGAGCATAAAGATACAACTTCGTTTCTGATTTTGAGCCAAACCTCGCTTTTCACCACTTATTTTTCATTCATTTAACAAATTGCCTCTTCCTTTTATTCATTATCTATCAGAATTGTGTAGATTTGCAGTCCGATTTCGTGGAGTGCTTCACTTGATTTGGTTTTTCTGGAGGGATGGCAGAGTGGTAATGCAGCAGATTGCTAATTTGTGACCGGTTTCGGTTCCTGAGTTCGAGTCTCAGTTCCTCCGCATAATAAAGCACTAACGCCCGCAACAGCGGGCGTTTTTCATGCTCGATAAAAAATATTGTTGTTTGAGTTTGATACCTGAAAATCTTACGTATCTTTGCGACCGCATTAACGATCGGGGCGTGGCCCAGCCCGGTTAAGGCGCCTGGTTTGGGACCAGGAGATCGCAGGTTCGAATCCTGCCGCCCCGACGAAAGAATAACCGCCCTGACGAAAGTCAGCGGCGGTTTTTTCGTTTAGACCGAGCCCAAGCTTGCTTGAGGGCGAAGGGATGGATGAAAAAACCGCCGTGGCTACGCGAAGCGTAGAGGCGGTTATTCGATTTCAGTCCTCCCCCACGACCAGGATCACAACTGAGATGCGGAGCAACGAGGGCGTAATCCTGCCCTCAAACAAAGGTCATTATACATCTAATAAAAAATAATAGTATCTTGTCCCTGAATTGAAACCTCTAAACATTCATTAATATGAAAACATTATTTACTAGTCTTCTTTTAGTTGCAGCATCTTTCGGCACTTTAGCCCAAACCTCTCTTACACAAGCTGTTGATTTCACCGTAACATTCACGGACGGGGAACAGTTTAATCTCTTTGATAAGCTTGCTGAAGGGAAGCACGTAGTTATCGATTTCTTCTTTACTACTTGTGGACCTTGCCAAGACAACCAACCTTCTTACACTGGAGCTTTCCAAAACTTCGGTTGTAATAGCGGAGATATTTTCTTCCTCTCTCTAGAGTCAACTGTAGGCGATGCTGAAACAATCGCTTACGAAGAGACTTTCGCAGGCGACAACGCTCCTCCTGCTGCTTCAGGAACTGATGGAGACGGAATCGAAGCTACCGCTTTATACGGAATAGGCGCATTCCCTACCTTTATCCTTATCGCACCTGACGGAACGATTTTAGAACAGGATATGTGGCCGTTAACTAACGGTGCAGATACTTTCACAGACTACCTTTCTGGTGGTCATGGCCTCAACCTTCAGCCCTGTACGTCTGAAATTACAACTGCAGATGCTTCAGAGGTGGAAGTAAACATCTACCCTAACCCGGCTACAGATAACGTAACTATTGATTTGGGCTCTGTTTCTGGAACAGCCCTCGTTTGTATCTACAATATCGTAGGAGAGAAAGTTGCATCAGCTTCTACAGATAATGCTATCGTTAAATTCGACGTTGCCGAATTGCCTGTTGGAAACTACATCGCGAAAATTATCGGAACGAATCAATCTACACAGAGACAATTCTCCGTAATACACTAGGAGACTTATTCCTAAAATAAAAACGGGGCTCTTAATTGAGTTCCGTTTTTTTATGCCTAATTACTCAAGAATCATCTGCGAAGAGTGTGCGCCAACTTTTACGGTATAAATACCTCTTGCATAAGCGCTAACATCTATAGTCACCTGCTCCTCAAAAGTTGAGTAAACTTTGCTTCCGAGAGTGTTGAAAATCGTTACCCTCTCTTTTCCAGGATTTTTAATGGTTACCTGTGAAGATGCGGGGTTAGGGAAAAGTTTGAAGCTAAGCTCTGTACCTACACCTCCTACCGCATCTGGAGAACTACAATTACACTCTGCATCGTAGACCTCGTCCGTAGTAGCCGGATCTCCATCATCGCAAGTCATTCCTTCAAACGCACAACTCCCATCATCCACAGTAGCATCCGCATTAAAATTACACGCTACCGCATCCATACATCCTTGAACGTCTCCTCCTCCTGCGACAACAGTCAAAGAGGCAACCATCCCATTGGCAGCATGGCCATAACCAGAACAATCATAATTATATACTCCCTCAATAGTAAATGTATGGGTACCTATACACACTCCCATTTTTGAACCCTCAATCAGAGGAAAGTGGAATGATTCTGGATTTCCGAAAGACATGCTAGTGAGAACACTTATATCTCCGTTTGCATTGTGAGTTCCCTCGATATTCACCCAACCTACTGTAGTTCCCACAGTTATTTCTAGTTCAGATGGTGCAAAGTATACGTCTCCTGTTTCGATGAGGACATCCGCTCCTGGACAGATATCTGCTTGGGCTTGAGAAGTGCTCGTAAAAGCAAGAAAAGTTGTTAACGCGAGAAAACTAAGTAGAATATTTTTCATATCAAATTTATTAAGTATAAAACCAAATCTAAGTCATTTTTCCTATCAAAGGAAGGTTTGGTGGATTTTAAAATCGAATCAAGAGTTAATTCTATTGTCACATTACCATTCTCTACTTTGTTAGACCTTACAACCTGATTTTCAACAATCATGTAACTTACCACATAAAATTTAAGAATAATGACTATATTGCATCGACTAATCAAATTGTGTCGCTTTGTTTCTAATCTTACCAAATACCGATTTTCTAAAGTACCTGCGTTACAAGACAGCCGTTAAACCGCTGACCCTCAGTGTAATGCTTGTGTTTACGGTACTTTTAACTAGTAATGTATTTGGTCAATATCAATACACGTTAACTATTGAGTCTAGCCCCGCTTTAACTCCTGAACTTACAACGTATAGATTCTACGTTGACATGCAAGACCCTACCGATAGGATGAGTGCCGTTTACGGCAATGATACTTTTCCGTTAGAAGTAAATGCACCTGACGGAGTTTTCAACTCCGCATTCAACTCAAGCTGGAATGCGTCGGGGATTATACCTGCTTTTATTGCAGTGTTTCCCGAGATGGTAGATGACACCTATGCCACCATCGGATTAGACATGGCTGCTTCTGAATCTGGAATTGCAAATGCCGCCGACCCTTCTTTAGTACAAGATCCTAGCCAGCCGATTTCTACATTCTTCGATACTGATGGGGCTACTCAATTGCTTTCTAACACTTTCACCGGTAGTTCTTGGTATGTATTGAATGGCTCTGACAATGCTTTGCCTGACGCGAACCTAAGGGTGTTAATCCTTCAGGTGACTACCTCTAATACTGGTGGTATCTCAGGAAGATTGAATGTCCAGTTATTTCCTCTTGGCTATGGACCAAACCAAATCAATACTATTTATTTATTCGATGGAGAAGGCACCTTCTATCATTACGACGGGTTTATTCACGGATGTATGGATCCTCTTGCCTGTAATTTTATGCCTGAAGCTGAGGTAGATGAGTATTGCGATTACTTTTCTTGTCTCCCTATAGGTTGTACTGATTCTACGGCTTGTAACTACGACCCTTTAGCCGATTTTGAGGATGGTACTTGTGAGTATGCTTTAGCCGGATATAATTGTGATGGTTCGTGTTTTAACGATAGTGATGGAGATGGGATATGTGATGTCGAGGAGATTGCGGGATGTCAGGACTCCGAGGCATGTAATTTCAATTCTCTCGCGACAGATTCCGACGGAAGTTGTGTTTATGCTGAGGTGGGGTATGATTGCCAAGGCATTTGCATCCTCGATGAGAATGAAAATGGCGTGTGTGATTTTGAAGAAGTTTATGGGTGTAGTATTCCTACCGCTTGTAATTACAACCCTGCAACTACTGTCGATGATGGAAGTTGTGAGTTCGTCTCGTGCTTAGTTCCGGGCTGCGTAGATATCGAAGCATGTAACTTCGATGATGGTGCAGAAATCGATGATGGCAGTTGTGAATACCCTCCTACAGGTTATGACTGCCTCGGGGCTTGCTTGCTCGACACCGATGGCGATGGCGTATGCGACCCCTTTGAAGTTTTAGGGTGTACTAACTCGACAGCGTTAAACTTCGACCCATCGGCAACCGATGACGACGGTTCGTGTACATATCCGCCCGACCCAATTCTCCCTCCTGAAGAATTCGACTTTACCCCTACTCCTTTCGCCGGAACTATGCTTGGCAATATCACTCTAGACGGAGCGGCTTGTGAAGAAATAGACTGGGTAGCAGCGTTCGACCCTGATGGAAACTGTGCTGGTTCTGCTCCACTCTTTATGGATGGAGGAACGGCTTACATTATTTTGACTATTTATGGCGATGAGTCTTTGACTACATTAATAGACGAAGGACTTTCAGACGGCGATTATTTCACCCTGAAGTTATTCGACGCAAGCACCCTAAATATTTATGAGTACTATGAGGATACGGGAGTAGTGGAGTTCCAAGGGTGGTCAAACACGAATGGCGCACCTATGCCTGGATATGCGAACCCTAATGTGAATTACGACTTCCTTTCTATAGCTTACGTTCCAGAATGTCTTGATCCTCTAGCATGTAATTTCGACCCGTCTTCAACATCGAATCTAAATTGTATTTATCCAGACACGGGATATGATTGTGACGGAATTTGTCTCAACGATTTCGATAACGACGGGGTATGTGACGAGTTCGAGATAGAGGGATGTACAGATCTTTCAGCATGTAATTTCGACTCTTTAGCTACGAATGACGACGGCACCTGTGCTACCCTTGACGAATGTGGCATATGCGGAGGAACGGGCATTCCCGATGGCAACTGTGATTGTGCCGGAAACCAACTCGATGCCCTTGGCGTTTGTGGTGGAACTTGCTTAGTAGATGCTGACGCAGACGGAATTTGTGATGACGTTGACGACTGCGTAGGTACTCTCGACGAGTGCAGCGTATGTAACGGCCCAGGTGCGATTTACGAATGTGGATGTTCAGATATCCCAGCAGGCGATTGTGACTGTAACGGAAACCAGCTCGACGCTCTCGGAGTCTGTGGTGGTTCCTGCGTGGCCGATGCCGACGGAGATGGAATCTGTGACGACGTGGACGACTGCATAGGAGCACTCGATGAGTGTGGAGTTTGTAACGGACCTGGTGCGATATACGAGTGTGGATGTTCTGATATCCCAGCTGGAGATTGTGACTGTAGTGGAAATCAACTTGATGTATTAGGTGTTTGTGGTGGCTCGTGCCAGGCAGATGCTGACGTAGACGGAATTTGTGACGACGTGGACGAATGTGTAGGCGCTCTCGATGAGTGTGGAGTTTGTAACGGCCCGGGAGCAGTATATGAGTGTGGATGTTCTGACATTCCTACGGGAGACTGTGATTGCGCAGGAAACCAGCTCGACGCCCTCGGAGTTTGTGGAGGGGATTGCCTTAACGACACAGACGGTGATGGGATTTGTGATACCGACGAAATTCCTGGATGCACAGACTTAACAGCTTGCAACTTCAACCCTCTCGCAACGGATGAAGATGGGACTTGTGCTGTAATCGATGAATGTGGAATTTGTGGCGGTTTAGGAATTCCAGAAGGTGATTGCGATTGTAACGGAAACCAATTAGATGCACTTGGAATATGTGGAGGCGACTGCATCGAAGACCTCGATTTAGATGGAGTATGCGATGTAGATGAGGTTTTAGGGTGTGATGACGAGACAGCTATTAACTTCAACCCAGAAGCTACCGAGAATGATGGGAACTGCAACTACGACACGTTAGGACCAGAAACATTTACCTACACCCCTACTCCTACGTCGGGAACTTTATACGGAACTATAAAGGTTGACGGGATAATGGCAAACGGGCTAGACTGGATTGCCGCTTTCGATGAGAGCGGGAATTGCGCTGGAGCGAATTCTATATTGATGAATGGAGGAGTGGCGTACGCGAACCTTACTATTTATGGGGACGACGGTACCACGAACTTAATTGACGAAGGGATGAACGTCGGGGATAGCTTCCAGCTCGTGCTATACGACGCAAGCGAAGACGTATATATTACGTATCTCGACGATCTCGGAAGCGACCTCCTTTCAGGGTGGGAAAACACCTACGGAGCTCCTATACCTGCTTGGAATAACCCTCTATACGTATTCGATTTTATCACTTCCGTTCCTTGCCCCGGCGACTATAACGAAGACGGACAAGTGCAACTTACCGACCTCCTTGACTTCTTAACTGCATATGGATCCTCGTGTACTGGATGTCCACAAGATTCAAATAACGACGGACTCGTACAACTAACCGACCTACTAAATTTCCTTGGACTTTACGGCAATAACTGCCCTTAAAATGAATTTTCAAATAAAACATATAACCATGAAGAAGCTTCTACCCCTTCTATTTTGTGCATTTTTCAGCACTCCGTTCTTTGCCCAAACCGGTACTGGTATAGTACTCCTAACTGGGCCTACTCACACATTTACTCCTACTACAGTAGACTCAGCCTCCAGTTTTGATTTCCAGCTGGTAAATACTGTTGCTATAGAGCAAACTGTATTATTCGGCGGTCTGAACGCTCCGTTTGCTTTGGCCGATAACACCCCTCAGGTTGTTGCGGCTTCAGACACGTTGGATCTTTCCATCTCCTTTACCCCTTCATCTATAGGTGCCTTTTCGGACACTTTGAACGTAGTAGGTACCATATTCGGTGACGCTATGCTCGTGGTTAGTGGAGACGGGATTCAGGTCCAGCTCACATGGGTTTCGGACACTTTACAATTTGCTACTACAGCTATAGGCCAAACCGATACAGTAGCTCTTTCCCTTTCTAGCGTTGGCGATGGCACAGCTGTAATCTCAGACTTACAGTTCAGCAATTCGATATTTACGGTGGATTCTGCGGCATCTCAATTTAATATCGCACAGGGAACGACCGACAATTTGATATTCGTATTCGCTCCCATCAATGCTGGTGAGTTTAGCGAGACCGTCACCATTTCTACTAACGATCCCAATAACTCGCAGATTGTAATTACTCTTCTCTCGACTGGGATTTCTGAAGTGAGTGGTGAAGTCTGCGATTTGGTTTGGACTGTAGTAAACTCACCATTCACTCTTGTGGGCGACATAGTCGTACCCGAAGGATGTAGCTTAACTATAGATCCAGGTGTAGAAGTAAATATGGGTGGACATAAACTAACTGCAAATGGAGAATTTGTATGTCTAGGAACCTCAGAAGCTCCCATTACAATACAAGGAGGTGTTGTTCACTTAGGTCCTGGAGCTCCTGCTCTCATAGAATACCTCGTATATGAAGGTTGGGGAGGTGATGTAAATGTTGACAGCCCATACGCTCTTCTTTACTACAACAACTTTGGGTCAATTGAAGGTCAATATGATTTTGATTGCTATGATCAATATTATAACAATTACCATACTGGTACTACAACATCCTATAGTTCTTATGGGTGTCAAAATTTCTATAGAA
>JYMV01002077.1_pt1 | contig 65535 bp, 63 predicted proteins | sample 338911 | NCBI WGS metagenome assembly JYMV01 (sample SAMN03354496, study PRJNA234377) | hydrothermal vent metagenome | biome: Deep sea; feature: Hydrothermal plumes at the Eastern Lau Spreading Center, Western Pacific Ocean; material: Seawater | place: Tonga | collected 2009 | depth 2000 m m | reverse complement strand
CGGGCTGAGTTGGTCATAGATGGATGTCGAGAAATTGCGAACGACGAAGTGCATTTGAAGCTAACTACCGCATTCAGTCGACAGCTAACCGTTGCGGCTGATGCTTGACATTATGCTTTTCAACCTAATTCGTAAACTCAATCTGAGAAGTGACAAGAAGACGGTCCGTACAAAAGAGAAAACAGAATTTTTTTCAAAATAACCGATAACATTGGGAACTCTTTTTTATCAATGTTTATTATACGCTAGGCTTCGATAAGGAGAATAAATCTATGGGGAGTAATACGATCTTAATATTAGGCGGTGGGGTAGGTGGGCTCGTTACAGCCAACGAACTGAGGAAAGCTTTGCCGAGTGAGAACCGCATTGTATTGATCGAAAAGAACAGTGAGCACGCCTTTGCGCCATCATTCTTGTGGCTGATGGTTGGAGATCGGGAACCCCGGCAGATAACCCGGCCGGTGCAAGACTTGCTCCAGCCCGGTGTCGATCTGAAGCATGGGGAAATCAGTGGTATCAGTGCAGTGGATCAGACCGTTGAGGTTGACGGAGAAAGTTTATCTTATGATCATCTTGTAATTGCGTTGGGCGCTGATCTTTTTCCCGATGCCGTTGTGGGACTGAAGGAGTCAGCACACACCTTTTACAGCTTTGAGGGTGCGAAGAAGTTACGCCAGGCTCTAGAGTCATTTCGCGAAGGGACAGTAGCCGTTGTTGTCAGTGCCATGCCATACAAATGCCCCGGCGCACCGTATGAAGGGGCCATGCTGATTGCAGATTATTTCAGGCGACTTGGATTGAAAGATAAGGTGAAAGTTTGTTTCTACACGCCGGAGCCACAACCCATGCCGGTGGCCGGACCAGAGCTCGGGAAAGCTGTAACAGAGATGCTAGTGTCGAATGGGATTGCGTGTCATCCGTTGCATCAGCTTACATCTGTTGACGCACAGAATGGAAAACTGACCTTTGAGGGTAAGGAACATGTTGCCTATGATCTGTTGGTAGCCATACCTCCGCATAAATCACCTGCAGTCGTGAAAGAAGCAGGGCTAACCAATGATGCCGGTTGGATTCCGGTGAATCAGGAAACTCTCGAAACAGAGCACAATAATGTCTACGCAATCGGAGACATTACTTCTCTTCCCATTCCTGGTCGCTGGAAGCCCGATATACCCATGATGCTACCCAAAGCAGGTGTGTTTGCTCATGCTCAGGCGAAAGTGGTGGTGCAGCGCATTGTAGCGAACATCAATGGGAAAGATTCGGAGGCTGTTTTCAGTGGTGACGGCTACTGCATGCTGGAAGCCGGGAAATCCGTGGCTGGGTTTGCCTTTGGCAACTTCTATGCTGAGCCGACGCCGCAGGTTGAACTTCGTGAGTTGGGCAAAACCTGGCATATTGGGAAGGTAATGTTTGAAAAGTGGTGGCTGGCGCCGTTTGGTCTAAAGCGAAGTTTACTGGGGCAGATGCTCAAGACAGGCGGAAAGTTTCTGGGGATAAAGGTTGATCTGTGAATGAATAGAATGGTATTTGCACACTCGTGTTCTTAGTAGTATTAGCTTAAATATCCTAATAACTAAAGGAGAACGATGATCAAATTAATATTCAATCGGTATTTAATTACATGGAGTGGAATATGGAGAAGTTAACAAAAATGAAATGTGTTGCCTGTCAGGAAGGTGCCCCGACGGTCACGAAAGAGGAGATTGCTGAATTCAAGCCACAGGTGCCAGACTGGGATATTGTGGAGCGACAGGAGATCGACAGACTGGAGCGGGTGTACTCCTTTAACAATTTTGTGGAGGCAATAGCTTTCACCAACAGAGTGGGAGAATTAGCAGAAGAGGAAAATCATCACCCCGCTTTGTTGACGGAGTGGGGAAAAGTGACGGTCACTTGGTGGACGCACAAAATCAGAGGGCTACATCGGAGTGATTTCATTATGGCAGCCAAAACTGACAAATATTATCAATCTGGAAATTGACGGGGGCAACGGTAAATAAAAACTCACATACATTGTTGCCCTATTTATTGAACCACTTCACCTATCCATTCCTAATCTTTAGCTTGATCTTTGGAACCTGTCTCTTGGTTCCTCTTTTGTCGCAAAATTTTGATGATTCTCTCCCACTGGGCAAAGCAGTCAGTGAATGGAAAGTTGCAGACTGGTACAATTCAAGGCCACTTAAGCTTAAGGACCTCCGTGGTAAGGTTGTCCTGGTCCGGTGGTGGACGGGACCTCATTGTCCGTTCTGTATTGCATCATCGGGTTCCCTCAATCAGTTTCATGTTGAATTTGAGGAGGAAGGATTACAGGTCGTGGCGTTCTATCATCACAAGTCCAGGGAGCCACTCAACAAAGAGAAGGTGGCATTAAACATAGAATCTTTAGGTTTTGATTTTCCCGTGGCCATAGATCACGAATGGCGTACACTCAACGATTGGTGGCTTAAAGGGGGACAGCGCCGGTTTACTTCAGTAACTTTTCTCCTGGATAAAAAGGGCATCATTAGGCATATCCATTCTGGTGGCCAGTATACGAAAGGTGATGAATCATATAACAAGATGAAGGAAATGATCAGAAAACTTCTAGCCGAGAAAGTCTAGATAAAAATTATTGTCTTTAGGTATGCAAAATCAGGCGAATTTGCGTTTGAGGACACAACACCAATAAGAAGGGATATTATGAATAGTCAACAAACTAGGGTTGCTGTCTCAGGGCAGAGTCAATTCAGTTTTGCCGTGAATGGTAAAGAGATGCCTAAGAGTTTTTCCCTTTTAGCAGGATTACCGCAGTTTATCAAAAATGCCATTCTGGATTATGATCTTTTTCCGACCAAATATGCGCTCCACCAAAACTACCCCAATCCGTTTAATCCTGTGACGACCATACGCTACGATCTGGCCTCAGTCCAGCAACGTCAGAATAGTCATCTATGACATGCGTGGTCGACAGGTGAGAAGTCTGGTCAACAGACCGGAAGAACCAGGTTATAAAAAAGCAATATGGGACGGTAAGAACCATGCTGGCATCCCTGTAAGTGCTGGTATCTACCTGTACCAGATACAGGCTGATGAGTTTAGACAATATCGGAAAATGGTTCTGATCAAGTAATTGATCAGATTGAAGTACTGCTCTTAGAAAGGGCTGGGCCGATAGTAGAACTGTTTCCCGATTTTTCCGGGTTCACCGATCATCTGCAGGTAGGGGAGGGGATCCCCAAGATCGAAATCAATGTTCTTCAGGAAAGGGTGCACATTCAATTTTCCTGCATCCTCTGTCAACTGATGCTCAAAGAGTTGAGCTTCGATATAACAGTCTGCAATAGTGAGATTGTCCCCATCTGAGGTAAACGCCTGAAAGTATCTTTCCTCATCCCTGAAATTGGTAGTGGGTGAGCAGTTGTTCATGGCCAGGATCTGACCGTCGCTGTCTGAATAATCAATAGCGATTGCTTCTGAATCGATTTTAGTGTCGGTAAGCAGTCCATGTATGGGAAGCTTGTAATAATCAGCACTGTGATCTAAATGTTCCTGGCAGGTGCTACCGAGAGAAAGTACATACATAGCAAACTTCGGTACTCCCCGTGAAAGATCAGGCGAAACAATGGCGCTGAAAATGAGTTCCTGAAATTGAGGAAGTTCACCAAGAGCACCTTTCGGAAAATTGAAGGCGGTAATATTCACCAGTCCCACACCCGGTGATACTTCCATGAGGCTAAGGCGAGAGGGAATGTGCTGCTGAAACAGATCGGTCTCCACTTCAAAGAAAGTGGTCAGTGCGAAATCAAATTCCCAAACGAGAAGGTTTTCACCGGGGGTATGTTCCATAGTTTTTATCCTGTCAAAAAGTTGTACTTCTCGGCACCACGGAGAATAATATCCGAACCCTTGTCGAGTTGCTCTTTTGTATGCTCGGATGTGACGAAAGCCCTTATTCGTGATCTATTTTTCGGTACCGCCGGGAACATCATGAGGGAAATATCGACACCTTCACGCTGGAGGTAATCACTCAAGGGGAGGGTCAGTCTCTCGTCACCGTAAATGACTGGTATAATCCAGCTGGATGAGGTACCGATGTCAACATGCCCCTTTAGTTTTTCTCTGAGATAGTTTGCGTTTTCGTTGAGCCGGTTTCTTCTATTTTTGCCGTCAGCTCCTCCTGCAAGTTCGATGGATTTGATGAGCCCGCCTGTCACTCCTGGATCCAGAGCACAGGAGAACATGCGCGATCTGGCATAATAATTCATGTAGTTAGTAATTTTCTTATTGGCGTAAATGCAACCGCCTACTCCACCGAAAGATTTACTGAATGTGGCGATGATCATATCGGCTTCCGATAGGACATCCTGTTCTTCGCAAACACCCCGGCCGTTTTCTCCCGCTACAAGTAAAGAGTGTGCTTCATCCACCAACACAGCCGCCCCATACTTGTGTGATACATCTATGATGTCCCTTAGGTTGCCATAATCTCCGTCCGTACTGTAAATTCCCTCGCAGCAGACCAGAATTCTGGTATTCTCGTAATCGATCCTCTTTAGAACTTTTTCCAGAAATTCAGTATCGTTGTGGCGGAAGAGAGAGATTTTTCCCTGCGAGAGAATTGCGCCATCGATAAGCGAAGCATGTGAGGAGCGGTCAAGGACTACATGGTCGCCCTTATGAATGAAAGCTGAAATGACCCCTAGGTTCGCTCCATAACCTGAAGAAAAAAGAGATACACCATAATCCTTTTGTCCAAAGAATTCGACAATTCTATCCTCAAGTTCTTTGTGGATCTGGAAAGTACCGTTCAGAAGGGGTGAACCGGTGGCACCCAGTCCGTAATGATCAAGTGCTTTTTTTGCGGCATCCACTACTTCGGGATGGTAGGAATACCCGAGATAGTTGTAGCTGGAAAAGCTGATAAGATTATACTCATCGCCGCTTTCCCGGCGTACCGAGATCTCCGGACGCTGCGCCCCTAGGTGAGGCACTTCAAAAGTGTATTTGTTGGCGCCAGTGACCATTTGACGCCATTTATCAAACTGTTGGATTTCAGCATGATCCTTCCCAGCGCTCCTGGAAAACATATCCAGTGTATACTGGGTGTAAGGCTCTTGCTCTATGAGTTTATCGAAAAAATCCGTCATTAATGAAAGTTAGGATTATAATGAATGTACAAATTTGATGAGAAAATTACCGCGCGGTGATGACTTATTTAGAGGTAATTTAGTCTTCGCTGGCGCCGTAAATCAATTTATTTCAAGACCGTGATCCATATCAAAGAAAAGTAACTTCAGTTTGATTATATTCAGATTTGAAATAGGTTTGGTAACAGCTAATGGAAAACCACACAAAAATACTTAAAAAAATGGCTGAAAGGATCAAAGTCTTCGAGCAGAGTGGCGGAGATATGGAAGAAGACCTTTGGCCACCAGCAAGAGAAGTATTGGCTGAACTTAGGTCAATCCTAAACGAGGCTGATCCTCCATTACTCCCTCAGTCAGATAACGATTAGTCTAACCAACTTCATACCAAACTGATGTCGAGGAGACTTACCACCGTCTTTTTATGTCTTTGCCTGACAGGCCAACTGTCAGCCCAGGCAACCATCGCCCGTGTCACTAAGATGCGGGGTGATATCCGTCTCAAAACCATTAATGAAGCCACTTTCTCTCCAACCAAGTCGGGGGCTTCAATCACTTCCGGCGATGTAATCAACGTTGGGAAAGAAAGTTTCTGTATGATCATTTTTCTCGATGACAAAAGTGTGTTAAAAATTCGGGAGGATACACAGTTCCAGTTCATAGACACTAAAAATACACGGACTTTGGAAATTGAGTTCGGAAAGATCCTCTCAGATGTCAAAAAAGAGAACAAAAAAGATTTCCGAGTGGAGACGCCGGTCTCTGTGGCCAGTGTGAAAGGGACTCAATTCTGGTCTGTTATTAACCGCATGGGTTTTGACAAGTTTTACGGTCTGGAAGGAATGGTTGATGTCTTCAATACCATTAGTGGGCAGTCCGTACCCCTCGGCCCGGGTGAAATGACAATATCAACTGCTACCGGGCAGGTTCTCACTTCTCCTGCTGATCCTGAAGAGGTGCCTGAAGATCCCGAGCAAGATATGGATCAAGAGCCTGATCCCGAAGAAGAGGCACAGGAGTCCGAGGAAGAACTGGAAATAGAAGAAACTCCTGAAGAACAGGTTGAAGAACCTCAGGAAGAACTGTTCCAGGAAGAAAAGGAACCTGAAGAGTTTTTCGAAGAAGAGGAGGCTCCCAAAGAAGAGCCTGGAGCCGAAGACACGTCTGAGGAAGCAAAAGAGCCTCTCACACCTCCAGCGAAGCCGTTCAATATGGGACTCGGTGTAGGTTCGGTCACCATAGATGGTGAGCTCTACAATCAAATCGCTTTGAGGCCTGAGTTTAAACTGGGCAATTTGGGCATTGGTTTCGATCTTGTCGTCTACATTGACAATGAAGGAAATGTCCGGAAAGACGAATGGGACGAGGCGAGCGATTTTGTCGACAAGTTTCTCTACATACGCTGGGGCGAAAAGTCTGATCCCTACTGGTTCAAGGTGGGCTCCCTGGAAAGTGTAACGCTGGGTTATGGCGGTCTTCTCTCTGGTTATTCTAACATGATGGAATTTCCATCAATCAGACGGGTTGGATTGAACACCGGGGTCAACTTCGGCAATTTTGGAACGGAACTTTTCTTCGCAAATGTTAAAGACTTTGGCCGTGGTGGAACTCTTCTCGGTTTGAGAGGGACTTATACAGTTTCTGAAAATCTTCCTTTGGCACTTGGCGTCAATTATGTGACAGATATGAACCAGTTCTCCGGTCTGAAGGATGTTGACGGGGATTCTTATCCGGACATATTCGACGATTTTCCTGACAGTACAAACCTGTGGAATGACACTGATCGGGATGGCATCCCTGACCCGCATGAAGGATTAGACAGTACCCGATGGGATATTGATAGTGATGGCGATAATATTTATGACGCTCTGGATGACAGTCTATTTCTAAAACCAAAGCCTTTCAGTTTGGAAGAAAACAAGAGCAAAGTAAACGCCTTCGCGTTTGATATTGGTTATCCTATCCTTACTGGCGACGCTCTGAATCTTGTAGTTTATTTAGAATACAACAGTTTGAATTTTCCCCAAGTTGGCACCGTAATCTCAGCTGATACATCTGAAGGCATTTCCGGAGTCGATACAACCGGTAGTCAATTCAGTCGGGCCGCTATGAGTGGTACAGGTATTACATTGCCTGGTATGCGTGCCAGTCTGTTTGGTTTTATTAATCTCAGTATGGAGTATAGAATAAAGAGTGATTATTTCCTCCCTCAGTTTTTTGATAAGGCGTATGATCTTAATAGAGTTTTGCCTGTATTTTCAGAAACGGGAACTGAAATTTATACAAAGGATATGCTCGTTTTCGCTGATTCCACTGCTGGAATGGATACCAAAGGGTACTACGGCTCCCTAGGTTTTAATCTTTTTAATCTGGCCAATTTTACCACCTCGTACGCAAACATGGTGGCACAGACGGAAACCGATACAACGGAATTCCGCAGCTTTTCCGCCAATCTGCTTATTAATACTGAAAATATTCCTAAGCTCAGTGAAGCCATGGCGTACTATCAACGTAATAACGATGAAAATCCATTTGATTTCGAAAATCCAACAATGAATACTGTATTGGGCTATCGAGTCGGATATGAGGTGGCAAAAGGCGTTAGCCTCGTATGGGATTACCGTCAATTCTACCGTGACACAGGGACAGGACTTGAACCTGTGAAAATGACCACCATCGAAACTGTCTTCAACTTCTAGATTCATTACTAAGTTGACTTCAAGGCCATGAAGACAGTATTAAAGTTTGATTCCGGCAGAAAAGGGTTCGACAAAGCTGCTCTTTTCCTGGTGGTATTGGCCGGGATGCTTGCCGCCTTCGGCGCTTTCTGGATTTATTTGTTCTTGAAATAGGAGGCGATATGGACATATCCATCGAATATTGCAGCGTCTGAAACTACCTACCTAGAGCCGCCAGTTTGGCGAACGAAATTCTTGAAAAGTACGGTAACGATGTTAAAGAACTTACTTTAATCCCTTCTGGAGGAGGTGTATTTGAGATTATTAATAATGGTAACCTCATCTTCTCCAAGAAAAGTCTGGACCGCTTTCCTGCTGATGGGGAAGTCATGAATCTGATTGAATCCGGTTAAAACAATCTTGATAGTGTTTCTGTCCGGTCACTTTTTAGTGGCTGCACAGGAGCCTGAAATCATCATCCTTTCAATCAAAGTGGGGTCTTCCATAGATGCGGCCGAAAATATCCTTATGGATCTGTTTCCTGACATCAAAGGATTTGAGAGCGCCCAGTTCTATGAGATATCTGAAAACCGTTATATGGCGAAGATAGTTTATGTGGACAAGTCTCGCCGACGGTTGAAGAAACGGTACTTTTCCTGGAAGCAGTTCCAGAGGTTAAAGTATCTTGCCGGAAGTCATCCTGAAATCACAGATGAACAGCGAGAGAAGCAGTTGGATTATCTCACTTATTTGCAAGTGCACAATATTATGGATGATATTCCGCCTAACACATTTTGCACTCTCAAACATTCCAACGGTCAGCATTATACTGGGACGTTCATCAGGTATGATGACAGGACGATCATATTTCAAACGTTGACCCAAAGGCTCCAATTCTCAATAGATGAGCTTGAATCGATCAAATATCGTCCCTTTATTGATGATGGTCAGCCGTGGAAAAAGACGCTGGCTTTCTCTGTGGGAGCTATAGCCGGTTTGGCCTTGGCCGAAGTTTGGAACGAACAGAAATCACCTCGGATCGATCTTATCTGGAACAACCGGTTTGTTGGCATTGGTGTGGGGCTGCTTCTGGGGATGGAAATGTTTGAGGCAGTGTCCGTTTTGACCTCTCCAAATCAGGTTATTGCACTGACACCGGAAGAATTGGCAAAAATGAAATGAAACCTCTACATTCTATAAGAGTATGATTTTTTGACACGGAGGAATTTGAATGGCTGAAGAACAGGCCCAAGACATAGATGCCCAGAAACAGTATCTGATGGCCAAAATCAACGAATTGACCGATGGTGTTGCCCCCGGTTATGGTGAAGCATTTGTCGAAGAACTTTTAGGACGGCTGGAAAAAACAGTGTCCGAGTTTAATGAGGAGATGTCAGAATTACTTGAGTCCCTCAAATCCAGTTCAGCTAAAAGAGATGAGAGACTTAAAGAGTTAATGGAAAAGGGGGATGATGCAACAGCTGAACCGTCTGCTGATAAGGCTGGTATGTCAGTTGCTGAGTCGGAAATGAGCGACTGGGAAAAACGACTGGAAACCAAGACCACTGAATCCGATGGGGAATCTGAAGCCACGCCAAAAAGTGAGGGGGAAGAAGAGGAAGACGAGAAACCAAAGAAGAAGGGTTTTTTCAAAAGAGGGAAGAAGAAAAAGAAGTAAAGACAGTCTCCCGATTATTTGTAAGTCAGTCTCGGAATCAAACTCATCCCGATTCTAACCCGATTGAACAGTCGGTTTTCACTTTTTTATCGATGAGAATAAATACATCTCTTCATCGTCATGGCGGTGGTCGCTGATAGCGACGTCAACAAAACCTGCGTCCAAAAGAAGTTTTTCAATGTTTGTTGGATCTGAAATGGGTCCCTCACCGTGGGTAAGGTCGTTTTCCAGTTTTTCGTCTGCGATGAAAAATCGCCCGTTCTTTTTCAGAACACGCAACACCTCCGCCAGTCCTTCGTCTACATCATCCCAGTGATGGAATGAATTGACAGCCATGGCAACTGTCACCGATCTGTCATCCATAGGAATTCTTTCGGCTTTGCCATCCATAAACTCAATGATTGCCACATTTGGGGCATCAGTGCTTTTTTCTCTTGCTATCCTCACCATACCGGGGGTTGGGTCTATTCCTATGACTCGACCTTCTGTAACTTCATTGGCCACCGACCTGCATGATGATCCGCTACCACAGCCGATATCCAATACCACATCTGTTTTATTAAAGGAAACCAGATCTACGGCCAGTGTTGTGGAGAAATGGTCTCCGTATACTTCATCGTACCATTCAGCCGTCTCATCATCCCATATTCTATCGTGATGAGATTCTGCTGGAGAGTTATCTGAATTTGAGTGCGAAGTTCTGATGTTGCCACATCCTTATCACTTTTCCAGAGGAATTGGTCTCGAAAATAATTTCTTCCCCCATCTCATCATTTTCGCGGATGCGACGGAAGGTATCGCCTTCAATGTGCTTTAGTTTTGTGATGGCACCAACGGGGTCGTTTGTTGGCAGAGAAACCGTAGCCAGTTCGCCTTCCCAGGTGATTACGGCCGTCTCACCGCCCCACGGTGCTTCACTGTAGTGCCCAATGTATTTAGTGAATTCCGGTTTCAAGGTCTTGGCGTTACCATCGGAGCTTGCCTCTTTCAAGGCGAGGGAGATGATATTGTACAGTTGCTGAGCGAAACGCCGTGAATTGACCCCTGAGGCGTTGGTCATGAAGATCGTGGCGATCTGACTGTTGGGTTGAATCAGCAGTTGAGACCGATAGCCGGGGCAGCTCCCGCCGTGCCCTAGAAACTTTTTTTCTCCATCTCGCCAGACTGAAAAACCAAGCCCCCAAGCCGGCTGCCAGTCTTCATCAAGAAAATGAACACGGTGCATTTCACGAAGTGTATTGGAGCTTAAAATCTCCTTACCACCATTTTCAAGGAGCCGGAATTGCCATGAGGCAAACTTTGCAAGATCATCAACGGTAGAACTGAATCCCGCCGCTGGACCTATGCCTTCAGCGTGGAACAATTCAACCTGAGGACGTTCTCCATCCCTGTTCCGGGCGGAATGGCCTACAGCCAGTTGCTTGCCATAGAGTTTTTTGGGCATCACCGTTCTGGTATCTTTTAGACCGAGAGGTTGGATAATGTTTTTTTCAACATAAGTGTCAAAATTTGTGCCTGAAACCTCTGCAACGATTTCACCCGCCAAAGTCAGTCCCAGGTTGGAATACTGAAAATAGGTATCAGCCGGGTAAAGAGTTTTTTGAGAAGAAATCTTGTTTTTGATTGATTTACTTGAAGGGAAGGGAAAGTCAGGAGGAGACCAGTAGGGAAAATCTGATTCTCTAGGTAATCCCGAGGAATGAGTAAGTAAACTTTGAATAGTTGATTCGCCCTTGTCTGCGTACAAATTCTTAATATCAAACCAAGGCAGATGTTTTGAAACAGGGTCATTGAGACGCAGTTTTCCTTGATCCCTAAGTTGCATAATAGCGATACTGGTAAAGAGTTTTGAGATAGAGCAAATGCTATAAATAGTTTTTGAATCTGTCTTTGATTTTTTGTCGGGATTGGAATAACCGAATCCGTCGCTCCAAATCAGGTTTTGATCGTGAACGATGGCCGCGGAGATGCCCGGCATCCCCTCATAATCCCTTTGGGCATCGAGCCATATCTCCACCAACTTTACCGCTTCAGAAACACGAGGATGATCGACAGTTTTCTTTGATTCGGCAAGATTAATCGTGAATAAAAAAACAACACAGACCAATATGAATCTTTTCATTGTATCTCCCTTTGTATTATTTACCCTTCTCCTGTTCTTTGATCATTTCTACTACCGCTACCAGAAGATCATTCGGAACCGGTACGGTTAGATTGTAATGACTGATTTTCCACACTCCCCCAATTTTCTCCAATACACCTGTGCCCCTGCATTCCCCATATTTTGCGTTTACCACCGTTTCGTCAAACCACGCCGTATCTCTATTTTCGTTAAAATAGATATGGCGTGAGGTGGGGGTATAGGTCCACCCTTTGCCTGAGTTAAATCGAGCGTTTGCGTAAGTCTTAAATTCTGGAATAGGCCACCTTTCTGTGGCGTCCGTACCCATGAAAACTGCATCATCAGTATAAAGAGAAAAGTATTTCTTTCCGTCAGCTTCATGAGCATAGAGATGGAGCGCATCCAGGGTTGAGGTCACTGCCTCTCTGTCCTGATCCTGGGCTTGTAAAGCGGTTATAGTTAATAGCATCAACAGTGATATTCTTACGCACTTTTCGACCAATTCACCACTCACTGAATTTTGTTTTTCAGTCAAGTTTATAGGGTAAGGAGGAATATGATTTTCGGTTTCTGGGAGATCAAATTCTCGGTTGTCAATCCTTTTGTTCAGATAGTCGAAGGCTTTGTACTCTGAATTATTTTTGTTGATTCCCATATCAGCCTCCTAGCCGTTATTTTATTTATTTATACGCTTTGGAATGAATCGAGGAACTGATTGTGAGTATACAGCATAATCTTTGCCAAACCGTTCTATTAGCTCCTTTTCTTCAAGTAAAACTACAAGAAATAGAGCCGGGATACAGAGAATGGTCAAAATGTATAAACCCAGAAAGTTTGCTATCAATGCATAGCCGAAATAACCAAACTGGATTTCAACATATCGTGGGTGTCGCATTTTACCATAAATGTCTTTTGTTAAGAGTTTACCAGGGTATCCATTTTTTGAAACCTCTGGATAACCAAGCAATATATTGCTCGTAAGGTGCTTCCGTCGTTCCAAGTAAATCACGACTGCTACAACCCAGCAAAACACACCAGCAATCGCAAGGATTGGCTGAAATCCATAATCAGTTCCGATGAGAGACAGCCGAAAATGATACAGTATGAATATTACGGTAAAAAACAGGCTGAAAAGAATTCCGTAAGTCCACCACGGATCGATTTTCCTCCAAGAATTGGCGAAGGGATGCACAAGAAACCAAAAGAGACATATCGGAGGAAATGTGACCACAATTAAAACGGCCAGTACATACCGGACGGTATCCATTCTTTATTCGATAACAAACGGTTTAGTCACAGCGTCCGGCCCAATCCCTCGTTTCGATTTTTTCACCATTTTCGCAACCTCCTCCATTAGTCTGGCATTGTTAGTTACAATACCATCCTTGATGGTGTGAACAATTCCCTTGGTGCGAATCATACTGCCATTTTCATCTATTGTTAGAGCACCGAAACTGTATAGGAATCGAAGATTGTAAGCGGGGTTACCATCCACCAACGCCAAATCTGCAATGTAACCTGGTCTGACAAGCCCCAGTTTCTCTTGTCGAAGTGTTTGTGAACTGTTAAGAGTGGCTGATTTTATCACTTCAAGGTTGTGCATTCCCGATTCTCGGAGAAGTTGTAGTTCTCGGACGTTTGAGAATCCCGGTGTGGCCCAGATATAGTTATCATCAGTACCATAGGCTACGCGACCACCTCTTTTGTTGAATTCATAGATAAGGTCTCCCCACAGATCAAAGGCGTAATACCAGTAATATTCATCATCGGAGGTCCAGTCATAGTGATAAGAGCCATGATAAGCCGGATTGGGAAGGTTCCAGTTGATTAAGGCTTGGTGGGTATACTTCTTATGCCATGGCAAGCTTTGTGACCGCACAATGTCCCGATTGGCTTCGTATACCACACGGGTAGGGAGCATGGTTACGCCATATGCAACAAGGGAGTCTGCCACTTCTGAAAGGAGCCTTTCTTTATCGGCTTCAACCCAAACTTTTCCAGCGTGGCGGAATCTGGCATTTTCATCATTGTAGTTGTAGTCACGGGGGAAGTCTTGAACGCTTCGGTCCAGCGAGGATTCACCATAACCGTAATGGTGTTCAATCATGGTGACCCCAAGCCGGGCAGCATCCACTGCCTGAACAACAGCATTTGAGGAAGGAGGGAGATGAACAGTGGTAATGCCGCCGTTTTCCCAGACCGCCTTACAGGCTGCAGCGAATAACTCTTGACTCCAAGCTTGGCCACCGAGGCTGACCACGTGAGCCCCTTGGGTAATCATTCTACGGACAATCTTGTCGGCATTCTTTGGGTCATCCTTCTCAACTTGTGTCATATCGACATTTCTTCCCCATCCCCAGATGGGAAAAAGACGGGGAGCTAGGATTTCATTTTTCTTACTTTTTTCCGCTTCAGACATGCCGGCTTCAAGTCCCCGATCCGCAGCGGGTACAAGTGTTGTAACTCCATGAGCCAATTTCAAGTAATAGACATATTCGATTTCCATGGGTTCTTTCCGGAGATGCATGTGGAGGTCGGTCATTCCTGGCATGGCATATAATCCGGTTCCATCTATCAATCTATCACCTCTGGCACGGTCAGTATCGCCACGGCGTTCAGCAGTAACTGGATCAAAAGGTGTCATTTCAGTGATCATGTTCTTTTCTATAATGATATCATAAGGCCCCACCGGTGGACCACCGTGCCCTGGTATCACCATAATGTTCTGGATCACTAGTTTGTCGTATGGCCCTTCAGCAAGATCCCCGTAACGCTTTGGTGAAGCGCAAACGTTTGTTATAAAAAAAAGGGTCAAAAAAATCCAGAAGAGTCGTTTCATCTTTAACCTCACTTTGCCTTTATATTTTCTGAATTGTCCTACTTATTGCATCAGTTTAGAATACTGACCCTCAAAACGCAAGTCAATCAAATGAGATCTTTAAACTCATTTAGCGAGTAGGGTTTGGGCACAGAAATTCAGACGAATTCTCTGTGAAGTACTCCTGTTAGACACCCTATGGCGCCGGCAGCTTTGCAAAGTTCAGAGACATCAACAGTGTGACATTTGATATGGAGATTTTCAAGGAATAATTGAAGATTGGGATTGCCGGCGGGCATGACAATTTCCCTAGGACTAATGGTGACAAAATTAAATCCGGAATGAGCCAATGCCTCCTCAGAATCCGGAAGATAAACAATTTCATATCCAGACGACGCCAGCGCGTCAGCTCCGGCGTATACAAGCCTGAGAGGCCAGCCGATGGCTAGATCTTTATCTAGAAAACGAAGCATACCCATGAGATGCATGGTTCCCACCGGCATATCCACATTAGCAACAGTGGCACCCATATTTTCGAGCACTTTCGTCACCTGCCGCTGACCTTCTTCATTGGTACGAAGTCCGCGGCCGACAATGGCAATATCAGGACGAATCCACATGGCATCAGCGCCCTCGAAAGTTCCTGTCCCGCCTACACTTCTTATGATAGGTATTCCAAGGTCAGCCACTCGCCGGGCCGCCCACCGTTCCTCACCAGCTCTAACAGTAGAGGCCGGCCGTGCCATGATGATTCCTTCAGGAGTTGAAAAGAGAAGGTCGGCAAGAAACATCTGATTGGGGCTGGCTGGCGGTTCAGGATCAACATGATGGACCTCCACTCCGGCGTTCTGGTAAGTTTCTGCTAAGGCATCATGCTGGTCTTGAGCCTTGGCCAAATCAATTTTTTCAAGCATTTGAACCTTTTTCGGATCGTTAGAAGCTATAAGTTCATTACCGGGGCGGTGAAGAAGGATCGTCTTCAGGGGGGCATATTCGCTGTTGATTCCGCATTCCTTCCATACTGATCCCAATTCAGCATTGAGGGGATCCGTCCGTGGAGACCAACCGGGACCGCCGTAAGCGGAATGATTAAGTGGATTAGATCTGTCTGCCATGAAATAATGCGGTGACGAAGGTATGGATCGTAAACTGTTTGTTCCAACTCTTAACTTCTGACGGTAAATTTGAAAGAAGTTTCGGGGCCGTAGCTCAATTGGGAGAGCGCAGCGTTCGCAATGCTGAGGTCGTGGGTTCGATTCCCATCGGCTCCACTTAGGCTATGGTATATTGCCCTGCCCATGTTTTTAGGATCAAGCGGAGTAAACACTGGTGAGTTATCAGGTGTTAGCGCGGAAATACAGACCTGAAAAGTTTCAGGATGTTTTGGGTCAAGAGCATGTAACCAGGACACTGCTGAATTCTTTTGAAAGAGATCGCCTTGCACACGCTTATCTCTTTGCCGGGCCTCGGGGAGTAGGAAAAACCACTACCGCCCGTATTCTGTCAAAAGCGCTTAACTGCTTGAATGACAGTAGCGGAAATCCGTGTAACGACTGCCAAAACTGTAATGAGATCGCCTCTTCCCGGAGCATGGACGTTCTTGAGATCGACGGTGCTTCCAACCGCGGAATCGATGAAATGCGAAATTTGAGGGAGCTGGTGAAGTATGCACCAATCAACGCTAAGTTCAAAGTGTTCATCATTGATGAGGTACATATGCTCACTCAGGCGGCCTTCAACGCTCTGCTTAAAACTCTGGAAGAACCGCCATCCCACGTCAAGTTCATTTTTGCTACCACCGAACCGAACAAGGTTTTGCCCACTATTCTATCACGATGCCAGCGGCACGATTTCCATAGAATGTCACTGGACGTCATCGAAAGTGGTTTGAGATCAGTTACTGAAACAGAAGGAATAAAAGTTGAGGAGAGCGTGCTCCACCTCATCGGCAATATGTCAGACGGCAGCATGCGGGATGCCTTGAGCCTCACCGACCAGCTCATCGCTTTTTGTGGAGATTCTGTCACCCTGAAAGTTGCCACTGAAATGCTGGGCATTATCCCAAACGACCTGTTTTTCAACGTCACCGATGCTCTTAAGTCTAAGGACCATGGTGCCTTACTTGTTCAATTGTCGGAAGTTCACGCCAAGGGTTTTGCCCTGACTGAATTTATCAGCGGTCTCAACCACCATTTGCTGAACCTCCTTATTGCCAGTGGGGAAAAGGGTGACCAGTTACTGGACATGACAGAGGATCTGAAGAAACGCTATTCTGAAGAGAGTACAGGCTGGGACTCCCGCGACCTTATCCGGCAGATCGATCACGTTACCGTCATGACGTCAGAATTGAAGCATGTTCAGCAGCCGAAGATTTATGTGGAGGCCATGATACTAAAACTTGCGGAAATGGACGCTTCAGTGAAAATAGCCGACATCCTGCAAAAACTAGCTTCAGGAAATAGAGTAACAAATGATACTGCAGAACTGAAGGCAATTGAGATTTCCCAGCCAGCGACGAAACCTGAGGCTGAACCGGCAGTTAAGGAAGAATCTTTGAGTGCTGTAAGTGAAGATATGCGGGAAAAGGAAGAGGCGAAATCTCCCGGTGAGCAAAGTCCGCAACTTGAAAAAGTCATCAAGCAATGGGGGGAGGTTATTAACAAAGTTTCCGAAAATGGCACATCTATCAGCACCTTTCTTTCTCACGGTGAGCCGGTCGAACTTACAGGAAAAAGACTGATCATTGGCTTTTCTAAGAAGTATAGATTTCAGCTGGATGTACTGAAGAAAAATACAAGGAGGATCGAGACCAGCCTTGAAGATGTATTAGGCCAGGAGATGCGAGTAGAATTCGTTTTAAAGAAAAATGAAAAAGGTTTGGTTGATAAAACTGGGAAAATTCACCCTGTCACTCAACGTATGCTTGAATTGTTTGGTGGTGAAATCATAGATTAATTCACTATAAGGAGGCGTCATGTTTACAAAAGGCAATTTTCAGAATATTATGAACCAGGCCAAAAGTGTCCAGGAGAAACTTGAATCCACTCAGGCTGAACTGGAAAAACTGGAAGTAAAAGGTCAGGCGGGTGGAGGAATGGTCGTTGCGAAGGTTAATGGTAAGTCGGAACTTCTATCATTAAACATCGATCCTGAAATCCTCAACGATGATGTGGAGATGGTGGAGGATCTCATCGTGGCAGCTGTGAATCAGGCCTTGAGAAAATCGAGCGAGGAATCTCAGAAGCGTATGTCCGGAATCTCGGGCAGCATGCTGGGTGCACTGGGTGAACTCAAAATTCCTGGCAGCTAGTACGGAATGAATGCCCTTCCCGAATCACTGAATCGATTGATAGATGGTTTCACTGATTTTCCCGGCATCGGGAAGAAAACAGCTGAGCGAATGGCTTTTTATCTATTAAAATCAAATGACGGGTGGGCACAGAATCTCGCCAAGTCCATTATTAATGTAAAAGAATTGATCCATGAATGTCCTACATGCCATAATATTTCTGATACATCTTCGTGTTCTATTTGTTCAGATACCAAACGAGATTCGTCTTTACTTTGTGTTGTTGAGGATACGACAGATTTAGTAGTTTTCGAGAAGACGAATCATTTCCGAGGAAAGTATCACGTTCTCGGCGGTGTTCTGTCTCCTCTGGATGGAATTGGTCCGGAGGACTTGCACTTCGATACATTGCTTGAAAGAGTGAACGGAGAAGAAGAAGTGATCATTGCCACAAATTCCAGCGCCGAGGGTGAAACCACCGCCCTCTATCTGGCAAAGCTCTTGAAAGATTATAACGTTAAGGTGACGCGGCTGGCCAGCGGAATTCCTGTGGGTGGTGAATTGGAATACACGGACGAAGCGACTCTGGTGAGTGCCCTAGAGGGGCGTAGAGAGATCTGACATGCTTCCAAATATTCTGACCATTGGTCGTATTCTCCTGACGCCGCTTTTCATCCTCTGTCTTTTTTATGAGGCGCCGTGGTCAAAGGTGAGCGCGCTGGGGATCTTTATTTTCGCTTCCGTAACGGACGCCTTTGATGGTCACATTGCTCGGAAACGTAACCTTGTGACCAAAACCGGAGAGTTCCTGGATCCACTTGCTGACAAGATTCTTGTTGTTTCAGCTTTCCTGTCGTTTGCTCTACTAGACAAGATTCCATTCTGGATGGTAGGGCTAATTGTTTTCAGGGACCTGTTTGTGACTGGACTGCGAATGCTCTTTCTTAACAATGGCATCAGCCTTGTTACCAGTAAGATTGCGAAGGCAAAAACAGGCGCTCAGATAACGGCTATTATTTTTGTGCTTATCTATCTGTCCTTAAAGACTCTTTCGTTTGTTGACGCATCACAGCTTATCGTATTTATCGACAGCTTCAATCTCATTTGGATCATTGTTTTCTCAGCGACTATCTTTACGGTCTACACCGGCCTGCATTATTTATATATCAACCGCGCATCTATTGAAGCCTTTATCGAGCATTCCAGCGACGGTGCGTGAGGACGGCTCTCGTCCATTCTGCTGACTGGCTCGCAACCTGTTTCCGCATCGGATATCTCCCTTTAGCTCCAGGCACTTGGGGAAGCGCCTCAGCAGTGATTGCCTGGCGCCTTTTACCAGAGATGGACCTTTTCAGGCTATCCCTGATCGTAATTGTGATCTTTCTCGTTGGCGTTAATGCTTCTTCCATCGTTTCTAATAAAGAGAGGGACAGCGATCCTTCCAAGGTAGTCATCGATGAATGGGTCGGAATGTGGATTGCCCTACTTATGATCCCGAACGAATGGGTGTGGCTCGGTATTGCATTTCTTCTGTTTCGGGTTTTTGACATCATAAAAGTATATCCTGCTAATCGTTTCGAGCGCCTCCCCGGTGGCTGGGGAATAATGATGGATGATGTGGTGGCGGGTCTCTATGCAGGAGTTGTCACACAGGCGGCGGCCCTTTTGCTATGAAGAGTGCCATTCTCACAATTGGTGATGAGCTGCTGGGCGGTTACACCCTTGATTCAAATGGCGCATGGATAGGGCGCAAACTTATGGATATCGGAATCAGGACTATTTGGAAATCATCGATGGGGGACATCAAAGATGAGATCGTGGAAGCGATGGCACTGGCGGCCAGCAAAGCGGACATAGTCATCTGTACGGGAGGACTAGGACCCACCAGGGATGACGTCACCTTGGACGCCTATTGTGAATTCACCGGTGCCGGCTTGGAAATGGATGAGAACTATCTGGAACTACTAAGGGAGAGGTTCTCTCGGCGTGGTGTTGATATGCCCGAATCGAACCGGAATCAGGGACTTGTGCCGGACAGAGGAACACTTATCCCCAATCTAAAGGGTTCGGCCAGAGGAATGTCGTGCATAGTGGAAGGGACCTGGCTCTGTATTTTGCCGGGTGTGCCTATGGAGATGCAATCTATGATGGAGGAGACTGTTCTACCGGAATTGGAAAAGATGTCTCCCCACCAACTGATAATTACCAATATCCGCACAACCGGTGTTATGGAATCAAAACTCCACGATCTTCTGGAACCTGCTATGGAAAAATCCACTGTGAATATTGCTTTTCTTCCGGGCTTCAGCGGTGTTGATCTTCGGCTTACCTCGGATGAAGAGTCTGCCGTTGCTAACCTGGCGTCAAAGATCTATGAGCTGGCTGGTAAGTACATTTATGCTGAAGACTGGATCACTCTTGAGGAGACGGTGGGAGAGTGCCTGAGAGAGAAAGGTCTAACTCTGGCTTTGGCCGAATCGTGCACTGGTGGTCTATTGGGGGACAGGATTACCAACGTGCCCGGCAGCTCAGACTACTTTGCCGGGGGCGTTGTCTGTTATTCCGATAAAGCGAAGATAAATTTGGTGGGCGTAAAAAGTGAAACTTTGAAAAAATTTGGTGCTGTCAGCGAGGAGACAGCGGCTGAAATGGCTGCCGGTGTCCGAAAAGCATTCGGCGCTGATATCGGTGTCTCTATAACAGGCATCGCCGGCCCCGGCGGCGGAACGGAAGAGAAGCCTGTGGGGCTGACCTGTTTTGGTCTTGATGATGGTGATAAGCCGTTTACGCGGTCTGTCACATTTTACCGAGATCGCCGGTTTAATAAAGAACTGTCAGCTCAGACAGCCCTCAATTCTGTCCGACTGAAAATAACGGGCCAGATATGATACCCTTGCTGAGAAAATGGTGCTGACACCTGTTCTCCATGAAGAAGCTTCTTTGAATCCAGCCTCCAGTCCTAACTCTATCTATTGTGGTGATAATCTAACTGTACTTCAACATTTACTTGAAAAGCACAGTAATCTTGTAGATATGATCTACATTGATCCTCCATACAACACCGGTAAGAACTTTACTTTCCGGGACAGTTTCAAACATGACCGGTATCGGTCACTACCATCCCTCCAAGATGCCAAGAATGCGGATCCCCACTCGCTTTGGCGGAAGTTCATGGAACCGAGGCTCGAAATATCCAAAAATCTGCTTTCTGAAAAAGGATTAATCTTTATTTCTATTGATGATAATGAAATTCATAATCTCCGTCAAATGATGGGGGAGATTTATGGTGAAGCGAATTTCATAGCCACGTTGGTGCGCCAAAGTGGTGTAGCTCCGAGACAGGATGCCCGGCATGTGGCAGTTCAGCATGATTATGTGGTGATTTATGCAAAAGATTCCAAAAAGACCATTGTGAACAGGAAACTAAGCGACCTGAAAGGTTTTGTCCATGAGGATCAGCATGTTGAAGAGAGAGGACGCTATCGGTTGAACAAATTGGACCGCGGGTCAATTAGATATTCAGAAAGTCTCGATTATCCTATCACAACTTCTGGTGGAGTTGAAGTGTGGCCGGGCGGCGATCCTGATGACAGAAGATGGACGTGGCGCTGGTCGGAGAAAAAGGTTTTCTGGGGAGTTGAGAACGACTTCATTGTTTTCAAGGAGAGCCGAAATGGTAAAGCATCTGTCTATTATAAGGAATACGAAAAAGTCGATAACCAGTGTCGACCAAAGGTGAGGACAAATCCCTATTCTACACTCATCAGAGGGTGCCCCAACGAGAAGGGAAATCGTGAGCTTAAAGCTCTCTTTAAAAGGAGGGTTTTTGACTACCCCAAACCGGTGGCTCTCATTAAGCACCTCCTTAAAATGGGCAGTCATAAAGATTCTTTGATACTCGACTTTTTCGCCGGTGCTGGAAGTACCGGTCACGCTGTCTGGAAATTGAATCGCCAAGACGGAGGAACTCGCCGGTTTATCCTGGCTCAGCTGGATGAGCCTGTGCTTGATGGAGAAGTGGCAAAGGATTTTCCAACGGTAGCGGACATCACTATGGAACGGATGAGAAGGGTTGCAAAGCAGTATAGTGAATCTGAAAATAGTGATAATCTTTTTGGTTTTAATGTATTCAGGGTGCCTTCATAAGTGGCATTTGTTATTTTTAAAAAGCTTGAACAACGAAGTTTGATTTAGATTCCTTAGAACCACCTGTCCATGTTAAGTAAGGGGTTGTTATGGCAGAATTAAACATAAATCAAATATTGGTAAAGGAAGATGACCCTCGTGGATTAGAAAACCTGTATCGTTCAGACCCCGATGCTTTCGAAGCGGCAATGAGATCCGCTGTTTCGTTAAAACCGGAATCAGTATCATTTCAGTTTTGGCAGGCCCGTTTCGAACGCTATAGTGAAGTTGAAAACCCATCTGTTGTGCCAATAGCAGTTGTATTAATGTTAGCTGCTGTCTTTGGACTTATAGTTAGGATTCCAGAAATTTTTCTGACTGAAATTTGGTATTATCCGAGATTTGCACCTTTTATTACAGTCCTATCGGTTGCTACATATTTTCTCTTAAAGAATTTCAATCGAAGTTTTTCTATTGGATTGATGATTTTCGCTATTTTGACGTCAACGTATTTGACATTACTACCTGAATGGCAATCATCAGATTCAATCATTATGGCACTCATCCATTTACCGTTTACTGTATTTATTTGTCTTGGATTATGTTTTGTGCAGCAGGCCTGGCGAGAGACTGTACAGCGTGTTGCCTTTGTAGAGTATTGTGGCGAACTACTTGTCCTGAGTACGCTGATTCTGATCGGAGGTGGGGTGCTAACCGCTTCTACAGTGGGGCTCTTCGCGTTAATGGATGTGGATGTATTGGAGTGGTATATGCCAAATGTTGGGCTCATTGGAATTGTTTCAACACCATTGGTAGCGACCTACCTCTATGATTCAGTATTACAAAGAAAACTGCATATTGCAGTATTACTAGCTAAAGTTTTTTCACCACTGTTTTTAATTTTTGTTTTGTCTTATATGGTGACGATGATAGCAATGGGTAATAGTCCGTTTGTGCATAGAGAATTTCTCGTGGTGTTCAATGGTTTGCTGGTTCTGATCTTAGGTATGGTCGTTTTTACGGTTGTAACGCGCCATAAAGATGCTCAAGTTTCGATTGTAGACTATGTGAATATTGCTCTAATAAGCGCAACGTTATTACTCAATGCTTTGGCCCTCGCTGCAATCCTATACCGTTTGGCCGAATACGGGTTCACTCCAAATCGATTTTGTGTGCTGGGTGTTAATTTAATCGTGTTTGTTCACCTGATCATTATTATGGCCGCTTATATAAAAGTTATGTATCGACAGATTGGTTTTGATATGCTGCGGGAATCCGTTGTCCGTTATTTTCCTGTTTATTGTTGCTGGTTTGTTTTTGTTACTTATCTAATTCCGCTGGTCTTTGGATTTGTTTGAAAAGCTGAAGAAGTTTATCATGAGCGAGATTGGTCATGCCTGAGAAGTTGATCAGAACATTTATTGCTATAGATACACCGGAAACGGTCAGCGAGGTTGCACTCTTGCTTAAATCCTCCGTAAAAGCGAATCAGAAAGCTGTGAAGTGGGTGAGAAAGGAAAACATTCATATCACGCTCAGATTTATCGGTCCCACGGCACCGGGAGAGGTGGACAAAATTAACCGTTTACTTCGCGAAATTTCCGGGCAAAATAGCGATCTTTCACTAACTGTCTCTGGCACAGGTTGTTTTCCAAAAAAAGAGCGGCCACGGATTCTTTGGCTTGGTGTTAATGGTGATGTGGCCGAATTAAAATTACTGGTTGAAATGATCACAAGTGAAATGGATCAGCTAGGTTATCCTCAAGAAGAGCACAACTATTCTTCACATATTACAATAGGGAGGATACGCTATCCTCAAAAAGTGACGCCAGACATAACAGATTTTTTAACCGCTCAATATGAACCCGTCTTGTGGAATGTCCCCAAGATTATCCTTTACCAGAGTGAACTTCTCCCGAGCGGCGCCCTTTACTCAATATTGGGAACACACAGCCTTAAACCAAGGTGAGATAAATTCATAATCTGTTCAGTTATCGATATATTCAAAGGGTCAAATCAGGAGATCAAAGAGCACATCTTTGGCTTTTAATGATAATTCAGTAAAAGCTGGGAGAGTAGGAGAATCGATTAGATGAGTGCAAAAGAAGTCAGCAAGAAAGATAAGGCGCTGGATCTGGCATTAGTTCAGATCGACAAAAAGTTCGGGAAAGGTTCTGTTATGCGTCTTGGGGAAAAGGGAGTTATAGCATCAGTGGAAGGCATCCCAACGGGTGCCATTTCGCTTGATTCAGCTCTCGGAATCGGCGGAGTCCCGCGAGGACGAGTCACAGAGATTTTCGGACCAGAAGCATCAGGAAAAACGACACTAGCGCTTCATATCCTAGCTGAAGCGCAAAAGCTAGGCGGTTATGGCATTTTTATTGATGCTGAACACGCCATGGATCCCCTCTATGCTGAAAAGCTTGGAGTGAACATTACTGACCTGTTGGTATCTCAGCCAGATACGGGTGAACAGGCGTTGGAGATCTGTGATACACTCGTTCGGAGCGGCGCCGTAGATGTGGTGATCATCGATTCAGTGGCGGCGCTGGTGCCTCGTGTGGAATTGGAAGGGGAAATGGGAGATAGCTACGTGGGGCTTCAGGCCAGACTCATGTCTCAGGCTTTGCGGAAGCTTACCGGTTCCGTTTCCAAATCCAATACAGCAGTTATTTTTGTCAATCAGATCCGGGAGAAGATCGGGGTTATGTTTGGCAATCCTGAAACGACACCAGGTGGTCGTGCCCTCAAGTTTTATACATCTGTGAGATTGGATATTCGTCGTATCGGTGCTATCAAAGAAGGTGATACAAGCGTAGGGAATCGCGTCCGGGTAAAAGTGGTAAAAAACAAGTGTGCTCCGCCATTTCGGCAGACTGAGTTCGATATTATGTACGGTGAGGGTATCTCATATGAAGGCGACCTTCTCGACCTAGCCGTAACAGCTGATATTGTAGACAAATCAGGTGCTTGGTATTCCTACGGTGGTGATCGGATAGGCCAGGGAAGGGAGAATGCCAAGATGTATCTTAAAGAGTATGCCGATACATGTGAAAAAATTGAGCACGAGGTGAAAGGTTTCCTCGGTGTGGAAGCAGCCAAAGCCGAGACCACAGAGGAAACATAAGATTCTTAATTAGTGCCTCAAATCACCGCCATTAAGGTCAACAAAAAACGGCCGGACAGGCGTTCCATTTTTGTTGACGGTCAATTTGCCTTCAGTGTTTCTGAAGGCATTTTTTTTCTGAACGATATTCAAGAAGGAGCAGAAATATCTAATAAACAAATCAAGGAACTGACAACGGCAGATGAATTTGATAAGGCGAAACATGCTGCCGTGAATCTGTTAAGCTACCGACAGCGGAGTATAAAAGAGATTACCAATAGGCTTGTCCATAAAGGCTGGGATAAGGGTCTGGCGGGTCGGGTAACAGAGGAGTTGGTTGAGAAGGGATATCTGAACGACGAAGAATTCGCCGCCGTATTTGCCCGGGACAGGGTAAAGAACAAATGCCTCGGGCCTATAGCTTTGAAAAGTGAACTGATCAAAACGGGTATCGCTCAAAAAATTATAGAGCATACCCTTGATGTAACTTATTCAAAATACCCAGCGGATAAACTGATCCTGACTCTAATGAAAAAGCGTGGAATTGACCCAAAGAAGGCGCTGAACAAAAAGGAAAAACAGAGCTTCGTCAACCTGTTAAAGCGAAAGGGATTTACGTGGGATCAGATGGAGCCGGTAGTTAGAAACTTGAAAGTTAAGACGGTCAATTGACTGAAAACGTTTCTTTCGGTTGAACATCGAGTTCGCCGATCTGCTGAGCCATGGTTTCGCACACTTTGTCTCTGACAGACTTTCCGGCCAGTTTGATGGCGTTAGAGACAGCTTTTGCGTTGGATCGCCCGTGAGCAATAATGACCATTTTCTCAAATCCTAAAAGCGGGGCGCCGCCGTATTCAGCGTAATCCGTTACTTCCCGGATTCGTCTCAACCCCTTTCGTAGGAAAAAAAGGCCTAGTTTCCAACTGAACTTTGCTCGGAACGCTATTTCTCCAAGTTGGCCGGCAGCCATGGCAGCCCCTTCTAGTGTTTTGATAACAATGTTGCCCACGAAGCCGTCGGTTACGATAACATCCACATTTCCTCGGAGAATGTCTTTACCTTCAATATTGCCAAAAAAATTTAGGGATGGTACTTTTTTTAGCATGTGGTATGCAGTCTGCATTTTTTCGCTCCCTTTAGTTTCTTCTTCACCTATATTCAACAAAGCTGCTTTCGGCGACACCACCCCCCGCACATTGGCAACGTATGAGGAACCCATTATAGCAAACTGCACAAGCTCCATCGCGGAGGATTTTACATTAGCACCCACATCCACCATGAGTGCTAAGTGGTCATCGTGCTTGAACTCGTTGAGTGTGGGGTAGACAGTAGCGATTGCTGTCCGTTTGATGCCGGGTATCTTTGAAAGTTTTTTTGCGGCCGAAAGGACCACCGATCCGGTGCTTCCAGCTGAAACGAGAGCATCTGCATCCCCTTTGGACACCAATGAAGCAGCGATGAGAATGGAGGCATTTGGTTTGTTTACAACAGCTTTTTTCGGTGATTCATCCATTAATATGGAATCAGGAGTATGAATAATCTTCAGACTGTCAGAAGGGTACTCGTGGTGTTTCAGTTCATCTTTTATGGCATATTCATCCCCAACGAGAAGAATTCGGACAGGGTTGGCCTTGGAAGCAAGCACAGCTCCTTGTACAATTTTCTGGGGTGCGTGGTCTCCACCCATGGCATCTACAGCGATTGAGATCATATGTATTTTTTGCAGGTCATGTCACATTATTTTTCTCTTGGGTAGATGGTTAACTACAAATCTAACGAAAAGAAACATAAACGAGTTAATCCTAATGGTCTATTATCTCCATCGTTTTCCACCTCATCCCATCAGCGTAAATTAACTAATTCGATTGCACACCACCGGTGGCTATGAAAGCATCTGAAATCAGAAATCAATTCTTTGACTTTTTTAAGGAAAAAGGTCACGCCTATGTCCGGAGCGCGCCCTTGGTGTCGAAGGATGATCCCACACTGCTATTTATTAATGCCGGAATGAATCAGTTCAAGAACATTTTTCTGGGAAAAGAAAAACCGAAGCATTTACGGGTAGTTAACAGTCAGAAGTGTATCCGTGTCAGCGGTAAACACAACGATCTGGATGAGGTGGGCTACGATACTTTTCATCACACTTTTTTTGAGATGTTGGGAAACTGGTCTTTTGGTGATTATTACAAGGCTGAAGCTATTCAATGGGCCTGGGAGCTTCTCACCGATGTTTGGGGACTGGAGAAAGATCGTCTTTGGGCCACTGTTTACGATGACGACGATGAAGCCGATAAACTTTGGAAAAAGGTTACAGATATTGCCCCGGATCGGGTGTTACGTTTTGGGAAGAAGGACAATTTCTGGGAGATGGGTGATTCAGGGCCTTGCGGACCCTGCTCCGAGATACACTACTATGTTGGGAAAGATCCGTCCAAACAGTCTGAAAAAGGCATAAACGTCTCTGATCAGTACTGGGAGTTATGGAACCTTGTTTTCATACAGAATAACCGACTTTCTGATGGTACCTTGAATGAATTGCCGAAAAAGCATGTAGACACCGGTGCCGGCCTGGAAAGAATAGCCGCGGTGTTACAGGGCAAAACGAGCAACTACGACACTGACCTTTTCCAATCTATTATCGGAGTTCAGGAGAAAAATCTGGGTGTGAAATATGAGGACGATCTGGTAGGTCACCGTGCTATCGCTGATCATATTCGGATGCTTTCTTTCTCCATAGCAGATGGTGTACTTCCTTCCAACGAGGGACGTGGCTATGTTGCAAGGCGCATATTGCGGCGGGCCGCACGGTTTGGTCACAGTATGGGAAAAGAAGACCCCTTTTTGTCCAATCTGGTGGAGACGGTAGTGGAACTCATGGGAGATGTCTATCCCGAGCTCGTTGAAAAGCAGTCCCATGTGGAAAAAGTTATCAAGGCAGAAGAGATAGGTTTTAATGAAACATTGGACCGAGGGCTGGAACAGTTCGATAAAATCGTCACTGACTTGTCCGGGAAAACGATTTCGGGAGAAGCCGTCTTTAAGCTTTACGATACATTCGGTTTTCCTGTGGATCTGACAGAGCAGATGGCTCGAGAAAAAAGGCTTTCTGTTGATATAAAAGGATTTGATAAGGCCATGGAAGAACAGCGGAAAAAGTCTCGGAGCGTAGGGAAGTTCAAACTTGACGTCTCCGATAAGGACTGGACGACTGTAACAGAAGGAGATGATTCAGAATTCCTCGGTTACAGCGGTCTCTCATCTGAATCAACTATTCGCAAGTATCACTGTTCCAAGGGTACCGTATTGATTGTGCTCGATAAGACGCCATTCTACAGCGAACAGGGGGGGCAGGTTGGCGATACGGGCAACTTGTCTGGAAACGGCTTCACGATTCGGGTAACGGACACGGTGAAGGAGGGAGCCAGTCATATCCATGTTGGTGAATTTGAGAAGGGTGATAGCATAAACGGGGAAACCGTCACCGCCCAGGTGGATGACGAACGGCGGGAGAAGATAAAAAAGAACCATACCGCTACCCATCTCCTTCACAAAGCGCTGAAAAATGTACTTGGTGATCATGTACAGCAGGCGGGCTCTTTTGTCCATTCTGATTATCTTCGGTTTGATTTAACGCACTATCAGAAAATCACTTTCGAAGGACTCCGACAAATCGAAGAGATGGTTAATGATGAGATCCAAAAAAATACACCGCTGGACATCACCGTGAAGGATTATAATAAGGCCAAAGATGAAGGAGCAGAGGCCATCTTTGAGGAGAAATATGCAGATAAAGTGCGGGTGATTACAATCGGTGAATTTTCTAAAGAGCTATGTGGCGGCACTCATGTTGGGAGAACGGGCGATATTGGTTTATTCAAAATTACAGAAGAGTCGTCTCTCTCCTCCGGCGTTCGCCGAATCATGGCAGTGACAGGGCCCGAAGCAATCAATTGTGTGTTGAACGGTTTTGAGTCGCTGGAGACTATAAAAGCTCTCCTTAACTGCTCAATTGAGGAGGTAGAGCAAAAGGTAGAAACCCTCATGGTTCAGCGGAAAAAGTTGGAGAAAGAACTGAAGAAACAGCGCTCCTCGACCGGTGAAGATGATTTAACTGCGGTCGTCGAATCTGCGCGGTCGGTTGGTGAGAAGAAAGTTGTTGTTTCCCGTGTGGAGGCCGAAGATATGGACCACCTCAAATCATTAGGTGATCAGTTAAGGATACTTCTGAAAAGTGGCGTCGGTGTTCTTGGGACAGTTTTTGATGATAAACCTTGCATTGCTTGCGTTGTAACTGATGATCTAGTGAAATTAGGGGTTAAGGCAACTGATTTTGTGAAGCAAGTGGGGAAAGAGCTGGGCGGTGGCGGTGGCGGAAAACCGCATTTTGCCACTGCGGGAGGAAAAGATCCGGCGAAATTGGATGGTGCTTTGAAAGCAGCTGAAAAAATGATAACTGCCAAACTCTGAGATAATAATCTTTTTTTATAGATGAAATTAATATGTATTAACAGGATTGACGGAAAAATGGTTGTTTTTCTTATGAGGTATAACAAGATCATGGAAACACTTAAGGAGTGATTGCATAAAAGTTGATGAATGACGATATCAGTATAGCGTTATGGAATTTGGAGAAAACGAACAATGACTGAGAGAATTGTAATAAAGACAGAAAATGCTCCTCACGCTGTCGGTACATACAGCCAGGGAATTTCGACGGGTGAAATTATTTTTACTGCCGGACAGATTCCCCTGGACCCTTCCACAGGAGAGGTAGTCGAAGGCGATTTCAAGGCCCGCGCACGACGCGTTTTGCAGAATATAAACGGAATTTTGGAAGCTTCCGGATCGTCCATTTCAAACAGCGTGAAGCTTACCGTTTTTCTCACAGATCTTTCCCGGTTCGCTGAGCTGAATGAGGTTTTCCTCGAATTTTTTAGCGAAAATCCACCGGCCCGCTCCGCACTGGAAGTCTCGAAATTGCCACTGGGGGTTGATGTGGAAATCGAATGTATAGCCATTAAGGGGAGTTAATGAGAATACTCTTTGTTATAAATCCACAGGCGGGAAGGGGAACTACCCTGAAACTGCTGCCTCAACTAGAGAAACTTCTCCTGGAGAAAGAAGTGGATCATGAGATCCGGTGGACTGAAGGTCCAGGAGATGCTACCCACTTCACTAAAGAGATTAAGGCAGATTACGATTTAGTTACCGTTATTGGTGGCGATGGTACTATGAATGAAGTCCTAAACGGCCTTGTTGGTGGTGAAACTCCTATGGCGGTCATTCCCATAGGTACCGGAAACGATTTTGTGCGTAGCGCTAAACTTCCCATGAAGTTGGAAGCTGCTTTGGATAATATCTTGAATGGAAAACCGAGAATGGTTGATTTGGGTCTCTATAACAGCGAGCGATATTTCGTGAACGTTCTTGGTATTGGTTTTGATGCCTATGCAAACATACAGAGTCGTAAGATAAAAAGACTTAAAGGCAAAATTGTTTACTTGGCGGCTATTTTTAAGACGCTTCGACATTGGAGTGCCGTTCCTATGAGAATTGAACTGGATGATCAGACTATAGATGATCACTCTTATCTTACCTGCATTGCTAACGGCTGGTCTGTTGGTGGTGGCCTCAGCCTTGCTCCAGATGCTCAGCTGGAAGACGGGTTCTTTGATGTGTGTCATGTATCTGATATTAGCTCCATGAAGATCGTATGGAACTTTCCCAAACTAATCAACGGTAAAATAAATGATTTGGAAGAAGTAACAATTCTTCGTTCCAAGAAAGTGAAGGTAACCAGCGAAGAACCATTACCCATGCACCTTGACGGTGAAATCATCGAGGGCAATAGTAAAGTTTTTGAAGTTGAAATGATTCCTGGCGGTTTCACTATCTGGGACGGAGGCATGGGGCAGACTCAGTGAAGCAATTTGCTTTATTTATAATGCTATTGACGGCTTCTGCATCAGCGCAGGACTCTACATCTGTGGTGATAAAATCACCGCGCAGGGCATTGACCTATTCACTTATTTCCGGAGGTGGTCAACTGTATAACGGAAAAAAGATTAAAGCGGCACTAATATTTGGAACCCAACTCTGGATGCTATACCAGTTCCAGGCCAATCGTTCTGCTTACAATTCATGGGAGGATGGTTCTTACGCGGAATCGAGGGAATATTATCGAGATAATCGAAACAAGTATGCGTGGTACAGTGCTTTTGTGTACATCTACAATCTGGCTGATGCACTGGTGGACAGTCATCTGTCCGATTTTGATGAAAATGATGAAAAGTTTGACGAGACTGAGAACTAAATGAAGGGAACTGAATAATGGCCGACAAACGCGAACGCTGGGGATCTAAAATTGGATTTATCCTGGCCGCATCAGGTTCGGCGGTCGGCATTGGTAATATTTGGAAATATCCCCATATGGCTGGGCAAAATGGCGGTGCGGCATTTACCCTCGTCTACCTGGCATGTATTCTTATTGTTGGTTTATCGATCGTTATTGCCGAATTCGTGATAGGGCGTAAAACACAACTGAGTCCTGTTGGTGCTTTTGAGAAGTTAGCACCTGGCTCGAGTTGGAAATACGTTGGTTACCTTGGTGTAGCTTCGGCCTTTGTTATTCTTTCGTTCTATGGTGTAGTTGGTGGATGGATAATAAAATATATTGTTGTTTCCATAACCGGTGGATTCAATGAGTTAGCTGGCAATCCTGATGTTGCTGGAAATGTGTTCAATACTTTTACTAGCGCTACTTGGAGCCCTATAATTTATCAGGTTTTATTTATGGGCTTTTGTATCTGGGTTATTGTGAACGGAGTAAAGGGGGGGATTGAAAAATGGTCAACAATTATGATGCCACTCATTGTGGTTCTTCTATTTGTACTTGCAATCCGTGGAATAACGCTTCCGGGTGGTATGAAAGGGATTTCCTTTTTATTTAACCCTCGTTTTGAGGATCTGACTGCTTCTTCCATTGTTCTGGCATTAGGGCACTCATTTTTTACTGTTAGCCTCGGTATGGGAACCATGATGACTTATGGCAGTTATCTGGATAAAAAACAAAATTTATTGAATTCAGCCTTGTGGGTGCTCTTTTTGGATACAGCTATTGCTATGTTAGCTGGTGTAGCCATTTTTACCACGGTATTTGCTCTTGGAGCAAATCCCGCTGAAGGTCCAGGTTTGATCTTTGTTGTTTTGCCATCCGTGTTTCCACAATTGGCTGCTGGTACTTTATGGGGGACACTGTTCTTTGTTTTACTTTTCATGGCTGCCCTCACATCGGCAATCTCAATTCTTGAAGTGGTGACAGCATATTTTATTGACCAAAAAGGGTGGTCCAGGAAAAAAGCTACGATACAATTCGGTGCCGTGATAACTATCGTCGGGATGTTCTGTTCTTTCTCGCTGGGAGGTGGAGTCAATATTACAGAATTCCTGGGTATATCATTTTTTGATGCCATGGATTATTTATCCTCAAAATACATGCTTCCACTTGGCGGAATGTTTACAGCGATTTTCATCATAAAAAAATGGGGAATTACCGAATATATGAATGAACTACGTTCTGGTATGGAAGTAACAATCTTATCAGATAAATTGGTCAAGGCCTTTTTAACCATTGCAGCTGCTGTAGTGGCCTTCATCATATTAAATGAAATTTATTCTGAAATTTTCGGTAAGGCACTGATTGGATAAACCTTGCTGTAACTATTTGTCTTGTAAGTAATGGTGATTGCACGCTGTATAAAAACTGATACGAAACTTTACCAAAGACTGAACGGTTTCTTTTGTTCTTTAGATTGGATTTTTGAGGTTCGCCCTGTCCTGCTGCTTTCCATTTGGACTATGATGACAGCTGGTATCAGCGCCTACAAAGGTACCACAATTAATGAGTTCTACTGGGCCACCACTTTCAATTGGTCGCTGTTTTTTGCCTTTCTTGGAATGACGCTTATAGCCTGTTCATCTGCATTGAAAGGAAATGATTCTGAAACAGAAAAGTTTACTCTCATTTTATTTCTTTCTGGTATTATTGTTGTTCTTTCATCAGTGGCAATGGAAGCTGAAGCAGAAGGTAGAATAAGCCTATTTTTCGCCGTTGGAGCATGGATATCTGTTTTTTATGTTTCATGGAGAGCTTACCTGAAGTATCGGGAGAAGCTTGTTGATAAAAAATTGCTAATGAACATTCCCTTCAGCGGGGTTCCTGCTCTTTCTCTTTTCATGATCGGTTGGCATCTAGCTGACGGCAGACTAATGAGTGGATTGTTTGCTTCGGTACCGTATTCCTGCGGTTTTATTGCTGTTGCTCTCCTTTGGGATTTATCAGTGAAAGCTGAAGAGCTTTTCCATCGCGATTTTATGGATGGTGTTGTGAGACCAGTGGGTATTGGATCAGTTTTGCTGGTATTATCAACTATCTTGGGCTATAGGATGGGTGATCCTGTTGTTAGCACGGCCGCTATTATTGCTGTACCATTCTTTGTTGTGGCGTTGGTTTTCCCGCGGTCGGAACATATTATCCGCGCCTTTAGATATCCGCTCATGATTTTAGCCTTCTTTGTAGGTATTAGATATCCGTGGCTTTGGTTCGCCATGTTCCTGAACTACAATGTAGTGAGGTGGTATAATTACTTTCGCCACGGCATTATTCGTCCCACATTGAAAGTGATTTATGATTGAGATCAAACCAAACAAGTGCGATTTCTGTGGCTGTTGTGTAGGCGTTTGTCCTGTCGATTGCATTGAACTTAAAGAGGCAGACATCGCCATCGATTATAATATTTGTATAGACTGTAAACTGTGCCTGTATATCTGCCCCATAGAGGTGTTTGAGGATGTGGAGACAGCGGAAGTTTGATCTGATTGTTGTAGGAGGCGGCCCGGCTGGGACCACGGCTGCGCGGTATGCCGCCAAAGGGGGTATCAATGTTCTTCTTTTGGAGAAGGATCGAGATATCGGTGTGCCGGTAAGATGCGGTGAGGCTGCAAGCGATGAAGGTCTAAGAATATTTGTTGAACCTGATCCACGCTGGATCAAATCAGTCATTACAAAGTTGCGTCTTATTTCACCGAATGGGCGCACGATAGATGTTGATCTTAAGCAAAAAGGATACATACTTGATCGGAGGATTTTCGATTATGATCTGGCCCAGTATGCTGCTGTCGAGGGTGCACAGATAGTATGTAAAGCATATGTGGATGGACTACTTTTTGATGGTGATAAAGTTTCCGGTGTGAAGGGTGAGTATCTCGGTGAACCATTTGAGGTAAAATCGAAACTGGTGATTGGTGCAGACGGTGTTGAAAGCCGTGTCGGAAGATGGGCCGGACTAAAAACGGTTGTCAAAATGAAAGATATGGAGTCAGCCATTCAGAAAACCATTTCTGGAATTGAAGTGAATGAGCATAGGCTTGATTTTTACATGTCTCGAGAGTGGGCCCCGGGCGGATATCTGTGGATATTCCCGAAAGGACCTAATGCAGCCAACATTGGGTTGGCTGTATCCGGAAAATATAGCCGTTTCCGCTCCGCTCAACGATACTTGGATGATTTTTTACAGAAGACATTTCCAGATGGTTCGGTGGTTAGTTCAACAGTGGGAGGGGTGCCTTGCGACAAAACACTGAAGAAATTTGTCACTCATGGTCTTATGCTGGCCGGTGATTCCGCCCATATGGTGAATCCCATGACAGGTGGAGGGATTGTTCCCGGTATGCGTGGTGGCATGCTGGCGGGTGAAACAGCTGCTGAGGCCATCAAAGAAGATGATACATCCGAAAAATATCTAAACCGTTATGCCAAAAAGTGGCACAAAGTTGGTGGAAGAAATCATGAGCGGTTCTATTCCATTAAAGAAACCGTTAGCAAGTTGACAGATGATGAGTTGGATAGTATTGCTGATGCTGTTGGAAAAATTCCGCCAAACGACCGCACCATTGCAAAAGTATTTCGAAATGCTATTGTTAAAAAACCTTCCCTTATTATTGATGTAATGAAGGTGTTTGCAGGCGTTTAATGGAGCTTGCGGATCTCCTCAACCAACTAGATCTCCACACTTTTATCGCGTTCGATTTCGAGACTACAGGTCTCGATCCATCTAATGACAAGATCACAGAATTTGCTGCCGTCCGCTTTGAACAAGGCAAGGTCGTTGGCTCCTATCAAACACTGGTGAATCCTCAGCGGCCTATCCCATCGGAAATTGTGAGGAAAACGGGAATTACTGATGAGATGGTTAAGGACGCACCTATAGAGGAAAAGGTCATCGAAAAAATGTTTGAGTTCATCGGAGATCATCCCCTCGTCGCTCACAATTTTCCATTTGACTTGGCATTTCTCACTGATCTCAAAATGAATTACCTTTCTCAGGAAGTGAAAAACGAGGGGTACGATACGGTACCTCTTTCCCAGGCATTCCTTTTTTTTCTGCCTAACCATCAGCTTGGGACAATTGCCGAATATTTGGGTTCCAGAAGCGAAGGGACACACCGAGCCCTGGCGGATACTGAATTACTGGGGCAGCTGTTTCTGAAACTGATCCATGAAGCTGCATCCTATCCATTGCCAGTTATACAGAAAATTCTTTCCGCGAGTGAGGGAAAATCATTTATTAACAAGACACTATACATGAATCTCGCCAATGTATTGGTAAAGAGTGGTAATCTAAAAAAAGGCTTGGTGAGTAGCGACATTATGAAAGATATGCCGTCACCAATCTTCCGACATGAGGGTAAGCGGGAGTCATTCCCGGCTATTTCCGAAGAATTTTTCGCTAGTGATGGACTTTTGGCTGGTTCCTTTTCTGGTGGAGAATACGAAGTGAGACAGAGTCAAATTAATTACGCAAATTTTGTGAAGGATATTTTCGATGACGGTGCTGTTGGAGTCCTTGAAGCCGGCACTGGTTTGGGAAAATCGCTGGCTTATCTCATGTCATCCTTGAGAACGGCGTTGGCAACCGGGGGAGAGCCTGTTATTATCTCCTGCCATACCAAGCCCCTTCAGGACCAGCTTTTCCAGAGGGAAATTCCCAAACTGGCGTCAGCATTGGACGTCTCCTTTTCTGCCACCGTGATGAAAGGTCGACAGAATTATGTCTGTCTTACCAGGGTCGATCGCGTCATAGCGGACGCCCGGACGCTGCTTTCTGAGCAGGAGGTGCAATCACTGATCGTTATACTGATCTGGCTTCAGTGGACAAAATCAGGCGATTTTGAGGAGTGTACGGGTTTTTTGAAGAGGAGGCCATATCGTTTAAGGTCCATGATCCAGAGCGACCCCGGTTTTTGCAGACCTCGTGTTTGTAAGCAGAAAGGAGGATGCTTCCTTGGGCCACTCAGGGATGCAACGCAGGATGCCGATCTGATTGTGGTGAATCATTCATTCTTGCTCTACGAACTGGAAAACCAGAATATTCTCCCTTCCCTGAAAACAGTAGTGATCGATGAGGCTCACAATCTTATCCGTGTGGGATACAACCACTTTCGTGTGAGAGTGAGTAATAGAATTATCGCCGATCAACTCTCAGTTCTTTCTAAATCATCTTCACGAGGGAGGCGCATTAAACTACAGATGAATGCCATTTCCCAATCAGTACCCGAAGCATCAAAATATTTTACCTCGCTCTGCAATGCTGCGGAACATTTGATTGAAACCAGCAGTCGGTTTTTTGATGCGCTATCTAAGAATGGGGTAGGAAACTATTCCAGTGAAGTTAGATACGAACATTCTGTGAGGATCAGGAATCTTAGTGAGCATTTCATGGGACTGGAGGAAGAGCTGAGCACTTTACAGGAAGCATTTGCCGTGGGTGCCTCTGCCTCCGCCCGGTTGCAATCCGTTATAACGGAAGCGCCGGACAATCTAAAGGATGCAGAAGTGTCGGGCATCATTAACCGGGTGACAGAGAGTATTATATCTCTGGCAGATGCTCTCAGTGTCGTTTCAGATGAAGAGGAGGAAGATTGGGTCTACTGGGAGACTGGGAAATTTGTCAGGGGCGATTTAAAAATCAGCTTGAATGCTGTTCCCATTGATACAGGGCCGAGCCTTCGATCCCTCATTTTCGATAACACAGCCGCATCAGTACTCACCTCCGCTACGCTGTCGCTCAATACCGAGTTTAGCTACTTTCTTGGTCGGTTCGGACTCGAGGGTTACGAAGAAAAACAAGTGAAGGTGCAATCGTTTTCCAGCCCTTTCTACTATGAGGATCAATGTACTTATCTGCAGTGGGCGGGAAAGACAGGGCCAAAAGACCAAAACTTTGTCCCCTTGTTGGCAAAACTGGTGGAATCTCTGTTCCATCAATATGGGAAAAGAACCCTCGTTCTCTTTACCAGTCGTGCTATGCTCAGGGAGTGCCTCGAAAGATTGGAGTCCAGCGGGTTTGGGAATAGGGTACCTCTGTTGGCCCAGCTCTCCACCGGATCCCGTCCAGCGCTAATTAACCAGTTCCGCCGGACGAGTAATGGCATTCTATTGGGGACCAGTTCATTTTGGGAAGGGATCGACCTTCCCGGTGACCTTCTGGAAATCCTTGTCATTGCCAAAATTCCATTTGATGTACCCAACGAGCCCACCACAGAAGCGTATAACGAAAAGATTGAAGAATCAGGAGGCAATTCTTTTTTGGAGCATTCCGTACCGGCAGCCGCAATCCGCTTGCGTCAGGGGTTCGGTAGATTAATTCGCAGCATGAATGATGAAGGAATCTTTATCAATATGGATAATCGTGTTGTTAAAAAAAGGTATGGACATGTTTTTCAGTCCGTTATTCCTGTTACAATGAAAACATTTTCTGAAGAATCCGGTCTTCATGTCCATGCTTGATTCAAATCTCAACCATGGGCTAAATTCCGAGTTACCATGATCACTGTTTCAGGACAAGAGTACACTTTTGAGGATTTAAAACCGTTTGTAACCGGTTCTCAAAAAGTTCTAGTAAAAGGTGAGGTAAAAACATCTATTCTTCGATCAAGAGGGGTGTTAGAAGATCAAATCTCTTCAGGAAAGATCATTTACGGGGTCAATACCGGTTTCGGTGCACTTAGTCAACGACATATCGATGAAAAGGACCAGAAGCAACTCCAGCTCAATTTGGTTCGGAGCCACAGCGCCGGTGTTGGGGATCCATTCGAACCGGGTTTAACCCGGGCCATTCTGTTCCTGAAGCTGATCAACTTTTGTCTAGGATATAGCGGTGTACGGTGGGATGTGGTTGCTCTGTTGAGGGACTTCATCAATTATGATATATTACCAGTTATTCCTTCAAAGGGATCAGTTGGTGCCAGCGGTGATCTTGCGCCGTTGTCACATATGACTCTGGCTCTTATCGGTGAAGGGGAAGTCCTTTTCAATGATCGTGTCATTCCTTCCTCCAATGTCTATAAAAAAACTGGATTGAGTCCATTGACTCTTATGGCAAAAGAAGGAATAGCACTTTTGAATGGTACACAAGTTTCAACTGCACTAGCTGTGAACGGTTTGATAAAAATGCAGAATCTTCTTATGACGGCCGATCTGGTTTCGGCAATTTCTGTAGAGGCAACGCTTAGCTCCCGTAAAGTGTTTAACCCAACTTTACATCGTCTGAAAAAGCACCCCGGACAAATAAAGTCGGCAAAGAACCTCTGGAACATTTTGAATAAGAGTGATATTGTCAAATCTCACGAAGATTGCGACCGTGTCCAGGATCCTTATAGCTTCCGATGCATTCCTCATGTTCACGGTGCATGCCGGGAGACATTTGAGTCAGTCAAACGTGTTATTAATAATGAAATCAACAGTGTGAGCGATAATCCTCTTGTGATGTGGGAGTCTAATGGGGTGTATAATTCTGGGCATTTCCATGCCGAGCCGGTGGGACAGGCGGCGGATATGTTATCCATTTCCGCCGTGGTATTGGGGGGTATTTCTGAACGACGGGTGTACAGGATGATGGATGGGGAAAATATGGGGGTGGCACCATTTCTTGCTGGTTCACCAGGTGTTGAGTCTGGGTATATGATAGCACAGATTACTGCAGCGGCCCTGGCATCTGAGAACAAAACATTGGCTTTTCCCGCTTCTGTTGACTCAATAACTACCGAAAACGGACAGGAAGATTTTGTCTCTATGGCGCCAATCGCCGGTCGAAAGCTTTTGAGTATTATAGATAATCTGGAACATATTCTGGCCATCGAGTTGCTGGTTGCTACACATTTGTTAGATCTCCGCCGGCCTCTTAAGTCTTCTCCTGTGACTAAAGCAGTCCGTGATGCGGTCCGCCGTGTTATTCCTTTCAACAGTCGTGATCGGGTTTTATCTGCAGAGATTGCCAGTGCTGTTGGATTGATTCGGAGTGAGAAGATAATTTCAGCAGCAAATTCAAAGCTAAAGTTGAACTGAAAATGGCGAGATACAGTAAACTAAAAGAGTCTCTTACTTTCGATGATGTCCTTCTTGTGCCGAGGCATTCAAAAGTGCTTCCCAAGGAAGTTGATGTCACAGCACAGCTTACGAAGTCCATTAATCTCAACATACCAATCCTCAGTGCCGCTATGGACACAGTAACTGAAAGTGATATGGCCGTCGCCTTGGCAAGAGAGGGAGGTATGGGCGTCATTCACAAGAATATGTCTGTAGACCGCCAGGTGAAGGAAGTGACTAAAGTAAAACGGGCCGAGAGCGGAATTATCCTAGACCCTGTCACCATTTCCCCGGATAAGACGCTGAAGGATGCCATCGCTATAATGAAGCACCATGAGATATCAGGTCTTCCCGTCATTGGTGATTCTGACAAGATCATTGGCATTCTTACTGAGCGCGATATCCGGTTCGAATCAAACCTTGATCAGTCCGTTATTGAGGTTATGACCAAAGAGTTGATCACAGCTAAGAGCGGTACCACCTTAGAGACAGCAAAAGACATTCTACAGAAGAACAGAATCGAAAAACTTCTCCTGATAGACAAAGAAATGAAATTAGCTGGTATGGTGACGGTGCGTGATATTTTGATGAAAGAGAAATATCCTGATGCTTCTCTTGATCCCCACGGCCGGCTTTTGGTTGCCGCCGCTGTAGGTGTTGCCGACGATCTGGATGAGAGAGTTTCAGGACTTATCGGCGCAGGTGTGGATGTGATTGTGCTCGATTCCGCTCACGGTCATTCTCAGGGCGTGTTGGATGCTGTGGGAAAAGTGAAGTCAAATTACAATGACGTTCCGGTTATTGCCGGGAATGTTGCCACCGGTGATGGTACACGTGCTATCATTGACGCCGGAGCCGACAGTGTGAAAGTTGGTCTCGGTGCCGGAGCAAGCTGCACCACCCGGGTTGTCAGTGGAATTGGTGTTCCTCAATTCACCGCTATTGTAGATGCGGTGGAGGCTGCTGCAAAAAACGAGGTACCTGTTATTTCCGACGGGGGTATACGTTTCTCTGGTGATATGGCAAAGGCCATGGCTGCTGGTGCCGATTGTGTGATGCTTGGTAATTTACTTTCAGGATTAGATGAAAGCCCTGGCGAGGTGATCCTTCATGAAGGTCGCCAATATAAGTCTTTTCGCGGAATGGGCTCGATTGGCACCATGAGGGAAGGGAGTGCTGACAGGTATTTTCAAGAGGGAGAATCCGGGATTAAGCTCGTTCCAGAAGGTGTGGAAGGGCTGGTTCCATACAGAGGTAGTTTAAGTTCGGTCATCTATCAGCTTGTTGGTGGGCTCCGTGCCAGCATGGGATATTGCGGTGTAATGGATATCCCCGCCTTTAAAAAAGAAGCCGAATTTATAAGAATTTCCTCCGCGTCTTACGCTGAAGGTCATCCTCACGATCTTAGGATTGTCAAGGATGCCCCTAATTATCAGCCAAAAGACAGTTAGAAAGCTGAAGTTTTCGGTATACTAGGAAAGGGAGTTAACGTATTTCGTCAGCGCAGATTTGCGCCTGGCGGCAGTTTTCTTGTGTAGAATCTTTTTTGATGCCAGACTGTCGATGATGGATATGGCCTTACGATAGAGCGTTTCAACTTCATTTTTATCCGTGGATGAAAGTACCTTTTTCACGGCCGATTTCATCATTGACTTATAGTGGAAATTGTGAACATAATTATTAGCCTGCTGTCGTTGACGTTTTTTGACAGATTTTGTTCTATTACTCATATGTAGTCATAATCTCATTTTAGTGTGTCTTCATAACGGTCGCAAATTTATATGCACTGAAATGAAGAACCAAACTCTCTTGCCGGGAATTTATTTTGAAATTCTTTAACTGAACATTACCTTCAGTTGATGAGAGATTTAGAACTCCTAGCATCAGTTCCCATTTTTTCGGATCTTCATTCCACCGATTTGGATGAACTTCATTCTCGTATGTCCAGACGTTCGTATGCAAAGAATGATATCATACTCATGGAGGATGAATTTGGTGATACATTTTTTATCATCAGCAATGGCAGTATCAAAATTACCCGCGTCAGTGAAGATGGGAGAGAGGTGATTCTTGCAATATTAGGCGAGGGAGATTTCTTCGGTGAGATGTCTCTCTTGGATGGCGAAACGCGGTCCGCAAATGCCATAGCGCACGGAGATTGCCATGTGCTTATTTTGAAGCGCCACGATTTTCTTCTGTTCCTTGAAAAGTTTCCGAAAATTGCTATTTCACTTCTAATTGAGCTTGCTGGTCGAATCCGTAAGACTGACCAGCAGATTGAAAGCTTTGCTTTAAGCGATGCTGAGCAGCGGATCGGCGTCACCATCTTGCGACTTGCTGAAGAATTGGGAACCATCCGAAAAGGCGTGGTTCATATTTCCAAATTGCCCTATCAGCAGGATATTGCAAACATGGCCGGTACGTCTCGCGAAACTGTCTCCCGAATGCTCAAACTCCTTGAAGAAAAAAGTTTAATATCAAGGAAAGCACACACTCTCTCCATTCTTGACTACACGAAATTCAGGGATACTTTTATGTAAACTCCACTTGGGCTTAAAACCGGCTCAAACTCAACTATTTTCAATTGATCATGAGTAAGACGATCATAGAGCACCTTCAGGGGAATGATTTAAAGGCCATCTCGAGGCTCATGTCAGCTGTTGAAAACGGCAGCCAAACAGATGATGTCCTCAATGATGAACTCTATTCACATTCATTGGATTCGGTTCGCATTGGGATTACAGGCCCGCCGGGTGCCGGAAAGAGCACACTCATTGATAAACTGGTAAAACTCATCAGGAAAGATGAAAAAACTGTGGGTGTCATTTCCGTCGATCCCACCAGCCCCTTTTCCGGTGGTGCTCTCCTGGGCGATCGCATCAGGATGAACCAGCATTCAATGGATAGCGGAGTATATGTGAGAAGTATGGGGAATCGCGGAATGACTGGGGGGCTGGCTAAAAAATCCCATCTTATGGGAGATATTCTATCATGTACGGGGAAAGAGGTTATCATATTTGAGACAATTGGTGTGGGACAGTCTGAGACAGAAATCATTGAAAATGCAGATATCACAGTTGTTGTGTTGGTGCCGGAAGTGGGGGATGAGGTGCAGTTCATGAAAGCAGGACCCATTGAGGTGGGTGATCTTTTTGTGGTTAACAAGTCGGACAAAGACGGGGCTAAGCGCGTAGCCGACCTTTTATCTGAATATCTCAAAGATTCAGCCGAAGCCCGGCAATTCATTCCTGAGATAGTTTTGACGACTGCATCATCTGGTGAAGGAGTGGCCGAACTTTATACAAAATCGTTTAATCTTATTGCACATTTGGAAAAGACGGGCATTCTAGAAAAACGGCGTGAAAGACAATACCTGAACCGCGTCCGGGGTGCCATTCGGGATGAACTTGTTCAGCTCTTTTGGAATGGTCAGCCGGAACTGGTCTTAGACTCGGAAATTTCAACTCACAGGGCTAATGGCCGATCTCCCTACTCAGCGGCGCGCCACCTTATAGATTCCCTGAAATAGAATTATTACCGATCAAACCGAAATGCAATTTCTTGATCATCTCGAGGAGCTCAGATGGCGAATCATCAAATCTTTGATAGCTGTTGTTGCGGGTGCTGGACTTGTTTTCCTTTTCATCGATCCTATTTTCAGGATTCTTTTGCTACCGGCTACATCTCTGGAGAATCCACCTGATCTACAGGTATTGAAAGTACACGGAATGTTCATGATCAAATGGGGGATTGCCTTTGTTGGGGGGGTCATTTTGGCTATTCCTGTCTTAACTTACCAATTCTGGAAGTTTGTAGCACCGGGCATGCTTGAGAATGAACGAAGATACGCTTTTCCGGTGATCCTTTTTTCATTCGTCTTTTTTATAATTGGTGTCGTGTTTGCCTACTTTGTGGTGATCCCTTTTTCGCTCAATTTTTTCACTGGCATGGGATACGTTGACGTAGCTAACAATTTTTCCATCAACTACTATTTTAACTACATCCTCTGGATTCTCTTTTCCGCAGGCCTTCTGTTCGAACTGCCGGTCATTGTTCTGATCCTCTCATCCATCGGACTTCTGACTCCAGCTTTTATGCGTCAATACCGCCGTCACTCTGTGGTCGTCATTCTGATTCTCTCCTCCCTGTTAACCCCGCCAGATCCTGTCAGCTTGTTGATTATGACCGCTCCCCTCATGGTGCTTTATGAGATCAGTATTGGCATTTCACACATCTTTGCCAAGAAGTTTTAGTGAAGAGCAACAGCCTTTCACGGTAAATTTCACCAATGACTGAGACATTTGAACTGAAAAGAATCATTGAACCTATTGTGGAAGATTTGAAAGTTTTTCATGATGAGTTTGAGCTAGCGCTGAAGTCTGAGGTTCGGCTCATCAATATAATTGCTCGCTATCTTTTAAGCCATAAAGGTAAAGCCATCCGACCCATTCTCACCATCCTGTCGGCGCGGGTGAGTGGCGGTCCAACGTTGAACAGTTATAAGGCGGCAGCTATGGTTGAGCTTCTTCATCTCGCCACCCTTATGCATGATGATGTTGTGGATGAAGCCAAGAAGCGGCGGGGTTTTCCCACAATTCAAAAAATTTGGAAGAATAAAACAGCCATTATTATGGGCGATTTCATTTTGAGCCAGGTTCTCACAAACCTGATTCGTCTAAGAGATTTTGAGGCGTTGGACCTCATTTCAAACACAGCCAAACGTTTGAGCTCTGGAGAAATGCTTCAGATCGAGCGAAGCTTTAAAAAATCTATGTCCGAAGAAATTTATTTCAGGATGGTTAAAGATAAAACTGCCTCACTCATTTCAACCTCTTGTGAACTTGGAGTCATCACTACTTCAAAAAATGAAGACCACAAAACTGCGGCGCGGGATTATGGGGAAAATCTGGGAGTTGCGTTTCAAATTAAGGATGATCTTTTTGATATTCTCGGCGCCACCAAGGACACCGGAAAGGATACCAATGCAGATGTTTCCAAGAATATGATCACCCTTCCAATTATTCATGCCATGTCGTCAACCCTTTCAGCCGTTGAACGGCGGCAGCTCCGCAAAACGCTCTCTAAGGATACCAAAAATAGAGATGTAAAACGATTGAAAGAGATTGTATCCGAACACGGCGGTTTTAGTTATGCCAAGAAGAAACTGCAAGAATTTTCCGATCAGGCTGTTGCCGCACTTACACCTTTTCCCGATTCTCCTTATAAAAGGTCCATGATAGATCTTTGTCTCTACAATGTGCAAAGGACGAAGTAGGGGGCCAGGGCGGCAATACTGGAAAGTACATCCTCGTTTGAAAAGGTTCTGATAATTCGCTTCAGTTCCATGGGCGACATCATATTTACCACAGCTGCTGTGGAGGCGCTCAAGAATCAACATCCAAATTGTGAGATTCATTTTCTCACGCTTCGCGATTATGCACCGATTTTAGAGGGACAACTCCACATCAGTCGCTTGATTTTGTTGGAACGCAACGCTGGATTTAGACGATTGATGGAACTGGCAGGTAAATTAGATGATGAAAACTATTCTCATGTTTTTGATCTTCACGATTCCCTTAGATCAGGAATTATTCGCCTCGGTATGAATTCTCACTGCTCCGTATACAAAAAACCGAGGCTCAACCGTTTTCTGCTCTTTTATTTTAAGTGGAACCGTTTCCCTCCAAATTTCGAGGTAACTAAAGAATATGTTAATTTCATGGGGTTGCAGGAAGGTGCTCTCACCCAATTGTACATATCAGTTAAGGAAAAAGAGCGGTGTAGCAGTTTGTTGGCCCGTTTCGGAGTTGCGCCACATTTTCTCGCGATCGTGCCCGGAGCTACCTGGCCAAACAAAGTTTGGACAGTAGCCGGGTACCGACAGCTGTTTGATTTGATGCATGGAAAGCAGGCGGTAATCTTGGGTGGGGCTGAAAACACTGTCTGTGATGAGATCGCAGGCGAATTCGAAAATGTCGTGAATCTTCGTGGAAAAACTAATCTGCGTACATCAAATTCTATCTATTGCGTCGGTTGCGGTGGGTGCCGATACAGGGCTCATCCATGCAGCTGAGGCGCTGGGAACAGCAGTGGTGATGATCACAGGACCTACATCTAGGGAGACAGGTGCTAACGTCCGGCATACGGATTCTCAGCAACTTTACTCCGATTTATGGTGCAGACCTTGTTCTAAAAACGGGCAGCGGAGATGCATCAGAAATGAGCAGTTGTGTCTCAGCGGTGTCACCAGTAAGGAAGTTTTAGAATCAATAAATTCAGTTTTTCCGGAAGCGTAAAATGAAACTTTTTTGGTTTAGTGTTTACAACTTTATTGCCCTGCCTATTCTTTTGGTTCTTGTGCTTTTTCTTTATCCCTTCAAGTCTAAAATCAGGCGTGCCTTGCACGAGCGGCGAGGAATGACCGATAAGCTCAGAAACTTTATTTCACAAATTGACAGTACTCGTCTGACTTATTGGTTTCATTGCGCTTCTCACGGGGAATACGAGCAGGTTAGGCCTGTCTTGCGTGGCTTGAAAGAGGTGGAGGAAGATAGTATCATTTTGGTAAGTTTTTTCTCACCTTCAGGTTATGCCAATGTGAACGACGATGATATAGATCTCAAGATTTATTTGCCCCTCGATTTTCCCTGGTCTGTATCAAAAATACTCAAGCTGGTCCGTCCCCATAAGCTAATATTCGCCGAGTATGACGTTTGGCCAAATCTTGTTTGGACAGCAGAAAGGCTCAAGATACACACGATCCTCTTTTCAGCAAGGTTGCACAGAAAGAGCCCAAAACTGTGGCCGATAATCAGCAATTTTTTCCACCATGTTTACAGCTCACTTGCGTCTGTCTATACTATCAGCGAAAAAGATCACATTCAACTTCGGCGACTTCTTTTGATAAAGCCTGGGAATATTGTCCGAGTCTTGGGGAGTCCCCGCTATGATCGGGTGAAAGACTTGGCTAAGGAGTCAGCCGTAGACCGCTCAAGGTCGGTACTTGAACGCCCCCTCCGGTTTATCGCAGGAAGTGTATGGCCTGAAGATGATCAACTTATTCTCGGTTCCATTTTGGAGATAGTCCGGGCCAAGCCCGAATTTGGTTTCACCTGGGTGCCCCACGAGCCGGATGTTAAATATATTAGTAAGACGTTCGAGCTGTTCACGAAGTTCGGTTTGAGCCCAAAGCTTTTCTCCCAGACTAGTAACGGTGTCAAGAGTGCCCGTGTGGTAATTATGGATAAAGTTGGTTACCTCTCACGGCTTTATTGGCAAGGGCGATTCGCCTATGTTGGAGGCGGTTTCACTACGGGCATTCATAATGTTATGGAACCAGCCATGGCCCGGCTTCCTACTGTTTTTGGTCCAAAATATCACAACTCACACGCTGCTGAGGAGTTGTTGGAAAATGGTGGAGGTTTCACCGTAAACACGCAAACTGAATTCGGTGACACTGTCAATCGTCTTTTGGATGATCAGCAATTTTATCTCAATTCCAGCGCGGCAGCTACTGAGGTGATCCATAAGAATATCGGTGCAGCAACTCGTGTAGTTAGAGGAATTCTCCGTGACTGAAGTCAGTTTTCTTATCCAGTTCCCAAAGTTTGATGTGCCTTCTCAGAAAGTCCACCTTCGCACGGGAATACACGTTATTTATGGGGAGAGCGGGGTCGGAAAAAGCGGCCTTGGTCGGCGAATGGTTTCACTGTCTCACGAATCAGATCATCCAAATTTTAATCTGTCTCGAATTTCGGGTTTTATCTCGCCCATGATTGTAGCTCAAGACCCTGATGCCCAAATCGTTGCCCCCACTGTGGCAAGAGAGCTGGCTTTCAATCTTGAGAACGCTGGTTGGCCCGCGGAGAAAATCCAGCACCGGATTAAAATTGTGGCTGAGAGGTTCAATTTTTCATTTGGTTTAGAAAGACATCCATCGATGCTGTCTGGCGGCGAAAGGGAGCTCCTCAATCTTGCTTCGGCCCTCACTTCTTCTCCTGACTTTTTGATTATTGATGACGGACTTTCCTTCCTGAGTGAGCAGTCGAAAAAAATGTGTGTCACAATCCTGAAGGAGTGGTGTGAACGATTCAACGCCGTTGTTCTGTGGCTCACATCAGACCCTTCAGATCTGCAGTACAGTGAAAATGGCTGGCAACTGTGCCTGGATCATTTAGAGCATCTTGAAAAAAGGTTAGAGAAGATTTACCCGAAGATATCCATTCCACCGGGAAAGCTTTCATTAAAATTTAATAAGCTTTCTTTTGCTTATCCCAACTCTGGGCAACTGTTTAATGACCAGTGCCTTCAACTTAAAAAGATCCGATCATTAGCAGTCATTGGTGAGAACGGCTCCGGAAAATCGACCCTGGGGGCGCTTTTGTCTCAAATGGAAACGCCCCATGCCGGTGACATCAAGATAGAAATATACGACCGTTCACCATCTCTAGCCTACCTTCCTCAATCGCCCGAAAGATTGTTCGGAGGATACACTCCGGAGGAAGTGGCTAAGATGATTCTGTTAGAAGGGTTGGCTTCCGATGATTTTGCTCATCAGATTACAGATTCACTTGCCTCTTTTCAAATTCCCTGGTTCAGGATTTCCCAAACACCCTTACATCTGTTGAGTCTTTCGGAGTCGAGGATTGTGCTGATTGTTATGCTAAGCCAAGCTAAATATGAGTTGCTTATCCTAGATGAACCCATGTTTTCGCTGGGTGTTCAACAAAAGAAAAAGATGATTGAGTTTCTTGGCGCTCTTCTATCAAATAAACACCTTATTTTCGTAACGCATGATGAAATGGAGGCGGCTGCTCTCTCAGAAACTACGTTGGTGATTGCTAAGGGGATAATCCATTCAAGACCAGCGATAAAAACACATGCCTGACACTCAGCAAAACATAAAGATTACCCATCCCACTAGAATCATTACGCTGGCTAATCTGCTAAGCGTGCTTCGTGCTTTTCTTGCTTTGCCTATTATTTATAGTCTCGCTCACGACAAAATTGCGCTGGCCGTGGTACTTGTTCTCGTTGCAGTTATCACCGATTGGCTGGATGGTTACTTCGCCCGGCGGGCCCACGAAGTGACAGACTTGGGGAAATTTCTTGATCCACTTGCCGATTCCATTGCAATTGGGGTCATCGTTCTGTTTATTTCTCTTGATGAGACGAGAAATTTCCCATTCTGGTTCTTTATTTTTTATATGACTCGTCAGTTGACTATTACACTGAGTGGTGTATATATGCTTAATCATGCACATGTTGTCCTGGGCTCCAACATTATCGGCAAATGGACCGTGGGGATCATTTCTTTGGCAATACTGCTCTACATTTTGAGAATTGAGGAGATTGGATTTTATCTAATACTGATTTCAACCGTTCTGTCGTTTGTCAGCTGGCTCCAGTATCTTGTTCGTAATCTCAATCAGAAAATTCAGTCGTAAAATCGACGCTCTAATAGCTGTTGTAATCTCTTACAGCGAACAAATTCTACTGAGACGGTTTAGTGTACTGAAAAATATTCCGACTCTATTTGTTGACACGATCCTCGGAAGAAAGTAAATTTCAAGTCAATATGGCAGAATTGAAGATTAACAGTCAATTCTCTCTCACGGCTGAACAATATGGAGCCATGACTGAACTGGTAGCTGGTTTGGAGCGGGGAGAAAAGTGGCAAACGTTGCTGGGCGTTACCGGTAGCGGAAAGACTTTTACCATGGCCAATATCATTCAGGAAGTCCAGCGGCCCACGCTTGTTATTTCGCATAACAAGACTCTGGCAGCACAGCTATATGGAGAATTCAAGAATCTCTTTCCGGATAACTGCGTAGAGTTCTTCATCAGTTATTACGATTACTACCAGCCTGAGGCCTATCTGCCGGTGACCGATACCTACATTGAAAAGGATTCTTCCGTCAACGAAGAGATCGACAAACTCCGACTCAAAGCTACCGAATCTCTTCTGACGCGGGATGATGTGATTGTGGTTAGTTCAGTTTCTTGTATTTACGGTATTGGCTCTCCAAAAGAATATCAGAACAAAGTTGTGCGTGTTAATCAGGGTGAAAAGATCTTCACGCGCCAGCTGTTTCGAGAGTTGGTGGAGATATACTACGTCCGTAGTGATGCCGTCTTGGAGCGAGGGCGGTTCCGGGTCCGGGGAGATGTGATTGAGATATATCCAGCTTATGAAGATCAGGCTGTGAGGATAGAGCTTTTTGGGAACGATGTGGAATCGATTCGCTTTTTCAATCCAATCACCGGGGAGATCACCCGATCTGTGGAAAACCTTTTTGTCTATCCGGCGAAGCATTTTGTGACTGATGAATCGTCCATGGAAGAAATTATCGATGCTATTCGAGATGAACTGGCTGTACGGCTTGAAGAGATGCGCAGTGACAATAAACTACTAGAGGCGCAGCGGCTGGAACAGCGAACCAATTTTGATATTGAAATGATGCTGGAGGTGGGATATTGCTCCGGTATTGAAAATTATTCCAGGTATTTCGCCGGGCGAAAACCAGGACAGCGGCCATATACACTCATTGACTATTTTCCGGACGATTTACTGATATTCATTGATGAATCCCACGTCACCCTTTCCCAGATCCAGGGTATGTATCATGGCGACAGGAGTAGAAAGGAAACGCTCGTTGAGTATGGTTTTCGCCTGCCGTCAGCTCTGGACAATCGGCCGCTCAAATACGATGAATTCGAAAAATGTGTGCATCAAGCAATCTTTTCCTCGGCAACACCGTCAGATCGGGAACACACTTACACCGGTGGCGCTGTTGTGGAACAAATCATCCGTCCTACGGGTCTGCTGGATCCGGAAGTGGAAGTCCACCACACCGAAGGGCAAATAGATGACCTTATTGGCGAAATTCGGCTCCGAGTGAAAAGTCAAGAAAGAATCCTGGTGATAACCCTAACTAAAAGAATGTCAGAAGATCTGACCGACTATTTAATGGGGATGAATCTCCGGGTACGTTATCTCCATTCTGATATCAATACGTTGGAGCGGGTGAAAATTCTGAGAGATCTCAGGCTTGGCGAGTTTGACGTACTGGTGGGCATCAATCTGATGAGAGAAGGACTGGACCTGCCCGAGGTTTCTCTGGTTGCCGTCCTGGATGCTGATAAGGAAGGTTTCTTGAGATCCGAACGATCGTTGATGCAAGTTGCCGGCCGCGCTTCCAGAAATGTAAATGGGAAAGTGATCTTTTATGCCGACAAGGTGACAGACTCCATGAAAAAAGTAATAGACGAGACAAACCGGCGGCGTGAGTTTCAGAAGAAATATAATGAGAAGCATAAAATCACGCCGACAACCATCTATAAGTCAATGGATGATGTGATCCTGACAACGTCCGTTGCTGATGCCGTTAAGGAAACCGATCATATGGTATACGGGAGAAAGGGCGACTGGTTCGATACGCTGGACAAAGGTGCTGCTCTAGATATGATGAAGAACGAAATGCTGGAAGCTGCGGAAAAACTGCAATTCGAAAAAGCAGCGAGACTTAGAGATGAAATCGAAAAACTAAGAGAAGAATTGGTGATCTGACGCGGAGCGCTTTTGAGTTTGAATAGGATTAGAGTCTGATGAAAGTTTTAGTCACAGGCGGGGCGGGTTACATCGGTTCCCATATTGTACTGGACCTCTTAAATGCAGACCATGAGGTTGTCATTTTGGATGACATGTCGAGAGGGGCTGAAAAGAATATTCACGCCGATGCTCAATTTATTCGTGGTTCAACACTGGATGCAAGCAAGGTGAGAAAAGCCTTGGCCGGCGGTGTGGAGGCCGTGGTACATCTGGCCGCTTTCAAGGCAGCGGGGGAGTCCATGACAGATCCCGAAAAATATTCTACAAACAACATTTCAGGCACATTGACTTTGCTGAATACCATGGTAGCTGATAAAGTGAAGACAATCGTTTTTTCCTCAACGGCGGCCGTATACGGCTATCCTGAGTATCTTCCCATGGACGAGGATCACCCAACGGAACCTATCAACTACTATGGTTACACAAAACTTGCTATTGAACAGTACCTGAAGTGGTACGGTCAATTGAAAGGAGTGAAATTCGCCGCTCTGCGTTATTTCAACGCCGCCGGTTATGACGATCATGGTCGTGTCCTTGGGCTTGAAAAGAACCCGGCCAATCTTGTTCCTATTATTATGGAGGTGGCCAGCGGACAAAAACAGGTTTTTGAACTGTTTGGCAATGATTATGACACACCTGACGGCACCGGTATTCGGGATTATATTCATGTCACCGATTTGGCTTCAGCACATTTGCTGGCACTGGATTATTTGCTTTCTCACGATCACCTCACTGTAAATCTTTCTTCCGGCGAAAGCCATTCTGTTTTGGACGTGGTGAAAATGGCGGAAAAAGTGACACGCCGGAATATAGCGTACAACGTCGTTAATCGTCGTTCCGGTGATCCAACTGAGCTGGTGGCTACGTCTAAACTTGCCAAAGAAACGCTGGGATGGGAGCCGATACATTCCGGTCTTGAGGAACTTTTGTCATCTATGTGGAAAGTGTACCAACACAATTTTGAAAAAAAGCCTGGGGTTTTGACATGAGTGAACTAGATATGGTGAGGCGAAATTCAGGGATTATAGGTACTTCCCAGGGCATTGATCAGGTCCTCGAAATGATCGTCCAAGTAGCACCGGTAGATATCTCGGTGCTCATCATCGGTGAATCGGGAACAGGGAAGGAGCTTGTGGCTAAAGCGATTCATAAACAGAGTCGCCGTTCATCCAAACCACTGGTGATCGTGAACTGTGGCGCCATCCCGGAAGGGATCATTGAGAGTGAACTTTTTGGTCACAAGAAAGGTTCTTTCACTGGGGCGGCAGAAGACAGAAAGGGATACTTTGAAGAAGCTGACGGCGGTACCGTATTTCTAGATGAGATAGGTGAAATGCCTGTGGAGACTCAGGTTAAACTCCTTCGGGTTCTTGAGTCAGGTGAGTTTATGCGTGTGGGTGACGCTAAAACGAGAAAGGTGGATGTGAGAATGATCGCCGCCACTAACAAAAATCTGACTCAAGAGACAGAAAAAGGACGGTTTCGCCAGGACCTTTACTACCGCCTCCGAACAGTTACCGTAGAAATACCGCCACTGCGCCAAAGGCTGGAAGATATTGATCTTTTAACGGAACGTTTTGCGCTTCTTTTTTCCCGCTCCAATGATATTGTTTTCAGGGGGTTCAGCACTGATGCAATCCGGGTGATGAAACAGTATGATTGGCCTGGCAATGTCCGAGAGCTTCGGAACTTTGTGGAGAGTGTCATCTTGTTGGAAAAAGGGAACAAAATTTCAAGCGAAATAGTATTGAAACATCTGGAACCTATGGTTGGCGGTGCATCACCGAATCTACCAGTTCCAGTGGACAAATCTTCCGGCCAGGCAGAGCGAGAACTGATTCTCCAGCAGCTGCTTTTTCTAAGGCAGGATATGCGTGATATCAAGAGTCTGTTCTCTGGTGGAAAGATTGATCACAGCGGCGAAATTGGCTATCTGAATTCCGGTGGCGGTTTGAATCTAACCGCTTTGGAAGGTGATGTGGGAAACCTTATCAAGTCGGGTGCTATTGGTGATATGAGCGTAAAGGACCTCGAAATGGAGCTCATATCACGCACATTGAAGAAATTCAATAAGAACAGGAGAAAGACAGCCCGTGCTCTTGGAATCAGTGAGAGGACGCTCTACAGGAAGATCAACGATTACGGCCTTGAGAAGAAACAGAAAAGATTTAGAGATGAAAATGAGTAAAACAGGTTAACCCGAGATGAGTGGTATTATCGATGAACTAAAACGGCGAATGATGATCCGGTTTGGGGTCGGATACGCCACGATCCTGCTCTGGTTCTTTTTAATGTTTTCCGGCTGTGGTCTCTACTCTTTTTCTGGTTCCATCCCACCGCACATCAAAAGTATCTCCATCCCTTTGTTTGTAAATGAGACGGCTGAATTTGGAATCGCTGAGGCAGTGACAGATGAGGTGACAAATGTCTTCCTGGAGGAGAACATCCTGAAGATCAGTGACCAAGGCGATTCCATTTTGAGGGGTACAATCAAAAGAGTAGAAGACAAGCCGTACACCTACTCTGAAATGGAAGAGGTGCTGGAGTATCGTTACAGTGTAGGCATCAGTGTGGTGTGGTTCGATGTGCGTGAAGAGAAAGCGCTTATTACTAAAAATTACACCAGCTGGGGAGCTTACAGCCTGACGGTTGATGTAGCTTCAGACGGTATCGACAACGACAGAGACGGTAAGGTTGACAGCGATGACCCGGATGAATCTGGAGACCCCCGCCAGCTGGCAATGAAGGCCGCGGTGACAAAGATTTCAGAAAGTATAATTAATGATATAGTCTCAACGTGGTAGAGGAGTAAACGGTGGGAAAAACATATATTGCTAATCTGGCTGATCATGTGGGGAAAGAGGTAATGCTAAACGGATGGGTGTATACCAAACGGTCCAGTGGGAAAATATGGTTCCTGATTTTGAGAGATGGTACGGGTTACACTCAGGGGGTGATATCACAAGAGAATGTTCCTGATGAAGTTTTTGATTTGGAGCCGGTACTAACGCAGGAGTCATCTGTATCTCTGACGGGATTAGTGAAGGAAGACAAAAGAAGTATCGGAGGTTATGAGCTGGACGTGAGCGACATCAAAGTGCACCAGATTGCCGATAAATATCCCATCACCAAGAAGGAGCACGGTACAGCTTTTCTCATGGACAACCGCCATCTCTGGCTCCGCTCAAGGAAACAGAATGCTGTCTTGAAAGTCCGTGCTGAGACGGTAAGAGCCATCCGGGATTATTTTGATAGCAACGGTTTTGTAAATCTTGATACACCTATTTTTACAGCAAACGCTTGTGAAGGGACCACCACCCTGTTTGAGACTGAATATTTTGGTCAAAAGGCTTTTCTGGCTCAAAGCGGCCAGTTATATAACGAAGCGAATATTATGTCCTTTGGAAAGGTTTACTGTTTTGGGCCAACGTTTCGAGCGGAGAAATCGAAAACACGGCGTCATTTGACGGAATTCTGGATGGTGGAGCCGGAAATTGCTTACTGTGATTTGGATGAGAATATGGACTGGGGCGAGGGACTGATATGCCACATTGTGCAGTGGGCCTTGGAAAATTGCCGGGAGCAGCTGGAAGTGCTGGATAGAGACACGTCACAATTGGAAAAGATCAAGGCACCATTCCCTCGAATTAGTTACACGGAAGCTGTTGATATTTTGAATGATAAAGGAGAAAGTTTTGAATGGGGTGGCGATTTCGGAGGGGGTGATGAGACAGTCATTTCCCAGCATTTTAACAGTCCTGTCATCGTCCATCGCTTCCCGGCTGCCATCAAGGCATTCTATATGAAGCGGGATCCTGAAGATGATAAACTGGCTCTCGGGATGGATATATTAGCACCGGAGGGTTACGGTGAGGTAATCGGAGGTGGTGAGCGTGAACACAATCATGACACCTTGGTGAGGCGAATTAACGAACATAAACTGCCAAAGGACTCCTTTCAGTGGTACCTGGACCTGCGAAAATACGGTACTGTTCCACATTCCGGTTTCGGCCTTGGTGTCGAGCGGACGGTGTCTTGGATCTGCGGGATTTCACATTTGAGAGAGGCAATTCCTTTCCCGAGAATGATACACAGACTGGAACCGTGATTCATCAGGAATTAAGCGATTATATGTTTGAGTAATTTGAATGGTAATTGAATAAATGACTGGGCAGAAGCGTATTGCTGTTTTCGGAGGATCTGAATGCACAGCTCAAACATCTGAAGCTGCTGAAAAGGTGGGAAAGCTTTTGGCTGAGAAAGGAGTTTTGGTCTACTGTGGCGGAAGGTCAGGTGTGATGAAGGCAGTCTGTAAAGGAACCAGTGAAGCTGGCGGTACGGTGGTGGGTGTTTTGCCCACGGAAGATGTGTCCGGTATCAACAACTATGTTACTGTTCCCGTTGCTACCGGGGCGGGTCAGGGACGGAATGTGATTATCGCTAATTCCGTTCATGGTGCTATCGCCATCGCCGGTGCTTATGGGACACTGTCTGAAATTGCCCACACGCTGGCCCAAAAAAAACCAGTGGTCACGCTGGGATCTTGGGATATTAAAGGTGTAAATGAGGCTCAAACGCCCGAAGGGGCTGTTCAAAAAATATTGGAACTCATATGAACGAAAAAAATAAATCAGTTGGTGCAAAGATTAAAGTGACAGGCCGAGTGCAGAGGGTCGCTTACCGTTATTTCGTCCAACACTGGGCGGAGGATTTTGGTATTGGCGGATGGGTCAGGAATCAGAGAGATGGTTCTGTTTTTCTTGAGGCTGAAGGGAGAAAGGACAGAATTGAGAAACTGATCAAAGAATTACAGGAGGGGCCCAACATGGCCCGGGTGGAAGATGTGAATGTAAAGTGGATCGGTTTCGAAAATAAATTCAGAAATTTTGAGGTGCGATATTAAAGTATAGCTTTAACTGTATCCATGAAAATAGCTCTATGCCAAATCAATCCCACTGTGGGAGATTTTGATAATAATTGTAAGAAGATTCTTTCATTCTATAGCAATTCTGTGGATGCTAATGCCGATATTGCTGTTTTTCCAGAATTGTCAATTACCGGGTATCCGCCCCAGGACCTGCTACTGGAAAGGTCATTTGTAGATAGGAATGTCCAAGTACTGGAGGTATTAAGGTCCGCCGTTGGCAATGTTCCCATGGTGGTTGGCTATGTCCACCCTAACGGAAACAGTCTTTATAATAGTGCTGCGTTACTACAGAACGGAGAGATATCTGGTAGATATGATAAAGTGCTTCTTCCAACATATGATGTTTTTGATGAGGACAGATATTTTACACCAGGAGAAAATCGGACGCCTCTGGTAGCAAAGATTGGCTCGGAAACAATATCTCTCGGTGTTGAGATTTGTGAAGATATGTGGGATGAAGATTATACCTGCAAAGTTACTGATGAACTTGTAGAGGCAGGCGCTGAACTGATCCTCAACATATCTTCATCACCTTTCAGTGAAGGAAAACTTTTTGAACGGGAGAGACTAATTAAAGGGCATGTGGATAGATGTAGGGTTCCTTTTCTGTATTGCAATCTTGTGGGAGGGCAGGATGAATTGATTTTTGACGGCAATTCAGTAGCATACTCCTCTGATGGAAGGCGGATTGCCGCTACCACTTCTTTCAAAGAAGAGATGGTGATTGTCGACCTTGATTCTGATAAGAAGATTTCAAATGACGACTATTCTCGAGAAGAGGAACTTTTTGCTGCATTGACATTAGGTATCAGTGATTACATTCATAAGACGGGACATACCAAGTGCGTTATAGGTCTCAGCGGTGGCATCGATTCGGCCCTCACAGCATGCCTTGCAAAAGAAGCCCTAGGCGAAGAAAATGTACTTTGCGTATCTATGCCATCCCGGTTCAGCACTCAACACAGTAAGGATGATGCCAAAGAACTCGCCAAAAACCTGAGTGTGAAATATTGTGTCCTTTCTATCGGTGAAATAGCATCTGTATATGAAACAGCGTTTGATTCTCAGTTCGACGGAATGGCCAGGGATATCACTGAGGAGAATATTCAGGCCCGCATCAGGGGGAATTTTCTTATGGCCTTTGCCAATAAAATGGGTTATCTCGTCTTATCCACTGGCAATAAGACGGAGCTGGCCTTGGGCTATTGTACGCTATACGGCGATATGAGTGGCGGACTGGCGGCCATTAGTGATCTCAACAAGATGGATGTCTATGGTCTCAGCAAATGGTACAATGAAAGTCAAAGCAGTGAGGTTATACCTGGAAACATTTTTTCGAAGAAACCGTCCGCAGAACTGGCTGAAGATCAGGTGGATCCATTTGATTATGAAGTGGTGAGTCCATTGGTTGAAGAGATTGTGGAGAATCATAGATCAAAGGCGGAACTGGTGGAACTTGGATATGACGCCAAACTGGTAGAAAATGTGAACCATTTGGTTCGCCGATCGGAGTTCAAGAGGCGGCAAGCAGCTCCGGGACTTCGCGTCACCTCCAAGGCTTTTGGCATGGGGCGCAGGTATCCTATTGTGAATCGTTTTATGGAAAGTTGAAGTAACTTTTGATGAAAATCATATTCTTATGAAAAGATTTTTTCTCTTTCTACTTCTTGGTGTATTCATCTTTCCTGTTTCAGCTCAGGACGGCCCTGATTACGGTTTCTGGTCCAACCTGGAAGATGACAAGAAAGTTGCATTTGTTCAGGGTTATTACACCGGACTTGCCCGGGGCCTGAAGATACTAGGACAGGAAGCATCCCGAATGCGGAGTCAGGATAAGTATTGGTCGCCCCCTTTTTCTCATGAAAATTCAGCGAAACGGATATCGGAATTTTTCACTGATCCCATGCCGGATTATGCTGAAATTGCCCGAATGATTAATGCCCTCTATGAGAATAATGATAACAGTCATATCAAACTTGAAACGGCTATTTATATTATTATGCTGCACCACGGAGGGAAGGAGAACCGGGCCAATACCATTCTACTGAGGGAGCAGAAGAGGGTTTTGAAGGGAAAATAATCTGAAACCATGAGGTCATTCATTACACCTGTTTTATTACTGTTTGTGCTGTCATTGCTAAGGGCCGATGAAAAAACATACGCTCTCGAACTTGTAGCGAGGGTAGAACTCCCCACTGTAGTCTGGAGTGTTGGTGATACCGCCGGCGGTTCGGACTGCTGGGGTTACGTTGACGACGAAGGGACCGACTACGCCATTATGGGGGTTTTGGACGGTACAGCTATTGTGAGGGCTGAAGATCAAAAAATAATCACAACCATTCCCGGTCCAGAGTACGGCGATTATTATTATCACAGGGATATGATGACATACGGCGATTATCTGTACGTGTGTCATGAGATGACAGGAACAAATCAGGGTATACAAATTATTGATTTGAGTCCGCTACCTGATTCAGTACGCTACGTCACATCGTATGACGAAGTCGATTATGCCGGTGCTTACGCAACCACATCTCACAATCTTTTTGTAGATGAGGCAACGGCAACCCTTTACTTGGTGCGATCATCCTATGATGGGTTTCGGGTTGTTTCTCTGGATGATCCTGAAAACCTTAACGAGGTTGGTGTTGCTGAGACGCCTGGTATTCACGATCTTTTTTCCAGGAAGGATACCGTCTTTGTAGCTGAAGGATATAACAAATCTTTCTCAATTTGGGACGTAACGGACAAGGAAAACGGGCCAGAATTTATAGTGAGGGTTAACGTACCTGGTGCTGGATATGTCCACACCGTTTGGACCACTGATGATGGGCAGTATCTCATGACGGCTGAAGAGACGGCTAATAAAACAGTGAAGATGTGGGATATTAGGGATTATGATGATATTGAACTAGTAGGTGAGTATCTCGGTGAGAGCAAGCTGGCGCACAATGTCCATATTAAAGATGATCTTGCTTTTATATCTCATTACGCTACCGGTGTAACAGTAGTGGATATTTCTGATCCCACTGATCTCCGGGAGGTAGCGAGATACGACACTTTTGTAGCACATGACCGCTCAAGCTATTACGGTGCATGGGGTGTTTATCCTTATTCGCCAAACGACTATGTTTATGCCAGTAATGTTGAAGGTCATCTGGATATTCTCAAGTTTCAGGAAGTGTCAAACTCTGTCATTGAAAATGCTCTATTACCCACAAAGATTTCCCTCAGTCAAAATTTTCCTAACCCGTTCAACGGTGAGACGTCCATCTCTTTCGGTCTATCGACAGAAGAATTGGTGAAACTTGAAATCTACAATGCTCTGGGTGTCAGGGTGAAAACCATTGCCGATGGGCGGTTCTCGGCGGGCCGGTACCATTTCCGCTGGAATGGTAGTAGAGCTCCCAGCGGTGTCTATTTTGCGCGTCTTTCCACCGGACGAAGTGATGAAGTTGTGAAAATGCTTCTGTTGAAATAGGCATGGATCTGGTTCATCTTTTCGAATTGCTGAATAAATTTCTGGCTTGGGCTTTGTTTTATCTGTTTCCATCGGTAAAATGATTATTGTTATATCATTATGGAGGTCTTCATGACAAGACATTGTTCTTTGCTTTTGGTTATATCTTTTATCGCATTGCTCTCTTGCGATGAGAATGCTGACTGTCCCGACTGTGGTAAGATCACTGAAGGATATTTGTTTAAGAAAGTGACCCAAGACGACTTTGCCGCTTTCTCTGGAGTGAGCGGTATAGAGGTAGATGCCTGTATGAGATACAAGGTTACCAGCGGTGAAATTACCTCAAATACTATAACTATAATGGACGACTGTTGTTGCGAGTGATGCCACGCCCTGCGACACCACTTTAGTGAAACTTATTGCGGGCGTTGATGAGGCGGGGCGGGGCCCAATTGCCGGACCCGTAGTGGCTGCGGCTGTCATTTTACCTGAAGGGTGCCAGATCGAGGGAGTGAGAGACTCAAAAAAAATATCAGAAAAAAAGCGGGAGGTCCTTTACGGTCATATTCGAAATGTTGCCACATCTGTTGGTGTGGGAATCGTCCATGAGGACGATATAGAAAAGCTGAATATTCTCCAGGCTACACACAGAGCCATGCGGCTGGCTCTGGGGGGATTGTCACCCCAGCCGGATGAAGCATTGATTGACGGACACGGTCTGCCCGACCAGGTGGTAAAGAACAAGGGTATCATTGATGGTGATGACAAAGTACATACTATCAGTGCTGCCTCCATCATTGCAAAAGTGACCCGCGATAGACTCATGAGGAATTATGATATTGTCTTTCCTGAATACGGTTTTACCAGACATAAAGGTTACGGAACAGCCGAGCACCTGTTAAATTTGCGTAACTATCTCGCCTGTCCTATTCATCGGAAATTATTTCGCCCAGTAAGTGACCATATGCCTTCATTGACTCATCTTAAAAAACAACGGTTGCTGGGAAAATGGGGAGAACGGTTGGCCGCCCGGGAACTGATCCGGAAAGGATACTGTGTTTTAACAATGAACTATAGCGCTGCACCTTATGGTGAGATTGATGTTGTGGCCAAAGAAGATGATACAGTGGTATTCCTAGAGGTGAAATCGGCGGCACAAGAAAAACTGGGCAGGCCGGAAGATGAAATGAATGATTCAAAAGTTGAGAAACTTTTTAACGCCATGAATATTTACTTGTCAAATAATGAATCCATATCAGACTGCAGATTTGATCTTATGACTGTCCGTTTTGGTAATGGCAGGCCACAGTTGAACCATTACATCAATTGTCTCGACTGATTAACAGGATGACAGTTTTCAATAAGGTTATTATACCCTTCTTTGTACAGTCGCCAATCATAAGCTAAATTCGCCGCCTATGTACGATAATCGAGTTGCACGAATATTGCAGGAGATCAAATCTCTTCTGATTATTCTTATTATCGCTCTTTCTCTGAGGGCCACCGTTGTTGAGGCATACATCGTTCCTACGGGCTCCATGGAAAACACCATCATGACAGGTGATTTTCTTATCGGCAACAAGTTTGTCTACGGTATGCGGACGCCCGACTGGATCGGTATTCCATACACCCAACTGGGCTTCTATGTACCATGGTTACGGTTCCCCCATTTCAGAAAACCCCACCAAGGAGACGTGGTCATTTTCAAATATCCTCGCGACCATTTCCAGAAGTATGTAAAAAGGTGCGTTGCTGAGCCGGGCCAGACTATTAAGGTTCGGGGAAAGAAAGTTTGGGTAGACAGCGAAGAATTCGAACTGCCGGAACATGGGAAACTGATTGATCGAACAGTTCTCCAAAACGGGCTCAGGCAGCCGGGGATATTTTTGCGGGAAGAGTGGAACAGGGATAATTTTGGTCCCATCAGATTACCTGCCGCTGGGGATGAGGTTGCCATCAACAAAGATACCGACTGGGATTATCTACTTCCTCTTATGCTCATGGATGGTCATGAGGTGACGCTTAAAGGGAATGGTATAACAAGTGAATACATTTTTACTATGAAGGACGCCAATGATATCGCCCGGCGGTATGTGTCCGGACTTGGAAAGTGGATCCACAATATTTTTTACTCAGAACCTTACCGTCCGGAGAAAATGGAGAGGCTATACAAACAGTACTATAATCAGCACAATCCTGATGGGGAGCTTTTAAACGTATGGAACTTCCAGTTTACTGATGAGGCGCTGAACTTCCTCTGGATGGATGGTGAACCCATGAATTGGATTTCAAGCTATAACGTAGAGCAAAATTACTACTGGATGATGGGGGACAATCGTGACGACAGCGCCGATTCCCGGTATTGGGGGTTTGTGCCGGAAGAGCTGATTCTTGGTGAGGCTGTTATTATCTATATGTCTTGGGGTTTTAATGGTGATGGGCCCCGTTTCAACAGGATTGGCAAAATTATATCATAGAGAGTCCTTCCACAGTTTTTCTTTGAGATTCTCTCAATCTTTGCTTAGACTTGGTGAATCCGAGGTTAGTTCAAAAATCCTCATAAAGATATTGTGAAGTTATGCTGAGCGCTATCGCCTTTGCCATTAAGATACTCGTGGCTGCAGCTTTTGTTGTTGCTTTCTCACTGGGAAAAGGAACAGCCATGCCAAGGGACCGCGTCGGCTATTATGCCCTAATATCTGTGGTGACGGCAGCTGTTACAGCCGTTTCACAGGAGTTAAATTCAGGATTGCTGGCCGGTGCCGTGTTTGTGGTCATCGGTTTTATTTCTTACAGTCAGTTTCAAAACGAGGGAGACTTATTCGAAACTCTTCAAGCCATATCACCACTCTGGGTAGTTACAGTTATTGGGATGTGCTGCGGCGTTGGAATGCTCCTTCAAGGTGCTTTCCTGACGTTCCTCGCTTATTATTTGCTGAACTATTTCCCTTATCTGCTGGGGCATGATAATAAATCAGAACAGGCGGAGAGCTAAAATTCTCCTGGAGGATTAGAGATGAGACATTTAATTATTTGCGTTATGATGCTTTTTGCCACACTTTTTGCACAGGAAGAAGCCGACACCACGTTTATGGAAGAAGATGACCTTATGATGGAGGAAACTGAGGAGGACACCACCGAGATTTCCGATGAAGCAGTACCGGCTGCCAGTGAAGGGCTGGTTGTTGGCTATAAAGGGTTGGCGTGGGGAGCAACCATTGATCAGCTTCAAGGGCCTGCTGAGGATGCTGCTGCTGGCGGGACCATAGACAGTTTAGGTACCAGTAAAACAATCCACGGAACGTTAGGTGATGACACTGTCTCTTTCATATATCACTTTTCTGATCTTGGATTTTGGAAAGTGGTCATTGATTATGGTGACCTTGATCTTAATGAAGGGATTGATGAGTATATAGCACATTTCCAACGCATCGAAAAAGCGCTCTCTGAAAAATACGGTTCTCCCATGAGAACTAGCCAAAATGAGATGGGTACAGACAGGGAGTACCTTTTCTCAAGTTTTCCCAAGCTGAGTCGTGCCTATTTTCGCTCTTCCTGGTCTGTTGAGACGGCTAGCATTGAACTTCTCCTTGAAGCTGTGGTGCCACAGTCAACTAACGATCCTCCTGTGTTCGAAGAGACATCGCGATCCGTAAGGCTTTACTACTACAATACCCAATTTTTCAACACCGCTGTGGATGATACTACCGGTGCGACAAGTGAAAAATCGTTGAGTGACATCTATTAGCGGGTCGGGCAGAAGAACCTCGGCCAGGCTTACCTGTCTCTCTTTAATATTTCTTAACACTTTCCGGTTTTCCTCGTGCCAGTCCAACCTGCCAATGGTGCGAACTTTCGAGTATACCAGCATCAAGAGAGATGCTCTCAAAGAGGCACAGATCGTCTTCGAAGAGCTTGGCTATAAGATTTCAGATTATCATGAGGTAGATAACTACTTCACAACTGAACTGCGGATTATCAATCGACTGTTCAGGCCGATCTACTATGTTGCTTTTGTCAGTGCACAGGACAGATTGACTATCGTCATTTATTCTGAGGTCAGGACCTTCCGCCGAGCTTCAAAAGTGGGTGTTGCATCAGGAAGTGAACAGGTGATGCAGGATGCTTCCAACAATCTCGGCGACCGTTTCCAGCGGGCTATTTTCGATCCCGTTATAGAAGCGATAGAATTAAAGGGGTTTGCCAAATGGGACAGGGTGCTGGACAATAAAAAAGAGGATGTTGCGATCCGTGAAGCGGAGGAATTGAGACAGATGGTATTGGGCAAGGAAATAAAATTGGAAAGAGAACAAACTTTGAAAGAACGTCAAATGAGATTAAGAGCCTATAACGAGTATCAAGAAGACCAGAGGTACATAGCCGTGCGTGAAGGGGAACATCAAGTTGAATTTTGGCCAGAGAGGCAGAATTGGTCCATTGTTGAATTGTCAAAATCATTGCAAAGAAATCGTGTGGCGTTCGATTCCGTTTTTCGGGATGTTTTGACTACCCACCAGGATGTAAAGGGTAGAGGGGCAATGTTGTGGATACTTGCCCCTGATGGTCGGGTAGTCGATATTAGAATAGTAATGAGGTCATCTTTCAAAACGCCGGAAAATGAACTCCGTGATCGCTTAATTTCCACACTACGTTCTGTCTATTTTAGTGGCGGGGAGGAATATCTCAGGCTCCGCCAAATTTTTTCTTTCGAGGGTAGTTATCACAATCTCAAGATTCAGTATGAACGTCCGGTTATGACAGGTATATTTTCTGAATATCCGGCTCCTGACATAGACGTCCTAGCTGATACGCTGTTTGCCAATTGGCCAAAACAACAGTTGCCGGCTATATTAAAAAAATAGTTGATGTTACCCGGTGATTTTGCTAACCTTTGCACCCGCAATTGTGCGGTGTATCTTAACTATTTGGGTTTTATTGAAATGAGAGGAGAATTAAATTACATTCAATGTGGCACATTCGTCCGCATTGATAAGTAAGAACTGTTATTGAATAGATATAATGGGTGTAGATCTACAAAATGCTGATGCTAGGAAAAGTTATCTTTCTGAGAAACTTGATGACCTGATGGATGGTATCAATGACTCTTACGGTACAGTTTTGATGGATGAACTCATATCACGGTTGGAGAGAACAGTCAGCGAATTCAATAAAGAAGTTCAGACACTCACGGGCCAACTGAAAGTAAATAGCGATCGCCGGGATGAATTGTTGGAAAAAATAAGGTCCGGTGTCATGGAAGACGTCACAGATACTTCATCGGAACCAGTTTCGGACAAAAAAGAAATTAGTGCATGGGAACGTAAACTTGAAGAGATGGAAAAGAAATAAAAGGGAGAGACGATGGAAACCAGGGATAAGTTGTTGATATTGATTGTGGTTGCATGGATTGGCGCCGCCGTGTACTTCAAATCGACCACCGACCAAATGTTCGCAAGAATGGATGATATGGAGCAACTCCAAATCAAGCATGTTGACGATGTTAACAAAGAATTTAGGAGTGATCTGAAAACGCTTAATCTCCAGTTCATAGGTCGTGGAAAGCACCTTCGCAAAGCTCAAAAAGATATTGTGTTCAATACACAGCGCATCAATCATGTGACCGATTCACTTGGTCGTAACATTGAAACGGTGGCGTTGGATCTGGAAAATTTTCAACGTGACACTGAACAGTCCTTTGCGAACGAAGCTAAAGCCAGGGAAGACCACAAGACAGACTTTAACTCATTCAAGCGCCAGCAGCGAAGATTCATCGGTGATTTGGATCAGCGAGTCACAACAGTGGAGACAGATGTAACGGATCTGAATGAACGTGTACCACCAAAGGAGGTGGATGAGAAAAAAACTGGGCGTAATCGCTAGACTCTAGTCAAAAATAAAATAAAAAAAGGGGGATGCCTGTGTTCCCCTTTTTTTATTCTTTTTACTCAATTATCAGGTATGTACATAAAAATAGGGGTAGTCTTCTTCATGACCTCGGAGCATTTAGAAGATCTACCCCTACCTCGCGGGAGAGGCTTTTCAGGGCCTCGAAGAAAAGATACGGTGTGATTCTCATTTGTGTCAAGCTTTTTCGAGTAATAGAAAAATCATCTCTAGTAAAGCATCAGAGGTGGATATTCTTCCTTGTTATAGTCGGTAAACAATTT
>JYMV01046885.1_pt1 | contig 66252 bp, 64 predicted proteins | sample 338911 | NCBI WGS metagenome assembly JYMV01 (sample SAMN03354496, study PRJNA234377) | hydrothermal vent metagenome | biome: Deep sea; feature: Hydrothermal plumes at the Eastern Lau Spreading Center, Western Pacific Ocean; material: Seawater | place: Tonga | collected 2009 | depth 2000 m m | reverse complement strand
ATGATCAATAGAATTAAAAATAGCGATAGCGGCATCTGATAGAGGGATTCGGTGTTCGCGTTTAGTTTTTGTTCGTTCAGCCGGTATAGTCCAGATGGCAGCGGTCAGGTCGACTTCGGACCATTCGGCTTGCAAGACCTCACTGGTCCGTGTGGCAGTTAGTATAAGAAGTCGTAAGGCCAGTGCAGAGATATTTTCAGTCGATAGCTCAGCCATAAAGTCAGGGAGTGCGGTATAAGGCATTGCAGGGTGGTGGACAACGGTTTTAACCCGAGAAGGTTTCGGTAATAATTTATCTAAGTGACCACGCCACCGAGCGGGATTTGATTGGTCACGGTATTTGCGCGCTGCGGCAAAATCTAGGATATTCTCCATGCGTCCTTGGATACGTTTAGCCGTTTCCGTTTTGGTGTTCCATATAGGTTTAAGGATTTGTAAGATATCATCGGTCGTAATAGTATCAACTGTTTTTGATCCAATGACAGGAACCACATAAGTTTTAATCGTTCGAACCCATTGGCGGCCGTGTTTAGCGTTTTTCCATCCCTTGCGATGTGCGCGGATATGTTGGGCGGCGCAAGTGGTAAAGGTTGGTATTTTTATGGATTTTGCATTTCGTGCCTCAATGGGGTCGATCCCGGATGCTACAAGTTGTCGACATTCAGCGGCTTTGACACGTGCTGCAGATAAACCGACATCGGGATAGCTTCCTAGGCCCATTTCACGCCGCCTACCATTAAGCGTATAGCGTAGAACCCATTTCTTAGCTTTTGTTTTGGTAACGATAATACGAAGACCGCCGCCGTCCTCATATTTTCCAGTAGCTGCAGTTGGTATAAACCGTGAATTGAGTTTATGAATGGCCATAAGTAACGCTCCGTGTTATTTCAGTATGTCAGGGACGAAACTAGTCCCCCAATTAGCCCCCCAATCGACTTAGATTATAGCATATAACGTTGGGCGCTACTAAACTATAAAGTGTTGTTTTTTAAGGTGCTTTAAGACTGCATTGGATGGTATTGAGCGCTCTATTGGCGGACTCTCTCTCCGCCATTTTAAAAAATAAAGTTTTTTTCAGTCAAACCAAAAACTGAAAATCACTCCTGCTGCTTCCTTAGCCGGGCTGAACAAAAAAACGACGCTTTGTCATATCGACTAATCGCAAAACATGCGGTGCCCCATAAATCGCAGCGGCATCAATCAAACAATACAAGGCCGCAACACCACTGGGTGGATTTCCACCGGGCCAGCCAAACAACGGATCCAACTCAGCCCAATACCAAACACCGTAAGCCGTGCCAATCAGCTCCAGCCATGTGGTAATAAAAAAAGCACCTAAATACAGTAAGGGCGAACGCCCTTTAAACATAAACACAAAAAAGACACAGTACAACAGTGCACCAGCCACATCCCCTCTTTCTGCCAACGTAATACCCCACAAAGACCAAAGACCACAACTGACTAACACTAAGTAAGTGATTTCTTTTGCATAACGTAAAAACAACCCGGAGCGCGCCATGGCCACAGAACTCAAATAAACCATTCCATGTCCTGGCGGCACATACGCGGGCACATTTTCAAAACGATAGGTATACCCGCCTAAATAAATGGATGCAATATGCTCACCAATGGTTGCAAAAATAATCGCCACAACAATTTGAGCTCTAATATTTGCATTTTCACCTTTAAGTAAGCAAATCAAGAAAAACCAAGCGAGCGCACCTAATTTATACTGCCACACCAAATCACCGTCGGCATCAGAAGGTAAACTCAACGCCACACAGACAAAGGTGAAGACAATAATAAAATAATCGCGAAACCGGTGTTCCGGTTTAACCGAGCCTAATGAAAAATTTGACCATAACATTTGACCATTTTACATTAAAAACCCCTACAGTTCTTCAAGGCTTTATCTTAAGGCATCTTCCTAAAGTGGCCCTACTACATTAAAAACAGGCCGAATCTCAAAACACCCCCCAGTATCAAACACTATTTTTTGCTAGACTGACCCACTTAAATTAACTAAAAGACAACCACTATGAAATTCCTAACAACGGCTTTGCTGTTTTTATCGTCCTTCACGACTGTGCTTGCCCAAGTAATTTCTATTCCTGACGGTATTCAGCCGCCAGCCGGTCATACGCAACTCATAACTACGCATGCTAAGGGTGCTCAAATTTACCAATGTATGCTGCTAGACAATCAATATCGCTGGCACTTAACCGGCCCGGATGCAACGCTGTTCAACGAACAAGGCGCTATTGTAGGCAGCCACTCTACCGGGCCGCAATGGAAGTACCGTGATGGTAGCGTCGTGACCGGTCGCTTAGTTAAAAAAACCAATGCCACGCATAAAACGGCGGCACCTTGGTTGCTCGTTCAAGGCTTAGCACACAGCGGCACCGGACTCTTTGCCACGGTTAGTTTTATTAATCGAATTAACACACAAGGTGGAGTGAAACCTAACATCCCCTGCAATAGTAATCACTTAGGGAGCGAGCAGGCTGTCCCCTATCAAGCTGATTACCGCTTTTATTCAAAACAAACCGAATAAACACAACCGACAAGAAAACCCGCATCAAACTAACCGCTTACTTTCTCAATGGTCCTTTGTTTGTTCGTTTTGCACGGTCATTAATTCAAGCGCATCCCAGCGGGCGTAACTCTCTTCGAGTTCTGCTTCTAAATCCTCTAGAGCCTGTAATGTTTGAGCAACCAGACTATGGTCCTGCTGATAAAAGGTTGGAGCATTAATCTGAGCATTCAGCTCAGCCTGTCTTTCTTCCAACTGCTCGATGGCCTCCGGCAATTGCTCTAACTCTCTTTGGTCTTTATATGATAATTTTTTCTTTTTTACGCTCTTCGGTTTTTCTTTTAAACTTTTTTTATCAGACTTAACCGGTTCGGCAAGTTCAGTTTTATACCGTTGCCAATCGGCATAACCGCCCACGTATTCATTCACCTGCCCCGGGCCTTCAAACACCATCACACTGGTAACCACATTGTCTAGAAATAACCGGTCGTGACTGACCAATAACAAGGTTCCCTCATAGTTCACGAGTAAATCTTCCAGCAATTCTAATGTTTCTAAATCAAGATCATTAGTCGGCTCATCCATCACCAGTAAATTAGCCGGCTGGGTAAATAAACGCGCCAATAACAAGCGATTCTTTTCCCCACCCGAAAGACTTCTGATCGGCGATCGCGCCCGATTCGACGCAAAAAGGAAATCATTCAGATAAGACATCACATGGCGTTTATTACTCCCTATCATGACATGGTCATTACCACCAGCAACCGCATCTGCCACGGTCATATTCGGATCTAACTGATCACGCAACTGGTCAAAGTAGGCGACCTGCAATTTGGTTCCGTGCTCTATTTTTCCCTGATCCGGTTCAATCTGCTTTAACAATAGCTGTAAAAACGTTGTTTTTCCAGCCCCATTTGGACCAATTAATCCTATCTTATCGCCGCGTTGAATAACCGTTGAGAAATTTGAAATAATCGGCTTATCCGGATAAGTAAAATAAATGTTATCAGCGACAATAACTTTTTTACCCGAATTTTCAGAGCGCTCCACCCCCAGTTTAACGCTGCCTTGCTGAACCCGTCGTTGACTCCGCTCTTGGCGCAATTTATTCAGGGCCCGAACACGTCCTTCATTGCGTGTGCGACGGGCCTTAATGCCTTGTCGAATCCAGACTTCTTCTTGTGCTAACTTCTTATCGAACAAGGCATTCTGCGTTGCTTCTTCTTCTAACGCCGCCGCTTTTCGCTTTAGGTAATCCTGATAATCACCGGGCCATGAAACCAGTTGCCCCCGGTCTAAGTCAACAATTCGTGTGGCTAGCTTTTGTAAAAAAAACCGGTCGTGCGTTACAAATAAGATAGCCCCACTAAAATTCAACAATTGTTCTTCCAGCCAGGCAATACTGTCTAAATCAAGGTGGTTAGTGGGTTCATCTAACAGTAAGACTTCAGGGTCTATCACTAAGGCCCTTGCCAGTGCAACACGGCGCTTCCAGCCGCCCGATAATTCCCCAATTTTATCATCGGCAGGTAATTGCAAACGACTTAAAATATTTTCTACCCGTTGCTGTAATTGCCAACCGTGATGCGCTTCTAATTTTTGCTGCAAAACCCCTAATTCATTTAAGGCTGCCTCGTCTTGCATTTCCATGGATGCTGATAAGGCGTGGTAACGCATAATCCATTGCCCGACTTCCCCTAAACCCTCGGCGACAGCATCATAAATTGTCTGCTCACTGGCTAAAGTCGCCTCCTGCTCTAGACGTGCTAACCGTAACTCCGGTTTTAACCATAATTCGCCTTGATCCAGATGAATTTCACCCCCGATGATTTTCATCAAGGTTGATTTACCTTCACCGTTACGTCCTAACAGGCCAACCCGTTCTCCCTTAGTCAATTGAAATTCTGCATTATCCAGTAAGGCATGGGTACCGAAAGCAATCATTGCTTTTTTAAGTCTGACCAAAGGCATATTAGTTATTTTCCTGTAAAAAAATTCTGAGCCGATCAAATGCTTTTAAGGCACTCTGGCGCTGTTGTCGCCGCAAGGATCCGCCGACCTGATCGATAAAACTGATCGCCGTTGTCGCTGTGACCAGTGCGGTATAAATAGTCCCCCTCGCAGGGGAACCGTCTATTTTATTATTAAAACACAACTGCGCCAACCCATAGTCTGACTTTGCTTTGCGCCTGACAACCTCAGCACTGTTCTGTGCGAGTTGGCACCATGCTTTATCGCTATTTTTCGCTAAGTAATCCATACCTATGAAACGGGCTAACTGTATTAAATCTTGACAATAAACCGCTGACAACAACCATGGCTTTCCCAAACATTGACTGGCTATTTCCCCCTGTGTCAAAGTTTCAAGAACCGCTAAGGTCAGCCCTTTATTGATTAATTGCTCTCCGACCACATCGTAAACAGTTTGCTGATAGGAACGATCATCGGTCACTGAAAAAACACTCGCACCCAATTGGTTTTTAAAATCAGCAATTAATCCTTGCGCACGACCCTGTGGAAAATCAGCGTCAAATAACAATTTAATCTGATTGCCTTCAGGCGCCGTTAAAAACCCTAAGCGCACCCCGTTAGGAATAGCAATCGATTGGATCCTATCTTGTAAATCAGACTCCCCCAAGCCTAAGGTCTTAATAATAACCAATGATTTTAGCCGTTCCGGAAAGCGTTGTAAAAAGACCGGCCGAATCGCATTATTAAAGAGTTGTTTCATTTCATACGGCACTCCCGGCATAAAGCCAAACCAACACCCCGTATGCTCCAAAGAAAAACCCGGCGCGGTTCCACACAGATTATCTAATCGTGTGGCGGTTGTCGGTAGCAAGGCCTGCTTACGATTCGATGCTGGCATCGGTTGACCGCGGTGTTCGAAAAAACCTTCAATTTGCGCTAACGCCGTTGTATCGAGTTTTAACGGTAGAGCAAATGCCTCAGCAACCGCTTCTGCAGTTAAATCATCGACCGTTGGTCCTAACCCCCCGGTACAGAGACAGCCATCGGCACGCACAGCGATTTCTTTTAATACCGCGACCAAGTCGCCCTTATCATCCCCTACCGTGGTGTGACGGGTGATTGTTAATCCCATACGAACCAATTCGTCCGACAACCAACTGGCATTGGTATCAACAACTTGTCCTGTTAGCAACTCTTCGCCTTGCGATAAAATTTCAATTTTAATCATTTAACTTAACACTCCATACCACAGTGGCAAGGTCAGTAAACTTAAAACCGTCGTAACCGTTACCGCCATGGCATAAAGCGGCGCGTCCAAGCCATAACGGTCACACAAGACTAAACAAAGCACACCGCTGGGCATTGCCATCTCAAGCACGGCCGCCACCTTAACGCCCGGGTCCAACACCAACCACCCTGCCAGTCCCAAGGCAACCAGTGGCATCAGCGCCAATTTAACTCCGACCACTGGCCACAGCAACGACAACGCGCGACGCCGAAATGACTGCCAGTCCAGAGCCATCCCTAAAGCAATTAACATTAACGGAATAACGCCGTCAGACAATCGTTGCAGCGTTCCGTGAACAAATTCAGGCTGACTAATCTGCGCTGTATTTAAGACTAAAGCAACACCTGCAGCCCAAAAAGGCGGCGTATTAATAACCGCTCCGTTTATTTTCTCAACTCCGTTATCCGCACTGCCATAATAACGCGCAATCATAATTCCTACGGTGTACAAGAGAGGCTGCCCTGAAAACAAATCCATCTGAATTGCCACTGACCGCGCCCAATCCCCTAGCACCTGTTCTAAAACCGGTAAACCTAAATAAGTGACATTCGGAAAGGCCGTAACTAAAATTAAGGCACCTTTTTGCGCGCGCGTTATATTAAACCTCGATAACCATAAGCCAATAACGCCCATACCGACAACAATCGACACACTGCCAACGGCAATGACTTTAACAGATTGCCAACCGATGTCTGCCTGCCACATCACCTCAATGATCATCGCCGGCAATAACAAGTAATAAACCAATGAGGTTAAAACCATTCGAACCGTACTGATTTCGATGTGTGCCGGCTTAAAATAACGCCACGCGGCTCCACAAGCAATCAATAAGGTCATTTGAATGAGGGTTTGAACCATGGCTTTTCAACACGTTAAAAAATCGTAATCGCATTCTACCATTCACCAACGTTTTAAGTTGCGGTAAGATATGAGCCTTTCTCGTTACTGACTACATCGTTATGAATCAATCTTTACTGTCTACTAAACCCATCCGCCCTGAAGAACGTTTAATTATGGCGCTCGATGTCTCGAGCATCACCGAAGCACAAGCACTGGTCGAAGAACTGGGCGACTCGGTTATTTTTTACAAAGTGGGCATGGAACTTTTTATGTCGGGGGATTACTTTGGCTTTATCGAATGGCTCAAAGAACGAGATAAAAAAATCTTTGTTGATTTAAAATTCTTCGATGTGCCCGCAACCGTTGGCCGCGCGATTAAGGCCTTAAGTCAACGCGGCGTTGATCTGGCAACCATTCACGGTAACGACGCTATTATGGAAGCCGCCGCCCGTAACAAAGGCGACCTTAAGGTCTTAGCCGTTACGGCTCTGACCAGCCTTGACCGTGGTGATTTAGATGATTTAGGATTTCAGTGTGATATTAAAGACCTCGTGCTCTCAAGAGCACGCCGGGCCTTAGCAATCGGTTGCGATGGTATTGTGTCATCCGGCCTTGAAGCACCGATGATCCGAGGAGAAATTGACCACCGATTACTGGTGATTACCCCCGGCATTCGACCGGTTGATAACCGGGAGGAAGATGATCAAAAACGGGTCGTCAGTGTTGAACAAGCCTTTCAAAATGGCGCCGACTACATTGTCGTGGGCCGGCCGATTCGTGATGCGGAAAGTCCTAGAACCATGGCAGAGAAAATCCAAAACCAAATTGCCAGCCAATTTACTTAAAACTTTTTTAACCCTTATCTTTCAGACATAAAAAAACACCGCAGAAGCGGCGTTTTTTTATTTTAGCCCAAAGGCTTTAACAAGTACTCACCAAGTATACCCTAAAGTAGCATACAAGTTACGACCTGGCATTGCTACGCGGCCATTCTCGCGGTTATGTTGAGCATAACCCCCTAAGTGGTTAAAGCGGTGTTCATCCAGAACATTCTCAATACCCGTCGCGATTACCAGTCCTTTATAGGCCTCATACTGTCCACGAAGATTCAAAACCATATAACCTTTAGTCTTTTGTTCACCGTTATAGCCGGCCACATCACCTTGATCAGCATAAAAAATGCCTTCGACTGAACCTTGCCAACCTGCATTTTCATACGTTAGCTGTGTACGTCCGTTCAACGGTGCCATCCGATAAAGATCTTTATCTCCAGTCGGTGCGTTAACCCGCATACCACGGACATAATTCAAACCTGCATCAGCGCGTACAAAATCTGTAATTTGATAACCGGCTTCTAAATCAACCCCAAATAATTGAGCCTCAGTATTGTTCCATTGAAGATCAGCACCAACCGCCATACCCATCATATTAATCGCTTTACTGGCATCTGAAGCCGCTGTATCCACACCCTGAATATAATCATCTACATAATGGTAGAATACTTGTGGTGAGAAATACGCTTTATCGGTATGCCAATCAAATCCTAAATTAAATTGATAAGCTGTTTCAAGTTCTAACTCTAAATCGCCAATATAAGTATTGCCATCAGCAAAACCACCCGTCGCTTTATTATTAGTGAATAAATATAATTCCTGATAAGTTGGCGCACGATTCTTTCTGGCCAGCCCTACTTCTACATCAAGTGTTGAAGATGCTTGGTAACGTAACAATGCAACCAAATCAACCTCATTAAAATTACGCTTTCTATCTGCGGCATTGAAAGCATTCATATCTGTCATGCCAGTTGCGTTATCAGTAGCGGCTTTATTAGCTGTATTCATGAATCCAGATGCCTGCCCCGCATCAGACCAGGTATGCGTATAACGGGCACCAAGTTCTAGAGAGACATCTTCTGTTACGCTGCCACTCCATTCAGTAAAGACACTATAACGATCTCGTTCTACTTTATTAAACAATAAAGTGTCCATGCCCATTCCCATGCCATTTCCGCCATTCATAGTACTCGTATCATTCATTGTCTGATTAGCATCATGGTTAGACTGATCACCGTCAACACCCACAATTAATTCACCATGACCAAAAGACATCGAAAGCGCCATACTTAAACCACCGGCTTCGACCTTAGTACGATTAAGCATTTCATCCATCATTGTTGAGCCACCACCGCGTAAAATACTATTACTCATCAAATGACGCATTTTTTGGTAGAAAACGTCGGTTTTGAGCGAAACACCATCGCGTAAGTCCCAATTGTGATGCATGTCCCATAGCCCGCCTTTGACATAAGCAATATCCATTGGCAGTGCCGGCGCGCCGGTTGTACCTAAGTCAGTATTACTGTAATTAAGACCAAACTCATGTCCCGCGCGTTGATAACCGTAACCGCCTGAAAAAGCATTGCGATCATACTGAGTATTTTCTTGCGGGGTGCCACCTTTAACCGTGTAATCACCACCTTTTTCTTGCGACCCTGAAAGATGAAGCTTATGATTCTGATTCGCTATTGAGCCCATTAAAGCGCCCACATAACCATCATCAACCGAACTGTATCCCATTGAACCCACACCATGCGTTTCAATGCCCTCGCCTTCGGCAAATTGTCCTTTACGCGATTTGGCATGCATTGATCCCCCTAAGGTTTCAATACCACTGCTCACTGGCGCAATACCACGATGCACCGTTAAACTTTCAGTTAATGCTGCAGGATAATGGCTCAACGGTGGATCCATACTGTTAGGTCCTGCCTCTTTAAGCGCAGCAGCATCTATTGTTGAAGTCACACGATTACCAAACATTCCTCGGTAAACAGCGATACCGGTTAGTGGACCGTTACGGTTAACGTTTGCACCCGGCACGCGCTCTAACAATGACGCGGTATCTTTAAGGCCTGTTGAATCCGGAGCTGTGGTAAAAGCACCTGCACGCATAGCGCTGCCTTCAATAACCAAACTGGGGAGCTGTTCATGTTCGGCAACCGCAGGACCGATTCCAGCACAGATACCCAAAACCAAGGCAGTGGATTTTATTATCGTTTTCATGAATTTCCTTAACTTGTATTTTTACACGACAGGATAGTATCAATTAACCCAACAATTATCAAAAAAATCAGTGCTTTACATTACATTTCACAGACCGTGTTTTGTTCTGTATTTTAGGGAAATTACGTTAAATGACCTATACATCAGTCTTTTTTGTATACAAAAAACAACAAAACCATGAGGTCTCACTGTAAATTGTGTTAAATAACACAATAGTTAAATAAAAGACCGTTTTTATTACACCGCCTATATAGTTTTACGCCAAAAAGTATGGTACTTTCCACGCCTTATGATTTTTGAACAACTACTTAACCCACAATTTTGGAATGATCTGCTTTCGCCTTTAGCAAACGCAGTACCCGAACACGGTCATCACTCTCGAACCTTAACTTCTGAATTTACCCATTCATACTTTGTTGCGTTTGTGATGGGGCTTTTTAGTAGCATGCACTGCTTAGGCATGTGCGGGTCGATTATCGGCACCTTAACACTCAGCCTTGACACCCAAATACGCCAACAGAAAGCACGATTAATACCTTATGTGTTCACCTATAATGTAGGCCGAATTTCCAGCTATGCTTTAGCAGGACTCCTAGTTGGCCTGATTGAATCCATACTCACGACGCCATTAGGCGAGGGTCATGGTCACCGCTACTTACAAATCTTTTCCGCTATTATTATGGCCGGTGCCGGCCTTCATATTGCCGGTCTGTTTCCACGGTTTGCTTACCTTGAAAAAATAGGTGTTACGCTCTGGCGCACACTACAACCCATTGCTCATCGGTTTATCCCGGTAAAAACCCTGTCACAGTCTTTGTTTTTCGGCATGATTTGGGGCTGGCTACCGTGCGGCTTAGTCTATACCGCACTCGCCTTGGCGGCTACCACGGGCGACATCACCCGTAGCGGACTTACGATGCTAGCATTTGGAATAGGGACTTTACCTGCAGTCTTTAGCGTGGGTATAATAACTAGTCTTATGACGCGGCTTTCCCGGATGAAAGTTTTTCGATTATTTGCGGGATTTTTACTCATTGTACTGGCTGCTTTTGCTGTGCAACCAGAACTTATCCCACTAAAAATGTACTAAATTAAAGATATAGTTACATTGAAATAGTTCAGCTAAGCTGGAAAAAAGAAAAACAATATGAATAAATTCTCACACATTATTGGTAAATCACCGGCGCTGGAAAGTGTTGTGCGTAGCGCGCAAATGATTGCTTTTAGCGATGTTGGCATTCTAATTAAAGGACCCACAGGTACCGGTAAAGAAATTTTGGCCACGGCGATCCAACAAAGCGGCCCGCGCGCGGAACAGCCTTTTATTAAAATAAATTGCGCAGCACTCCCCAAAGGGGTTATTGAATCTGAACTTTTTGGTCACAAAAAAGGTGCCTTTACCGGTGCCGACACCGATAAACAAGGACTGTTACACGCTGCTAACCAGGGCACTTTGTTTCTTGACGAAATTGACGCTTTAGCGCTACCTGTTCAGGCAAAGTTATTACGCTTTCTAGAAACCGGCGAATGTTTACCGGTCGGAGACACCCAAACAATTACCTTGGATGTTCGCGTAATTTCTGCCACCAATTCCGACCTCGATGACCAAATAAACCAAGGACTTTTCAGATCTGACCTTTATTTTCGCCTCAACATTGTGCCCTTAGAGCTACCGGCGCTTAACGAACGCACTGAAGATATTGAAAGCTTATGTACATTTTACTTGCAAAAATTCGCCTCTAAATATGGTGTACAGTCTGCTAAATTCAGCACCCTCAGTTTAAAGCAGCTACGTAGCTATTCATGGCCCGGAAATATTCGTGAACTTAAAAATCTTTGCGAACGAGTGAGTGTTCTTTTACCAGGAAAGACATTAGAACCGGAAAATATCCCTAAAGAGTTTGTCAGTCAACTAACCGTCAAACACAAGCGCGATATTTCTATTTTACCTGAAGCTGGTATCAGCCTTGATGCCTTAGAAGCCGACTTAATCCACCAAGCCCTGACGCGGACTAATGGCAATCGCAGTAAATCGGCACGCCTTCTCGGCATTAGCCGCGATACCTTACTTTACCGTATTCAAAAACACGCTTTGGGCACACGGTAATTTTCTTATTTGGCCCTTATTATAAAGATGTCAGATAAAGCGAGCTCCTGAAAAAATTACCCGCGACTTGCCCGCATTAAAGTCTTCATTTCTCTAACGGCTTCCGATAACCCCCCCAAAACCGCTCGGGCTATAATGGAATGTCCAATATTCAACTCGACCACTTCAGGAATTTTCGCGATTGCCTCAACATTGTGATAAGTCAATCCATGCCCGGCATTCACTTGTAAACCTTGACTATAGGCATAAGCCGCCGCCTTTTTAATCCGTTGCAATTCTTCATTCTGCCCGGCAGTTGTTTTAGCATCTGCGTAGGTACCGGTATGCAATTCAATAACCGGTGCGCCGGCTTCAACGGCCGCATCAATTTGCAACGGATCTGGATCAATAAATAAGGATACCTCCGTGTTTGCCGCCGCTAACTGCTGACAAGCCGCTTTAACTCTAGAGAAACTGCCGGTAACATCCAACCCCCCTTCAGTGGTTAACTCAGCCCTTTTCTCAGGGACTAAACAACATGCTTGCGGCTGTATATCAGCAGCAATTTTTACCATTTCATCGGTCACCGCCATTTCTAAATTTAACCGCGTATGTATCATGCTTTTAAGTAAAAAAATATCACGGTCCTGAATGTGGCGACGATCTTCCCGAAGATGTGCAGTAATACTATCGGCACCGGCCTTCTCAGCCATTAACGCGGCTTCTACAGGCTCTGGATAAGCTGTTCCTCGCGCCTGTCGTAATGTTGCAACATGATCAATATTAACGCCTAATAAAATAACTGACTGCTCCATTTTTTTATGCCCTTAAACTTAATTATACTCAGGCGGTCGTTACCGACTGTTGCCTAATAAACTGGCTAATTAACGCACGACTTTTAAGTTCCCGCCCTTGCAAATGAAAATCAATGACCTGACGCATCAATTGCTTAGCCTCTTTTCTAACCAACTCATCATTTAATATTTTTTTTCTTAATGCAATCAAACTCTTTCCCGAAAAACCCTGACTCATTGTAGGCACTGGCCCAATATCGCTTAGATAATCATATTGTTGATTGGGGTCAATAGGGCGCTCTGTGACCGCATCATTCTCCAACTGCAAGCCATACCCTAAATTTTCTAACAAGGCTAATTCAAAAATACGCAAAACCGATTCTACAGAGTCTTCCGTTACAAGTTGAACCAAACAATACCGGTAATCTTCAAACACCTCAGGGTGGGCATCATGCTTATGTAAAAAATAAATCAACAATTCATTCAGGTAAAAACCACAATAAAGCACCAGGCCCGTTAACTCAATGCTTCTCCCATGAAGTGCTGCACCGGTTAATGTTTTTAATTCTGAACGACCGGAAAAAGAAATCTCCAACGGCTGAAAACACTGTAAAACACCGACCCATTTTGAGTTCTTTTTACGCACCCCCTTTGCAACCAGCGTGACTATCCCATAATCACAGGTAAAAACATCCACTAAAAGGCTGGTCTCACGGTATTTTCGAGTATGTAAAACAAAAGCAGTTTGAGAATAAACGGCGTGGCTAGTCATTAAACCCCAGACTATTGAGCGCCCGCTCATTATTTGCCCAGCCTTTTTTAACCTTAACCCAAAGCTGTAAATAGACCTTATTATCAATTAAAACTTCTATGTCTTGGCGCGCATCGGTACCAATGCTTTTTAATAAAGCACCTTGCTTACCAATTACAATATTCTTCTGGGTATCACGCTCAACCCAGACAATGGCATAAATACGAGTAATCGCGGGTGTTTCCTCATAACGCTCAATTTCAACCGTTAACGCATGCGGTAACTCCTGGCCTAAACGCCTGATTAATTTTTCACGAATAATTTCAGCCGTTAAAAAACGTTCCGGGCGATCGGTAATCTGATCTTCTGGATAAATCCATGCAGACTCCGGCAACCGCGCCATAATAAGTCGTTCCAATTGTTCTAAATTATTGCCTTTCAATGCAGATACAGGAATAATTTCTGCAAAAGGAAACTTCTTACCCGCCTCAGAAAAAAAGGGTAGCATCGCCCGTTTATCTTTAATCCTGTCAACCTTATTAACGGCTAATATAACAGGCACGCCCGCGCGCTTTAATTTCTTAACAATAACATCGTCATACGCCTGCCATTCAAGGCTATCAATCAACCAAATCACCAGATCGACCCCTAATAAAGAAGTATCTGCCGTACGATTAAGATAACGGTTAAGCGCTCGTTGTTCGCCATCATGCATTCCCGGAGTATCGACAAAAATAGCCTGTCCCAAATCTGTCGTCTTTATGCCTAATATTTGATGCCGTGTGGTTTGAGGCTTGCGTGAAGTAATACTAATTTTTTGACCCAAAAGATGATTCATCAATGTCGATTTACCGACATTTGGACACCCAATAAGCGCTATATAACCACAATTCATGACTGCATTCCTGCTAATTTTGAAATTCGCCTCAACATCTGTTCAGCGGCCTCTTGTTCTGCTTTCTTTCTTGATGTGCCTGCTCCTGTGACCGGCTCTTCTATCACCGAAACAAGGCATTCAATGGTGAACTTTTTTACATGGGGCTGGCCAGATTCTGTCAGCAATTGATAAATAGGTAACTCTAACTGCCGAGCTTGTAGATATTCTTGCAACCGCGTTTTAGGATCTTTTTGCCAATTATCGGTACTTAACTGTGAAAGTCTTTCCGCAAAAATACTTAACACCCATTCCCGACAAACGACAAAGCCCTGATCAGTTAAGACCGCACCCATAATAGACTCCAGCGCATCAGACAAAATAGAATCACGCCGAAAACCACCGCTCTTTAATTCACCTGATCCCATAATGAGATAATCGCCCAAATGAAGCTCTCGTGCAATTCCTGCCAAGGTTGTTTGATTAACAAGGCTCGCCCTTAGTCGACTTAAATCACCCTCACTGGCCTTTGGAAATTGCTTGCACAACACATCGGCAATAACAAAACCTAAAACAGCATCGCCCAGAAACTCTAACCGTTCGTTATTTTTTTCTTCGGCACTACGGTGAGTCAATGCCCTGCTAAAAATTTTTGCATCATTAAACTGTAACCCCAGTTTTTTTAACAATACCTTAGGTTCTCTAATCAAAAAATTACCTTTAAATTTTTGGTTTCAGAAAAACTGATTAAAAAGCTCAAATTACCTACAATGGGTTTAACAACTTCATAGTCCAATTGTACTTTTATTGAACCCACTTGCTGCTCCAGCTTTACATCTTCACTTTGTATATAAGTTACACTGTTTAATGAAAAATACTTTGTAATAAAACGCCTGACTTCAACATTCGATCGTTGCTCTACAGACTGCTCATTCTCCAATAAATCAAAAATCGTCTTCACCTGATAATGATTAAAATACACCAACCCTACTCGGCCCACAAAAAAACCTGTTATTGCGAGTGCCCCAATAATAATCAACGTGCCAATCCAGCTAACTCCCGCCTGCTTTTTTATTAAAACCATACTGACCTCCATTCTTCACACACTTGAGTGTTAAGAATAGTCTATTCAAGCACAGTCCCAATACGTTCAAGGCCAATACCTTTATGTTCCCAATCCCAGTTCATCCAAATATAAAAAGCTTTCCCAACTAAGTTTTGCTCAGGAACAAAGCCCCAGTACCGGCTGTCATTACTATTATCACGATTATCACCCATGACAAAATAATGTCCTTTCGGAACAACCCAAACCCCTTCAGTATTAGAACTTTTAGGTTGTAATAAAATTTCGTGATCTCTTTCGCCAAAGCTTTCAACAAGATGCTCAGCTCCGGTCATTTTAGCACCTTGCCCCACACCCACATACGGCCCTAAAGAAACCTGATCAACCGGATTCCCATTCAAAAAAACCTGCTTCTTATAGTAAGAAATTCTATCGCCCGGGATACCCACAACCCGTTTGATATAATCGACGTCTGGAGCTTTAGGGTATCTAAACACAATCGCATCACCGCGCTCAGGTTGACCAACCTCAATCACCTTAGTATGAACGACAGGCAACCTGACACCGTAGGCATACTTACTGACCAAAATAAAATCACCAATCAATAAGGAGGGCATCATTGATGACGAAGGGATCCGAAAGGGTTCAACTAAAAATGAACGCAGCAACAAAACAACAAGAACCACCGGAAAAAATGACCGTGCATAGTCAAGCAATAACGGTTCTTTTTCCGTTTCGCTGCTCACCGGTTCGGTCTTACCAAAAAACTTATAAAACAACACAATCCCGCCAGAAACAAACGTTGCGACAACGAGAAAAAAAGAAAAATCAAAATCCACTTATAATTCCTTTGATGATTAATACCCTAAAAAAAACCTTATATAAACCGGTTAAGACTGCTAAATTAATCTTTACCCATTCGAAGTACTGCTAAAAAAGCATCTTGGGGTATATCAATTCGCCCAACCTGCTTCATTCTCTTCTTACCCGCCTTTTGTTTTTCCAACAACTTTCTTTTACGAGAAATATCACCACCATAACATTTAGCGGTTACATTTTTTCGCATCGCCTTAACGGTAGAACGCGCAATCACCTTGGCACCGATTGCTGCTTGAATAGCCACATCAAACATCTGTCTAGGAATTAAGTCTTTCATTTTATCGACCAAATCCCGACCTTTGTATTGAATGCCATCACGGTGAATAATTAAGGATAACGCATCAACACGATCGCCATTAATCAGCACATCCAATTTAACCAATTCACCGGTTTGGAATCGCTTAAATTCATAATCAAAAGAGGCATAACCCCGACTAACTGACTTTAATCGATCAAAGAAGTCCAAAACCACTTCACTTAACGGTAACTCATAACTTAACGAAACTTGTGAACCCAGAAACTCCATATTTTTCTGAACACCACGCTTCTCGACACAAAGACCTATAACGTTTCCTAAATACTCCTGAGGAACTAAAATATTAGCCTCAATGATAGGTTCTCTGATTTCGAGGACCATCCCTGCATCGGGCAATTTAGAAGGGTTATCAATCAACATCACCTCACCATTATGTAACGCGACCTCATAGACAACTGTCGGTGCTGTTGTAATAAGATTAAGGTTGTATTCGCGCTCCAGTCGTTCCTGAATAATCTCCATGTGAAGCATACCCAAAAACCCACAGCGAAAACCAAAACCCAAGGCCTCTGAAGTCTCTGGCTCAAATTGTAATGCCGCATCATTCAAACGCAATTTATCAAGCGACTCCCGCAAACCCTCATAGTCATCCGACGTTACCGGATAAAGTCCTGCAAAAACCCGCGGCTGAATCTCTTCAAAGCCCTCTAATGGCCCTACTGCTGGATTCTCAGCCAGCGTAATCGTATCCCCGACAGGGGCACCAAAAATATCTTTAATACCGGCTACTAGAAAACCTACCTCACCACATTCTAATACTTCCTTATTTTCTCGTTTTGGTGAAAATATACCGACTTGATCAACCAAAAAAGTACGCCCCGAAGACATTAGGGTGATTTTCTGTTTTCGTCGAATACTCCCATTCATGATCCTGACCAGTGAAACCACGCCCAAATAAGGATCAAACCAAGAATCAATAATAAGCGCTTGTAATGGATTAGCACGATCCCCTTGTGGCGCGGGTATTTTCTCAACTACCTGCTCTAAAACATCCTCTATACCCAACCCAGTCTTAGCACTAATTTTCAACGCATGATCGGCGGGGACTCCGATAATATCCTCAATCTCCCTAACAACACGGTCAGGCTCTGCCGATGGTAAATCAATCTTGTTCAAGACCGGAAGCACTTCCAATCCTTGCTCGATGGCCGTATAGCAATTGGCTACACTTTGCGCCTCAACCCCTTGTGCCGCATCAACCACTAACAAGGCACCCTCACAAGCAGCTAACGATCTCGAAACCTCATAGGAGAAATCGACATGTCCCGGTGTATCAATAAAGTTCAGTTGATAGGTTTCCCCATTCTTTGAATGAAAATCCAAGGTGACACTTTGCGCCTTAATCGTAATACCACGCTCACGCTCCAGATCCATAGAGTCAAGCACCTGATTTCCCATTTCACGATCAGTCAGGCCGCCACAAATCTGAATAAAACGATCCGCTAATGTTGATTTCCCATGATCAATATGAGCAATAATTGAGAAATTTCGTATATTTTTTTGATCCACTGTTATTTTTCTATTTTGATTGGTAAAAACAAACGCCTACCTTGACGCTCAATCAATATAGAAATTGACTTGCCCACGGGTAAACCACGTACTATTTTATCAAATGCAGCCAAGTTCCGAACGACATTATTCTGAATTCTTAAAATTACATCTCCCGGTTGTATACCGGCAGCTCTTGCTGGATCTCTTAGCACACTGTGCACCACAACACCCTGACTCGACAATTGCAACTGAGTTCTTTGTTCCGGAGTCAAGTCAAGAGCAACCACACCCAATCTATTCGAAATCTGGGGAGACGGCTGTATGCTTGCTGCTGCCGTTTGAGGCTGTTCGGGCAACAAACCAATCTTAACCGTAATAATCTTGATTTTACCCGCTCGAACCACTTTAATTTTAGCAACTTTGTTAACCGGCGTTACCCCGACAAGCGGTGGCAATTCCGATGACAATTCAATTTTCTTACCTTCAAATGCAATAATCACATCGCCTGTTTGTAGGTCCGAGCTAGCGGCTGGTCCTTCTGGAATCACTTTGGCAACCACCGCGCCGTAAGGTCGATCCATTCCAAAAGACTCTGCCAGATCACTGGTCACATCTTGTATATGAACACCCAACCACCCTCTCGAGACTTGACCGCTGTTCTTTAACTGCTCGACAATGGTCATCACAACATCCATCGGTATGGCAAATGAAAGCCCCATATAACCTCCCGAACGACTAACAATCTGAGAATTCATCCCCACCACCTGCCCTTTAAGATTAAATAAGGGCCCGCCGGAATTACCCGGATTAATGGCCACATCCGTCTGAATAAACGGCACATAATTATCACCGGGCAGGCTACGCCCTTTAGCACTCACAACACCTGCAGTGACGGAATGCTCAAAACCAAAAGGAGTGCCAATCGCTAATACCCATTCGCCAACCTGTAGTTCATCCACTGAACCGATCTCAACAATGGGCAATGAATGCGCTTTAACTTTTAATAAGGCAACATCCGTTCGAGGGTCTGACCCGACCAATGTCGCTATTAATTCACGCCGATCAGATAACTTAACAATAATTTCATCCGCACCTTGAATAACATGATGATTCGTTAATATATAACCTTCTTCTGAAATAATAAAACCTGACCCGAGCGAATTAGATCCTTTTGATCCGCCATGCGGCCCAGACCGGGGTCCCGGCAGTTGCCCCTGTCCTTCAAAAAAACGCTTAAGAAACTCTTCCATAGGAATTTGTCCGGGTTCCAACGCCCCATCAGGCGCATGATGGTTAATTCCTGAGGCTCTATGAACCGAACTGATATTCACTACCGCTCGACTTTGTTCTTTTACCAATTGCGTAAAATCTGGCAATTGCGCGAACGCCACTGAACCGGTTAACCATAACAACACCCCTAAACAACCCACTAATTTTCTAACCATCTCACCCTCATTTTATAAACGAACCTATTTACCTAATTTCTATACTCTATGCGCACGCTTGTAAAAATCAATTATCTATCCAACCAACCCTACGCTAGCCTCAGCAATCTTTACCACCACATACTGTGCCGATATATATAAACCAAATATTGGGGCTCTTTATAGAATTACAAGGAAAAACTAACCGCTATCGTTAGTCTTTACGCACAGCATTTGAATGCTAATCAGCCCAAAGGCTTAATTAACTTTTCGCACGACAACTGGCTTTGAAAAAGACTTATAAAAAAATGACCGCAGACCTAAATGAATTAAAAATAACGACAAAAAAAATGACACTGCCCCTGAAATACACATGAGCACATCCAGACTTAGTCCTAAAAAATAAGGTGCGACCACCTCACCCAACCCAGCCCCTATCAACAGTGCAACAATAGGGACAAAATAAAGGACAACAGACCCTTTAAGAAAAGCGTCTTCATGAATCGCAACGATGACCTGATCGCCCGACTCCAGCACTAAATCTGTCTCTACAAGAATTTCTCGTTTCCGTAAGAATTGTTCAACTAACGGGGTTGAGCAAGCCGATTTTTGCCGACAATTACTGCAGTTTGCGGCCGGCAATGCTCTGACCCAAACCTGATTATGTTCTTTTTTCGAAACAACAACGCGTTCTTCTATCATAACCAACCGAGCCACTCAATAAACAACGTCAATGAAATATAAAACGCCTGACTACAACAAGAAGAATCGACACCGATTAACTGTATTTACCAAGACGCGAGCACTAAAGCCATAACTGCAACTAATGCAACGGTCAGTACTTGCTCACTCTCAAAATGACGCCAAAAAGGCAACGCCAGCTCAGGCTCAGATTGAAGTCGATTATTTACCTGAGAGACAAAATCAGTATCCACTGCAATAGGTGACTCAGTCCGAATCAACTTACGAATATAATGATAGCGTCTAAGTTTTCCTTCAAAACAACCGTCATATTCAACTTTTTCAAGCACCTTAATTGCTTCATCAGCACCTAATTCATCATCAATAAATTGTGAGATTTTTTCGTTTATATATTTGTCCATAAAAAAACTACCCTTCAAGTAATGGCTGTAATCGTTTATCAATCGCTTCACGCGCCCGAAAAATTCTCGACCTTACGGTTCCGACAGGACAATCAAGCGTTTTAGCAATAGCCTCATAACTAAGGCCTTCAAGCTCTCGCAAAATAATGACCTCCCGCATTGTCTCCGGCAACTCATCAATAGTCTGCTGAATATTTGCAATAATCTCATCATTTAGCAACAGCTTATCCGGCGTATCCAAATTACACAGTTGCAAGCTACTAACACTGTGTTCAGCTTCCTGAAAATCGACTTCATTATTAAATGATCGACGCGCCCTTGCCACTAAATGATTTTTAGCCGTATTAATCGCTATCCGATATAACCAAGTATAAAAAGCGCTATCCCCTCTAAACCGAACTAACGCCCGATAAGCCTTAATAAAAGCCTCTTGTGCAACATCTTGCGCTTCGCTGGGATCTTTCACATAGCGATTAACCAACTGCGTAACCCGATGCTGGTACTTTCGAACCAACATGTCATAAGCTGATTTATCACCGCGTTGCACTCGCGACACAAATTCCTGGTCAACTTGATCACTGGTCTTTGTCTGTATTCGCACAACACACCTTACTAGTTTAAAGTGACAGAATACAACGTCATAAGTTCTATTTGCCTTAAGTTTTTTTATTACTTTTCCAATTACACCATAAAAAAGGTATCATCCACTAAGTTTTTAGCTAAAAAAATCTTATTTACATCGGTTCTTTAACGAGATCTCTGACCTTGACTGACTCATACTCTTCCATTTATACAGATGTACTCATTATCGGTAGTGGGGGCGCTGGATTAACCTTAGCACTTAAGCTAGCCGACCATCATAAAGTCACCGTACTGTCAAAATTAGCCACCGAAGAAAGCAATACCTTATATGCGCAGGGCGGCATTTCAGCTGTTTTTGATTATGCTGACTCTATTGATTCTCATATTGAAGATACCTTAAAGACTGGCGAGGGCTTGTGTGACCGCGATATTGTCACCTTAACCGTTAAACAGGGTAAGCAAAGCATCGAGTGGCTTATCAAACAAGGCGTTTCTTTCACCCACGAACTTGACAATACTCAAAACTCACCCCGTCTACATTTAAACCGTGAAGGCGGCCATTCTCATCGGCGCATTGTTCATGCGGCTGATGCAACGGGTAAGTCAATCATTTCAATACTTATGGAGCGGGCACAACAACATTGCAATATCACACTCTTAGAACACCATAATGCTATCGATTTAGTAAATGCTAAATCCCGTCAATTCCCTGATGGCCATATCACTGGCGCTTATGCGCTGGACACCCAAAACAATGCTGTTATCCCCATTTCAGCACGTATTGTTGTTCTAGCAACGGGCGGAGCCAACAAGGTCTACCTCTATACCAGTAATCCAGATATCACGACCGGCGATGGCTTATCACTCGCGTGGCGAGCAGGTTGCCGCATTGCCAATATGGAATTCATGCAATTTCACCCCACCTGCCTGTACCATCCCGATGCCCGCTCATTTTTAATCAGTGAGGCTATCCGAGGGGAAGGCGCTAAACTTTTACTACCCAACGGCGAACCATTTATGCACTTATTTGATAGCCGCGAGGAACTTGCCCCCCGGGATATTGTTGCCCGTGCCATTGATCATCAGATAAAAAAATACGGCATCGATTTTGTCTATCTTGATATTAGTCATAAATCCCCCGCATTTATCCATACCCATTTTCCAAATATATACCAGCAATGTTTAAAATTTAACATCGATATTACCTCGCAAAAAATACCCGTTGTTCCTGCCGCACACTACACCTGCGGCGGCGTCATTACCGATAGCAATAGTAAGACCGATGTCTCAGGGCTTTATGCCATTGGTGAAGTTGCCTGCACCGGGCTTCATGGCGCTAACCGAATGGCAAGTAACTCTCTGCTAGAATGCCTTGTTTTTGCTAATCAAGCCGCTGAAAGCATTCTCTCCGAACTGCCGCACAAAGCCATGCCAAAAGCCATCCGGCCTTGGGATGAATCGCAAGTTGCTAAATCGAATGAAGAAGTTGTCATTGCCCATAACTGGGATGAAATCCGTCGTGTCATGTGGGATTATGTTGGCATAGTACGGTCTGATAAAAGACTGAGTCGTGCGCGTGAACGAATCAATTTATTAAAAGCAGAAATTCATGAATATTACAGTGATTTCACCATAACCAGCGATCTCCTTGAATTACGTAATCTCGTTATTGTGGCTGAACTTATTATTATTAGTGCTCAACAACGAAAAGAAAGTCGTGGGTTACATTACAATCAAGACTACCCCGAGCAAGATAACCGTACTCCGCCCCAAAATACGGTACTGAACCCACAGCACTATGCTCCTGCCTTCAAAAAAACAACAAAGACTCTTTAGTCATCCGCCGCCCCATTCACGTTGTAACGGTTCTCTATTCAGAGCCAGCCATTGTAGCCCAATGATTGCCGTGGCTGAATTAACCTTTCCTTGTGTCATTAATTCAAAAGCCTCATCAAAAGGCATAACCCAGACTTTAATATCTTCATTCTCTGCTAAAACACCGTGAACCCCTCCAACTTTAGAAGAATCCACTCGACCACAAAACAGAGTCATGCGTTCTGAAAATGCTCCCGGCGAACTATAATATTCACAAATATAACGGAGTTCTTCAATCGCACACCCTGCTTCTTCAACCGTTTCTCTATAAGCGACTGCTTCAGAACTTTCTCCAGATTCAACAACACCGGCTACAATTTCCAACAACCAAGGCGTCTTAGAGTGACCCAGTGCACCGACCCTAAATTGTTCAACAAGCACCACCGCATCAACGTCCGGGTCGTAAAGCAAAACAGCCACACAGTCGCCACGTTCAATCAATTCCCGGTCAATCTCATCGCCCCACCCCCCTTCAAATAAAGTATGCCGCAACCGAATACGCTTTAAACGAAGAAACCCCCGGTATAAATACTCCTGTTCAATCACATTAACCTTTTTAACTGTGTCCGACATATCACCTCCTTAACCTAACGTTATTCCCCCTGTTAATAATCTTGATTTTCCGAGTGCGATCAACAAGGTATTAATATCCACTACCCCTCACTACTCATTATCAGCATGAACGATTCTGTCATTTCCCTTATATTGTCCAAATCACTGGCTAAAAAACAATGGGACTGCAAATCATTACAACGCCCAACAACGCGACTGAAAATGGCGACACCAAACAATTAGCAAACAAGCTCAACAAGTCGGTATCAGCAATCCTGAAATTGCTATTTTCAACAGCGACGATGTTAATGCTTTTGCTACCGACATAAGTAAAAACAATGCCTTGGTCGCTGTTAGCACGGGTTTATTAACCACACTCAATAACGATGAAACCGAAGCTGTGCTTGGTCATGAAATCAGTCATATTGCCAATGGCGATATAGTTACCATGACGTTATTACAGGGCATTGTGAATACTTTTGTTTTCTTCTTTGCTTCGATCATCGGTCACTTGGTCGACCGTATCGTATTTAAAACGGAACGCGGCTTGGGTCCTGCTTACTATGTAACTCAACTTATAGCCCAAATAGCCTTATCTATTCTAGCCACAATTATCGTTATGTAGTTTTCTCGTCACCGTGAATGTAAAGCCGATGCCGGCGCGGTACTCAATTAGCAGGCCAGCAAAAAATGATTAATGCCCTAAAAAACCCTACAAAAAACCAGTGAACCCAAAACAATGCCGAATGAACTAGCCGCCTTCGGCATCAAGGGTCGACACGTAAGCCCATTATTCCAGAGCTATCCACCGTTAGCAAAACGGATGGCCGCACTGAGAAACTCATAAAATTTATAAGCTCAACTTATCTTAATACACCACTACGGTCATTTTTTCGACGCCGTTCAGGTATCGCATCAAAAATGACTTTATCCCCACCGTTCAAGACCAATAAACGCTGCCCTTTTGCTCTAGAAATTAACGTGACCCCAGCTTGTTGAGCCATCGCCAAGCCCATCTGAGTCGCTCCCGAGCGAGATAACAAAACGGGAATCCCCATTTGAGTCACCTTAATCACCATTTCAGAGGTTAATCGCCCGGTCGTGTAGAAGATTTTATTGTCGCCAGAAATATTATTCAGCCACATATAGCCGGCAATGACATCAACCGCATTATGACGCCCCACATCCTCTACAAATAATTCAATTCGACTCCCTTCACATAACGCACAGCCATGCACAGCGCCCGACTGCTTATAAACCTCATTGTAAGCATACACTGCAGCTAACATTGCATACAGTGTCGACTGCTTCACCTCAAGATCTGGCACCTTGATTTTCTGTAATTTCTCCATCAAACGACCAAACACAGTTCCTTGCCCACAGCCAGTGGTTACCGTTCGCTGCTTCATTTGCTCTGAAAAATCACTTTCTGACTGTGCGCTAACAACCGCTACCGCTTCCGTTTCCCAATCCACCTGAATCGCTCTAAGCTCAGTTAAATGATCAAAAAAACCCTGATTTTTTAAATAACCCAACGTTAATAATTCAGGGTGTGAGCCTATCGTCATCAAGGTCACAATCTCCTGTCTATCCACATAAATAGTTAACGCACGCTCACCCACCAGATAAATTTCTTGTGCTTGCCCCCGTTCATCGAGACACGATACTCGCTCCGAATGGCTCAGCCCTGCTGCTGTCATTTCTGGTTTAAACGGTTGCTCTGCCATTAAACATCCTCAAGATGAGTTAACTCATCCACGGTATTAATATTACAAAAGACCTCAGGTTCTCCACTAAAATCCACTTCCACCAAAGCATGCTGGCGTAACCAAAGATCAATCTTCCGTTGCCCTGCAGACAAAAACAACTGAAGACTACCGGCCAGTTGTGTCTTTAACGCTAAAAAAACCGGATGCATTCGCTCACCATCATGTGCCACCGCTACATCATAGTTAGACCCAATCAACGCTTGCCTTAATTTCTCTAAATGTCTGCTTTGAATTAAAGGGCTATCACAAGGCATCACTATTAACACTTCCGTATCGCATGCATTCATAACTGACAAAACCCCTGCTAAAGGCCCATCAAAGGTTGATGTCTCATCGCGAATAACCGGCACACCAAAACGTTGGTACCGATCAAGGTTTCGATTGGCATTAATGACCACACAATCAGCAACCCCTTTCATTGCCGTCAAAGCATAAGTCACCATCGGTTGGCCTCGAAACATAATAAGGCCCTTATCTTGGTCTAAACCCATTCGGCGGGCTAACCCACCGGCTAATATTGCCCCTGTGACTTTTGTTTGATCAGTCATAATGCTAAGCTTCAATTTCAAATTACCTTATTCTATTCCATGTAAATTCAAAGATGTTCAGGTTTCTAATAATACTCGCACTGATACTCTTTCAACAGGCCTGTGGTTTACTGCCAACCAATGAAACAGTACACTACTATCAAGTAGAAACAACTAAGCCCTATGACGATGTTCTCGCCGAACTCGAAATTGCCATTACGGAGCAAAACTTCAGGATTACCGGACACAGCCGTGTCGGCAAAGTCATCCGCCAACGCGAAAATATCCCTTTTCCCGAATACGATACCGTACAGTACTGTAATTTAACGCATGCGAAGAAATTACTGGAACTTTCTCCCCATACTATTCGCCATATGCCCTGTAATGTCGTAACCTATACCTATGCAGGCAAAGTTGTTATAAAATCTCGTCTTTTACCAACGAATACGAATAATTCAGCGTTAAATCAATTTTCAGCCACGATGAACAACAAAGTGAGGGAAATCATTAACTTTGCCGCCGAATAACAAACCACCTTAGGACCCCCCCCCATGAAAACATCATTTATTAAGTCATGCTTCTTTTTCGTTTTTTTATTATTAAACGGATGCATCCTAACGGGTAACCGTCCACCCCACTCGAAACCCAAAGTCATTAACGATTACCCGACTCAAACTCGTGTCGAATTTGTACTACAATGTATAGAAAAAGAAGGCGGACTGCGCTATGAAACCCTATACCCCTGCATTTGCAGTATCGACAAAATAGCCAGTCAAATGACGCACGATGAATATGATCAGGCGTTAACTTTTACATTCATGCGCCGGACTCCGGGCGAAAATGGCAGTATTTTCAGAGACCCACCCCGCGCCAAGCAACTGCGTAAAAAACTTAAAGACGCTAAAAAATTCGCTAACAACCGTTGCTTTGTCCGCCTGTAAAAAATTAACCCTCCCCGCCAGTGCTTTCTTTTAACCAGACTAAGCACTGGCGTTGCTTAATCTTTTTCCACGAGTCACTGACGAGTAAAATAAACTAACCCATGAAAATATTACTGCCAGCCTTTAGTTCTATTTTTACGCTCTTTCTGTTACTAACTGTCACCCCCCTATTTGCTGATAAAACCCCTGTCGATCAAGCCCCCAAAAAAACACCACAAAAAGGTCCTCACCAGGGCAGGCTATTAACTGACAATGATTTTGCCATCGAGCTTGCCATCTACGAACGCGGCATTCCGCCCGAGTTTCGCGTTTGGGTGACCGATAAAGGCCACTCCGTTAATCTTCATGATGTATCATTGAATATCACCCTGACCCGTCTTGATGGCACTCAAAATGAAATTAATTTCACGCCACAGAAAGATTTTCTTCGCGGCGATAGTCTTATTTATGAACCGCATTCCTTTGTTATTTTAGTCGTTGCCCACTATCGCGACATAAGCCACCGTTGGCAATATGATAGTTTCGAAGGTCGCACCAAAATTCACGCTGATCTGGCCAAAACATTAGCTATTGAAACGGCTATTGCACAACCTAGAATACTCAAAAAAACCATTTCAGCTTATGGTAAATTAACGACACACCCTGAAAATTTCCGCGAAATAAGATCACGTTTCGAAGGTACGATAAAAAGCGTTAAAGTCTCATTAGGTCAGCAGGTCAAAAAAGGACAATTACTACTCACTATTAAAAGAAACTTAGGCCTTGAACTTTTTAAAATACGCGCCCCCATTAACGGCGTTATTCACCACCGTAACGCCAATTCCGGAGAACAAACCAATAACCGCATTTTATTCACACTTATTGATGATTCAATTTTAATCAGCGAACTCGCTATCTTCCCAGAAAACCAGCATAAAATCGCTTTAGGTAACAAGGTTTCCTTGTTCCTTCATGGCAGTAACCAACCGATCACCGGTGTTATTACCCAAATTGATACCGTTACGCAGGCCAATCAATCAGTCATTGTGCGCACCCAACATAACAATAATAACAACCAACTCATCGCCGGGCGCTTTATTCGCGGTGCAATTGAAATAGCCGAGCACAAAGCCCCACTAGCGGTTAAGCGTTCAGGGTTACAGTCATTTAGAGACCTGACTGTCGTATTTGTAAAAATTGGTGAAACCTATGAAGTCCGTATGCTTCAATTAGGTCTGATCACACACGACTGGGCCGAGGTTCTCAGCGGCCTTAAACCAAACGCTGAATACGTTTCCAAGAACAGTTACATCATTAAAGCCGATATCGAAAAATCAGGCGCCTCACACGATCACTGATTAGCAAGCATGCTTGACTCTATTATTCGCCTAGCCATTCAACGCAGTACGCTCATCATTATCAGTGTGGTTGCTTTAATCGCACTCGGGCTGTGGAATTCCACTCGATTACTCATCGATGCCGTCCCAGATATTACCAACATTCAAGTCGTGATTAATACCGAAGCCCCCGGGTACACTCCACTCGAGGTGGAGCAACGCGTGAGTTACCCTATCGAAACCGCAATGGCAGGCTTACCTCATCTTAGCCATACCCGGTCATTATCCCGTTACGGCTTATCGCAAATCACCATCATTTTTAACGACGATACTGACATCTATTTTGCCCGACAACTGGTCAATGAACGGCTTATTGCTGCAAAGAGCGACCTCCCTTCTGCCCTTGAACCGTTATTAGGCCCTATTGCCACCGGGCTAGGTGAAATATTCATGTTTACCGTTGATGCCGCACCAAACGCCGTCAATGCCGATGGTTCTATTATTTCACCCACTGATCTTCGCTCGGTCCATGACTGGATTATCCGCCCCCAACTACTCCATGTCCCCGGCGTCATTGAAGTCAACCCTATCGGCGGTTTTAAACGTGAAATATTGGTAACCATTGAACCCGATAATTTATTAGCCTATGGCCTTACCCAGAACGATTTAATTACTGCGATTGCAGCCAATAACGACAACCAAGGCGTTGGCTTTATCGAACACAATGGCTCGCAATTATTGTTACGAGTACCCGGTCAGATCAATAGCACGCAAACGCTCGGCGAGATTCTGGTTACCGGAACTAACGGTCGTCCGGTGCAACTCAAACAGGTCGCCGACATCGGCGAAGGTCTTGAACTCCGGACCGGCGCCGCCACTCAAAATGGCCGAGAAGTCGTCATGAGTACAGTCTTTATGCTCATTGGTGAAAACAGCCGCATCGTTGCTGATGCAGTGGCCAAGAAACTTGAACAAATAAAGACCAGCCTCCCTCCCGGAATCACCCTGACAGCCGTCTATGACCGAACCACTTTGGTCAACAAAACACTTAAAACATTACAAACCAACCTACTCGAAGGTGCGCTGCTTGTCATCGTTATCCTCTTCCTATTTCTAGGTAATGTCAGAGCTGCACTGTTAACCGCTGCAGTCATTCCCATCACCATGTTAATGACTGTAACAGGAATGGTATATACCAAAGTCAGCGCTAATCTAATGAGCTTAGGTGCCTTAGATTTTGGCCTAATTGTTGATGGCACGATTATTATTGTCGAAAACTGCCTCCGTAAACTGAGCACGAACAGCTCTACACTGACATTAGAGGAGCGCTTAACCCTCGTTTTTGATGCAACTAAAGAAGTCATCCGTCCCGCTCTATTTGGCGTATTCATTATCACCGCCGTTTATATTCCTATCTTTGCCCTCTCTGGCATAGAAGGAAAAATGTTTCACCCCATGGCGAAAACCGTTGTTATTGCATTAGCCTGTTCGATGTTATTATCGATCACATTGGTGCCGGCCTGCATCGCTTTACTTTTTAAAAAACCAGTTATTGTAAAAGAAAACCTGCTGATGAAGCATGCCCATGCTAGTTATCAAGTGCTATTAACCACGACTATTGATAAACGCTGGAGTGTGGTGAGTGTGGCGGCGATACTCGTACTCCTTTGCAGTTATACCGCCACTAAACTCGGTAGCGAATTTGTCCCGAATTTAGATGAGGGGGATATTGCAATGCATGCGCTGCGAATCCCAGGAACCTCGCTCAAACAAGCCATTCAATTACAACAACTTTTAGAAGAGAAAATAAAAAACCTACCCGAGGTCGAGCGTATTTTTGCAAAAATCGGAACCGCTGAAATTGCCACCGATGCGGTTCCAGTCAGCGTTGCCGATAATTTCATTATTTTAAAACCAAGGAAATTTTGGCCTAACCCTGATAAATCAAAAGCGCAATTGATCAATGAACTTGCAGCCCTCGTTGAGCCCTTACCGGGAAATCGCTATGAATTTTTACAACCAATACAAATGCGGTTCAATGAGTTACTGGCCGGTGTACGCGCAGAGCTTGCTATCAAAGTATTTGGTGATGATTTTGATCAACTTATTCTTTTAGGCAATGAAATTGAAAAATCAATCCGCCCTGTTGATGGCATTGTAGATATTGCCGTTGAACAAACCACGGGCTTACCCGTCATGACCATACAGCCCAAACGAAACAGGTTGTTACAATTCGGCATTAGTATTAAAGAGATACAAGAACAACTTTCCATCGCTCTGGCCGGCCGCATTGCCGGTCAATTTTATGAAGGCGATAGACGCACCCCCATTATAGTTCGGCTACCCGAACACCTGCGAACAGATATTAGTGCGTTAAAAGAATTTCCTATCCATAGAGCTCAGGGTGACTATATTCCTTTAGGAGAACTCGCTGAATTAAAATTATCGACCGGATACAATCAAATTTACCGTGAGAACGGCAAACGCCGTGTTGTCGTAACCGCAAATGTTCGCGGCCGGGACTTGGGGAACTTTGTTGCGGACGTGCAAAAAGCCGTTGACCAATCTGTTGAAATACCTGCCGGTTATTGGATTGAATTCGGCGGTACCTTTCAGAAACTTGAGTCTGCATCGCAGCGCCTATCACTAGTCGTTCCGATCACCCTCGCACTCATCATTGGCTTATTATTATTAGCTCTCAACTCTATAAAAGATACGCTAATTATTTTTTCAGGCGTCCCTCTGGCATTAACCGGTGGTGTTTTAGCACTTATTTTTCGAGATATTCCTTTTTCAATTTCAGCGGCGGTTGGCTTTATTGCGTTATCCGGTATTGCCATGCTCAATGGCCTCGTCATGGTCGCCTTTATCAGCGATCTTAGAAAAGCCGGGCTAAGTTTAGATGCTGCTATTATTAAAGGCGCATTAACCCGTCTACGCCCTGTATTAACGACGGCCTTAGTCGCGTCCTTAGGGTTTATTCCCATGGCACTCAATGTAGGTATTGGCTCTGAAGTTCAGCGTCCCTTAGCCACTGTCGTCATTGGCGGCATCGTTTCCTCAACCTTACTAACGCTACTCGTATTACCCGCGCTTTATCGGTTATTACATCACCGCGCTGAAAAGCCCTAACGCAAAACCAACACCATACTCATCAATGACTCAAATAGTATGAGCTGAAAATCACCTTAAGCAATAGCTTCTAATTTTGCGTAAGCCAACATTAACCATTTCATGCCGACCGCCGTAAAATTGACTTGAACCCGTTCCTGCGCACCTTCTCCCTCAACTTGCAATACCACGCCTTCACCAAATTTCACATGACTGACACGCTGCCCTAACTGAAAAGCCGTCTTTTGCTGACGGGGTGAAAATCCTGATTTGGCCATTGAAACCGGCCGGCTAATCGTTGCACCCATTCGGATTTCCTGGATTTTATCACTCGGTATTTCTTTTATAAACCGAGAACATTTGGGATAGGTATCACGCCCGTAGATCCGCCGAGATTCGGCATAACTCAAATACAAAATTTGCATGGCTCTTGTGATTCCTACATAACAAAGCCGCCGCTCTTCCTCTAGGCGACTTGGGTCTTCTATGGATCTGGGCGACGGAAATAAACCTTCTTCAACACCGACAATAAAAACTAATTTAAACTCCAGTCCCTTGGCTGAATGTAAGGTCATCAGTTGAACGCAGTCATCGTATTGATCACCCTGCATTTCGCCCGATTCTAAGGCAGCATGAGCCAAAAACAAATCTAACTCGTTAAGGCCTTCGGTATTGTCTTCTTCATAATCAAATTGACGCGCAGCATTCACTAATTCTTGCAAGTTCTCAACCCGTGCCTCGCCCTTTTCCCCTTTCTCTTTTTTATGAAAATCAATTAAGCCCGTATGCTCTACAGCCCGTTGTACTTTTTCATGCAACGCCAAGCCTTCCGCTTGCTCAATCAAGTTATTAATGACATCAATAAAGCTATTCAGTACCCTTTTTGTTCTGGCTGTGATTACACCGGACAGCACTAATTTATTTACCGCCTGCCATAGTGAAATACGCTCATCACGCGCAACGCTACGAAGATCTTCAATCGTTTTAGGCCCAATCCCACGATTAGGAATATTAATAACACGTTCAAATGCCGAGTCATTATTTGCATGGGCTATTAAGTGCAAATAAGCCAATGCATTCTTAATTTCAGCGCGTTCAAAAAACCGTAACCCACCATAGACTCGGTAAGGAATACCACCCGACATTAAACGTTCTTCAAATAGTCTGGATTGAACGTTCGAGCGATACAAAATAGCCGCTTCAGACCGTAACCCTCCTAATTCCACCCATTTCTTAATTCGTTCAACAACAAAATAAGCTTCATCTTGCTCATTAAATGCTGCATACAACGAAATCGGTTCTCCGTCACCGTCCTCAGTCCATAGCTCTTTACCCATGCGGCCCTGATTATTAACAATCAAAGCATTAGCCGCATTAAGAATATTAGCTGTTGAACGATAATTTTGCTCCAAACGCACCACCAAATGATTCGGGTAATCTGACTGGAAACTGTAAATATTCTCTATCTTAGCGCCACGCCAGCCATAAATAGATTGATCATCATCACCCACGACAAATAAATTATTTTTACCCTCAGTCAATAAACGTAACCAAGCATATTGAATCGTATTGGTATCTTGAAATTCATCTACATGCACATGTAAAAACCGTTGCTTATAGAACTGCAATAATTTTTCATTATCACGTAATAATTCATGTACTCGAAGTAATAATTCCGCAAAATCAACCAGCCCCGAACGCATACAGGTTTGTTCATATTCACGATAAAGGGTCAACATCTGTCGCTGGTACAAATCTCCAGTCTCAGGCATATGTCGTGCCCGTCGCCCTTCTTCTTTGTGCCCATTAATGTAGCCTTGTACTTGCCGCGGAGGCCACCGCGCCTCATCCAGCGCCAATGCCTTCAATAATCGTTTAATCATCCGCAACTGATCATCTGAGTCGATCACTTGAAAAGCTTCTGGCAGACCTGCCTCGTGCGCATGACGCCTGAGTAAACGATGCGCTAAACCATGGAATGTCCCCACCCACATGGCCTGAGCCGAGTAATCTAATAACTTCTCAATGCGGCCGCGCATTTCAGTCGCCGCCTTATTGGTAAAAGTCACCGCTAAAATACTTTGTGACGAAAGGTCTTGTGTCTTAATTATCCAAGCGATACGGTGCACCAAAACGCGCGTTTTACCACTACCAGCCCCGGCTAACACCAGGATTGACTGAGACGGTGCGGTCACTGCCTGACGCTGCGCATCATTTAACGATTCTATTATATGAGTAACATCCATTAAACGTATTTTTTCCTATGCAAATCTGCGTGACAGTATATTTTTATGATAATTCAGCGTATTCTAACAAAAACATCAGGCCAAACACGATAACAGCGAGGTAATCTAATTATGAACTTTGACTATAAGCAATTGATCAAACCCGAAATGAATATTGGCGAAAAAGAGAAAAAAATACGCCTTATCAGCGGTGGCACACTCTTCCTTGTTTCAGTAATAACCGCTAGTATTTTTTTATTACTGTTAGCACTCGCATTAATTGCTACCGGTTATAACGGCTGGTGTCCTGCTTATTCCGCTTTAGGCAGAAATTCTACGGATTCAAACACCTAAAGTTTCGCACTCCCTTAAAAAAGGTAATCAGGTCGCTATTCACTGCATGTTTGAATATCGCCCTGATTACCTTTTTTTACTCATCGCCTTTCTTGTATTCCCCCTCAATGATATTCTCATCTTTTGACCGAGCGTTCGCTTGCGGTTGAAACGGACCGCCACCGGCCATGACCACTAACTGCCGCTCGATCAAATAAGTCACTAATTTTTTACGGGTAAACGGTACCAAACAAGTAAAACCGATGATATCCGTAAAAAAACCCGGCGTTAACAGGAAAGCTCCCCCTACAAGCAAAACCGGACCTTCTAACATTTCCATTGCGGGAACTTTTCCCTTTGCCATCCCTTGTTGAAAACGTTGCCATGTTTCAAAGCCTTGTTGACGTAACATCCACGCACCCAAAACAGCCGTAAAAACGACCAATAGCACGGTGGGGAACACCCCAATTAACCCACCCATTTTCAGTAATAAATAGATTTCCAGAAACGGGACTATTAAAAATATTAACAACATGATTCTCAAAGGGTTCATGACTCTTATCTCACTTATCATTAAATAATACTAAAAAATTCTTTATTCTCATACACACTAACACCTTATAATATACAGTTAAATGTTTTTATGTGGACGACCGATGGCCTCCAATTTTCTTATCATCTATTGCACTTGTCCCACCAAAGAGGTCGCGGAAAAACTAGCTATTACTGTCATTGAAAACGAACTTGCCGCTTGCGCCAATATTGTACCCAACATCACATCTATTTACCGCTGGCAAGGCAAAGTTATTACTGACCAAGAACACTTATTATTACTTAAAACTGACCAAACACATTACCCGGAGATTGAGCGTATCATTCTAACTAACCACCCCTACGATGTACCCGAAATAATTGCCACGCCAGTACAACACGGCCAAACTGATTATCTTAACTGGATTCGCTCATGCCTTTCATAAAGTTTTGGGGGGTTATCCTCATCATCTTAGGATGCCAACAAACCTATGCGCTCACCAATAACGACCTACTTCCGCCTGAGCAAGCATTCAAATTTTACGCGCAGTCATTAGACAACAAAACGATCGAAGTTCATTGGCAAATTGCCGAGGGTTACTACCTCTATCGAGAAAAAGTAACCCTTACCACAGCTAATACAAAAAACGTTACATTGGGTCCTTACAGCCTTCCGCATGGCACACCAAAGCTAGATGAGGCTTTTGGTGCGGTTGAAATATTTCATAATGCCCTCAGTTTCTCCATCCCTGTTGAGCACTCGATAGACCCTCCTGTCCCTTTTGAATTAAAAGCAGGCTTTCAAGGTTGTGCTGAGGTCGGTGTTTGCTATCCACCCATGAGCAAAACCATTGTTATAGAACCCAGCCACATTAAACCAAGCGCTGCCCAAACACCGATTGCACCAAAAACAAACAACTATTCCGAACAAGATCAAATTGCTCAGAACTTAAGTGAAAAAAGTTATGGGTTAATTTTAGCAAGCTTTTTTGGCTTTGGACTCCTGTTAGCCTTTACCCCCTGCATTTTTCCAATGATCCCTATTCTTTCGGGTATCATTGTCGGGCAAAAAGGCCCCGTCACAGCTTGGAGGGGCTTTATATTATCGTTAAGTTATGTCATAGCCGGCGCGGTTGCTTATACCGCATTTGGTATTTTAGCCGCATTATTTGGCAGCAACCTGCAAGCTGAATTACAACAACCCTGGATTATCGCCTCGTTTAGTGGCCTTTTCATTCTCTTGTCATTATCCATGTTTGGCTTTTATAACCTTGAATTACCACAGTCATTACAAAACCGCCTGTATAACGCCAGTAATCAACAAAAAAACAAGGGCATTATAAGCGCCGCCATTATGGGCGCATTATCTGCACTGGTTGTCGGTCCCTGCGTTGCTGCACCACTGGCCGGCGCTTTGATTTATATTGGTCAAACCGGTGACGCTCTACTCGGCGGATCAGCACTCTTCTTAATGGGACTGGGCATGGGAATGCCGCTACTTGCCATTGGCGCGTCAGCAGGCTCTTTATTACCCAAAACAGGGGCATGGTTAAACACCACTAAAGCCATATTCGGGGTTGTTATGCTCGCCGTTGCCGCCTGGATGCTCGACCGTATCCTCCCTGCTTCTCTCATGATGGCACTCTGGGCTTCTCTACTGATTATTCCAGCCATTTACATGAATGCAATTGAGCCACTACCGCAACCCAGTAACGGCTGGAAAAAACTGTGGAAAGGGATTGGTTTAATCATGCTGGTTTACGGTATTATTCTGATCATCGGTATTGCAACAGGCAGTACTAATCCTTTACAACCCTTGAACCATTTTAGTCAAACGACAAAAGCGTCCGAGCATTCCCTTAAATTTGAGCGCATCACTTCTCTAGACGATCTGAACCAAAAGCTATCTCAGGCACAGCAACAGCAACAGTGGGTGATGTTAGATTTCTATGCTGACTGGTGTATTTCCTGTAAAGAAATGGAAGCCTATACCTTCTCGAATAACGCGGTACAACAAGAACTCTCTCCGTTTATGTTGTTACAAGCGGATGTGACTGCTATGACTGCAGATGACCATGTTTTATTGAAGCACTTCAATCTAATTGGCCCCCCTGCTATCTTATTTTTTGATTCCGGCAAAAAGGAACAAGAACATTTACGTCTAATCGGTTACAAAGCAGCCGATGATTTCTTAAGCCACGTAAAACAAGCCCGATAAATGTCCCTGTTCAAATCCCGTATGACCTTCATGAGTATTGCTATTGCAGCTCTTTCACTGGGCCTTTTAAGCCAACAATTTTTTCCTTCAGCACCGTCTAAGATACCGCACCCACTAGCAAAAATAGTCTTACCGGATTTATCGGATACGCCACGCTCACTCGCTGACTGGGCCGGAAAAAAACGGGTCATCAACTTCTGGGCAACCTGGTGCCCACCGTGTCGTAAAGAAATACCTGCATTTATAGCACTGCAGAAAAAATTAGCCACCGACAATGTACAGGTTATCAGTATTGCTATTGAGGACAAGCAATCCGTTCAGGCTTTTCTAGAAGATTACCCGGTTAACTTTCCCGTCTTAATCGCCGGTGATGATGGCATCGTTCTCTCTAAGGAAATGGGCAATGCTATCAACACCGTCCCTTTTACTGTTTTTGTTAATGAAAATGGAATAATCCAAAAATCCCATGCCGGTGAAATATCCTTACTGGAATTACAAGAATTGATTCATTCAGACTAAAGTTTGATTCCTGCAATACGACACCAACCAGTCTGATACGCGGGCTCTTGTAATTGGTAAAATGGTCGATAGGCCTCCATAATACTATCAGCTTGCTCACTTAAAATACCGGAAAGCACCAACTGTCCGCCAGGCCGCAATAACTTGGAAATCGCCCGAACCATTTCAATCAAGGGATTAGCTAAAATATTGGCAACAATAATATCAACCTGAAGTGCTGGGCAATCATCAGGTAAATAACAATCTATTTTCGAGGCAATATTATTTTTGGCGGCATTATTTTTCGTTGCGGTAATCGCTTGTGTATCAATATCCACCGCAGAAACATGATTAGCACCCAGCAACACACTCGCAATCGCTAAAATACCTGAACCACAGCCATAATCAAGAACAGTCTTGTCCTTTAAGTCATAGCATGCCAGCCACTCTAAACATAAGGCCGTGGTAGCGTGCGTGCCCGTTCCAAAGGCAAGCCCTGGGTCTAAGGTCATACAAACTGTTTCGGGCGATGCTTGTTCAGAGCCACTGGGACAGACCCATAGCCTATCGCCAAACAACATCGGCTTAAAATGCGCCATCCATGTTCGTTCCCAGACTTGGTCTTGTAAAATATCCAGTCGCCAGTCTTGTAATGAAAACCCGGGAAATTGTTGACTCACCAAAAGTTCTAAAATCTCTGCATGAACAGACATCTCGAATAACGCAACCACTCGCGTTTGTTCCCAGATCTTTGTTTCCCCCGGTTCGGGTTCATAAATAGGCTCGTCAAGCGCGTCCAGGTATGTAACCGAGACTGCGCCAAACTGACTAAAAAGATCCGATAACGCCGGGGCATGTTGCTTATCCGTGATAACAGATAACTGTTTCCAACTCATGAGCACGCCTTAGCCATAGAGTGAGTAGTGTGAAAGAAAATTATTCTAACCACTGCCGTTAATAAAATTAACTGATTTACATTCCTAGCTTTTTTTCCAGATAGTGAATGTTTTGAGAACCGACAACAAAGGCATTATCCGCTAATATTTCGCGTTGCAAAGGTATGTTTGTCTTAATCCCACCGATAATCATTTCTTCCAAAGCCGTCCGCATTCGGAAAATAGCACTTTTCCGATCTTCACCATGGGCAATCAATTTACCAATCATTGAATCATAATGCGGCGGCACCGTATAACCATTATACAGATGGGTTTCACAACGAATACCCGGGCCGCCCGGAAAATGGAGCGTATCGATAGTACCAGGGCAAGGGATAAATGTTTTAGGGTCTTCCGCATTGAGGCGGCACTCAATGGCATGCCCCGTTAATTTAACCTCATCTTGGGTAATCGACAACGGTTCTCCCGCGGCAATGCGAAATTGTTCTTTAACAAGATCCACACCGGTGACCATTTCAGTCACCGGATGCTCAACCTGAATACGAGTATTCATTTCAATAAAAAAGAACTCGCCCCTCTCATACAAAAACTCAAAGGTCCCGGCACCATGGTAACCAATCTCAATACACGCATTAGCACAACGCTCTCCCATCATTTTACGTTGCTCTTCGGTAATGCCGGGGGCTGGGGCTTCCTCTACTACTTTTTGATGGCGCCGCTGCATTGAACAATCGCGCTCACCGAGGTGAATAGCATTACCGTGCATATCCGCTAAAATCTGAAACTCAATATGCCGCGGGTCTTCAAGAAACTTTTCCATATAGACCGTATCATTACCAAACACCGTGCCTGCTTCAGTTTTGGTTAATAAAATAGCATTTAATAACGAGGCTTCAGTATGAACCGTACGCATGCCTCGGCCGCCACCGCCACCTGCCGCTTTAATGATAACGGGATAACCGATCTCCCGCGCCATTTTTAAATTAGTTTCAGAATGGTCCGTTAAAGGGTCACCATTCCCAGGGACGCACGGAATATTAGCTGCTTGCATTGCACGCTTAGCTTCAATCTTATCGCCCATGCGGCGAATCGTATCACCATTAGGCCCGATAAAAACAAAACCACTCTGTGTTACTTTATCTGAAAACGCAGCATTTTCAGATAAAAAACCATAACCCGGATGAATAGCTTCCGCATCGGTCACCTCCGCTGCACTAATCAGCGCAGGAATATTCAAATAACTTTCACTCGAGGGCGCAGGACCGATACAAACAGACTCGTCGGCTAACCGGACATGCTTTAAATTCCTGTCTGCTTCAGAATACACAGCGACCACCTTAATGCCTAACTCACGACAGGCACGTAAAATTCGCAGCGCAATTTCGCCCCGATTAGCAATAACGATTTTATCAAACATTGTTTTTTATCTTTTTAAATACGGTTATTAAGAACGCGTGTTATTCAATCACAAAAAGTGGCTGCCCATATTCAACAGCTTGTGCATTTTCAACCAAAATTTTGGTAACCGTACCACTGGTTTCCGCTTCGATTTGGTTCAAAATCTTCATAGCTTCGATAATACACAGGGTGTCACCTTCACTAACCCTCTGCCCTACATTCACAAAAATCTTTGAGCCCGGCGAAGCTGACGCATAAAAAGTACCCACCATCGGTGACTTCACAATATGACCTGCATGTTCCTCAACAACCGCCTTTTGCTGGCTCTCGCTCACCGCTGGCGCCGCAATAGGAGCGGCCATAACCGGTGCTGGCACCACAGCATTGGCTGAATAGCGACTGATGCGAATGGATTCCTCACCTTCGGTAATCTCGAATTCAGCAATATCGGATGCTTCAATTATTTCAATTAATTTTTTTATTTTTCTAATATCCATTACCTTATCTCGCGAGTAAAATTTGATGAGCAGCCGTTAAGGCCATATGATAGCCATTTTCGCCAAACCCAGAGATAACCCCCTCGGCTATATCTGAGAAATAAGAGTGTTTCCTAAAGGTTTCCCGAGCATACACATTTGACAAATGAACCTCTATAAAAGGAATTTTAACACCTAAAACAGCATCACGAATTGCCACGCTGGTATGTGTAAATGCAGCCGGGTTAATAATAAACATATCAACACCACCAGAACCCGCCTGATGAATTAAATCAATAATTTCATGTTCCGCATTGCTTTGGTGAAACTTAAGCACATGCCCCAACTCTGTAGCTAATACTTCAAGGTCTCTCTGAATACTTGCAAGCGTTGCGTGACCGTATAATTCAGGTTCTCGAGTACCTAAAAGATTAAGATTAGGCCCATTAATTACGGTTATAGCTGCCATTTAATCGCTTATTTCACCCTCAATTATTCATGTAAGTTAAGAGCTAACTGCGCCCGCTGGTTCATTCTGCCTAAATTAGCCGCAATTGTCCATATCATTGTCTTTTAGAACCAAGTAATAGCACTTTCCTGTATTTTAGAGACTTTAATGATCTCACCCTCACCCAATTTAAACCGATAATCTTTTCTGCGCTTTATCGTATACACTACTAATAAGTATCGATTAACAGTATAATTTATGGCTGAAACTTTAGGCTTCATTATGCAAATCGGTTCCATTAAATTAAAAAACAATCTTTTTTTAGCCCCGATGGCGGGTGTAACAGATCGACCGTTCAGGCAACTCTGTAAGAATTTCGGCGCGGGTCTGACTGTTTCTGAAATGGTTTCGTCCAACCCCAACCTACGAAACCATTACCGCACCCAGCTTAAAAGCAACCACAGCGGTGAAACAGAACCGCGAGTCGTTCAAATTCTAGGAACCAACCCGAAGCAAATGGCAAACGCAGCCCATTACAATGCGGACCAGGGCGCTCAAATCATTGATATCAATATGGGTTGCCCTGCTAAAAAAGTATGCGCCGTGGCCGCAGGTTCAGCCTTACTAAGAGACGAAGCACTGGTCGGTAAGATTCTTGATGCCGTTGTTCAAGCAGTTAAATTGCCGGTTACCTTAAAAATCAGAACCGGTTGGGATACTGAAAACCGTAATGCGCTTAAAATTTCAAAAATTGCCGAAGAAGCAGGTGTTTCCGCCCTCACCATCCACGGCAGGACCCGTGCTTGTCGATTTTCCGGTAATGCTGAATACGACACTATCAAAAAAATTAAAGCTCATAGCCGAATACCTATTATTGCCAACGGTGATATTAATAGTGTCCAAAAAGCAAAAGCAGTATTAGACTATACCCAAGCCGATGCCATTATGATTGGTCGTGCAGCACAGGGACGGCCATGGATCTTTACCGAAATAAACCATTACCTAATCCATGGCGAACTTCTGCCTCCCGTTCCTTTGGTAGAAAAACAAATCACATTACAGCGCCATCTAGAGGCACTTTACCTCTTTTATGGTGATAATATGGGCGTTCAAATAGCCCGTAAACATATTAACTGGTACTTCAACCCTATTGGGCTCATTCCTGACACCTTGAAGCATAAAATTAATCAAGCACTCGTTCCCACAGAACAAATGCATTGGGTTAATAATGCTTTCGAATTATTTAGCGATTAATATGACTAACCAAAGCAAAAATACTGAGGCCAGAAACGTTACACGCTGCAATGCGACACCCTTAGCCACGCATGTCAGAACAGCGGTTATGGACTATTTTGAACACCTAAGTGACCATGAGAATGACGAACTTTACACTATTGTCATCCGAGAAGTTGAAAAACCAATGCTTGAGGTTACTTTAGAACAAGCCGGTTACAATCAATCTAAAGCGGCTAAAATTCTCGGCATCAGTCGTAGTACACTGCGTAAAAAAATCGCCCAATACAAAATTTCCTAACCTGACTTTAACTGAACTAAACACTGACATTATGGACCTTAAAATAAGCCGTGCGCTCATTAGCGTATCTGATAAAACCGGCATTATTGATTTTGCCCGCCAACTACATAACCTTGGCATTGAAATACTCAGTACCGGTGGCACTGCCCAACAACTGACCGAACACCGTATTCCCGTGATTGAAGTTTCCGACTATACCGGTTTTCCTGAAATGATGTCCGGACGTGTAAAAACATTACACCCCAAGATTCATGGCGGCATATTAGGACGTCGCGGCACCGATGACAAGGTTATGGCAGAACATGGCATTCTCCCTATTGATATGGTTGTTGTTAACCTCTACCCCTTTCAACAAGCCGTCGCAAACCCTAATTGTTCTTTTGAAACAGCCATAGAGAATATAGATATTGGCGGTCCCACCATGATCCGTGCTGCTGCTAAAAATCATGCCAGCATTTCGGTTATCGTAGACCCAACCGACTATCAAAACACTGTCGATGAACTCACCATAAATAAAGGGGTACTATCCCAGGAAAGCCGCTTTAAACTAGCCCGTAAGAGCTTTGAACATACCGCCCACTATGACAGTGCTATAGCAGGCTATTTAAACAACGTAGACGGCAATCCGTTCCCTGAAAATCTAAATCTGCAATTTAAACAATCACAAATCATGCGTTACGGTGAAAACCCCCACCAAAAGGCGGCTTTTTATTGTGAAGCCAACCCTGCCTCAGGGACTCTGGCCGCGGCCCGACAACTGCAAGGAAAAGCATTATCTTATAATAATATTGCCGATGCTGATGCCGCGCTGGAATGTGTTAAGTCTTTTGCCAACGTACCCACTTGCGTTATTGTCAAACACGCTAACCCTTGCGGCGTTGCCATCGCAGACAGTCTGTTTGAAAGCTACAACCGTGCTTACCAGACAGACCCCACTTCCGCATTTGGCGGAATTATCGCTTTCAATCAACCTTTGGATGAACTCACGGCAAAAACAATTATCGAACGACAATTTGTCGAGGTCATTATCGCCCCGTCTATTGACAATGGCGCCCGCACTGTTCTGCAAACAAAACCTAATGTTCGCGTCATGGAAACGGGCTCATGGCCACTCGAAAGCCTCCCCAGTTATGATTTCAAACGTGTAACCAACGGACTACTGGTTCAGGATAATGACATAGGTCGAATCACCGCCAAAGACATTACCGTTGTCAGCAAACGACAACCAACCCAAGAAGAACTTAACGATATGATCTTTGCATGGAGTGTCGCTAAATTTGTTAAATCCAATGCTATCGTTTACGCCAAAAACCAACAAACGATTGGCGTTGGAGCCGGGCAAATGAGTCGTGTTTATTCGGCACGGATTGCCGGCATTAAAGCCGCTGATGAAAACTTAGACGTCGCAGGTTCAGCCATGGCCTCTGATGCTTTCTTCCCGTTCAGAGACGGTATTGATTCAGCTGCAGAAGCTGGAATTACCGCGGTCATTCAACCCGGCGGATCCATTCGGGATGAGGAAATAATTACCGCTGCGGATGAACATAATATGACCATGGTCTTTACCGCTATGCGACATTTCAGACACTGATTCCCGTTCCCAACTAACGCATTCATACTCAACAGAAAACTTTATTCATGAACATTCTAATCATAGGAGGCGGCGGCCGCGAACATGCTTTAGCCTGGAAGGTCCGCCAATCAGAACAAGCCACCACCGTTTATGTTGCACCCGGAAACGCTGGGACAGCTCTTGAACCCGGCATAGAAAATGTAGCCATCGACACAACAAACATTGATGCCTTAATCATCTTTGCGCAAGAAAAAAACATTGCCCTGACTATTATTGGCCCTGAGATCCCCCTTGTTGCCGGCATTGTAGACCGCTTTCAAGCAGCAGGACTTAACTGTTTTGGCCCCCATGCGGCAGCGGCTCAGTTAGAAGGCTCCAAAACCTTTTGCAAAAACTTTATGGCCCGCCATAACATCCCTACTGCCGAATACCAAACCTTTACCGATATACATTCAGCAGTCCGTTATATTCAAAAAAAAGGCGCCCCCATTGTAGTCAAAGCCGATGGGCTCGCGGCCGGAAAAGGTGTCATTGTCGCCCAAACTGAATCAGAAGCCATTGCTGCCGTTCAAAAAATGCTAGCCGGCAATGCTTTTGGCGAAGCAGGTCATCGTGTTGTTATTGAAGAATTTTTACAAGGTGAAGAGGCCAGCTTTATTGTTATCGCTGACGGCAAAACCGCCCTCCCCATGGCAACTTCTCAAGATCACAAGGCCCTCAATAACGGCGACTTGGGTCCGAATACAGGCGGCATGGGAGCCTACTCTCCGGCTCCTTTAATAACACCAGCAATACACCAACGGGTTCTCGATGAAATCATCCAACCTACATTAGATGGCATGATTGCTGACGGCATGCCCTATACCGGTTTCTTATACGCCGGTTTAATGATCAGCCCTAACGGCACCCTAAAGGTTCTGGAATATAATTGCCGCTTTGGTGACCCTGAAACCCAACCTATTATGATGCGGTTGCAAAGCGATTTAATTGAACTGTGTCTAGCTGCTTTAGACCATCAATTGCACGAAAAAACAACAGTCTGGGATGACCGGCCCGCCTTAGGGGTTGTACTCGCTGCCGGGGGCTATCCCGAAAGCTACAAAAAAGGCAATATTATTGAAGGGCTCAACTCTGCAACGACACCTGAGCAAAAAATATTCCACGCTGGCACTTGTCTTGAAAAGGACCAAACACTCACAGCAGGGGGGCGTGTTCTTTGTGCCTGTGCCTTAGGTAACAACCTAAGCGACGCCCAAACCAATGCTTATCAATTAGTGAGCACCATACACTGGGAACAGATGTATTATCGAACCGACATTGGCTTCAAAGCGCTAACCTAACGCTTCCTGTAACCTAACAAATCATTGACCGTCAATGCTGTTGTTAACAACGACAAATACGGTCAATGCTGTAAGAATTGCCGCATCAGTTTAATCATATCGCCGTGATCCTTCACCCCCGCACTCTCTCGCAGGCTGTGCATCGCCCACATAGGATTCCCCAAATCAACAGACCTTATTCCTAATTTAGCTGAAACAATCGGACCAATCGTGCTCCCGCAACCTAAATTGGTTCGGTGTGAATATTTCTGCACCGGCACACCTGCCTGCTGGCACCAATCAACACACATGGCTTCAGCAATATTGTCCGTCGCATAGCGCTGATTAGCATTCACTTTTATAACCGGTCCCTTATTGACACTGACACGATGTTTAGGCTCATAAGCCCAAGAAAAACTGGGTTGGTAAGCGTGCGCCATATCCACACTCAGCATAAAACTTTGGCTTAAGGCCCGAAAATAACTTTCTTTACCGGGTAACATTGACGCGCCTATGCGCATCAAAACATCCGGCAAAAAACTTCCGGAAGCCCCTTTGGTGCTTTCACTGCCAATCTCTTCATGATCAAAAAAAGCACAAACTTTCGTTGCCGATGACGCCATCACCTCATCATTTAAAAATGCTTCAACTGCGGCATGGCACGACGCTAAATTGTCTAACTGAGAACTTGCTAGAAACTCATCGTTCAAGCCCCATAATGTTCCCTGCTGGGTATCATAACTACAAAGCTCCCAAGATAAAATGGCCGACTCACACAATCCGGATTGAACCGCGATTAATTCTTTAAACTGCATGGATTCTGGCAACGCGTCTTCCACTGTTGCCAGTATTAGCGGTAACGCTGTTTGTTTATCTAACTTTAACCCCTCATCATTCACCTTATTATTCATGTGAATCGCCAAATTTGGCAGTCTCAATAACGGCTTTTCAAACAGAATGGTCTTATTAGTTATCGCCCCATCCTCATCTCTATAACTTACACAACCAGCTAAACTTAAATCCCGGTCAGCGTAGGTTGCCAAAATTGGACTCCCATAAACTTCAACACCCACTCTTAATAATCCAGCCTCAATATAACTCGCATTGGGTTTAACACGTAATCCCGGAGAATCAGTATGCGCACCGATAATATTAAATCCGCGCTCAACTAAGGGCTCATGACCAACTATAAACGCGACAATGGACGACCCCCCTCGCACCACATAATAACGTCCCTTTGCAATCAAGGCCCATTCCGTTTTTTCATCCAAGGGGCTAAAACCATGCGCGTGCAATTGTTGCTTAACGGTCTCAACCGCATGCCAAGGACTTGGCGAAGCATCAATAAACGCCAACAATGCTTCTGCTTGTTCACGATAAAAATCAGTTCTCTTCATCAACCTTTTCCAGACGCAGTGAAATAGAATTAATACAATACCGGAGACCCGTCGGCGCAGGTCCATCTTCAAAAACATGCCCTAGATGCGCATCACAATGTTTACACGTAACTTCGATTCGCCGCACCCCATGACTGTTATCTTCAACTTGACAAATATTTTCAGCATTCAAAATATCCCAAAAACTCGGCCATCCAGAACCTGAATCAAATTTTGTTACAGAATCAAACAAAGGCTTAGCGCAACAAGCACAATGGTAGATGCCATTATCATGGCAATCTGTATATTCACCCACAAAAGGCGCCTCTGTACCTTTACCACGACAAACGGCATATTGTTCAGGGGTTAACTGGCTCTTCCAATCCGCATCACTCACTTGTTTTTTAGGCATAACTCCCTCTTTACTTTTACTTTACCTTATTCACACTAAAATAACGCGGTTCTTTATACAGATTAAGGGCCATAAAACTGCATTTAAAGCTATTAAAATCGGTGAATTTGTTCGTGAAATAACAACTCTTTAGTGCGGCTTATCTGTACCCAGTAAGACTATGATATAATTCACCCAATTTTAATTTAAATTAACCAACACTCGCATCAATGACTAATAATATCTACTTGGGATTGGAATTAATGGGTCTTGGCATGGGCATTGTGTTCCTATTTTTGCTATTACTTATTTTCAGCATTTCCATCATGTCTTTCTGCGTACAACGATTCCAATCAATACCAGAAGTGACAGCGCCCAAGACAACAAGCCAAGAAATTGATAGTAATATTGTGGCTGCAATTACCATTGCTGTAAACCGCTATCGCACGAAATAATCTAACACATTTTGCATGACCAAAATTTAAGTCATAAACAAGGAAAAACAAATATGGCAACGGCAAATCAACCTATCGGCATAACCGAGGTCGTCTTACGTGATGCCCATCAGTCTATTCTGGCAACACGCCTACGAATAGAAGATATGCTGCCCATTTGTGGAAAACTTGACCAGGTTGGTTACTGGTCAATCGAATCTTGGGGAGGCGCTACTTTTGACGCCTGTATTCGCTACTTAGGCGAAGACCCCTGGGAACGGTTACGACTCCTCAAAGACGCCATGCCCAACACCCCGCAACAAATGTTATTCCGGGGTCAGAACATTCTCGGCTATCGCCACTACGCGGATGATGTTGTAGACAAATTTGTTGAACGCTGCGCAATCAACGGTATTGATGTTTTCCGGATTTTCGATGCCATGAATGATATGCGCAATATCAAACGTGCCGTCACCGCTGTACTGGAAACAGACAGGCATGCGCAAGGAACACTTTCATATACCGTTAGCCCGGTCCACAACATGGATTTATGGGTAAATTTAGGCAAACAAATTGAAGACATGGGTGCTCACTCCCTTTGCATTAAAGACATGGCGGGCTTATTAACCCCCTATGACGGCTACGAGTTAGTGAGCAAACTCAAAGCCAGCGTTGATATTCCCATCCATATGCAATGCCATGCAACAACCGGCCTCAGCGTTGGCACTTATATTAAGGCCATTGAAGCTGGTCTTGATAATGTAGATACCGCTATTTCATCGCTGAGTATGACTTATGGGCACAGTCCCACCGAAACCATTGTCACCAGTCTGCAAAACCAGCCCACTCAAACCGGCCTTGACTTAACCTTGCTGGAAGAAATTGCCGCCTACTTTAGAGATATTCGCAAAAAATATGCGCAATTTGAAGGCAGTTTAAAAGGTGTAGACGGTCGAATATTAGTGAGCCAGGTGCCCGGCGGTATGCTCACTAATATGGAAATCCAACTTAAAGAACAGGGTGCTGCTGATAAATTTGATGCTGTCCTGAAAGAAATTCCTCGCGTCCGGGAAGACCTTGGCTTCATTCCCTTAGTCACGCCCACCTCACAAATTGTGGGCACACAAGCCGTCATTAATATCCTTACCGGTGAACGCTATAAAACCATCACAAAAGAGTCTGCCGGAGTCCTAAAAGGCGAATACGGCACCACGCCAGCCCCTGTGAATAAAACGTTACAGGAACGCGTCCTTAATGGCGAATCTGCCATTACTTGCCGTCCTGCAGATAATATCCTACCGGAAATGGATAAGCTCATTAGTGATGTTAAAGACAAAGCCCAAGCTCAGAATGTAACACTGGCTAAAAACATTGAAGAAGACGCTTTAATTGATGGCCTATTTTATCAAGTCGGTTGGAAGTTTATCCAAAACCGGGGAAATCCTAGTGCTTTTGAGGCAGCACCGGACCCTGTAGCTTTTGCAAAAGCCAATGCCCTTTCAGAGCCAGCCCCCATCGAGACTTACACCGTCACTGTCGAGGGTAAAAATTACCACGTCGTTGTCGGACCCGGTGATGCCGATTTTGATATTCAACCCGCCGCAGCCGGTGCAGAACCCACAATGCCTAGCAAGGTCAGCTCCGGAGAAACTATAACCTCTCCCATGGCCGGCAATATTTTCAAAATCAATACGACAGTCGGTGCCACCGTCGCTGAAAATGAAGTCACCATCATCCTTGAAGCGATGAAGATGGAAACCGAAATTCGAACTAAGTTTAGCGGTACTGTTTCTGCCATCCACATTAAAGAAGGCGATGCAGTAACTGTCGGGCAAGTCCTTATTACGCTTTAAATATAAAACCAAACAACCCTTATCTAAATAATATCTTCAAAATATAGCCATGGAAAACCTGACCTTACTTTGGGAAAGCACCGGAATATATAATCTAGAAAGTGGCCAAGCCATTATGACTGCCGTTGGCTTTTTGCTGATTTTCCTCGCCATTAAAAAAGGCTTTGAACCCCTATTACTTCTCCCTATTGGTTTTGGCGCCATCTTAAGCAACATCCCTGGCTCTGGAATGACCGAAGCCGGCGGCATTCTTTACTATTTATATGGCGGCATTAAAACCGGCATTTTCCCATTACTTATTTTTATGGGTGTAGGCGCTATGACTGACTTTGGCCCCATGTTAGCTAATCCTAAGACCTTACTGCTTGGCGCCGCTGCACAATTCGGGATCTTTGCTACCCTTATCGGCGCTTTAGCACTCAACGCTATTCCAGGATTGGATTTTACCCTTAAAGATGCTGCCGCTATCGCAATCATAGGCGGTGCTGATGGGCCAACAGCGATTTATGTTGCCTCCAAACTGGCCCCTGCGCTACTCGGTGCGATTGCGGTTGCCGCTTATTCTTACATGGCCTTAGTGCCGTTAATCCAACCCCCTATTATGCGCGCGCTGACAACGCCCGAAGAACGTAAAATTGAAATGCATCAACTTCGGCACGTGAGTCAAACGGAAAAGATCATTTTCCCACTTGTTCTCGTTTTCTTAACCGCATTATTACTACCTTCTGCAGCACCGCTCATCGGTATGTTCTGTTTTGGTAACCTGATGAGCTCTTGCGGTGTTGTTGACCGACTAAGCGATACGAGCCAAAATGCGCTGATCAATATTGTTACTATTTTTCTTGGCCTTGCCGTCGGTTCTAAGCTCAATTCCGAAGCCTTCCTACAGCCAGAAACATTAGGTATTCTAATCTTAGGCGCAATTGCCTTTTGCATTGGTACCGCTACCGGCATACTGATGGCAAAACTCATGAATGCTTTCAGCAAAATACCAATTAATCCTTTAATTGGTGCCGCTGGCGTTTCTGCAGTACCGATGGCGGCCCGGGTAGCAAATAAAGTCGGCCTTGAAAACAACCCGCACAACCATCTGCTCATGCATGCCATGGGGCCGAATGTAGCTGGCGTCATTGGCTCTGCGGTTGCGGCGGGGATTTTATTAAACTTGGTTCATTAACACACGGGCTACTTTCGCTCTCACTCACGAAACGAATGAATTCAAGAAATCCGACAAAAAAGCCCATAGCACTGATAATTTACAACAGACTCATGGGGTTCAATCCATGCAATTGTTTTAGGTACGTTTCCGATTAGAAGGCTTTTAGCGTGATGAGTAACTGGGCATTTTGGCTAATTGCAACAGACTGTAAAACAGCCTTAAGCATTTTTTGCTTAACATCCCGATCTTGTAATTGATAAACCTTTACTTTAGCAAACGCTGTTCCGACAACCTTTTGAATAACTGATTGTATTTTCTCAACAGTGGCAATAGGCATATGCGCTATCTCAATAGCCTCCACCTTTGGCTGAATCAAAAAGAATTGGCTCGTTTCAGGGTTATATTCAATTTTGCCAGAAACTTTAACGAACCCTTGACTCTGAATCGCACCCAAAATACTCAACGAAACTTTAATTGAGAAATGAACGCGATCACTCCCCTCAATAAGATCTACCTGCGGATGACTTAACTGGATGCGATATAAATGACTGCGTTTCTCCATCGGTTTAATTGCAGATAAATAATCTTGCAATGCCTGTTCAGAAATCGAGACGGTATAACTAAAAGCGCTAACGCCGGTCGCAAATAACAATAAAAAACAGCCCGTACGCCACTTTAAATTACTAAAAAACACGGCCTCGCACTATTAAAAAGATTTAATGGCTAACACAAGCCCTGAAGCAAACAAAAAGGCCGCAAAAATATTACTGTATTTGTCATTATCAATCTTCTGATAAACAACCTCTTCGGTTAACAAAAACATAATAACCCCAACATGCAAAAAGGCCATATTATTACTGTATGACAGTTCATAACTGTCAACTAAAAAGAACAACGTTATAATCTGAAAAATTGCGAAGGTCGCATAACAAACTGCCACCGTAACGCGCGTCATATCCTTTTGATAATGCTTCCCATGCACAATCGCCGTCAATAATGATCCACCGAGATTTGTTAAACCATGAACAATACCCATGGTAGCCAAATAAGTTTTCTCGTACTTAACCAGAGATACCATCATTTTCTCAACTTTTTCTGAATAGCTTTTTAACGCAACAAAAATTAAAAACAACCCGACTAATAACCCAATATTAATTTTGGCAGTCGTGACAATAAATAAAAACAACACCACAAACGGAATAGTATAAAGCAAAACATTTTTATAAAAACCAAGATCAATATGACTATAGTGTTTAAGAATCTGGAATGAATTGATTGCAATAGAAATAGGCAAAAGGGTAATCAATGCATCTAAGAAATCATAACCCAATAACAATAACAACGGTGTTCCAAACAACAAAACACCCACACCAAAGATTGACTGAACAACAGACGTTGCAATAACGGTTAATAATATATCGACTGGCATAAGTCCTCTCGCGACCTTATAAAAGCATTAAAGAATGCTTGATTATGCCATAGTCGCTGAATGATGTGATGTTGATCGCACGAATAACGCGACGGCTATTAAAGGACTAACAACAACGAGAGTGCGGAAAAATACAACTGAATCGACTCCCTTCTCCTTCTTTACTGGTAATTATTAATTTAGAATCATGATTGGCCAACACATGCTTCACAATAGCCAACCCCAAGCCGGTTCCACCTTTTTCACGACTACGCCCCACATCAACCCGATAAAAACGTTCTGTTAGGCGAGGAATATACTCCTCCGCTATGCCATCGCCATAATCTTGCACCTCAAACTTAACGCCTCTCGGAACCATTTTCCAACTGATATCAATTTTTGAATCTTCATCGGAGTACTTCATCGCATTAACGATCAAGTTAGTAAAAACACTCTCCAGATCTTTCGCCTTACCCCGAATCTTTACCCCTGACTGAAGCGATAGATTTAGCCGAGAATGTAAGGTATCAATACCATCTCCAGAGAGACACAAACGGGCAAGAACTGCTGACACATCAATAGAGTCAAGCAATTCTAGGGGTTCAATATTCTCATCAGGCTTACATTCAAGGCGCGCTAATAAAAGCAAGTCTTCAACCAATCCTTCCATTCGCGATGTCTGTTGCGCCATTCTGGAAAGACTATCAGTCAAAAAAGTTGATGCCCCATCATCGGTATCTTGCAGGGTTTCCACATAGCCTTTTATAACAGTTAAAGGCGTTCGCAACTCATGTGATACATTCGCTATAAAATCTCGCCGCACATCTTCAACTTTCTTTAATTTGGTTACGTTTTGAGCCAACAATAACCGCAAGTCATTGTTATGAACTAAAAACCTGAACTCTAAAAAGATCCCTTTATTAACCGGCGAGGTAATAACAACCGTTTCACTTAAATCTCTGGCGCTCAAATAATTCACTAATAACGGGTGATCTATAACACTTAAAACATGAGCGCCTAAATTTTTCTTCTTTAACCCAATAAGCTCTCTGGCCGAATCATTAAACCACTCAACCTCATCATCTAAATTAAGAACAATAGCGGCATCAGGCAAGGTAGCCGTTGATTTATAAAACTGGTTAAGCAAATTCCCCAGTCGTTTTTTGGTCCGACGGTGGCGCTGATGAACCCTGTCCAAATAAAAATAGACCCAATACCAGACGCCTTTAGAATTCGGCACGCCTTTTATTTTATGCGCATCGAGCCTTTTCACTAAAATTGACAATTGCCAGAACTGGTGCCACAAAAGCATTAACAACGCCCCAAAGGCCCAAATAAAAAAGTGCCCCCACATCAAACTAAATAATGCTGCAATTAATAAATAAGCGAGCAATTCAATAATGGCTGCTACCCAAAAACTCATAAAACCACGCTACGATGAAAAACGATAACCAAACCCCCGTACTGTCTTGACTAACTCGCCACAACCATGCTCCGACAAAACTTTTCTAAGACGTCGAATATGCACATCTACCGTACGCTCTTCTAAATACGCCGTACGTCCCCAAACATTATCAAGCAGTTGTGTTCGGTTATACACTTTCTCAGGATGCGTCATAAAGAACTGCATTAATTTAAACTCGGTTGGACTGAGGGGAACATCACGACCTTGGTACGACAATTGATAACTATCCGTATCTAATATTAAGTCATTAACCACAACTTTAGTCTTAGTAAATAATTTTCCTGTACGCCTGAGCACAGCCTTAATCCTCGCAACCATTTCTCTCGGCGAAAAAGGCTTTGTCATGTAATCATCAGCACCGACTTCAAGTCCTCTCACCTTGTCTTCTTCCGACCCTCTGGCTGTTAACAAAATAACCGGCAATTCTTTTAAGGATGAATCTTTTTTAAGCTGACGACACCAATCAACCCCTGAAATATCTGGCAACATCCAATCTAACAAGATTAAATCAGGCATAGACTCAGCTATAGATTTCCGTGCTCCAAGCACATCCTTAGCACATTGAACATCAAAGCCTGCATTCTCAAGCACTATGAGCAGCATTTGCCGAATAGGCTCTTCATCTTCAACTACCAATATTTTGGCAGAATTCATAAATTTCCCTTACTTAAAATAAAAAACCTATTGTAGGTTATGGAAGATAACTAAATGATGTCATAAAAAAACTTATTAAACCCTAATATTAAACGAATATTGATCGTCTATGAAGTCACAATTGATCACATCACCGGCAGCATATACGCCTGCTAACAATTGCTCTGCTAAGCTATTTTCAAGTTGCTTTTGAATTGTTCTCTTTAATGGCCTGACACCATAAACAGGATCAAAACCTGATGCGGCTAAATGATCTAGCGCTCTCTCCGACACTACTAATTCAATACCCATCGCTGCTAATCGAACAATCAAGAGATCTACTTGTATCGCGGTAACCGCTCTTATTTGCTCTTTTCCTAAGGAATGAAACACAATCGTCTCATCGATGCGATTAATAAATTCAGGGCGGAAATGTTCAGCAACCACATCCATTACTGCTTTTTTCATGTCGAGATAATTTTCATCATCGCTGTATCCCTGAATCAGCGTTGATCCTAAATTAGACGTTAAAACAATTACCGTGTTACGAAAATCAACTGTTTGCCCTTGCCCGTCGGTTAAACGCCCCTCATCTAAAACCTGAAGTAACACATTAAAAACATCCGCATGGGCTTTTTCAATTTCATCCAGCAAAATCACAGCGTAAGGTTTTCTTTTGACCGCTTCCGTCAAATAGCCACCTTCCTCATAACCGACATAGCCCGGTGGGGCACCAATCAATCGGGCAACACTGTGTTTCTCCATGAATTCAGACATATCAACACGGACAAGCGCATCTTCAGTATCAAATAAAAACGCGGCTAAAGCCTTACATAATTCTGTTTTACCCACGCCCGTGGGTCCTAAAAAAAGAAAAGATCCATTAGGACGATTAGGTTCCGAGAGACCGGATCGTGATCGCCTTATCGCATGACTGACTGCCGTTAATGCTTCCCGTTGCCCAATAACCCGTTCTGCTAACTCTTGCTCCATCCGAAGTAATTTTTCACGTTCGCCTTCAATCATCTTAGCAACAGGAATTCCCGTCCATTTAGAAACCACGTCAGCAATTTCCTGCTCAGTTACCTTATTTCTTAATAAGGTGAGGGGCTGTTTTTCTGCATTATCGAGATAATTGAGTTCTTTTTCCAATTGCGGAATACTACCGTATTGCAACTCTGACATACGGGCAAAGTCATGACTACGATTAGCGACTTCTAATTCCAACCGGGCTTTCTCTAATTTTTCCTTAATCGTAGCTGCCCCCTGCAAAGAAACTTTTTCAGCTTTCCAAATTTCTTCCAAATCAGAAAACTGCTTTTCTAATTCGTAAATCTGCTCCTCCAAGGTCGCTAAACGCTTATGAGAAGCCTCATCGGATTCTTTTGCTAACGCTTCTTTTTCAATTTTAAACTGAATAAGGCGACGTTCCAGTTTATCCATTGACTCAGGTTTAGAATCCATTTCCAATCGTATCTGACTCGCTGCTTCATCGATTAAATCGATGGCCTTATCAGGCAATTGACGACCGGTAATATAACGATGAGATAATGTGGCAGCTGCAACAATGGCAGGGTCCGTAATCGTCACGCTGTGATGCACCTCATAACGCTCTTTTAGACCACGTAAAATTGCAATGGTATCTTCAACTAAAGGCTCTTCAATCAACACCTTTTGGAATCGGCGCTCCAATGCTGAATCCTTTTCAATGTACTTTTTATACTCATCCAAGGTTGTCGCACCAACACAATGCAACTCTCCTCGGGCCAACGCCGGCTTAAGCATATTCCCCGCATCCATAGCACCTTCTGCTTTCCCGGCACCCACCATGGTATGTAATTCATCAATAAAAATAATGATATTACCCTCTTGTTTGGAAACATCTTTCAGAACGGCTTTTAAACGCTCTTCAAATTCACCGCGAAACTTCGCGCCGGCAACTAAAGCCACTATATCCAGCGATAAAACACGCCGCCCCTTCAGCCCTTCTGGCACTTCCCCGTTAATAATACGTTGCGCCAAACCCTCAACAATAGCTGTTTTTCCAACACCCGGTGCGCCTATCAAAACCGGATTATTTTTTGTTCTACGTTGCAAAACTTGTATCGTTCGCCGTATTTCATCATCTCGTCCAATAACCGGATCTAACTTCCCCTGCTCTGCCAGCTCAGTCAGATCTGAGGTGTATTTTTGTAAAGCATGACACTGATCTTCAGCATTTTGATCCGTCACAACTTGGCCATTACGAAGCTCCCGAACCGCACCTTCTAGCGCCAACCGTGGAAAGCCGGATTTTTCTAAAATGGACCTTAGCACATTTTCACCACCATAAAGCGCTAACAAAAAAATCTCACTAGAAATATATTTGTCCTGATACTGCTGTGCTAATTCATCGGCACTATTCAGCACCCGCCTCAACGTATGGGAGACTGAAACAACACTATTGGAACCGGTTACGGTCGGTAGTTTTTGTAATTCATATTTTATTAATGAACGAAGTAAATCAAAATCTCCTTGCGCTTTTTTTAATAACAACAAGATACTCCCACCTGTCTGATTTAACAACGCTTCCAACACATGGACCGCCTCAATGACCGGGTTTTCTCCTCCCATAGCCAATCCCTGTGCATCAACCAATGCCTCTTGAAATTTGCTTGTTAATTTATCTAATTGCATAACCTATCCTATTAAAATCCTATCTCATGGTTAGATATTGGGACTAATAATCCAGTTTTCAATTTACAACCAGAAAAAATAACCCTTAAACATATTAAACTTCTATTTTTTACACAGCCTGTGCAACCACCTATGCTCACGCCCTGCATCTACGCTATCTCAAAACGTCCTCAACTAATCTATTAAGAACCAGACTCTGGGTTAAGCCTTAACATATTCATTTTAATAAGGCATAAATTTCATTTATGGTACACCTTATTTTTTTAATACTCGGTCTATTTTTTTGTTCTGTGGTAGGATAATTTGACCTATCGCTGTATAAAATTTCTTGGATTTTACAACTAATGGCTGTATTCAGAAATCGTTTTATCACTCAGGTATTTCGTAGCTTTGCGGATCTGATCCCCATGCTTACGGTGATCCTTATTTTTCAGTTTTTGGTCATAAAACAACCTATACCCGATGTCGTTAACCTCATAACCGGCACTCTTTTTATCGTGCTCGGCTTAACGTTATTTATTCAAGGATTGGAACAAAGCCTTTTTCCCATTGGCGAATCAATGGCGCAAGCCTTTGCTCAAAAAGGCAGTCTATTCTGGCTGCTTTGTTTTTCTTTTTGCTTAGGCTTTAGCACTACCATTGCAGAACCGGCCTTAATTGCTATTGCCAATGAGGCCGCCCACATTGCCCAAAACGAAGGGCTGCTTGAGAACTCGACAACAACCGTTTTACAGTATGCTCTCGGCCTTCGGGTAACTGTTGCATTATCGGTTGGTCTGGCCATACTACTGGGGGTATTAAGAATCATCTACGGCTGGCAATTACAGCACTTAATTATATACGGTTATTTAGCAATTATTGTACTCACACCCTTTGCACCGGAACACATTATCGGTATTGCTTACGATACCGGCGGTGTCACAACCTCAACCATTACCGTACCCTTAGTGACCGCTCTGGGCATTGGACTTGCCAAAGCCATTAAAGGCAGAAATCCTATGACCGATGGTTTTGGATTAATCGCTTTTGCGTCCCTTACGCCAATCATATTTGTCATGATTTACGGAATGCTACTGTGACCGAGTGGCTCGATCATTTTGCCAGTATCCTATTCGCAACTGCTCGGGACATTCTCCCTATTTTGTTAATCATCTTAGTTTTTCAGCTTTTTATTATTCGAAAGCCCATACCACATTTTAAAAAAACAATGATCGGTTTTGTCTTCGTTCTAGTCGGTATCGCCTGCTTTTTGGAAGGCCTCGAACGCGCACTTTTTCCACTGGGCGAATTAATGGCTCAACAACTCACTCACACTGAATTTATCAGCCCCCACAACACCTCGTCTGAAACGCTCTGGTATGCTTATGGCTGGGTCTACTTGTTTGCCGCCAGCATTGGTTTTGCCACTACCTTAGCTGAACCGTCCTTGATGGCTGTCGCCATTAAGGCCGAGGCTATTTCTGGCGGCACTATTCATGCATTAGGCCTGCGCTTGGCAGTTGCACTTGGCGTTGCTTTTGGAATCACACTCGGTAGCTATCGAATCATTACCGGTACCGAGTTATATCTCTATATTTTAGTCGGCTATTGCATCGTCATTATTCAAACCTTTTTTGCGCCTAAGTCACTTATTGGCCTGGCTTACGACTCAGGCGGCGTTACCACTTCATCGGTCACTGTTCCCTTAGTCACTGCGCTGGGACTGGGATTGGCCTCTTCTATTCCCGGGCGAAGCCCCTTACTCGATGGCTTTGGACTCATCGCATTCGCCAGTTTATTTCCTATCATGACAGTTCTAGCTTATGCCCAAATTTCCCACTGGCTAAACCGTCGTAAATCTTCCTATTAATACCGAGGTTATATTATGCACTTCAAATTAATTATTGCCTTTGTCGAAGATGACAAAACAGAGACGGTACTCGATACAGCGCGTCGTCATGGCGCCAAAGGTGTGACGGTTATTAACAATGCCCGCGGCGAGGGAATCGTTCAACCTAAAACCTTCTTAGGATTAACCCTTGAAACGCAACGCAATGTTTTACTATTTTTAGTCGAAGAACATTTAAGTCGTTATATTCTAGAGAAAATAGCCAGTGCGGGCGAATTTGACAGCAAACCAGGAACCGGTATCGCTTTTAAAATTGATGTTGATGATGCCATTGGCGTTATGCATCAAGTCAACGAACTAACCCACGAACTTGAGGACAAAATATGAGCCATTCCGAAAAAATAACCGTCAGAGACATCATGAGAACAACTTTTAGCACCATTGATGGTAACGCTACGGTGAGTGAGGCACTGCTCCTGATGAAGTCATCGAAAACATCAACGATTATTGTAAACCGGCGTCATGATCTTGATGAGTTTGGACTGATTACATCCAGTGATATTGCCAGACAAGTGATGGCTAAAAACAGAGCCCCTAACCGCGTTAATGTCTATGAAATTATGGAAACACCGGTGATTTGTGTTCGTCCTGAAATGGATATCCGGCTATGCGCCCGATTGTTTGCTAATTATAATCTCGTCCGCGCGCCGGTCATTGAAAACGACAAGATTATCGGTATGATCAGTCCTAATACTCTGGTCCTTGATGGTTTGTACAAAATATGTAGCTGAACAATAAGCCCGCCCAAAAAAATGTTATTTAGCGGGCCCATTTATATAATTTATTACTTTAACGGTCTGTTTTGTGCATCCCTGTCAATTCGATGCATCAACAGTAAGATTCCTTCCAAAACGCCCCATACCACTGCGAAACCAAGCGTCCCAACGGTTGCTGCTATTTGTGCAATACCCAATTTCCAATGCCCTAGATAGAAACGTCCGGCACCCGCTCCACCGAGAAACATGGATAAGAAAATAGCAAGGCGCCGCGATTTAACTGGTTCTCCTTGTGGTCCAGTATAGTCACCAATCAACTCCATTTTAATAACTTTTCCGTATTTTTTATGCACCTCTTCGGCTTCAAAGGCGACCTGACAACCACTGTACGGTAGGTTATCTTCAAGCCACTGCGTCTCTTCAAAATAATAACTTTTATTATTCTTTGCTGTTGAGAGTATGCCCGTCTTATTCTTTTTATCGTAACCGGCTATATGCCCTTTATAGCGATTAATTTCAGGTGCCTTCTCCTTCGGAGAGGTACTTTTTTCTGACCCTACGCTTTGCTCAAGTTCCACCTTTTGCTCTGCCGCCTCGTGCCCCAACGTTATCTCTTGATCTTGGACAGCACTTTGGTCTTGCGATCCATTACCGCCCTTATCATCTTTATCATCAATTGCCATATGCTTTTCCACCAACCTTATACTTAAATAATTTAATTTTTTACACTCGCTGAAATGCGTTTAATCACAATCTAACCAAGATATGGGTATTTAAAACAGATTGTTACCGGTCACTTTTCCGTGGCGTAGTTTAATCAGGCTTAACTATAACGATGTCGGAAAGGTATAGCAACGAACTAACCGCTAAATTAACAATAACGCCTAAATTATTGTCCGCGAAAGATGAAATATCACATAGTACGAACCATAGAAAAATAAAAACGATAACCCCAACCCTGAAGCTAATGATCGCGATAACGCATGACGAAAAATATGTCCCATGACCCCCCAATGCCAGAGCATAATAACTAAAAATAAAAAAAACACTTTCTCTGCTAGCATCTCTGACTTTAACAACCCCATAACCGGGAGCGAACAAAAACTAATAATACTATCGGTGCCTAACAAAGCCGTTAATGTTTGACTAAAACGCTGAATATTACCAAAAATGAACAACACCCCCCAAGTAAACCCTGCCAACAGCCCTAACTGTACAAAAACCTGCAACAGACCATTAACCCAAGTCATCGATAACATAATCAATGCGCTATTCACCACAATATAAAGGTATATCGCGCGCCGCAAAAATTCTGGCGAACGAGTCAGCGCTTGTGGACCACTCTTAAAACGGCAAATATTTATTGAGGTTAAAAATAACTTTATAAAAATATGCATTGCTGCGACAAACTCCATTTAATCCAAATAACTAACATCGTATTGGGCCACCATGTTCGTAAGCAATTATTGACACTTTTCCAAACAATGACTTACCGCCATGATCTAAACCCTATAAACTTACAACAATTAACATCAAAAACTAAAGCTTGATTCTTCATGTCCCTTACACAAAATGAGCTCACCGCCCAAATACAGCGTTTAACAACAACATTAAACAATGTTGGAGCTTATATCTATACCAAAGATATGCAAGGTCATTATACCTATGCCAACCAAATGGTCTGCGACCTTTTTAACTGCTCTTTAAATGGCATAGTTGGGCTATCGGATAAAACATTCTTTGATTTATCCACCTTCAATGAATTACAAAATAATGACCGTCGTGTTCTTGATGACGGGGAACACATTGAATCCGAAGAGACCAATATTATCATTCAAACCGGTGAAAAAAGAATTTACTGGACCGTTAAAAAACCATTAACCGATAGCCACGGTCAAATTATCGGATTATGTGGCATTTCAACTGATATCACTGAACGCCGCCTATTAGAAGAAAAACTCATGACTGCAAATCAAACTCAGGATAAATTATTGTCAATCATGGGCCATGACTTAAAAGGACCTATTGGTTTTATCGCAGGATTATTTAATTCTGGCATTTTAAAAGATAACAACAAAAGCCCTGATCTTTGGTCAGCAATACACACCTCCATCAACAATATACATGAAATTCTTGAAAATCTTTTATATTGGGCACAATGTCAGAAAGGAGATCTTCAGCCGGATAAAGTCCAAATCAAAATTGAACCTCATCTTAAAAGTAGTAAAAAAGCATACGAGGCGGCCATTAAAAATAAAAACATTACGCTCAACTTTGAAATAGAAGCAGAACTTTATATCGATGTTGACCCTTTTATGTTTGATACCATAATCCGAAACATACTCCATAATGCAATAAAATTCACCCCACAAAATGGCGCAATCACGTTAACAGCAGAACAGACCGATAACAGTATTTCAATTAGCATTACGGACTCAGGCCTCGGCATGAAACCATCGACTCTTGAAACGCTTTTTACACCTAAAAAACACAACCCTCTATCCGGCACCAATGGTACTCAAAACGGCACTGGGCTGGGGTTAATGCTCTGTAAGGAATTTGTTGAACTTCACAACGGCACAATAGGTGTTGATAGTGTCGTTCATAAAGGGAGTCGATTTTGGTTTACCTTACCAAAAACCTAAAAGCCATTCAAAAGCACTTAAGTTAACGCGCTTGATTTATTAACCCATAATCGGCCTACAGAATTTATCGCTAACGACAAACGACGCTATCATTCATCAAAAGCGCCCATATCATCCCCAAATGATTCTAATTAAATCACCCAAAAGTAAAATGAGTAGCATTTACTACATTAGCGACTCACTGAAATACATAACGAGCTACGCAGCGTGTCTATTGTGAGCTACAATCGGTATTGATAATATTATAGAGATAAAAACATTTAACGTTGAATAGCAATAGTTATTAAACCTATGAAAAAACCACTCACCGAAAACGAACTGCTTTTTTTACAAATCCAAGAGCTCACACTCACTCTTGATTATGTAAACGCCTATGTTTTTACAAAAGACTGCCAAGGAAGCTATACCTATGCTAATAAAAAGGTTTGTGATCTTTTCAAATGCTCTTTAGATAAGCTCATTGGTAAAACAGATGCAGCTTTCTTTGATTTAGCTACGACTGAGAAATTACAAGAAAATGATCAGCGTGTTATTGAACATGGCGAAACTATAGAATATGAAGAAATTAACATCATTAAAACAACCAATGAGCGCCGAATCTATTCATGCAAAAAAAGCCCCTTGCGTAATAATAAAGGTGAAGTTACCGGAATATGCGGCATTGCCACTGATATCACAACACAACGCGCACTAGAGGCAAAAGTTGAAAAACAAAAAAGACTTATCGAACGTATGTTAGATAATAAAGAGTTAATGATCAAAGCAACACAGACTTTAATTAAGAATGTATTTTAAGCTGATAATCCACATCCATCCACACTGACCTTTTCCAGAAGAATTAACAGAAAGCGCTTATTCAAAGCCCCCAACTGTCAAAATAAAAACATCAATGCGCTAACTGTGCTTCAAATTGTTCCATCTCCTCAGTAACCCGCAACCACTGATTCTCCGCTTCCTGCACTAAAAGATCCAATTCACCTTTTCTTTTCAATAAATTTTTTAATTGCTCCTTTTGGGACACCTGATAAATTTCAGAATCTGACAGAGCCTGCTCTATTTCAGTCTGCTCCCGATGAAACCTATCCACCGCTTTCTCAACCTTAAGCAAGGCATCCCGTAGCGGTTTAAGTTTTTTTCGTTTTTCAGCATCTAACCGGCGTTGATCTTTACGGGAAAGCTCTCCTTCAGGACCGAATTCACCCGCAGATACAATGCTTTTTTTATCTTCAACCCAATGCTGGTAGTCATCAAGATCACCTGAAAAAACCTGTACCGCGCCCTCATCAACAAAAATCAACTTATCGGTGACCGAACGAATTAAATGCCGATCATGAGACACAACAACTAATGCGCCCTGATAATCCTGTAAGGCCATACTTAGGGCATGACGCATCTCTAGATCAAGGTGATTAGTCGGCTCATCAAGCAAAAGTAAATTAGGATTTTGGTAAACCAATATCGCTAAAACCAAGCGGGCTTTTTCACCACCCGAAAAGGGCCGAACCGATGCCAAAGCCTTGTCACCAACAAAATTAAACCCACCTAAAAAATTCCTTAGCTCTTTTTCAGTGGCTAAAGGGTCCAAATGCTGAAGGTGCCACAAAGGGCTTTCCTCTAGACGCAATTGCTCTAACTGGTGCTGAGCAAAATAGCCAATATCTAATGCATCAGCCCCCTGACGGATTCCTGACAATGGCTCAATCTCACCCGCCAAGCACTTAACCAAGGTCGACTTACCGGCACCGTTTTTCCCCAACAACCCAATTCTATCGCCCGGGGTAATAAATAAATCCACATCTTCTAAAATCGTTTTATCCGGATAACCAATGGCGGCCGATTCCAGTGTTAATAATTGATTGGGGATTTTACCCGGATCTTTAAAACTAAAATTAAAAGGCGAATCAACATGGGCTTGTGCAATAAAGTTCATTCGCTCCAATGTTTTAATACGACTTTGCGCCTGCTTTGCCTTTGTTGCTTTAACTCGGAAACGGTCAATAAAACTTTGAATATGAGCGATCTCTTTTTGTTGTTGCTCATAGGAAGCCTGTTGTTGGGCCAATTTTTCCGCTCGCAACCTTTCAAAAACAGTATAGTTACCCGTGTAAATTTGTGCCGTGTTCTGCTCAATATGCATAATATGATCGGCAATCGCATCCAAAAAGTCACGATCATGGGAAATTAACAATAAGGTACCCGGATATCTTATTAACCAATTCTGCAGCCAGATGACCGCATCCAGGTCGAGATGGTTTGTCGGCTCATCAAGCAGTAACATATCAGAGCGACACATTAATGCTTTCGCTAAATTCAAACGCATCCGCCAGCCCCCTGAAAACTCCATGACCGGCCGTTCTTCGTCCGTCACTAAAAAGCCCAACCCGTCCATAAGTCGTGATGCCCGACTTTGTGCGGTATAACCACCAATATCATCCAGCTTTACGTGAAGTTCTGCCTGTTTAATACCATCATTCACTAACTCAGCATCGGCTAATTGTGCTTGTAACGTGCGCAGGTTCCTATCACCATCAATAACATAATCGATCGCTTTTCCAGCAATAGCCGGTGTTTCTTGCGCAACATGTGCTATTTCAATACCCTGCGGCATTGATAAATCACCCTCATCCGAATGAATAACATTACGAATCATTGCAAATAAACTGGATTTACCGGTTCCATTCGCACCGGTCACACCGACCTTTTGTCCTTTATGGATGATGAAAGACAGGTCTGAAAACAACAGTAATTCTCCACGCCGTAGGCTGATATTTTTAAAATTGAGCACTGCCTTTCATTCCTGTTTACTAAATAAGGCCTGCATTATAAGACTTCTATTTACCCAAAAACAATTATGTTTCACATCAACGAACCCCACAACAACAAAGCACTCCGCATAGAGAACAGTCATCGGATCAGTTATAAAATAAACCGGTTTTAACAACTCCATTTTGATCAAGCACCGGAGTCAGTTTTAATACGGATTAAAGTATTTAATTAACCCAAAAGAGAATCTAGAAAATGTATATCGCAATTAATCGATTTAAAATTAATCAAGGTAAAAAAGATGCGTTTGAAAAGATGTGGCAACGCAGAGAAACCCACTTAGATAACGTACCCGGTTTTATAAAATTTCACTTGGCAAAAGGAAATTCAGAACAAACTCATACCCCCATATATCTCACAAAGCACCTGGCACTCAAAAGAAGATTTTACCCAGAGGACAAAATCAGAAGCATTTCGCTTAGCGCACAAAGGCGCAGGAAAACACAGCGATATATATCAGGGACACCCAATATTTGAAGGCTTTGAAGTCGTTATCGGCGCTTAAAAAAAAGAAAAACGAAACAGCACAAAACGGTTAGCACAAAAAAGCAATGCCGCTTTTCAACAGCATTGCTTTGATGACTTAGCCCCAAGCGATGTAGTTAACTGTATCGGTCTATCAACTTATCAGCCTGTTCTGAGAACTTTTCTAAATCGCCTGATGTTATAGACCGAACCGGAATAATTAATGCAGTATCAATATCAATATAGATGTAAACATATTTGTCACCGTATTCAACACGTAACAATTCCTTCCATGCCATTGTGTGTTCACCGGAAGGTGAAACTTCCACCAATACTTTAGGCTCAATGGCTAATTTATAATGCCCCAGTATGTTCGCCTTTTCTTCGTCGGTGTATTGCGTTCTAAGACGTCTACGCATTTCCCAACGACTAAAATAAGGCATCCCAAAGACTAAAATCAACGCAAAAATAACGGTAAACAAACCGGTATATTCATCTTTAAGTAAAATGCCATAAAAAAGACCGATCATAACCAGAATGGCTGGCACAATGCCTTGACCAAATCGTAATCTTTTTCTTGATCGTTCCGTATTTAGAAAACGCTTCTCATTGAAAAAAATTAAATCTTCTTCTACTAAATCATACTCTACTTCAAACATAGGGATCCCAATAAAATCAAAAAACTAGTGCATTTTAATACGCGCATGCGTACTACGCCTAAACAAATTAGATAGCGTCAACATCGCGGTTCGAAAATAACCATGAATAGCCACTTGATGCATTTTATATAAAGACAAATAAACCAATCGAGCGATAAAACCCCCGACACTAACCGACCCCATCAGATTACCCATCAAACTTCCAACCGTTGAACTCTGGCCAAGAGCGACCAATGAACCAAAATCACGGTAAATATAATCAATCGTTTCATCACTCCCCTGTAAGCGATTAATTAATGTCTTTTCCAATGTGCTTGCTTGCTGATGGGCTGCTTGCGCACGCGGCGGTACCGGCCGGTCATGCCCCGGCCATGGGCAAGCGGCACAATCGCCCATCGCAAAGATATCACCATCTTCTGTAGTTTCCAACGTCTGTTTAACAACCAGTTGGTTAATCCTGTTGACTTCCAAGCCATCCAAATTCGTCAACCAATCAGGCCCTTTAATCCCTGCTGCCCAGACTTTTATATCGGCCAAAACAATATCACCGTCCTTTAAGCGCACACCTTTGTCTGTTACGCCCACAACTTGCTGTCCTAACTTTAACTCAACGCCTAACTTATGTAATTGCTTATGAACAGTAAACGCCAATTTCTCTGAGAGTGCTGGCAACAAGCGATGTGCTGTATCGATAATCGTTACTTTAACCGTAATATCATCCAAACCATACATCGAAAATTGTTTTTTAACATCCAGTAACTCAGCTGATAATTCAACACCGGTCGCCCCTGCACCAATAATAGCGATAGACAGGCATTTATTTTTACTTTGCTCCTTCGTGTGGGTAGTAATGTAGCGTTCAACTAACTTTTTCTGAAAACGATATGCTTGATAAGGCGTATCAAGAAACAGACAATGTTCATTAACCCCGCTAACATTAAACATATTGCTAACACTGCCGACACAAATAATCAAAGTATCGTAATTAAAAACCCGTTTCGGAATAATTTCATCACCGTTGTTGGTAATCGTTGGGCTAACAAAAATCTCTTTCTTAGCCCGATCCA
>JYMV01031890.1_pt1 | contig 66735 bp, 71 predicted proteins | sample 338911 | NCBI WGS metagenome assembly JYMV01 (sample SAMN03354496, study PRJNA234377) | hydrothermal vent metagenome | biome: Deep sea; feature: Hydrothermal plumes at the Eastern Lau Spreading Center, Western Pacific Ocean; material: Seawater | place: Tonga | collected 2009 | depth 2000 m m | reverse complement strand
ATTAGAGCTCGTACATAAGTTCGCATTTATTTTCTTTTATTGGCAAGTTGTTGTTGACATTGGGGAGTCCACATAAGTTGTCGCCTCTAATTTTTAATTAGAGGAAAATAAAATGAAAGCACGATTTACCCAATCGTTTAAAATACAGGCTGTTGAGAAAGCCCTAGAACGTGCAAATGATGTTTCATTAAAAGATATTGCTGATAATCTAAGGATTGGTCAATCTACGCTAGGAAAGTGGATTGGGCTTGCCCAAAAACAGAAACTTGAACCAGCACAGAACACAGAAGTAACACCTATGACAAAAGCAAAAAGACCGCAAGACTGGAGCGCAGAAGCTCGTTTAGATATGGTGATTAGTTGTGCTTCACTTGATGAAGAACAAATCAGTGAATTGTGCCGTAAACAGGGGCTTTTCCCTCATCACATAAAGCAATGGAAACAAGATTTTGTAAACGGGTCGACGGTCACTACAACAGCTAGCATACGATCAGACAATAAGACTTTACGTCAGGATAATAAAGCGCTGAAAAAAGAAATTAACCGTAAAGATAAAGCGCTGGCAGAAACGGCTGCATTATTAGTTCTTCAAAAAAAAGTCAATGCGATCTGGGGCAACGACGAGGACAACTTACAATGAGTGATGAGCGAGTAAGAATCATGACCTGGGTGACAGAGGCCAGAACTGCTGGTGCACGACAATCAAAAGCCTGTCAGAGCATTGGTATTAGTGCAAAAACATTTCAACGTTGGGTAAAACCTGATAACCAGCAAGATGGCCGTTTAGACGCTAGACATGAAGTAAGCAACAAACTCACAGAACTTGAACGCCAACGGGTTATTAAAGTGGCAAACAAGCCTGAATATGCTGCGTTATCTCCCAGTAAGATAGTGCCATTACTTGCGGATAGGGGTGAGTATATTGCTTCTGAGTCAACATTTTATCGGGTCTTAAAATCAGAAAAACAGCTACAGCACCGGTTACCATCCAAACCAGTGAGGTCCGTTAATAAACCCCGCGCATTGAAGGCTACTGCACCCAATCAGCTTTACAGTTGGGATATCACCTATTTACCAACGCTGGTATTAGGGCTCTTTTTTTATCTGTATCTGGTCATGAAATGGAATCTAGCGCATTAGCCGCTGACTTAATGACTGACATTTGTCAGCAAGAGAATATTGAGCGTCATCAAGTTACTTTGCACTCAGATAATGGTAGCCCCATGAAAGGCGCCACCCTGTTGGCAACGTTACAGGAACTGGGTGTTATGCCTTCATTTAGCCGTCCATCGGTCAGTAATGATAACCCTTAGTCTGAGTCGCTTTTGTGCACATTGAAATATCGACCGGAATACCCAGAAAAAGCATTTAATAATTTACCAACAGTACGCGCTGGGGTGAAAGGATTGGTTCATGGGTACAATAATGAACATTTGCATAGTGCAATTAAATTCGTCACAGCTGAACAACGTCATAAGGGTGAAGATAAAGAAATACTGGTAAAGCGTAAATGCGTCTATCAGCAGGCCAAGTCACGGCACCCTGAGCGCTGGGGTGGTGCAATAGAAAATTGAGACCAGGTCGATGAGGTATTCCTTAATCCTAAGAAACAGAAGAAAGTGGCGGCATAACTTTTTAACTTTAGGCGATAACTCTCTTGAAATCTGCCGCCAGCCCTCGCGTTCGCTCTTGTATGATTTAAATAAGCAGCTAAGCCAGTTTTTATTAGCATTAACTGCTCTAATAAAAAATGATGAGGTAGACCGTTTCGCTCATGGTTCATAAAGAAACCGTCATGGCGTCAAGGTCGCCTCATCAACCTTTTAATTATCTCGAGCAGTTACCTGGAACACTATGTGATTCCGCATCAACAAGAATCAGAACTGCGAGCGATTAAAACATGATAAATAAATGCATAAAATACAAAATGGTTGGTGTCGATGTTTCTAAACTCAAATTAAATATTACTTGTAATCAAAAAAGATATTTAACCATTGATAATCAAGAAAGTAAGTTTTCTAAACTGATCCAATCTGTCGCTGATCTTAATAACGTTTGTTTTGTTATGGAAGCAACCGGTGGGTATGAAAGAAAGCCGAGTTAATCTCTTATTGTCAAAAGGGATCGCCGTGAGCGTGGTTAATGCTAAACGCGTCAGAGATTACGCAAAAGCCATTGGCCAACATGCAAAAAATGATCGTATAGATGCCCATATAATAAGACAGTCTGCCGCAATAACTCAACTCAAACGCTATATGCAACAGACGGATTCAACTATTCGACTTGATGCGCTAATTAAACGACGAGATCAGCTTGCTAAACAGAAAACCGCTGAAAAACACCATCTAGAAGCCGCTATTGATCTAAATTCCATGCGCTCCATTAAGAAATTTATTAAAGCGTTTGATAAATAAATTGAACAAATTGAAACAAAAATAAAGGTGCTTATTGAAACAGATAGCACTCTTAGAAAACAAATGCAACAACGCACTCAAGTCACAGGTGTTGGCAATGTTACTGCTGCTACGCTGTTAGCTCTATTACCAGAATTAGGTCAACTATCCAATAAACAAATCAGCGCAGTAGTGGCTGTGGCACCCTCTTGCAAAGATAGCGGCATGATGAGAGGTCATCGAGCTGTTTGGGGTGGCCGTGCATTAATACGATCGACTCTTTATATGGCTACATTGAGTGCCGTTTACCACAATAAGCCTATCAAGAGTTTCTATCAGCGTTTAATCGCTAATGGAAAACAGCAGAAAGTGGCACTCGTTGCTTGTATGAGAAAACTTTTAATCATTTTAACTGTAATGACAAAAAACAATACTGAATGGAATCCTAATTTCAGCAAATTAGCTTGACTTTTAACACAGTTGCTCCATGGCTAGCAGCGCAGGTAACCTTTTAGCCAAGAGTATGGCTAACTATGCCACATGCTACGGCGGCTATCAGTTTTGCAACTGGGCGGTCAATTATGTGATGGTCGCGCTATTAATTTAGGCGAAGCTCTTAACGTCCAAGGGGACCGTCTGGTTAAAAAAATACCACCAGTGGCTTCAACAAGAGGATCTTTCTAACTCACAAGGCCATGAACTGATGAATAAAACCAACCCCCGATATACACTACAAAATCACCTTGCCCAAGAGGTCATTGGATGAGGCAGATGCGAGAAACCTTACCCGGGTCAATGACATTCTGGGGGGCTTACGCCACCCTTATAGCAAACAACTCGGTAAAGAATGATTCATGCAAAAAAGACCTGACGGGGAAAAACATCGCGCAGACTGTTCAATGTTGTCGTGTAGCTCTTAAAAAACTCCATCCTAAGGGTAACTGGTATTATAACCAATGTGCAAATAAGCAACTTTTCTGCTGATAATTTTCTATTATCACAACTGCTCCAGACAAATCATCTGTTGCTACATAAGGACTTTCAACAGCCACCACAGACATCCCTGCCGCCACTGCCGCTGTTATACCATTTACTGAATCTTCAAAAACAACACAATCATGAGGTGATTGTTTTAATGCACGTGCACACATCAGAAAGATATCTGGTGCAGGTTTAGGATTTCTTAACCCGGGATTATCGCCACACACAACAGTACTAAAAAGTGTTTTCCAACGATGGCGACTGAGTTTCAACTGACACAGTGCACTATTAGAACTGGTTGCCAGAGCGAGCGGAATTCCTTTGCCATTTAGTTCAGCTAAAAAATCCCCTGCACCAACTATTTCTTGGGAATTAGAAAATAATTTTTCAAGAAAAACCGCTCTTTTATTCAAAAAAGCATCAACCGTTAGCGGCAGTTCAAGACGGTTAATAACTAAAGCGGCTCCAATGCGAGCATCCCCGCCCATCACCTGTCTTTTAAGGTTCAAATCAAATGTTTTTCCATAAGGATCTACAACTTCTTGCGTTGCTAAGCTATAGAGCCGCTCGGTATCTAACAGAGTCCCGTCAAGATCAAAAATAACAGCATTGGGCTTAGTTAACATCAATCGCTCTTAACAAGGAACTGACACCCGGCCAGAGGTTTGAACAACTTATCCTCTGTTCAATGAAGGCATCACCGCCATTATGCATGGCGTCCCCGAGAGGATTCGAACCTCTACTCTGACCCTTAGGAGGGGTCTGCATTATCCAATTATGCTACGGAGACGGAAATGTTAATTATAACAACAAAATAATCAACACATCGCTATCCATAGCGATGCGCAATAAAAACATCCTGTTTTTTATTGCTAAAGCCTATCTCGTGTACCTATTAAGACAATAATCATATACACTCCATATGTTTCACCTTTTTGTGCCTTTTAAATAGCCTTATATTTTAACCCATAATCTACGAAACAATTACTACTCAGGATCACTCAACAACCATGGCCTTTGAAAAAATTCTACTCTCCTCTAAACTGGTTGGTAAATCTATTGAGGTCTTAACTATAGCCACCATTATTTCGATTATTTCTATCGCCAAAGCGACCCGTCTTGTCAGTAAAACCACGCGTTCTCTTTACCGTCACATCCAACCTACTGACAAATCTCGTCATAATACGCCCCAGACGACATTCATACCACGCCAAGAACCTGTCGACGTAACGCTTGATTCTTACGCTTTTACCCCCACCGTCATTTCTGGTGGCAAAGAAGAACCTAATAATAACCCAACACCTAACGCCAGCAACAATGAACTCTTTCTGCAACAACAAATCGTTCGGCTACAAAAAGAACTTGCAGAACTTAGAGAAGAATCTGAGGAAAGAGAAAACAGATTACTGACCCTGATAGAAAATAAATTCTTTGGCCGCTCATTTGTTTTAAAAAAGTTCTTAAAGAAGTTGCTAAAATGATCCACGACTTTTGATTTTCTGAGAAAAACCATGAGACCCATAAAAAAACAGCCTCTCCATAATAACGCTGCACACGAAAACAGTACCCCTTACGTACAATTTCTGCAGCAACAAATCATCCAGTTACAACTGGATATGAAGGCACTTCAACAAAGACATGATAAAAAAGAAGACCGACTATTAGCTATTATCGAGTCTAAAATTATACCTCCCAAAAGAATCTTAAAAAGCTGGCTCAATAAAGTTATCAAATAGATAGCTACTGTCAGCAGTTCAGTGACCAACGGTTCAAGTGACCGAAATCATAAACATTAACGCAGCAACAAGGCACTGGGGTGACGGACCAAAATGGAACGTCCCTTCCCGCGGCGTGAAACCCACCCTCTTATTTCTACTTTCTTATCAAGATAAACCGTCACATCAGGAAAAAAAAGCAAGTGGGCACGGGGAATTCTGATCATTAATTCACCCGAATCAACACTAAGATAGACATACTTGCGCTTCATAGCCACGGAACGTACCGTTCCGATTAATCGTTGCCAACCATAACTGCTTTTTGCTAAGCCATTAGCAATGACTTTAGGCTGATACTCGTCCATCCCCCAAAGTGCAAGGCGCTCCGATTGCGCCCATTGTTGTGCTAGCAACATTGTTTTCAAATAATTTAAATTAGGCGGGTGGATACTAACCGTTGCCCACCCCCTCTTCACCATTTCAAGATTAATGTGTAATCCCGTTGTTGTGAAAAGATGAGCCAATGTCCGCCCATATTTGTCCTGTCTCTCCATATCAGCTTCAAGACGCACCTTTTGTCCGGCTAACAAGGTGATCAATCCCTCTCGGGCTCTCGCACTGCCGGCCTCTCCAGGCTTATTGTATCGCTCAATTTCAGGGGTATTAATACTCAACAGGCGTACTTTTAATTGGTTATCTAAAAGCAGGGTATCACCATCGTAGACCTTAGTAACTGAATAGAAAATATCCCCAGTCAGCGGCATTTCATTAGCCTCTATGCCGGTCGGGTTTTGATCTGAATAATAACGTTGACCGTCACGATCGTCCCAGAAAAAGACTTTCGCAATCAAGCTTTCGGAAAAAAAAAACAAACTGATTAGTACTACATTTTTCTTTAGCATTTTATAAATAAATGACAAAATAAGGCTATTTTAAATCAATCCACCTTTTTCATGATTACAATCATACAGCGCGTATCCTCTGCTACGGTAACGGTTAACCATGCACCGATAAGTCAAATCAATCAAGGTATTCTTGCTCTCGTTGCTATTGAGAAACAAGACGATGAAACACACGCCGAACGATTACTCCAACGGCTCTTAAATTACCGTATTTTTTCTGACTCAAATGATCGAATGAATCTTTCTCTCAAGCAAATTAATGGCGGCTTATTACTCGTCCCTCAATTCACGCTTGCTGCAGATACTGACTGTGGTAATCGCCCGAGCTTCACGCCGGCAGCATCACCTGAACACGGCAAAAAAATGTTTAATTATTTAGCCACTACGGCTAAACAACTGTACCCAACGGTTGAGACCGGCTTATTTGGAGCCAATATGCAAGTCAGCTTAACCAATGACGGTCCCGTAACCTTTACATTACGGACCAAATAACAACACGCCTTACTGTTAATTGTTACCAGTTATCCGTTTCATCGTCCTCATAGGGTTTAGGTCTTACAGAATCGGGGACTTTAGAGGCTTTTGCGTTACGCAATAAAATCAAAGCACTCCCCACAATTAAAACCCCGGCTAAAATTGCAAATAACACTCCCATTTAATCGCCTCCTATCACCTGTGATTAATTAAAAAAACCAACCTATAACACACTAAACCCCATTTACCCAATAAAGTTCCCTGCCGTTGACCTTTTTAACCGGTTGCCAACCAGCCTGAAAAAACAAGCTGATTCTTAAACTCTGTTTAGATTCCTTAGCGAGTTAAAAACACCTGTTATAATAACCCTATGTACTCGGATGACATGACGCTATTCACAACAGATTTATGCGATGCACACAGTTCATTGTCAGGGTTCCAAATTGCTGAACCTATTTTCAAAAGTTTTGGTGGCAACTGTCGGTTCTCTGGTCAAATAACGACCCTCAAGGTTCTGGAAGATAATGTGCTGGTCAGAAACACCCTCGAGCAACCCGTCGATAATCGCGTTCTGGTGATTGATGGTCAAGGTTCCTTAAATTGTGCCTTGTTAGGTGATAATTTAGCGCTCATCGCCTATGAAAATGGCTGGCAAGGCATTATTATCAATGGCTGCATTCGTGATACCGAACGAATCAAGCAGATTCCAATTAGCATTAAGGCACTGGCAGCACACCCCTTAAAATCACAAAAAAAAGGCACTGGAACTCAGGGGCTTGTCATTAATTTCGCGGGCATAGCCTTTGAGCCGGACCATTATATTTTTTCAGATCCTGATGGCATTGTCGTTTCCAAAGATAGAATCAGGTAGAATATACGCATTCACATTCACTTATCAAATAAATATGCAAATAATACTCGCTAACCCCCGCGGCTTTTGCGCCGGTGTTGACCGTGCTATAGACATTGTTGACCATGCAATTGATACCTTTGGGGCACCGATTTATGTTCGTCATGAAGTTGTTCATAATCGTACTGTCGTAGAAGGCCTTAGAGATAAAGGGGCTATTTTTATTGAGGATGTAAACGATGTCCCTGAAGGCTCCTACCTGATTTTCAGTGCACACGGTGTTTCTAAAAAAGTTCAAAATCAAGCCAAGAAGCGTAACCTAACCGTCTTCGATGCAACCTGCCCACTGGTAACCAAGGTCCATATTCAAGTTGCCAAACACGCCAAAGCTGATAAAGAAGTCGTCTTAATTGGTCACGGAGGACACCCTGAGGTAGAAGGAACGATGGGACAATATGAAAAATGCACCGATAATGGCAACATCTACCTCGTTGAAACGCCGGAGGATGTTAAAGCACTTAAACTCAATAATCCTGAGAATTTAGCTTATGTGACACAAACAACCCTGTCTATGACTGATACACATGCCATGGTTCAAGCACTCAAAGAACAGTTCCCCTCTATTCAAGAACAGAAAAAAGACGATATTTGCTATGCAACACAAAACCGGCAAGATGCGGTCACCGACTTAGCAAGCAAAGCAGATTTAATTTTAGTGGTCGGTTCACCCAATAGTTCTAACTCAAATAGATTAAGAGAAATTGCCGTACAACTCGGCAAACCTGCTTATTTAATTGATACCGCCGCCGATCTAGATCAAGGTTGGTTTGCCGGTATTAATACTGTCGGAGTCACAGCAGGCGCATCAGCACCCGAAGTTCTTGTTCAGCAAGTTATCAGACAACTCCAAACTTGGGGCGGAAACACCGTCGAAGAAAATGCCGGCATTGAGGAAAAAGTTGTTTTCTCGCTCCCTAGAGAACTCAGACAACACATGAATCGTACCTAGAACATACCCATACTGACTGTTCAAAAAAGGCGCAATTAACGGCGCCTTTTTTATATCTCTTGAAGATAAACCACCCAACCATTCTAATTTACAAGCCTTCTCGACCCATTTTGCGCACATACCATTGCATGAAAAAGCTCCGTGGTTGACGCAGTCCTGTACGCACATGATAAAGTTTATATTCATTATTAACAGTAGCTAGAAACAACCGATAACCCAAATCGGTACCACAAAATAACAATTGATCATTTTCTTTGACCAAATAATCACTCCCGGGCAAAATAAAAATATTTTCATCACCTGACTTGACCACCAATGCCACTAAATCAAGCGATTTTGTCCTGTCTCTGGGGTCTTTAAGTAAATCACCTAATTGAACCGAATCATTTTCCAGAATACGCGTTAAAACTTTTGCGTTACTCTGGGTAATATCAAAGGACGTTAACAACGGCACCTTATCTCCAACACACGCCTTCACCCAACTGATCACCTTATTCATTTCATCTGCACGATCCTGATTAACCAAAAAATACTTAAAAAATGGCTTCAGTAACGGTGCTTTCAGTAATAACATAATGCGCCTTGCAGCAACCAAAGAAGGTTGCATCACCATATCGGCCTTCGCCGCCTGAAAAGCTGCAAAATTCTCATGGGAATTTTGCCTAACCACGGTGAAAATATTCGGATTTATCGAACGCGCATTTAATAAAATACTGACATTTTGGCCATCATCATCCGTTCCTGTCACAATACCAACGGCTTGTTCAATACCCGCCAACTTTAATGTTCTGACCGTCGTTAACCCTAAAACAAAGTTCTCAACATCCTCCTCATCAGGACTAATCGGCTGCGGGTCAATAATGGCTGTTTTTAGACCTTGTTTATTTAATGCCCGTTTAATTTCCTGCCCCATACGACCAAAACCACAGATGATCCAAAGACCATTATCAGGAGGGCTGAGCGGTTGCTCTAATTCAGTAGATTTTTCCCCTACTAACCAATTATTAAAGGAGTAAAAATAACGCTGCTCAATAGAGAAGGCCAATAACTGAGCGTACGTTTTAAACGGATCAATAATATGAACCTTACCCCCAATAGTTGCCAATGTTTCTTCCCAAATCTCAACTTTTGACTTGGTAATTACTTCAATTCCTGGGTTTAAAATTCTGGCCATTGCTGAAATCTTAAGGTTAGTTTCTTCATTACTCGTTACCGAAACGATAGCCTTACAATCAGCTCGCCTAATTCCAGCTTCAATTAAATGTTTTGGAACACTCGCATCTGCAAACAAACCCGGCATAGGAACCTTATAATCACGCAATTGCAACGCCTTAATACGTTCCTCATTACTGTCGATGACAACGGCTGTTAACCGGGCATCACTTAACCCACGCGCTAAAACACTGCCCGTATCACCAAAACCACAGATAATAATAAAATCACCTGAAATCCGTGCAACTTTATTAGAAAAATCATGCTCGGCCAGCGCTTTTGCCAAAAATGGATTCTGCACTAAGCGAATAATACTACCAATCGCATAAAACCAAGTAATTACACTAATATACAAACAAACGATAGCCCAAAAACGCTGGGCATTACTATATGGAAAAGGTATTTCTCCAAACCCTGTCGTTGTTGCCGTATAAGTCATGAAATAAAAAGCATGAAAAATACTTAAATATTGCGTTTTACCATCCACTACAGGACCCGGCATGAGTATCATTCCAGCAATCGAAAGGGAATAAACGATAACGATAGCGAGAATTGGCTTACGCATTTCCCGTAACACAATGAAGATTACACGACTCAGATCAACTGCAGCAGCCATTGATTTTACACTTAATTAAAAAAAGGAAATGTTTATAAGCGTGACATAAGGGTGTCTGCTACCAAAATAACAACTGAAACAACATTGGCTAAAAGCGCCCCACCCGATAATGCCACAATACTGGCCATCACATCGGGTGTTAACCCCACGGTGGTAATATGAACCGCTGTTGTCCAGTAAAAAACCGCTACTACCAATTGTAAATCTGCTACTAAACTAGTTGCTAATAAAACGGCACCCACTTGAGATCTGTCTCCCAATTTTAAACCTGTCGCCATAAAATTAACGACCACAACAGCAAACAATTCATAAACATTATGATGTGCGGGGTTATCCATTTCACCCAGGAAAAAACCGAAATTTAAGGTCATTGCTAAAACAATGAAAAAACCGAAAATGACTTTTTCTAGATTCATCCATTTCCTCCAAGAAATAATCTATTCAGTAAAAATTAAGTTATGATTTACAATAATGGATAATACTCCAAAAACACTTTATTGAACCCAATTAATTTATAAAATCTGTGAATAAACACAAAACGACACACACCACAGAGATAGACGCCATTCGCCTAGACAAATGGCTCTGGGTGGCGCGGTTTTATAAAACCCGTAAACTTGCCGCTGAGGCTATTGCCGGCGGTAAAGTACACCTGAATGGACAACGGTCAAAACCAGGCAAAGAGGTTAAAATTGGGGCACAGCTGTTTATCACCAAAGACCTGTATCAATGGGATATTACACTCATCTCTCTTGCCAAGCACCGTAGGCCAGCAAAAGAGGCATTGCTACTTTATCAAGAAAGCCAGGACAGTATGGACAAAAGACAAAAACAAATTTTGCTTAACCGTGAAAATAGAACCCTGTCAGATAATTACAAAGATCACCGACCTAATAAAAAAGAACGCCGACAAATACACCGGTTTATTCGCCAATAACCAATGATTACCACAGCAATTTTATAAACATGATGGCGGTTTAGGTAGTCCTGCTAGTTTACAAGCATAACGCAAAGGCCCTTCTGGAAATAAGCGATGTAAATACCGACTATTGCCTTTGTCCGCCCCGAGTGTTTTTTTAACCCCTTTAATAAAAACCCGGGTATTCGGCAAATGTTTATAAGTCAAATAATAGGTTCTCGCATACTCCACAATCTCCCAGTGTGCTGCCGTCATCTGAATACCATTACTGTCAGCCAGTACATAGGCCACATCAGGGGTCCAATCCAGAAGATCACATAAAAAACCTTCCTCCGTAACTGCAATATTCTGACCTATTCCTTTTAATGCCACGAATGCATGACCGAGTGATCCACTGTCAAATCAACAAAACCTGAATAATCAACTATGCTAAGCCCGCGAACAATGTCAGATTCGTCAATGCCACGCAAAGCCAGATCAACCGCTAAAACACTAACGCTCATATTTGCTAAAACCGCATCCCAATAATTAGCCCATTCACCTTGGCGCATTAATGTGATAACAGCATCACCTATTACAATGACGCTGTCATTAGCATTAGTACCCAAACGATCAAAGAGCGGCGCTGTTAACGGCACTTTGGAAATAATATGCAACATAATTCAATTAACCTGTGTACTTAAAAGACCGACATGTCTGGTATGTAATTTTAAGCAAAGCATTTATATTTATCAAACAATACTCATTGCTTGTACATGTTAAAATTTCATTCATGAACCTTCAACCCATCTATTCTGTTTCAGCACTCAATCGAGAGACTAAACAACTCTTATCACAACACTTCTTACGTATTCGTGTTGAAGGAGAGATTTCCAACCTGAGTACCCCTTCATCAGGACATCTCTATTTCACGCTAAAAGATGAGCACGCACAAATTCGTTGTGCGATGTTTCGTTCTTCAACTCGTCACATGCACTTTAAACCGACTAATGGCATTGCTATTATTGTGACCGCGCAAGTGGGTTTATATGAACCACGTGGCGATTACCAACTGACTGTTGAGAAAATAGAGCCCGCTGGTGAAGGTGAATTACTACGTGCATTTGAAGCCTTAAAAAAACGTCTTCAGGCCGAAGGATTATTTGCCCAAGAACTAAAAAAAAGCTTACCCAACTTCCCCAACTGCATTGGTTTAATCACCTCACCGACCGGTGCTGCAATACGCGATATTTTATCTGTCTTAAAACGCCGTTTTATTGCCACTCCTATTATCATTTACCCGACATCAGTACAAGGCCGTCCGGCTAAATACGCTCTTGTAAACGCGATAGAAACAGCTAATCGTAGAGAGGATTGTGACCTGCTCATTATCGCGCGGGGCGGCGGGTCTTTAGAAGACTTATGGCCCTTTAATGAAGAAATTGTCGCCCGCGCCATCAACCAGAGCCAGCTTCCAATTGTGACCGGAATTGGTCACGAAACTGATTTCACCATTGCAGATTTTGTAGCAGATAAACGAATGGCAACCCCTTCCGCTGCTGCCGAGCAAGTCAGCCCTGACAGTCAAGAATTAGCCTCCAAAATACAGACCCTTGAAAAGCAAATTATTAAATTAACAACAAACCGTTTAAGTCTCTTTAACGCTCAAATAACCGGTCTCAATAACCGCATCCAACAGGCAGACCCAAGACAACAATTATCAACCCAAGCACAGCGCCTTGACGATCTGGAAATTCGGTTAAACAACACGCTCGCATCAATGTTCAACGAACTTCAAAACAAACTCACTCTCAAAACGACACAACTGCTCACGAACAACCCTAACTTTGGTATTCGGACTCGAAAATACCAAAATCAATTATTATCCAACCGGTTAAATCATGCCATTAAAGAGCAATTAACAACAAAAAAATACCTCTTGAGTCATTGTAGCCAAACATTAAATTCCCTGAGCCCGCTAGCCACGCTGAACCGTGGTTATGCTCTGATCACCGGTGTTGAAACCGGTGAGGTTATCTCCTCAATAAAGAACCTTAATACCGGTGATCGAATCAACACACGTTTTTCACAAGGCCAGGTTGTGAGCCAAATTAAAGAAATAAAGTCATGATAAAAAAAATCATTTTGCTTCTATTTACCCCACTCATTTCACTATCCGCCACACTACCCGAGCCTTTAGCAGTCCCGGGAGGTATCGTCATCAGACAGCTTGCTAGCAGCAATACTGAAAAACCCACTGTTCTTTTTCAAGAAAACCGTGTTTTAGTCATTGAAAATAACGCTCACTGGACGGCAATCGTAGGTATTTCCCTTACGCTATTACCCGGAAACTACCATCTGTTAGCAAGCACCAGAACCCAACACCGTAAGAAGGTGCCGTTCACCATTACCGCTAAAGACTACCCGGCACAATATATAACCCTCAAAAATACTCAAATGGTCAGCCCCGACCCTGCCAATCTAGCGCGTATTAAAAAAGAACGCACGCCCATCAACCGTGCCTTAAATACCTGGTCAGAAAAAGAACAGATTGCTACTGACTTTAGTTTACCGGTTACGGGTCGACTCAGCAGTTTATTTGGCTTAAAACGGTTCTTCAACAATCAACCTAGAAATCCACACAGCGGCCTAGATATTGCCGCAGCCAAAGGCACTGTAATTAAAGCACCAACCGCTGCCAGAGTTCTTGAAACCGGTCACTTTTACTATAACGGTAAAACCGTCTTTCTGGATCACGGCCAAGGATTAATCTCTGGCTACTTTCATCTGACTGATATTCATGTCAAACCCGGCCAACAGGTTTACCGCGGCGAGATCATCGGCACCGTTGGAGAAACCGGAAGAGTAACCGGTCCGCACCTACACTGGAATATTTATTTAAATAAAGCCAAAGTTGACCCTGCATTATTTATTAGTCGCTATTTGCCTCAGTTACAAGGCAAACCACAAAACTAAATAGCACCCAGCTTTTGCATTGCTCGTTTTAACGAAATCGCATCGAGTGCTTCTAAATCCAGTGCCAATAAAGCCTGAACTCTTAAACTAATTTCATCGATGGTTGCCTGAAACCCAGCTGCAATTTCTTGCTCGCTGCCTTCTATTTTTGACGGGTCTTCAAGCCCCCAATGCATCTGAATCGAATCGCCGAACCAAACAGGACAAACCTCACTGGCTGCACGGTCACACACCGTCACAATCAAATCCGGATTAAACTCAGAAAATTCATTCCATGACTGACTCTCTAGCCCCGCTACCGAAAAGTTATTCTCAAGAAGGTAGGTAATCGACAATGGATGAACGACTCCGGCCGGTTGACTCCCCGCACTTCGAGCGACAATCCGTTCTTTAGCTAATTGATTAGTAATCGCCTCTGATAAAATACTGCGACACCGATTATGCGTACAAATAAACAATATTTTCATTTTTTTCTCTACAAACTAATAACGCGTCACTATAAATACAGCAGCGGTGTTACTTTTTTAATAACTAAGTACGATACAATCTGAGTTGCTATCGGTCTTGCTCCAAATAACCTAGTACCCGTTCACAAAATAAATCAGGTTGCTCTGCATGAAGCCAATGCCCCGCCCCCGTAATCGCATCAATAATAGCGCTAGGAAACAGCTTAAAAATAACTGGGGAATCTATATAAGCTGAATTTTCCCCACCTAAAAACAATACCCGCTTAGCCCACCGTCGCCCGGGTTCTATTTCTGGAAAAGCGATAATATTATCAGAACATCGAAAAAAAACTGACAAATTAATACGCCAACGGTAATGCCCCTTATCGAGTACTAAGTTCTGTAATAAGAATTGCCTAAAATGACTATCTTTAATAGTCTCTTGCAGATAATTATCAGCCTCTTTTCGCATTCTTATCTGTTCTAAGGGAATCTGCTGTAAGGCAGCTATCGTTGCATCAAACGAATGTTCATATGTTTTTGGTGCAATATCAACAATAGTAAGTTTCAATACCCGTTGTGGGTTGTGTAGTGCAAACCACATAGCTACCTTCCCCCCCATACTGTGCCCCAGTATATTTGCTTTTAACAAACTGTGCTGGTCCATAAAAAACAAAAGGTCTTGTGCCATTGCAGGATAATCCATAACGTCCGAATGCGGCGACTCGCCATGGTTTCGCTGATCTAGTACATACACACAAAATTTATCAGATAAGCGCTTTGCCACAGAGCGCCAATTTCTTGCTGAAGCAAAAAAACCATGCAAAATAATCAAGGGTGGTTTCTGATAATCCCCAAAGGTTTGAAAAACGAGCGGGAGTGATTTAATCGCTGACATACCCTAACCTAGTCACTGACACATGATATAAAAACAACCTAACACCCATCTTCGCAGAACCGTCATTATATTGATCTGTGTGAAAAATCAGGACTAAGACTCAACAACCCCATTACGATTGGGCCAAAAACTTAAAAAAATTCTGCTACTATAATAACCCAGTCATGCCTAACAGTCACAGACTATCCCGTTCAAAGGCTTTTTTTCAGAGGACGAAATGAATAGTAATTGTATTGAAGAAATCATCATTAGCCCATTAAAAAAAAGTCACAATTTTTCACAAAACGAAATTAAAAAAATCATCTCATTAAATACCAAAGATAAAAATAAACGCCTACGTAATTGTGCACTCGCCATCCTAAATACCGGCTCTGTAACAGATGACCCATCTATCATTTCCCATCTGTATAATAATTTCACGATCACACCTATTGCGACCGACTGTGGCCTTAATATTAAACTTAATCATGCACCGACCTATGCTTTTGTAGACGGAGAACTTATTACCGGCATCAGAGAACATTTATTCGCCATTATTCGTGATATCTTTTTCATTGAACAACTCGAATCTATGGGTTCTTTCAAAACACCCAGCAGTGATGACATTACCAATGCCGTATTTCATCAACTCCGTAATGCCGGTATTCTCAATCAAGAAAATGGCGTTTCCTTAGTCGCTTGTTGGGGGGGGCATGCCATTAATAATGTCGAATATTGTTACAGTAAAGAAGTTGGTTATCAATTAGGCTTACGCAATTTCGATATTTGTACCGGGTGCGGACCGGGTGCGATGAAGGGACCGATGAAGGGAGCAACTATTGGCTGGGCCAAACAACGCTTAAATAAACAACGCCTGATCGGTCTCACCGAGATCGAAATTATTGCTTCAGAACCGCCTAATGCAATTGTTAAAGATTTAATTACCTTCCCGGATATTGAAAAACGTTTAGAAGGCTTTGTTAGAACGGCACATGGTATTATCGTATTTCCTGGCGGCGTAGGAACGACAGAAGAAATCCTCTATTTATTAGCCATTCTTTTAGAAGACGACAACCGCAACACCCCTTTTCCCTTTATTTTCACAGGACCTACAGAATCGGCCAGTTATTTTGAAATGATTGACTCTTTTATAGGTAAAACATTAGGCCCTAAAGCTCAATCGCTGTATAAAATCATCATTTCAGATGCGGTGGCTGTCTCCCAACATATTAAGACTGGCCTGAAGGAGGTAAAAGACTTCAGAGCTAGCAATTGTATTTCACCCATATACAACTGGGCACTAACCATTAATGAAAAGGCACAATTACCCTTTGCTCCAACGCATCAAAACATGGCTACATTAAACTTATGCACCGAACAACCGACACACATCCTAGCACAAAATTTATGTCATACCTTCTCGGGTATTGTCAGCGGTAATGTAAAACCCAAAGGGATCAATCGAGTCAAAGAACACGGCCCTTTCATTATTAATGGCGACCCGACAATTCTCACCGCAATTGATGAACTACTTAGTGCCTTTATTCAATCAAATCGAATGAAACTACCCTCAAACGAGACCTATCAACCCTGCTATCGAATCAATTCAGAACAAGCATGAAAATAAAGTAAAGACCCCCTCACTTTTGACAACGCTCACTAAATTGACATCTGTATTTTTTAGAAAACCCTCTGACACAAAGGGTCACTTGGATATTAACTTCATAACCTTCTGGAGTCGCCCGTCTAGTTTTTTTTGTGCCATAAAACGTACAATTTTAAAACTATTTTTCCAGCCAATCCGTTTCACCACCCATTGAGCTAATTTCTGCTTACTGAAAACGGACTGACTTTTCTTATTAAAGCCTGACAACTTAATCATTCTTTAAGGTCTCTTGATACAATTTTTTTGTTAAATACTGACACGAGATCAATTCCCTCAAAAGTATTGTCTTCGCAATACACTGCTAACGATCCGTTAAAAAAACCGAAACAAAAAAACCTCAAAATAAATTTAATTGTCCCGAAGGCGCATGTTCCGATGGCATCCGCATACTATCCATATCATTGCAGGCTGTTAATAACAGCGCCACAACTATTATCAGTTTCTTCAAAAATATCTCCTCTCAAAAAACATCACTTATAAATTTTTTCCCTGATACCCGTAACGTTTGCGCTTAACGACTACAACGGGCGTCGTTTCCACAACACTGTCAGCGGGAACTTCATCCTCCGTAACATCCACTTCTTCTACGACCACTAGATCTTCTATATTATCTACAACTTGAATATCCTCTACATCATCAGTTACCGTTAATGCACTCGCAGGCACAGTCGGTGCTCGAGTCGATTTAAAGAGAAACCCCATAAATCCTAAAAAACCTAACAACAAAAATAACTCTAATGATGAAATGGAAGATTTCTTCGTGTCCAGAGCTATCAGAGCATTTTTCTTAATCTCATCATTTTGATAAATAACAACCGGAGTAAAGTCACTTGCCGGATATTTCTTAGCCGCAAAAACTTGCGCACTACCAACACCACTTAAAACAAAAACAATAACCCAATAAAACAATGATTTTTTTAACATTTTCATGTCCCTGTTTATTACTGATTTATTGCGGAGTATATCCCAGCTAAGAAAAACTTGCCAATTGCTATTTATTTACACTGCCTTTAACCCTAGTTTTGAAAAAAAACACGTCCTGAACTAAGCCTGTTTAATTTAGGTCTTAACTATTAATCAAATCAAGGAAACCTCCTATGGAAATTGGCTTAATTCGTGAAATTCGTAATGCTGAATTTCGAGTTGCGCTGACGCCTTATGGTGTTGAACAACTCTCCTTAGCCGGTCATAGGGTCAAAGTCGTTCAAGACGCTGGCAAAGGATCTGGATTTAGCGATGCCTCATACCTTAATGCAGGTGCGCGTATTTGTGATGCAAGCAGTGCTTGGGACAGTGAGTTAGTCCTTAAAGTTAAAGAACCTATCGCCAGCGAATACCCATACCTTAGTCAACAAATTCTATTTGCTTACTTACACCTTGCTGGTACTGACCCACAGTTAACACAACAACTATTAAAAAAAAACACAACGGCTATCGCCTATGAAACAGTTACCGACAAAAAATCCCACTTACCATTATTAGCACCGATGAGTGCCATTGCCGGGAATATGAGCGCTGTGATAGGCAACTACTTTTTAGCCGCTCCACAAGGTGGATCTGGCATACAATTAGGACGCATCAATGAACAACATTTTGGACATGTTGTCATTATTGGCGATGGTGTTGTCGGTCAACATGCCGCGCGAATGGCTATCGGAATGGGGGCAACCGTAGAGTTAATCGGGCTATCTAAACAAGGAACCCCCTTGACCGATTTAACCCTCAAACAAATACCCTATTATTATTCCAGCCCTGAAATTATTGTTGATCGGCTTAAAATTGCCGACCTTGTCGTGGGTGCCGTTTTAATACCGGGGCATAAATCACCTTGGGTCGTTACCCATAACATGGTAAAAAAAATGAAACCCGGCTCAGTCATTATTGATGTCAGCATTGATCAAGGGGGCTGTATTGAAACATCCCATATCACTACCCACGAAACACCTATCTTTAAAAAACATGGTGTGATTCACTATGCTGTCTCCAATATGCCAGGAGCATATCCCAGAACGGCGACCTGTGCCTTGGAAAAGGTGACCTTGCCTTATATTTTAAATTTAAGCAACTATGGTTTTATCAAAGCCCGTAAGGACCCTTATTTTGCACAAGGTATTAATACTTATGCAGGAAAAATAACCAACGAAGCCGTGGCTGACTCACTTCAACTTAAAGATTATTATCAACAATACCGATAATACATCAGCAGCGACAAAAAAAACGAAAAAAAAGGCCTGAAAAGTCCAGGCCTTTATTTATTAAAATTTAAGTTAAAGATCTCCGATCTTTCTATTGGGGGGAGTACTGTCATCGCATCTAAAGCGAAACAGCGTGACCCTTAAGTCTTATTATTTTTCTTATTTTCTTATTATTATACGCCAACTTTCCGAGAAAGCGGTCTCTAGTTATACCCCTATACACCATCGATTGCAACAATAAAAACGATAAATTTTAACTAAAAAAACAATCACCCCAAAGATCTTAATGAACCATCTCAGAGACCAAAGAAGCGGACCAGCTGATCGCTATATTCCTAACTAATTCAGGGTAAACCATTTCATCATATGGCAGGCATTGCCCAATTAACAGCAACTCTTTCCTCAACAGACATTTATCATTATGTTCGGGCAAAACATCCCAGTTTTCAAGCAATCTTGAGATTGTCTCACTAAATTCTGTCTGACTCATAATATTGGGAATCCCTTTCCTATGAATTTCGAGAAATGAATAGATGATGTAGTTTCCAATATCCTTAGTTAAGATATACTCCTGCGAATCCATTCTATCAATAAATTCCTGAACTCTCGTTTTCATGGCACCCCCTTTTCAAACTTTGAAGGTATACAGTTAGTGTACGATTGATAAGTTCCTCTGTTTATAGATACATGTCAACCTGCAATTTCATGACAACTAAAAAAGCCTCTTTTAAACAATCAAGATTCAACTAGCGTATCCATATTTTCATGAATTCTAAGCTCATATTTTTTAAACATATCTGAAAGATTAATAATACATTTAGCTTTTAAGCAGGCTTCCCAGATCTTAGACGTCCCCAGATCAAGTTGAGCACCAAACCCTTCATCGCAATAATCATAAATATTAGCAACATAATTTTTACTGTGCTCATCCATCATCACGACCATTTTTCCGCGTAACTTACGGTTATATCGAATCGAATAAACAGCCGTTATTTGTTCTCTAAGAAAATCATTCTTATCTAAAGAACGAGCGACGTGTTGAACAAAAGTCTTACTGTGATGCTTACCTTGATACACTTTAATAGCATGATTACGATTGCTAATATCTGGATTTTTAATTAACGCTTCATAGATCTTATTCTTAATACGAAGTTTTTCTGTGGATGAACTACTCGCTAAAGTTTCTTCATCCTTTTGAATTTGTCGGTCTTTCTTCACCGTCGCTTTCTGAATAGTTTTCAACTCCTCGGATAAGTCTTCATTTTCCTGTATTAATTCCAACGCAAATTGACTTTCTTTTTCCAACTCATGCTCTAAATGATTTATTTCATGCTGATCAATATTGTGAGCATTTTTTAAACTTAAACGCAACTTCTTGATATTACGCTCTGCCTTTAATAATTCTTCTTCATTAATCTCTTTGGCTAACCCTAAGTCGCCTAATTTATTATTGAGCTCTTTTAAAACGTTTCGCGCGGTGGAGACTTCTTTTTCACGTACATTCAGTAACCGTTTTAAAACCTGTTCACGGAGCCAAGCAACACGAAATAAAAATAAACTAAAGACGGCTAACCAGAATGCCGGCCGACTTCGTGGCCAGGCAACAGTAAAGAAAAATGACCTAGCGCCTGCCCAATCTTCATCAATCAGGCGTTGAATCAACTCCGGTAAGGAAAATGTCATGCTCTTAACAACACTGGACACGATAGGTGGGGTTGGTCTCTTAAAGAGTGATAGCTTAATTTCATGTTGCTGATAACTAATAACATTAGTTGAATGAACCTCACTGCGTTCGGTAAAAACATCTAAGCGATTCGAAAATAATCTTTTACCGTCCTTAGAGACTTCCAATTCACTGGTAAGTTTAGTATCTCTGAGGCTTGATAACATCAAATCAACACACAACTCCCCATCAAAATCTTTACTCAAGCAACTATTAAACTGATTCTGAACCAAATTTAAAAGTACATGCTGCTCATCAAGCGTTTCAAAACCAATATAGCTGTATAGATAATGATTATTAATACCCGTTAAGATCGCAACAAAAAAGAACAGTATCAACAGGTAAAGTCGATTAATTATCGATATTTGTCTCATACGCCTACTTCTTTAAAATTATTTTTATTAACTCGCACTATCAATTGTTTTACATCGATATTACAGGACTTATGAAAATTCATTAACTTATATCATCTGTAAAAAAACATTTCATGCACCATCAACTGCTTTTTTAACACCCTTAAAAAAAACCCGTTTTAATGGTAAAGTAAAAGTACTATTGACACACATGAAAAGTCACTTTTCAGCCACCAAAAGAAACAACTTATGTTGCTACTAATCAGAGGGTTACCCGGCTCTGGAAAAACAACCTTAGCCAAACGATATAATTGCCTGCATCTCGAAGCGGATATGTATTTTATAAAAAACAGCCAATATAACTTCGATAACCATCAATTACAAAATGCCCATCAGTGGTGCTTATTGCAAACAGAAATTGCCCTTAAAAATAATATGGATGTTGTTGTCAGCAATACCTTTACGCAATTATGGGAACTCGAGCGCTACTTTAAATTAGCCAATCACTACAACGTTAAATACCAAATAATAGAAGCCAAAGGGACCTACCCTAACAACCATAATATACCCGAAAATAAACTAACGCAGTTAAAAGCTAAATGGCAATCGCTGCCATAGTTTTTCGACAAACAATTAAGTTATGGTCCTCCTTACACTATCTGCGGACTCATTAAAACACGCGCCTCTCATCTTGGGGGAAAACTACTCTTCTTGAGTTAGAAATTCAGGCAGCTCATTTTCATCCGAATTACGATGAATCCTAACCTCTGTTGGGTAGGCAAATTCCAAATGATTGTTTTTTAAGATGGCTGCTATTTTAAACAGCACATCCTCTTTTACAGCTAACCATTTAGCCCAATCAACGGTTTTAGAAAAACAATAAATTAGAATATCAATAGAGAAATCATTAAAACGATCCATAAAAACCAACTGCGTCGACTTAATCCCTGCGGAATCTTCGTGTGAAGATAATTTAAGTTTCTTACGACTGTCTCTGTGCTGTTGTGTTGGATTAGCAATATCCGGGTGCGTTTTTAACATCGCCCTAATATCATCCAGTGCTTTTCGTATATCTTCCATATTACTTTCATAAGTCACCCCAATGTACATTTTAATCCTACGACCAACTATCCGGCGATCCATATTCCTAACGCTTGAGACCGAAACCACCGCATTGGGAATAACGATCAACGCATTATCAAAAGTTCTTATGGTCGTGCTACGCAAACCAATTTCAGAAACCGTCCCTTCCACATTTTCTATTTTTACCCAATCGCCCATACGATAAACATTATCAAACAAGATGGTAATACCGCCAAAAAAATTCGATAACGTATCTTTCGCAGCAAGCGCAAAAGCTAACCCTCCGATACCCAATGTTGATAATATTGCTGTGATATTAATGCCAAAATGGCTTAAAACCACCGCCATCACCACAATAATAATAATGGCCTTAACCACTTGAACACCCAACGCCACTAATTCCTTCCTCAGGTCCTTATTTATCCGCGTAAGCCTTTTGAAATGCACCATTACAACAATATTAATAATACACAACAACAACCAGACAAATATCAGGCTAAAAATAACAAAGCTCATCGATTCTATGGCACTTCGATAATCAGCTTTGTAAAAAAATGCATACGTTGCCAAATCGATACCAAAAAACATCAGCCCCATTCGTATAGGGCGAACAACCTGTTGATAATTCTGATCTTGATGATCTTCATCATCAGATACATACTTCTTAATTAGACAATTAGTAAATCTGAAAAAAAGAGGATAACTAAAATAAACCAAAGCGATAATAACAAACGATAAGCTAATCCCTCCAATGTCGACATTAAACGGAATAAGTTTGTAATTAATCGAGCGAATACCATCAAAATTATTTATATAAGAGATCGCCGACAGTAATGAGAATTGTTGAAACCAATGGATCGAGGCAATTTTACGAGGATTATTAATCACATACTTCAAGATATCCTGATAAGTCGTATTTACCCGGGTAAACTGCTGATGATTTTTTCTGACATCAACTGTAATTTGGTTTTCTTCTTTGCTCTCAGGCAATTGTAATAAATCAGCGACCTTTTGACTTTTATTAAATGCTGCTTGTGAGTCAACAACAATGGTTTGAATTCCTTTGTAACGGTTTGAGGCTTCGATTAAATATTCAATATAACGATTTATCGCCTGACTAGCGTTCCAGTGCTCAACACTCAATTGATCCCTCAACACCGCCATTTCATTACCACGTTCTTGATTGACCGTAATTCGTGATTGAAAAAAACTTAATTGACGTTCATTACCGATTTTCGGTAATTTACGCACCGATGTTCTTTTTAATATGGTCATCAATTGATCTAACTGGCTAATCTGCTCTTGCAGTAATTGATTCAATGCCGCTTCACCGGCCGCATCACTCTCAATAACACCCAAAGCATCGTTAAGTGCTAACAGTTGACTGACTGTTTTCTCTATTTTTTGCTGATCATTGCGCATGTCCGCCAGCACCGGCGAACTCACAAAACAATATAAAATAAGCATCAACAGTCTCATATTCATACACATAAAAGAAAGCACCTATTTAGAAATATATTACCAGCGATATCTGCTTAAAATATCACTAAAAATTATTAGCCTGAAAGCATTTCATCACGCAAAAAGACCCATTCCTTTTCATTTGAAAATTCAGGGCTGAAATGATAACCGTTAACATTAAAATCTTTTATGCCTTCTGGCGCATTAATAGCATTCTTAATAATATAAGAAGTCATGAGCCCTCGCGCTTTCTTTGCATAAAAACTAATCACCTTATACTGACCATTTTTATAATCTTTAAACACCGGGGTGATCACATCGGCAAGTAATTGCTTGGAATTAACTGCTTTAAAATATTCATTAGATGCTAAATTAATTAACACATTGGAGCCGGACTGATTAAGATCCTTCGTTAATTGCTGGTTAATTTGACTGCCCCAAAACACATAAAGATTCTTCCCCCTGGTATTTTCAAATCGTGTTCCCATTTCTAACCGATACGGTTGAATCAAATCCAACGGGCGTAATAAACCATACAAACCTGACAAAATACGTAAGTGTCCTTGTGCAAAATCAAATTGTGCCTCCGTTAAGGAAGCCGCTTGCATGCCTTGATAAACATCGCCAGTAAAAGCTAAGACTGCAGGTCTTGAATTTGTAGCATCAAAGGGTAATTGCCAATCCTGAAAACGATGAAAATTGAGGTTTGCCAATTGCGGGCTAATTCCCATGAGTTGTTCTAGGTCTACCGGTGATAAGGCCCTAATTTCGTTAATTAATTGCTGGCTCTGTGTTAGGAAAACTGACTGGGAGAATTTCGTAGTCGCTAATGTGCTCTCAAAATCAAGGGACTTAGCAGGAGAAATAACCATCAACATAGACTTACCCTTTTACTTTGCTAAATGATCATACCACCAATTAAGTGGCGTCTGACCATCATCTGGATCGTAAACATTACTATAAAACCATTGCGTTTGTTCAAAACCTTTTGACAGCGTATTAAATACCGCCTCAATTTCGTCAAAACCAGACTCAACAGGAATACTGTAGACCAACATACGTTCATTTTGGTGATCAAGCTCTGCTTTTAGTAGCAATAATGATTTTTCCATGGCTTGATGAAGAAGTTTCGTATCTGTTTTTGAAAAAACCCGGACGCATAAATAACCATTATGTTTTTCAACAACAAACTGACCTGCCATTTTGATACGTATCAAATCATGCTTTGCAGCCCCTTTAGCAAAGACTGGCGACAAGAGTAGTTGATAACAATTCTCGCCTTTCGCTATCGCCGAAACTTGTTCAAAAACCAATTCACCACCGGGTCGTTGGCCGGCTAAAAGTTGTACAACCGTTTCTTTAGCTATTTCTTCCATTGCTCTGTCTCTATTGCAGATGTAACGTACTGACTTGGATAACAATCGTATTAGCAACTTGATGATAACCTTCTGCTGTGTAATGGCCCGGCATCCTAAAGGGAAAAAAAGAAGCCGGATCAGGCTGCCGGGCAAAGAAATCCTGATGGATATCAATCACTGAAATCCCAAGCGATTTAACGGTCGCGATTACCGCTTGATGTTTTCTATAAGTTGCGTGATCTTTCACAAGACCTGAATATCTAGAAAATTCAGGTAAATAAACAAAATACAACTCCCCGCCCCATTTACGAACACGGTCCCTAGCACGACTCATAATATCAGCAAACAAAGGTTCAACATCTATTTCCCGTCGAGTCAAACCGAGTCGCTGCCGTAGATGAAATAATCGTAATAATTGCCCAAAGTCTACTGACTTAAAATCTTGCTCGTTCTGATTAATATAGTCCAGTAACTGGGTATCTATTTCAGATTGTCTTTCCCGTAATCGTTGAGAAAAACCACTTTCTAAATACTGCATCAATAACGGCAACTCTTTTTCCTTTTTTAGATTTCGTGCTAAATCATTCCCTTCATAATAGAACCAAAGCACACGTTTAGGTTTTTTCCCCTCTGCATACTCAGTCAATGTCGCTAACTCAGTTAACGGCCCATTGCCACCCGATCCTAAATTAATTGCATTATCCCCTGTCTTTAAACGAATCTGGCTTGCAATATCAGACCCTTCGGGGACACAAGCCCCGTGTGCAAACGAATCACCGATTAAAAGCCAGTCAACCACTTTTTGTTCCCATACAAAGTCAGGATTATTAAAACCAAATCGATCGCTTTTATAAACGGCGTAGGTTCCCGACTCATTACAATGCACCACGGTTTTATTAGCCATACCCCCTAACGGTAACAAAGTCATCTTCTTTGCTTCGGAAAAATCAAGCTCATTAATAAGTGCCCAAGGGTGTACTGATCTGACCGCATCTACACCTTGGTCTTGCAATGTTTTTATGACTTCCAGTTTTGATCGGCTATCAAAATACACCCCTGCGTTTTTTGCTGCCAGGGCTTGTAAGGAAGACAGTGGAAACAACATAAACACCAAGCCTTCCATTAAATATAAGGAAAATACGATTGATTTTGTCATTAATACTATCGTTAATTGCGTTTCATTGCGCAAGAAAAGAACCGCACTCCAAAATACAATACCCACTACAGGGATTAAGTAATATTTTTGAAAAATGACATTTTCATAACCGCTATAAATTAGCTCAGTGCGCCAATAGCTATAAGCCAAAAAAAATAAAAAGCCTATTAAAAATAGGCTAATCATAATTTTGGCATACCAAAAGCGTTTGGGTAGTCCAGCGCCCGGCACGATAATTAACCCTTACTTAGAATAAGGTATACACAAAAGGGGCTACCACAGTTCCTTGTGTTAAGACAATCAATGCCCCAAGTAATAACATCACTATAAAAATAGGTGCTAACCAGAACTTCTTGCGAATGCGCATAAAGCCCCATAAATCACGAATTAGATCCAACATCAGTAAGGTCTCTCCATATGGTTTTTTTCTAAAACAGTACTTTGTTGACGATATGACTGTTGTCGGTTTAACTTTCGCAACATCGGATCATAACCGAATAATCGCATAACAAGTCCTAATGGCATAAATAAAAAATAAAACAAAATCCCTAAAATAATACGAGTATTAATCCAGCCTAGAACATTACCCAGCGCCATCCAGAATCGAAAAAACGGGTATAAAACAATCGGCCATACAAGCGCCCAAAATCCTAAAAAAACGGCTAAAAACCACGGCCATAAGGGCAAGTCATAAAGTTCAACCCATTGACTCACTGGAAAGCTTACTAATTGTGCCCGAATCCATAAATCCACACCGGCTGAAGATTCCGGTTCAAATAACAGCGGCAAACCGATCCCAAAAATAATGACAAACAGAGTCGCGGTTAACAGCCCAAAGTTACGAAGTTCTGTTTTCTGATGCGCTTTATTGGTAATCATTTTCATAAGCTTAATCCAGCTCAAACTCTTCTTTCCAGGAATTATCTTGGTCACCTAATGGCTGATTTGATTTTTCTAAAAGAATATTTTCCATCACCAAATAATCCATTTCAGTCCGCATAAAACAACGATAAGCATCTTCAGGGGTGTACACAATCGGTTCACCCCGAACGTTAAAAGACGTATTAATCAATACGGGGCACTGTGTCTTTTGTTCAAACTGATCAATTAACTGATAAAAACGGCTATTAGTTTCTTGGTGGATGGTCTGTATTCGCGCCGAATAATCAACGTGCGTGACTGCCGGAATCGTGGAACGGGAGATATTAAGTCTTTCAATACCAAATAACGCCTGTTGTTCATCCGTCATCTCCAACCATTTATCCTTTTTAACCGGTGCGACTAACAACATATAAGGACTGGCTCGATCAATTTCGAACCACTCGGAAACGCACTCAGCCTTCACTGCCGGTGCAAAAGGTCGAAATGACTCTCGGTATTTAATTTTCAAATTCATAATCGATTGCATTTTCGGACTTCTGGCATCGCCAATAATGGAGCGTCCTCCTAATGCCCTTGGACCAAATTCCATGCGCCCTGAAAACCAACCCACAACATTATCTCCTGCTAGAATATCCGCCAATTGAGGTAATAATTGATCATCGGTTAGTTCTTGATAAACACCCTCGGTGTTATCCAAATACTGCTTGATTTCCTGATTACTAAAACGTTTACCTAGATAAGCACCTTGCATACTGTCATGCGCATTGTGCACTTTCCGTGGTTTACTCAAGTAATCATGCCAGACACTCAGCGCAGCACCCAGCGCACCGCCTGCATCACCTGCTGCAGGTTGAATCCAGATGTCTTTAAAAGGCCCTTCACGCAATATACGCCCATTGGAAACACAATTCAGTGCTACACCACCGGCTAAGCATAAATAGTCACACTCCAGTTCTCGGTGAATCGTTTTAACTAACTTTAAAATAATTTCTTCTGTCACCTCCTGAATTGAACGCGCCAAATCCATCTCTTTCTGTGTGACCTCAGATTCAGCCTGACGAGGCGGTCCACCAAAAAGACGGTCAAAACGACGATTTGTCATGGTTAAACCCGTTGCGTAATTAAAATAACGCATATTCAGCCGAAAAGTACCGTCTTCTTTAACATCAATTAAATGCTTGAGTATTAAATCGACATATTTAGGCTCACCATAGGGCGCAAGACCCATTAACTTGTATTCACCCGAATTAACTTTAAATCCCGCGTAATAAGTAAATGCGGAATACAAAAGCCCTAAGCTGTGTGGAAAGTTAATAGACCACTGCGGCGTTAATTGCGCTCCTTCACCCAGCCAAACCGAACTCGTTGCCCACTCACCCACACCATCCAAACAAAGAACAACGGCCTTTTCAAAGGGACTCGGATAAAAGGCAGAAGCGGCATGGGCCTGATGATGTTCGGTAAAAAGAAGTACCGGCAACTGTTTTTCCTCTAAATGACTGAGTGCTATCAACTCTTTCTTTAAGGTACGCTTAAGAAACAGTTTTTCCTTCAACCAAATGGGCATCGCTGCAATAAACGAATTAAAACCGCTCGGAGCATATGCTAGATAAGTCTCTAACAGGCGATCAAATTTAACTAAGGGCTTATCGTAAAAAACCACATAATCCACCGTGATTAATTCAACACCGGCCTCATCCAGACAATAAACGATCGCATTTTCAGGAAAGCTGGGGTCATGTTTTTTACGGGTGAAACGTTCTTCCTGCGCTGCAGCGATAATCTCCCCATCAACAACCAGTGCGGCTGCACTATCGTGATAATACGCAGAAATCCCAAGGATGATCATAATATCTTTATTTTAGATCATTAAAAAAAACCCTTCTTGAAATCACTAAAAGGGACCCACAACATAACACTCAAACATCGACAATTATACAAATGAGACTAATAAATTCAACTAACTCTTCTACAATCCTGTCAATTACTATCGATTAACAAAACCCGGCATCACCAACGTTTTCAAAAAATCTTTAAAATCCTTTCTGTTTTTTACTCTCTGCTCTTTTTTGCGCAACGTTTCCAATAATGGTGTTATTTCCTTCAATGCTATGATGGCTTTGTAATCGCCTTGAAAGGCTGCTTGCTTATACCAATAATGCGCTAAGTAAAGGTTCTTTGAAACAGTTTTACCTTCAAAATACATCTTTGCAATTATTTTCTGAGCCTCTAAGTTACCTTGCTCTGCAGCTAACTGAAACCATTTTTCTGCCGATTCAAAATCAATTTCCGTCCCTAACCCTTCATAAAAAAGCGTAGCTACTTTTAATTGTGCATTAAGGCTACCCTGGCTAGCTGCTTTCAAATACCATTTAAACGCTAACGGGTAACTTTGCACTTTGTGCTGCCCATAAAAATAATCCTCTGCCAAAACCAGCGGATTTTCAACTATACGTTGCTGGGCACTCACTTCGCCCGTAGTTACCCAACTACACGCAGATAGCATTAAACAACAGAAAGCTGTAAAAATTTTAAATTTCATCCCTGCCCTTTTTCACATATTGACCCAACCAGCTGTTTAAGTGGCCGTATTATTCCTTTTCTGAACTTTGAGCGCCACAAGTCCCATGCCCCCCGCAAACCCCCTCTCCACAGGCATGTTCTTTAACACCTATAGCGGATCCGCAATTCCCCATTGACGCTGATTGCTGAATAGTTGCCGTACTTTTGGGAATTTCATTTAAGCCAAAAGGGCTCTCATTCATAACCGCACACCCTGAGACCATTGAAGAAATAATTGCCGTACTCAGAACATGACGCATTGATTTTATTTTTTTCATAATATCTAACACTGCCTATTAGTTTAAATTAAGGATTATAAGCCAACTAGCATACCTTAAAAAACACACTGAATTAACTAATTATGGGAGCTATAACCAAGGCAACAACACTAATAAGTTTAACTAAAATATTAAGAGAAGGGCCGGCTGTATCTTTAAACGGATCCCCCACAGTATCACCAACCACGGCCGCCTGATGGGTCTCTGAGCCGGCGCCTTGTATTGAACCGTCTGGCCTTGTATAGCCAACAGTTTCTAATGATTTTTTGGCATTGTCCCACGCTCCTCCGGCGTTAGACATAAAAATAGCCATCAAAACACCCGATGATGTAACACCTGCCAAGAGACCACCCAACGATTCGGCACCTAAAATAAATCCTGTCAGGACTGGGAACGTAATCGCTAACAGTCCTGGATAAATCATTTCTTTAATCGCGGCAACGGTAGCAATATCAACGCACCGTGCCGTATCGGGTTCAGCTGTCCCTTCAAGCAAGCCCTCAATTTCGCGGAACTGTCGGCGTACTTCTTCAATCATATCCATAGCCGCATTACCCACTGCTTTCATCGCTAATGAACTAAACCAAAATGGCAACATAGCACCTAAAAACAAGCCGACCATAACCGTTGGCTTAGCAATATTAATGGTCTCTAAATTAGCTTGTAACATAAAAGCTGCAAAAAGTGCCAAGGCTGTCATAGCCGCCGAAACAATAGCAAAGCCCTTTCCAATTGCCGCCGTGGTATTACCAACCGCATCAAGGTTATCAGTTATCGCCCTAACAGCAGGTGGTTGCTTACTCATTTCAGCAATCCCTCCGGCATTATCTGCAATGGGACCATACGCATCAACAGCAAGTTGAATACCGGTGGTTGATAACATCCCTACGGCTGCGATAGCTATTCCATACATGCCACAAGCACCATAAGCGCCAAGCACCCCTAAAACAATTAAAATAATAGGAATAACAGTCGACTCCATTCCTATGGTAAGACCCGCAATAATATTTGTTGCTGCACCTGTTTGGGATTTTTCCACTATATAATTAACCGGTCGTTTACCCATGGAGCAATAAAAAGCAGTCGTCAACCCGACCAAAACACCTACAATTAATCCAATAATAATTGCCATCGTGACATTTAGCGCAACAATTGATTTCCCAGTTGCCACATCAATCACGACTTCAGGCCACAATGCTTGGGTTATAAAATAACTCACCACAGCCATCATGGCCGCTGCTCCGAATGAACCCATATTGAGCGCCCGTTGTGCATCATCACCCGCCTTTAAATGCACAAAAAATATTCCAACAATAGAGCATAAAACACCCGCGGCCGCTAATAACAAAGGTAGAATTATCGGTAGATTCCTATCGCCATCAACCGATGAAAAACCTAGGCCCAAAATCATAGTGCCAATAATAGCACCCACATAAGACTCAAACAGGTCAGCCCCCATCCCTGCAACATCGCCCACATTATCGCCCACATTATCTGCAATGACAGCGGGGTTCCTTGGGTCATCTTCGGGTAATCCTGCTTCAATTTTACCGACTAAATCAGCACCAATATCAGCGGCTTTAGTAAATATGCCACCACCAACACGGGCAAACAATGCAATTGAAGAGGCTCCCATGGAAAAACCAGAAATGACTATGAGAACTTTATTTAGACCATTAACACCTTGAAATAATTGTGTATAACCAATAAACAGCGAAGCCAGCCCCAAAAGCGCCAACCCAACAACACTCATCCCCATTACCGAGCCACCGGCAAAGGCTACTTTCAAAGCATCTTCTAAGCCATTGCAGGCAGCAGCAGTGGTGCGGTTATTGGCCATCGTTGCAACCCGCATCCCAATATAACCTGCGGATGCTGAAGCAATCGCTCCAATCAAAAAAGATAACCCAATTAAAGGGCTTCGAAAATCATTAACCTCACCACTATTAACATTTCCTAGAACTAATAAAATAACAACAATCAGGGTAAAAACACTAAGCACTTTATATTCACGCCCTAAAAAGGCCATGGCACCGCCACGAATCAACTTAGCAATTTTCTGCATTGTCTCATCACCTGGATCTTGTTTAGCAACCCAAACAGATTGCGACCAAGCAAAAACGAGTGCAACAACACCTGCTACGGGTACTAGGTAAACTAATTGACTCAAAGATTCCATCCTAAATAAACAGTGTTTTTCACTTAAATTAAAAATCCTCAGTGAATTTCTTAACCTATCGGCTCAAAAAACCCTTTCAAAGCATTGATAATCTAAAATTCACATTTCTACTGTATCACTTAATATCATTTTGAACACCTATCCATAGCCTTAAACACTTAAGTCATTTAAAACAACAATCAATTTTTAATATTAGGGTGAAATACCCTAACAAAAGCAATTGAACAAAATCTTTACGGTACCGGTCATAACATTGATAGTGGATCTACAGCCACCCCGAAAAGGAAATACCATAATGTCCCGATATAAACATGTGCTATTAGCGACTGATTTCACTCAACACGGGGAACACGTTGCTGCATCTGCACACGATTTAGCTAACAAATACAACGCTCAATTAAGTCTCGTTCATATTATTGATAACGTACCCATTACCGAATCTATTTACGGCCCCATTATTCCATTAGAAATTGATTTAACCGCTCAATTATTAGCCTCTGCTCGGGAAAAGGCCTTAACCATAGCCAAAACGTTCTCGATCGATGAGCAACACATCTGGGTTAAAACGGGTAGTCCTAAACTTGAAATAACTCGTATTGCCAAAGAAAATAAGATTGATCTAATCGTTGTGGGCTCACACGGTCGCCATGGCTTAGCCCTACTCCTAGGATCTACTGCAAATAGCGTGTTACACTACGCACACTGTGATGTCATGGCGGTTCGTCTTCAAGATAGTTAACAGTCCGTTTTCTTTTACCTAACCTTCAATGGGGTATTTACAGGTTAAATACTTCAGGAAAAAATCAAGTTCAGAAAAAATTCAACTAGCCATGGAAAAACGAATCATTTTAATTACCGGGGCTAACCGCGGTTTAGGGGCTGCGACTGGAATTAAACTCGCTGAACAAGGCCATCACGTTATTTTTACAGCCCGAAACAGTCACAAGCTCAGTACCTTAAAAAAACAACTCTCCCATAAACATTCATCTGTAGATTTTATCCCTTTAGATGTGAGACAGCCCGACAGTATCATCGGTGCATACCAGACAATTGCTAGCCACTATCCACAAATCGACACTTTAATCAATAATGCCGGCATTTATACCAGTGGCACTGTTGACATCTCCACTATTAATGATCAAGAAATCCTTGAAGCCTTTAACACCAACACCCTAGGACCACTCAAAATAACACAACAATTCCTACCCCTCATTAAAAAAAGCCCCGAAGGAATTATCGTTAATGTAAGTTCAGGCATGGGAGCTCTTGCCGAAATGGATGGCGGCTCACCTGCCTACCGAATTTCCAAAACGGCTCTTAATGTTACGACCAAGTTGCTGCATCACGAACTTTCCTGGCAAGGCATCAAAGTAAATTCCGTATGCCCTGGCTGGGTGAGAACTGAAATGGGCGGTCCGTCAGCGACCCTGAGTATCGACGAAGGGATTAGCGGTATTATTTGGGCGGCGACACTGCAAAAAGATGGCCCCAGTGGCGGCTTCTATCGACATGGGCAGCCTCTACCGTGGTAACCCTTTTTATTTATCCAATCGCCTGAATAGGGGCTTGAAATTATCTTGCCAGATCCACTTGACTCAGTATACTGTTGGCAACTGTCAAACTACTTCAGAGCATCGTAATCATGACTAATCAAGATAAAGTTCGTTGGGGAATTCTAGGCGGCGCACGTATTAATCAACAACTCATGCCCGCCATTGTATCAGCGCACAACAGTGAACTCGTTGCTATTGCCAGCCGCCGCTCAGGCGCGGCACAAGAAACCTTGTCATGCTATGCACCCAAAGAAAAAAATGTTCGCATTTTTAATTACTTTGAAGATTTACTTGCTGACGAGACTATTCAAGCTGTCTATATTCCGCTTGCTAATTCAGAACATGCGCACTGGGCACTTAAAGCCCTAGAGGCCGGTAAACATGTTTTATGTGAAAAACCGATGGCTCTCAATGTTGCTGATATTGAAGCCATTCAAAACATCGCCGAAAGAAAACAACTTAAAGTCACGGAAGGGTTTATGTATAGGTTTCACCCCCAACACGCCCGGGTACACGATATTATTGCCAGCGGGGAACTGGGTGAAATAAGATCGGTTCGCGCTTGTTTCTCATTTATGATGCAACCCGCTCGCCGCTATCGCCTGAAAGACCCTATTGAACACGGCGGTGGCGCCATGTGGGATATCGGTTGCTATGCCATTCATGCCGCTCGACTTCCTTTCGGCCTTCAAAAACCTACTGCTGTCACTGCGATGGCCAAATTTGCGGACAATGGCGCCGATTTAAGCAGTACCGGAATAATAGATTTTAGCGATGGTAAATATGCTCAATTCGATTTTAGCTTTGAACGTGCTCGCCGCGCTGAATATGAAATCATCGGCACCCAAGGTGGACTCAAATGCCACAACGTCTGGGCGAAACCTACAGAAATACCCGTTATTTCATGGTGGTCTGAAACAAAGGGTCCCCAGCCTGAAGAAATATTACCAACCGCCAACCACTTTCAACTGGAGGTCGAACATTTTAGTGATTGTATCCTTCATGATAAAAACCCACGATTATCACTTGAAGATGCCAAAACCAACTGCAGCATTATCGTTGCCGCCATTGAATCCGCCACCCAAGGAATCCGTGTTCCGCTCGACTAATTAACTGCCGGACAACCTATTCCATACTGATCGACCTACTTTATTTGGTAAATACGCTGTAACACCGCTATAATTGCGCCTTTTTAGCAGCAATTTAGCACTGCCACTTTATGATGGTTAAACTTTTTACAGTTATTTTATTTGTTGGCTTACTGACCGGATGCACTGAAACAACCATCCATTCCAGCACTGAAGTCAAACCAAACAAGCTGTATCAGACTCGCCATATCAAGGAACTTACTTCCTCACAAGGTCTTTCTATCCGTGAAAAGAAAAAACGTTTTTTTAAATTTTTAACACCCTTGATAGCACAAGAAAGCAACATAATTCTTAACCAGCGTAGCCGCCTAATCAATGCTATTAACGAAAAAAATGATTTTCAATGGCTTAACACCTTAGCAAAACAATACCAACTCCCCGACGATAGCAATTACCAAGAATTACTGCGCCGCGTTGACATACTCCCAATAGAACTCATTTTGTCCCAAAGTGCTAATGAATCCATGTGGGGAGAATCTCGATTTGCTCAAGAAGCCAATAATCTTTTTGGTCAATGGTGCTTAACCCAGCACTGTGGGATAATTCCTTTAAATCGAGACGCCCAAAAAACACACGAGGTTGCTACCTTTAAACATGTTAATGCCTCCATCCGCAGCTATCTGAACAATATCAACACCAACCCAGCCTACGTTAAACTACGTACTATCCGTAGTCGTTTCAGGTTTTTACAACGTCCCTTAAATGCTGAAATACTTGCCACAGGACTTGAACAGTATTCTGAACGTGGCAAAGACTATGTCGCAGAGATTCAAGCAATGATTAAAATAAATCAACCCTTCATCCACGATAGCCTCTCACAGTTCAATGAAAATAAGGTCCCTTAAAAAAAATACCTTTACCGGTTGCATTTTCAATGCGGACTTAATAAGTAAATTCACGATCTAGAAAAAACTGTCTTATAAAACAAATAAGCCACTTTCAATCCGAAAAAGGACAATGACGGCAATCATTATTACAACATGCCCCCCGCTTTAAATGATGCCACGCACTAAACACATAATTTCCATCCTCAATCGTATAATCAATCTTTTCAACCCAGGTATCGGTGGAATATTGCTTTGCTATCACTAACAACTCAGGATGAGATTTAGTGACCAACAGTTTCTTAATTCGCGCACTCACTACTGTAATCAGACAGTCCGAACACAAGCAACCGGTTAATCCATCAACCGCCATCACTAAAGGCAAACGGTTACACCAACATGCCTTTTTTGCATCATTAAAACCACAAGAAAACAGTTGTTGGCAAACTGAGCACTGACTGGCCTGTATATTTTCACTTAACATCACCACCTCATTTAATCGCCGATAACAGGAAGACTCAAAACAAGTCCTTAATGAACCTAATATATTAACTTTAACGTACCAGCTCTCTTAACCATAATTTTTGGAGCCATTCCGACTTGAGCTTTGAAACAATGGCCACAATATTGCATAATAACGACCTTAACCTAAAAATAAATGGGAGCATATCTTGCCTAAAGCCAATGAATTAAAACAAGGTACAGCCATCGAAATTAATGGTGAACCCTATGCCGTCAAACATATAGAAGTCAGAAACCCAACGTCACGTGGTGCCAGCACTCTCTACAAAATTCGTTACGCTCACATGAAAAGCAAACAAAAATTAGATGAAACCTATAAGGGCGACGACTTTCTTAAAGAGGCCGATTGCACCCGAATTCCAGTCCAATTTTCATATCAAGAAAGCGAATCCTATACCTTTATGAATCTTGAAAGCTACGATCAATACAGTCTAAATACTGCAGACCTCGAAGGCCAAATACCTTACATGACAGAAGGGCTTGAAGGGATTATCATGCTTCTACAAGATGATACGCCGTTAGGCATTGAATTACCCACCAGTGTTTCACTGCAAATCACCCAAACGCCTCCTTCAATGAAAGGCTCTAGTGCCACTAAACGCACAAAAACAGCCCTACTTTCGACCGGTCTGGAGGTTCAAGTTCCCGAATACATAGAGACGGATGAAATTATAAAAATAAATACTGAAACCGGTAAGTTCATGTCCCGTGCCTAGTGTTCCTGTAGGCACCCAGCGTAGTAACACAGGCATCAGCTGAATAAAAAACCAGCCTCCTGAACATAAAAGATTAATAAAATAAAACTTATTTTATTAAAAAACTCACTCGAAATACCCCCTGCTGAAATCAACTAAATAACAGAGCCTTTTTACCGATCAAGTAAGATGCCAAGTCAATCAGCTTATGGTCTCGAATTATATCTTTGTAAAGAAATAGCAACCACATAAAAATACGAACTCATGATTCGCCCTACCTTAGACAAAGACTCTCTTTTTCACTTTAATCTGCGACTTTATAAACCCTGCGAACCCCAATCTGATCAAGAGTATGCACCGCCACAAGGCTTACACACAATAATAGCGTGCTAATCCTCTCGGCTAAAAACGATAAACATGCACCTTTAGTCCACACCCCGGAATAGCTTCTTTAAAAACAACAGGTGGATTGATTTTCGTAACAAACTGACACGCTGGGCATTGCTTCGAAACTAATTCAGTTAAAAAATCATCCCCTAATTCCGGTGAATTCAAACACAATAATAACAAGCTGTTTTTTTTCATAAACAGTGGTATACGACGCACTACCTTTTGGTAATCTCGTTTAATATCAACACTGCCTTTTTGATAAGACGGTGGATCACAAATCAATAAATCATATGGTCCATGTTTTTTGACTCGACTAAAAGATTTGAAAATATCCACTCCTTCAAAAATAACCTGCTGCGTATTTTGCTGGTTTAAACGATGATTTGTACGCCCTTTTGCTAATGCCGTTTTACTAGTATCAAAATTCACAACTTGGTCAGCCCCACCGGCCAAAGCAGCCACCGAAAAAGCACAGGTATAAGCAAATAAATTAAGCACTTTTTTATTTAACGAATTATTCCTGACCCAGTCCCGACCATTACGCATATCTAAAAACAAGCCACTGTTTTGATGTCGCCCTAATTCAATTTTAAATAAAAGCCCATGCTCCACAGCAACGAGCGTTGAAAGACTATTTCCACGGAGTAATTCAAAAGAACGACCCTTACGAAAACGATATTGCAATAATACCGACTGACATTCTGGAATTTCCTTCATGAGCCAGTCCACTACTTTTTCAAGCCACTGATCATAACCGGAATCATATACACTGATCAGTATAACCGGTGGGTACCAATCAATATTAATACCTTCAAAACCAGAATAAGCCTGACCCCGTCCGTGAAACAGACGTTGCGATTCTCCGCTCTGTATATCCCTAAGTTCTATAAAATCAATTAAATCAACCAGCAACACACTATCTCCCCGAAGTTGCTCCATGCCTTGTAATATCAGTCTTTATTAACCCTAACAGTTTAAATAAACTTCATCACACCCAATTACATACACCCTACCCATGATGTTTACATAATTTCCGTCAACTGAATACAATCACCGTCCATTGCTTTCTATGCCAATTAACATTGTAGGCATAAAAAAACCCCACCACTTTTCCAGGTGAGGCTTGCTTAAAAATATCTTTTTTATCTACTAAATAATTACATAACGTTTTTTGCTTTACATAGATAAATTCATACCGTGATTAACGATGCACTGATAAAAACAGAAACAACAAGAACATATTACCCTGAAAAAAGACCGCAAAGCCCTAAAAATAAAAGCATCTCTTTTCTTCTTTTCTGATTTGACACGATCTTCTGTTAACCTCTAAATGATCAAAAAATTGATAAACTTCACACAAGGACAAGTCCTTTGGCTCGAATGCCGTCCATTAGACATCCCAATGTATTGTTAACAATAACGCCGGTAATGCAAATATTACTCCTTGAAAAGAAATAATAATGAACTATAAAAACAACCGCTCTTAAGTGTTCTTAACTGCTTTACCGTGACAACAAAACAAATACCCTTAAAGCACCATTTATACTCCTTTTAAGAACTTTCTCCATTCCTGAAAGGTCAACAGGGAAAGGTCTTAATAGAATCATAAGGATGCTGACATGCGCTACTCACTTATTATTATCCTCGCTGTTTTCTTAACACCCGCTAATGCTAATAGTTCACAAAGAGAACAGCAAGATATGGTATCTTTAGGGGAATCTCTTTTAGGTTGCGTTTCTGCAATGAGTCAATCTTTTAACCAAACACCTATTCTGGCTATAGACGGCCAAGGAAGAACGATAACCATCCAATTAACCAGCCTTATCTCAGAAATAAAACACTTAAGTTTTAACATCATCCAGCAAATTGATCCCAGTCGAACAAATACCTTACTTGAAGAAACCTTAGCTATAAACAATACCTTTTATGCGACTCGGCTAACTAATCTAGAACGTGAACAATTGCTGGTAGGTTGTTCTAAATTAGTCACGCTTGTTTATCAAAATGCCTGAAAATTATCGGCTTTAAATATTCTTTTTCAATTTCAGGGTATTCAATGTCGCTCATGCTGCAATATCGATGAGTTCTACTTCTAACCAATCAATACAGATAAGCCCGGGATTATAGGGAACAATAATTTCTTCCTTTGCCAAACTCGGATCTTCAAGTGGAACGAAAACTGAATAAACTTTTTCATCATCATTCTGAATCATAGGGAGTCCTCCATATTACGATTTAAGTCTAACCGTTCTGCCTAAATAAACCGTGAAGGAAAAATGGAGATTTTTCACCGCCCATATTCAAATAAATTTATCTTCAAAAAGTAACGAAAAATCACCTGTCGTTATGGTTAAATTTAAGTTATCGCGCTAATAAAAGATTGACCGCTCAACTATTGAGTTCATTGGAATCAAACCAAATTTTTATAAATTGTTCGGTTGTACAGCGCAGCTATCAGCGTATTACTGTAGATAATACCAACCAGACGATTCTGATTATCTACAATGGGGACTTGTTTATGAAGTTGCTGCGCCATCAAGGGAATAAGCGATGCAATCGCTTCATCTTCTGAAAGAATGGCAACTTTATCGGACATAATCTGGCCTACTGCTTCCGGCTTTCCTGAGTGTAAAAAACCTATTTTGTGGATAAAATTTTTGAACCGCTGCTGAAAACTAGCATAAGGCTTTAAATCAAAACCTTTTAAAAAATCATTCCGCGTCACTATACCAATAACTCGCCCCGTACGATCTAACACCGGTAGCGCTCTGAGTAATTGTGTATGTAATAAACTCCACGCCGCTTCAATATCGGTTCCAAATTCAACCGTAGGGATCTCTGTAACCATAATATCCCGACACAACATATCCCCTTGCTTGCGTTGAAAAGACAATGCTTCCATTTGATTAAATAAAAGAGCAAGATTCTGAGAAGTTACATCTATAAAACCATCGTGTTGCGCTAAAGCCGTTTTTAAATCTTCATCCAAAATACCAACATGACTTAAAACAATAGATTCTTGGTCAAGGAGCTGTTGTTTACTACGCCCAATTCTTGAGCCGGAAGGGTAATCTCGGTTTAAAAGCCACCGATTAATGATTAATGCCAAAATCAATAGCATAGCAATATTAAGACCAACGGGTACTAAAACAAAATTAAAACCCAAGTCGCCTAACTGCTGATCAGCCACGATGGGCACCAATGCCGTAGCCGCCCCGGGTGGATGCAAACATCGCAACAAAAGCATCAATAATGTAGAAATACCGACTGCAAAGGCGGCAGCATAAATTAAATCAGAAAATAGTAAACCAATACCAATCCCTGTAAACGCTGAAATAACTTGCCCACCTAAACAAGCCCAAGGTTGAGCTACAGGACTATTAGGAATAGCAAAAAGAATGACCGATGATGCACCCAAAGAAGCAACAAGAATTATTTTACCGGGTCCTGATATGATTTCATTGCAACTATATGAGACTAAAAAAATCGCTATGAAACAGGCTGCTGAGGAGACTAAAGCATCTCTAAATTGGGTCATCCATCCAAGCCTATTGAAAATAGTCGGTCATAATCACAAGGTGCCTCATAGTATAAATTGCAGGATTTACCAAACAACTTTCGTTTACCGATTCAAAACAAAAGCGTCGGAAAAAATATGACCACACGAGGCACCATTTAAAAAGGCCAGTTTTTGTGAAACTTTAACCATCTCAGGATTGCCACAAACAAAAACCCGCCAGCCTTTGAGATCAGGGTATTGTGAAAAAGCCTTATCGTTTGCTCGGCCCCTAAAAAAAGCAGCCGACTCCTCTCTAGATACACAGCCTGTATAGCAAAAATTTCCGTATTTTTCAGATAACTGATTTAATTCAGTATTTAAATACAAGCCCTCAGAATAGTGACTACCATGAAACAAATGAATACGTCCTGAATGTCCGTGCTCAAGTGCATCAGTTACAATACCCAGCAAAGGAGCTAAACCGGTACCGGTACCGATTAATAAAAGGCTTTCATCGGTATATTCAGAACTATAGATACAATTGCCTTTCGGTTCTGATACCGGAATAACATCACCCAGAGCTAATTCATTAAAAGCCCATTGGCTAAACTGACCATTGTTAAATAACCGAATATGAAACTCAGCTGTGTTCGAGTGATTAGGAGTACTGGCAATAGAATAACTTCGAATCACCTTCTCGGATTTTTTTAAATTCACAAATTGCCCAGCGTGAAATTCAAAGGGCTTATGAAATTCTAACGTTAATCTCAACACATCCTGACTCAACAAAGATTTACTAACAACACCTGCATTAACAAAGCCCTGAGACTCAACCGGCACAAGGCTAATATCTTCTTCCGGTCGCCACTGACATGCCAGAAAGCAATTGTTAAAGCGCTGATTCTTTGTGAGATTTATCTGTGCGTAATCAGGCGGATTTATATTACTGCGTAACAAACAGGTCTGACAAATACCTTGCTTACAGCCATAACTAAGATCAACTTTCTGGCGTAACAATGCCTCCAAAATGGTTTCACCCCTATGGTAACTGTATTCACGCTCACGATACTTTAAAATGGACATTTTCAATACAGAGACCGTCTATGATTATCGTTGATAACCACAAACGGTCTCTAAAAGAGAATTAACAATAAATCAGCCAAACTATTTCCCTAACACATCCCCTCGTGTGCTACCGGCAATAGCCATTACTTCATCAATTAATTCATCAGCTACATTTAGCTCCCCTAATGTAGCAGCAAGATGCCCTGCAACGGCATCAAAATGACTATCATTTAAACCATCTTCAACTAAATGCGCATGCCCTTCACGTAAATCTTTACCTGAATAATTATTAGGCCCACCAAATGCCATGGTTAGAAATGCTTTAAGTTTTACGGATTGTTGGGCCATATCCGTCGATTCAAAAAAACTGCTGATGCTATCATCCGCCAACACTTTACGGTAAAAAATATCAACCGCAGCATCTACTGCACCTTCTCCACCTAAACGTTCAAATAGACTCATTCCAAACCCCCTATCAGTATTTTAATTATTTTAAGTCGATACTAAAATGATCATTTTCGACCCATCATATTGTATGTAATATAAATAACTTATACAATATATTTATGTTAAAAGAATATTGGTACTTTTCTTGGGTGAAGACCCTAGTGATAATTATATTTTAAACCCGAAAAAAAACTTTCCAAAGCCGATAAGAAATAACTATGCCTCCCATAACACCCAGACAAAACCAAATTCTTGAACTACTACTTAAATACAGAAAAAGTCATAGCATCAACAAAATTTCTGAAGAACTGGGTATTTCACGAACCGCTGTACTGCAACACGTTGCTTCTTTAGAAATAAATGGTTATATCACTGAAAGCGAATCTCAAAAAACCCGTGGCCGACCCGCACGTCATTTTGCTTTAACCGAAAGAGGCATCAAACATTTCCCAAAACAATATGCTTGGTTTTCTGAACTCATTTTAACGGATTTCAAAAAAATACTCGGCGTAAATGCCTTCAGAAGTCACCTTAAAAACATGGGCATGACGATGGCTCAACAATTAAAAGAACCTCTCGACGAACTTAATATAACGGATCGACTTAAAAAATTAATCATTATTATGTCTGACTTGGGTTATCAGGCCACCCTGATCAATGAAACCCCAAAAAAACCGTATACCCTTATTGAAGCCCATAACTGTGTTTACCACGATTTAGCACAAACGCACCCCGAAATCTGTGAATTTGATATCGGTTTAATGTCAACCTTTCTAGAACAAAAGGTCGAGTTGACTGAGTGTCTTGCAAAAGGAGGCTGTGCCTGTCGCTTCAAAATTAACACAATAAAAAAAGATAACGGACTTCATTAACACTCACTTTTAGCCCAAAAAAAGCCAATCGCAAATGCGATTGGCTTTTTATAACTACTTAGTAAATATTAAACCGAAGTTAATCTTCCTCTTTCGGTTTAAAACCGAAGAAAAACCAAAGCAATGCTATACCCGCGCCTCCAAGCAAGATAAACATGATGGGCTTGACCAATGAAACCGGTGCATCTTCATCTGGAAATTTAAACTTCATTAATGCACCTAAACTTGGATCATTAACCTGAATAGTTATTGATTTGGCTGGTAAATTTAAAAAGTGTACTGAACTACCATCATAAGGTTTACTATTTCTGGCATCACCATCTCTCGTATGATCATAAAGTACTGACGAACTAATCTGCCCCGATGATAATTTACTGGCAATCGCTTGCTCTATTTGCGCAGTCGTTTTACCTTGTGTTGCGATAGAAATTGTCTGGTCACCATCAATTGAAATATCAATACCACCCCCTGACGCTCCTGATGTTTTTTCGTCAATATCAGCGAAAGCCGCAAGATACTCTACCGCTGCAGAGTAAACAATATCCACTGAGACCGCCACTTTTGCAGCACTGAAGCTTTTGCCATGCAAATCATAAGTCATTTTTCCGTTCGTATAATCTCGGAAAGTAACTTTAAATAAGGTAAAACCTTCTTTATTACTAACTGTCATTTCGGGTTGCCCAGACACATTAACTGCATCAACTCCTCGCCAACTGGGGTATTGTTTAATCATCCCGTCAGACAATGCGATCGCTAACTTTTTAGCAACCTCAGGGCCGTTTGAAGGCTTAGGCCGCTCAACACCACTCACAAAAGTAATACCGGTTGATTCATAAGTTACATCACCATCAATTCTCCACCGGGCCGTCAATGAAAAAAGTGAATCCCCTGGCTTTCCCGGTTCACCGGTATGCACACGTATCTGATCACGCCCAGACGGAGTAGCTCCATAGGCAACGTGAAAAGACGAACTTAACATTAATAAAAAAGTTGTAATAAAAACAACAAAACTGATCTTTTTAGTCATTATTCCACCAAATTAAAAAAATATACAAACCGAACGACGATTACTTTTTGTGTGCCTTTATTTAATAGCACTCCAAGTCTGCAATCGATTATTCACCAAAAAACCATCACGGTAACAGCCTAAAACTATCACCTTAATTTTAGCTACCAGCAGGTACCCGACTATCGATAATGAAAGGTTAAAAGTTATGTTTAGAACTCATTCAAACACTGATTTAAAAAACTTTTCGGGACCCACAAATAGGACAGGCTCAATCATCGGGAATATCATCCCAACGTGTTCTTGACGCAAAGCCATTCTACTCCATTTCGACATATTTCACTTAACAACAATCAATATTAAAAGATAACTAATCGTTACTCTTCTCTTTTAATTACCAATCAATCTCTTGCTTTGATTTACTTAAAGTCTCTCTCATCATGTTAGGTTTGGCTCGACCTGTCTCCGTACCCCCCGTCAATTCACGCTGTAATTGCGTTAATGCCAGAATTAATGATTTTTCCATAACAACTTCATTGCCGATGGATGCAATAATTCTTGAAAGCTGAGGTATTTTAGTATCATCAGCAACCATATACACCGGTTGAACATACAAAATAGAATCCCCCATCGGTAAAACCACCATACGCCCTTTTACCAATTTCGACCCATGCTGATCCCACAACGTAAACATTGAAGAAACTTCAGTGTTCTGGTCAATCAGCGCATTAACCTGGGCAAAACCATTCACCTGACTATCCTTATGAAACTTGTAAATAGTCAAATTAGGTTCATAAGAATCTACGCATGCGTTCTCTCGAAAACTAAGCGTTCCCGCAATGGCCAACACACTTAAATTGTCACGATTCACCGGCGTCATTGGATTAACTAAAACAAATTCCTCTTGCCCCTTACAACGATTAAAAGTGGTTGTAATGTAATAGGGTTGAATCTGGCTACCTTCAACCGTTGAAAATGCTAATGTCTCTGACTGTTGATAAAATAGTTCCGGCTGAGTCTGATGATATTTTACATAAACCGCCATCTGCAAGAAAAACAATTCTCTCGGATAGCGCAGTTGCTTTCGCAAAAAGTCTGGCATTTCATCCAATTGTTTAAAAACGCCCGGATAAGCTCGACTATAGGCCGCAACTATAACATCAGAGGGGTCTGAAATATAAAGGCTTAATTGCCCACTGTATGCATCTACCGTGACTTTAACCGAATTACGAATATAGTTAAATTGTCGCTTTTCATTAGAAAATTCATGATTTATTGGGAATGAATCTGGATACCAATCAGATAACGTATAAGCATCTAAAATCCAATACAGGCGATCATCGGTAATAACCAAATAAGGATCCTTATCCAAAGTCAAAAACGGCACCACGGTTTGTACCCGCTCTTGAATATTACGGCGAAAACGCAGTTTACTTTTTCGCGTAACACTGGTGGAAAAAAAAGTTTTTTTATCACCTAAATAAGCTGAAAACAAAAACTTCCTAAACAAAGAATTAAGAGGAATTCCACCAAGGCCGTGATAATAATCTAGCGTGGATGTATGCGTGTGCGTGTGCCCAGAAACTCCGACTATATCCAATTTATTCGGGACAATCGCATAATCGTAGTGTTCCTCACCATAATATATTTCAGGGTGCTTAATCTTAAAACCCTGTTCTGATGTTAAACTCAAATCATGTAAATACCACTTAATCGGTTGATCTGCATCCTGAGAAGTGGGCGTCACCACAGCGCCATAACCATGAGTATAACGGAGGTGTTTATTCTCCCAAGTTTGGGCATCTGAAGGTAGTCTCCCTAGATTCAACTCTCTTGCAGCCAAGTTCACCTGAGTTAAGTGATCATTAATAAAATAACGCGACTCATCAACATTTGGAAAACTATAATAACTCCTGATTCCTTGAAGTTGCCTATACCCATCAATCAATAGTTCGCTACCCCATAGCGGCACGTTGTCCAAATATTTTTGAGATTTCCATTTCTCAATATCAGCCACAGGATTTAAAGCTAATTTTTTTTCCTCGACATGAATATTATCAAGTTTATAAGCGGCTAGAGTCGCCTCAATATTATTTTCCATGAACGCACGCTCCATACTGACTGGATTGGGTTTCACAAAATATTTAGACACAAAGTCAGGAATAACAGGCCAAAGCGACAGGCCAACAAGAACGGTAAAAAATAAAATACATGATGTCATGGGTAAAACACTGCGTTTACTTTTAGAAAAAAAGTAAGTAGCAACTAACGTCACCAAAAGCACAAAGGTTATAATTTTCAACCAGATCAGCGGTAATTGATAACGTAATTCAACAAAACCAAGACCAAAAAACTCCGGCAAGTGGTCATCAACATAGAGCAAACTAAAACGCTCTAAAAGCCAACCCCAAACCGCATGAACCACCAAAAAAATCAGCAGTAATGAAAGGTGAAGTTTAACACCGACCGGGTAATTCTTTTTTTGTGCTGGAATATAATGATGCGCGAGCCAATATTGAAGACTAACTAAGACCAAAATAAAACAGGAAACAACCAATAATTCCTTTTGTACCAAGGTAAATATTGGATAAGAAAACATATAAAAACTGATATCATTGCCAAAAATAGGATCAACAATACCGGAAGCACTGCCAAAAAAAAATAAGGTGGCATATTCCCAGTGCTCATAAAAAGGAATGGCTAAAACAAATGCCATAATTAATGAAATGGGGGTAAACAAGGCTAATGAGCCTGTCCTGAACCATCTCACGATCTGATACAGCCTTTTCCGCTGGCTACTATCCAATACGCCCTCTTCCTCAGCATCAATCCCTAGATACCGAGAAGCAGCCCAGAAATTTACAAAAAACACACCAAAGAAAAAAACAGTCACACCAATAGAGAAAAAATAACGGTAAAAAGTCCGAAGCCAAAAATAATTTTCCAATTTAAGTGATTTAAACCACCAAAAATCAACGAATAAATCCAAAAACAAAAAATAAAAAGCAACGTAACCCAGTAACAACACAATAGTTATCACCATTAACAGAAAAATTATTCTTTTTACCTTAACCATCCATATCCCAACTTAAAAACCACCCAAGCATACAAGAATCACTAGAAATCACTTTTTTACCCAGTTAATCTACCACTAATTGTAACCGCTATATCAAAATGTTCTGAAAACGTTATCCTCATCCAGAAACAGAATTCCTTTAATCAAAAATATTACTCTTTTTATGTGTAATCCTCCTAAACACCATTGGCGTTATAAGTAGAAAATACTCATATCTTAAAAAGAAGAAGTCACGTTATACAGGCCGTCAAATCCTGTCGATCTTGAAACAAAAGGAAGCGGGTCTGCCAGTTCCAGAGCTCTGCCGCGAACACGGCATGCGTACGGCAAGTTTTTATAAATGGCATGCGTCTCCCATGCAATGCATGAAAGCACTAGGAGATGAAAATAGTCGTGTTTAGAACGAGGTATACTGTAACTATCTGCCGCTATCAAGGAAACCACAAAAAATTTTATTCAGCTGAACGCCCGTACAGTTAATGCGCACACAAATAATCAAAAGCCCTAACTCACCCGATAAAAAACATTGCCAGCGCCCTTACCCCGTAGATAATGAATCCTGAAATAATCAGGTCAAAGGGCTGATGATCCGTTGACCTTTATGCCATGGTCATTGTTTATCGTTGTTGCCATACACCGTTTGCAGTTTGATACCACCAGCCGGTATTAGCATTACTTAACCAATGGCGAGCAAAAGTCGTTTTAATTTGAACGTACCATTCTGGGTGACCATTAGCATTGGCAATAGCTTGATACAAGGCCTGACGATCATTGTTTTCTGACGCTACTAATTTCTTCAATTGATTACGGTTTTTTAAGGGAACCTCGGATAAATTTCTAACGACCAGAAAACCGTCTGCCTTAATGGCAATAAGTCCTGAGGCATAATTTTCCTGTAAAACTGAAAAACGCTGTTTCATCGTATGTCGGAGTTGATTTATTTGAACCGTTTTAATAGACAGATCGGCCTCTCCTGCCGCATGCGCTGAAGAAATCATCACAGCTAATACCCGATCAACTGCATAATAAAACGCAAGTCGACCGTGATTAGCTCTAGCTTCTGGCTCACTTTTCTCTTTAGTCGATACGCCCTGAATTTCTTTGATCACCTCATCAGCAACTTTATCCGCGGCTGCGGCTGGAAAATAAATATTAATCGTTACGCAAGCGGTTAGCAATAACGCGCTTAAAGTTGAGATCTTTTTCATAGGAAACTCCCCGTCAGTCTAAAATTCGGCCTGTGTAATTCTTTTCAGCCGTTTTAATAACACATTAAAATCCAATTGAGTATTGTAGGCAATAACATCAACGCGAGGTAGCCCCCGACCCTTTACTAAATAAAAACCCTCATTCACTGCATTGACCCCCATTAATTGGCAAACGCCTTGATGTAAATAACACCCCATCCCTAACTTATCATAGCTAAAAAAATCGAAATAACGCAAAAAAGTCGTCGATAGTAACCCAACACCCGGTCCACTCCCAATACTCGCGATATTATCCAAAGCCCGTTGGCTGATTTCATGTTTGCTACTATCATTTTCTGGTGTGCCTAACCAGGCAAAGAAAGTAACCGGTTGCCAAGCCAACAAATGTAGATCATTGATAAAACCAGATAAACGCCCGGTTATTTTACCCGCCTTAAAAGTCTGAGTGAGCTGTTTTAAATCTAAGTTATCAATAGCTACATCAGCAAATATCTCCGGTTGTGCGCTCAATACATTGACTAAAACTAATTTCTGAACCCTAACATAGCCTCCAAACACCTCGGCCCACAATTCCCCTGAGGTTTTTATCTGTCCTTGGTGATATGTTATTTCGGGAATCCCGCCTGAAATCGTTCCATGCAAATCAGGCCATTTTAATATTGTGGCCAATTGCCCCAAGGATATTCTCTCAATTATCCCTTGGAAATGAGTCACCGGATTTTGTCCTACCACCGACAACCAATCAAACTTACTCACATGAATATTGCCACCTAAAATAGGTAAATCAATGGGATGGTTCAGCTTTATTTTATATTTATCAGTTGTCAGTGCTAATTCTGCCGGACCAATGGGCAATGAGTAAATAAACAAACGCTCCCAGGCCAAAGTGCTTTGACTTTGTGCGGCTAACTGACTACTCCAGTTTATCGTCCCACGACCGTTCTGAAGATGAATACGCTCTTTAGGATCGATCAAATTCAGATCGGTAAATTTTAAACTAATCTTATTAATCGATTGCTTAGAAAAATCCACCTGGGCATCAAGTCCCCCTGTAACGGTCATACCATCGAACAGGCTTTCTGCTAAAAATGGTTGTAGGTACGTGCGCTCAAAAAGTTGTAAACTTTCACTGCTAAAAGTCAATGCAGCGTGTTCAATTTTAATGCTATTATCAATTTTCGAACGGCCATGACCGGCCAAGCGTCCTATTCCTGGGTCATCAAAAATAAACTCATTTATCTTTAACCCTTTATTATCTGCATTCCATACACCGTTCGCCGTAAACACTAAGGCTTGCTCAGGGCTGGCATGATAGACCGGCTCTATATAAATTTCACCGTGAGAAATTTTTGTCTGAACCTGCCAACGCCACTGCTGCTGCGTAATAGTTACATCCAGCACGGCCGCTAAGTTCAGCCCCTCACTCGCATATTGCCCATCATCCGTTTGGATTGAAACACTTTTTAAAACCAGGTTACCGTGTAAATCAGTTAAGCCATTTTTAGAAAACATCATTTTGGTCGCTACACTAATAGTGCCCTGTGCCCAATCAATACGGTAAGACTGCAATAATGGCTTAATTACACCGTTGGTAACGCCTTGTAAATTAATGTCCAACTGACTAGCACCGTCACGCCCAGGCGTTTGTATAAAAAGAGCATGCTCAATGCCTGTCAAATTAGTTAACTTAAGCTCGTTTTTGGTTTCACTCACTCGTAAGAAAAAATCAAATACGGTTTCATAGGTGCCTGCGACCGATAACTGTCCTCGTCCTTGCTGACAAGTCAATGCATCCACACTAAACACTATACGACTACAATAAATATCATTTATGGCAACCTCATCAGAAAGTTCTGAGGCAGTAAGCCGGCTCACTGACCCATTAATTTCAGTTTGGTGGTCGCTTGATTCAAGCAAAAACAATTGAATTTCTTTAAACTCAAAACCGGCAATTGACAGGTAATTAATGGTTAGAAAAGGCGCATTTTTTAAGGATGTAGGGGGTAAAAAAAAGAGCAGCAGCAAGAGACTGGCAACTTTTAGTTTATTCATCTGAGTAACAAATTTTTAGTCAACTGCATTTCATTTTGCTAGCTAATGAACTGTCTAATTAACGCTCTTTAGCATTATAGAAATAATGTCAGCCGACTGACATTCTGAGACTTTCAAGACCATAATAATGTTGCCCAACTTTAACGGCATCAGGCTCAAGAGCAAAAGAACTGAACCCCGTTGCACGGTAAAACTGACGTGCAGCGAGTGCCGGGGTGACTACTGTCACATCCAAAAAAATCACCTCTGGTTTTTCCGTGACGCGGTTAATACATATCGTCAGAAGTTCTCGCGCAATGCCTTGCCGCCTAAATTCTGGCAAAACATACAACCCATGCAAAGTCGCCTTATGAGCAAGTCTATGTTGCGTTGCAAAAGCAAGCGATAAGCAAGCAATCAATTCTTTTTTTGTGCTCAAAACACCGACATAAATCAACGACTCATTTTGACCGTGATCTAACATTTCAGTCATCTCTCGTTCAGTTAATGCACGCACTTCAGTATGAGAAGTTATCCACGAAAAGGGGGACTCTTGTGTCGCCATCAGCATTAACTTTTTATAAGCCTGACAATGACTGGCATTTAATTGGGTAAAAATCATATAAAAATTAAAGTCATAAAGTAGAAAACTATAAACAGATAACAGTAATAGCCACCGTCATCATCTTAATGAGTTTAATAATATCATCACGAAGAAGACGGCTATTTTATTGCCAACAGAGAGATCATATTCTAACACGCCGCTGTGCAAGCACTCGATTAATCCTTTTAGACCGGAAAGACGGTGATACTCTTTTTATAATTACTTAACATGATAAAGTAACGACAGTTTTCAATATCTCAACCTACAATTACAAATTTACGCACTATGACTTTCTCAGCATCCCTGCCTGACAATCACGCGTTACGTGAACAGTTACATCATGAAGCCCATGCTCGACAAACCATCAAGATAAAAAGCCCATCACAGGCAACCCATATTGCCTTAATTCACGATGGCGATCAGAAAGTTATAGAACTTAAACACCTAGAGTCTCTCTGCAAGACTTTTAACCGACCACTACCCGCGTCAGATACGCTACACTTTAGTGATGATTTCGGGAATTTCCAATTTCAATGGCAACACCATGGCGAATACAGTACCTATACTTTTTACCAACATAATTTAGAACACCAACCCTTTAGCCAATCGGTACTCAATGAAATACCTGAGGAATGGCTTAAAGCATTACCCGGCAATATTATGGTCGCCATTCACGTGGCTATCATTAAATATGAAGCGCAACCTGACTTTCAAGACATTGCCGCACTTTTTTCAGGCGGTGCTTTAGTCGGTGCAGAAGTTGCCAGTGGTGCAGCGCTAGCTTTTACCGATTTCAAAATACAGGCGGATGGGTTCAGCCGTTTTGTTATTTATGATCGCCAACTTAATTCACGCCAAGCCGGCCGATATCTACAACGGTTATGTGATATTGAAGTTTTTCGTATTATGTCATTGCAGGCCTATCCCGTCGCACAAACGTTAATGCCTAAGCTCACTCGTGCCGATCAAGATCTATTGCGCATAACGACATCCATGCATCAATTAGATATTGATGACAGTCAATTACTCGATGACTTAACAGCCTTAGCCGCTGAAATAGAAAATTGCTTTTCTAGCACCCACACCAGATTCGTTAAAACAGCAGCCTATTATCAACTCGTTGGACAACGCATTAGCGAACTTAAAGAAGTCAGAATTCCCGGTGTCCAAACGATCAATGAATTTCTAAACAGACGCTTAGAACCTACGATTAACACCTGTGTAGTGACTGAAAAACGTTTGACTATGCTCTCAGAGAGAATCAGCAAGGCCAGTCAATTACTTCGTACCCGTGTTGATATCACTTTAGAGCGACAAAACCAGTCTTTACTCACATCTATGGATAAACGTGCTAATTTACAACTACACATGCAATCAACCGTTGAAGGACTTTCTGTTGCGGCCATCAGTTACTATACCGTCGGTTTATTTAACTATATTGCAAAAGCAATTAAAGCCTCTGGAATAGCGATCAACCCCAGTCTGATAACAGGAATGTCAATCCCTATTATCATCTTCTTTGTTTATCGAGGTGTCGGTAATATTCGAAAGATGGTCAGTAAAATTCATGACTAAACGATTATTTAATCAACCAGAAAGACTAAAGCGCGCGCCTGACCGTACCTTGCCGTGATCAATCGATAATACTCACCACATCGTCACAGGTGATAGTACCTGCGCTTAACACTTCTGCATACACACCTACATGCGCGCCATTGTGCTGTGCAGCTGTCCGTAAAATATTAGTATCTTTGGGCAGGTCCCCTTGTGACACTGTCGTCATGACACAGCGTGGGCACAAATCCGTTATTTTTAATTGAACCTCACTACCTATCTTAAGTATCTTACCCACCCAATCATTCTCAACAAAGCCGGGTTGATCGGTATTGACAATAATATTAGGTCTGAAACGACGCGGCTCAAATCGCCCTTCCGGATATAACTTGCGTAACGCAGCGAGTGTTGACGTTGTTAACAAATGGATTTTCGCAAGATCAAAAAAAGTGCCTGTCTGCATATCTTCGTCAGTCACAATATCTCTATTATCAAGCTCCGCAATATCAGGCCAATACTCTTCGAGTTGCGGTTCACTCAGTGCTTGAGAAATAAATTCAACATCCCGTCCCAAGGCTTCACTCAAAATTAAATTAACACGCCTATCATCACTCTTGACGGTCGACCCATCAGGTAAAGTAATACGCACACAATTCGAATATGGAAAGTCTTCATAACGAGAATGGTATGAAAAAATATTAGACCATCGCTTTGGATTCTTGGCGCTGACAATTTTCCCAGTTTCCACATCGATCAGGGCAGAAGAACGGTCACCCAAAAGACCTTTCTCATTCACTCCCGTGGCACGCAATTCCTCACCAATCATTGATTTAACCGGATAACGCCATAATGATGAGACCGTTATCATCCCGTCTAGAGCCGCCATAAAACCCCCTCTTTTTCAGTTAAACTCTAACTTCTTATAAATTGTTATAACTCTAAATAAACTGTCCTGCAGTATACGCTGAAGCCCATGCCCATTGGAAATTATATCCACCTAACCAGCCCGTTACATCCACCACTTCACCGATAAAATACAAACCCGGCTGTTTTTTAGCTTCCATGGTTTTAGAATTAAGGTCATGAGTATCAACCCCAGCTAAAGTCACTTCCGCGGTACGGTAGCCTTCAGTACCGGCAGGTTTTAATTCCCAAGACTGTAATTGCATTGCAATGAATTGTAATTTTTTATCGGGAATCTCAGCCAAAGGTGTTTGTGCATACTCAGCCCAAAAGAGTACTTGCAATTCACCCACCAATGACTTGGCTAAATGAGCAGATAAAACAGTTTTCAAGTGTGCTTTCGCTTGTTTTGATTTTTGCATGAACAAATACTCCGCTAACGCAAAGTCTGGCAACAAATTAACCGTTATCACCCTACCAAACTGCCAATAATTGGATATTTGTAATGCAGCCGGTCCACTCAAGCCACGATGAGTAAATAAAATATTCTCTCGAAATGAAACCTTTCCACAACTTAGTTCAACGTCAACGGCCAATCCTGATAATCGATCAGAAATTCCCTTAAAATGGTCACTAAAAGTAAAAGGAACCAGCCCTGCACTGCGGGGTAGGACGTTGACACCAAACTGTTTTGCAAGCTGATAACCAAAGCCACTCGCGCCCATCTTAGGAATCGATAATGCACCTGTTGCAATAACCAAGGAATAACATCGATAGCTTACAGTTTCCGTATCAACCTGATAACGTGCAGTCCCCTCGGTATTCGTTTGAACCGCCTTAATAGTCACATGCGTTTTTAAGTTAACGGACAATTGTGCACAATCTTCTAATAACATATTAAGAATATCTTTAGCAGAATCTAAGCAAAACAATTGACCATGTTTACGTTGTTCGTATTTGATTCCATGGCGCTGAACGATATCGATAAAATCCCATTGGCTATAACGCTTAAGGGCAGATTTACAAAAGTGTGGATTAGCAGAGATATAATTATTCGCATCCACCTCAACATTTGTAAAATTACACCGCCCCCCCCCCTGACATAAGAATTTTTTTGCCGGGCTTATTGCTACTTTCTAACACCAAAACAGAACGCCCTCGCTGAGCAGCCGTCAAAGCGCACATTAAACCCGAGGCACCGGCTCCCAAAACAATAACATCATAATATTTCATTATTCAATAAAACTCAGAGACGGGCTCACCCATTTAATCGCTGATGACTCATCAAAGTTTTCCTTCCAGGATAGAATATAATCTTTTTGTTGTTTCGTTTCAGGCGACTCAGACTCAGCTGATTTGGGGTTTTGCAACCATAATTTATTCAATTGTAGCAATGCATTTGCACCCTTAAAACCTTGCCGCGTCAACCAACAACCGATAATAGTTCCCGTTCTACCCACCCCTCCTCTACAATGAATATAAACGACCCCTTCTTTTGTTGCCTGTTGGTCAATCAAATCCAATATAGCTGTAGTTATATCAGGTGAACGTGGTGTGGCAATATTTGTTATCGAGAAACGGTGATATGCCTGACCGTCCAAAAGTGATGCGTATGACGCTAAACCCTCCGGCTCACCGGTTAAATCAATAAACGTTGTAACCGCCGCTTCTTTTAACGCATCCAGATTTTCACTGGATGCCAACTTGCCTACCCCCACCGGATGCTCACCTGCCAAAACTTTTCCAGGCACCACCCAATAACAGCACTTTATAGGTTTTTTCATGATTTTTTCACTCTATATTCACTGATTAACAAACATAGCAAATTCATTGTAAGTTGTAATAATTCAACGTTGCGACACCTTGTCACGTGACAATTTGCCACATCGTTTTATCAAAAATAGTCAGCTAAAATTGTTCCCATTAACGGCCATCCTTTACTGGCTTAGCTCTGCTACTTAACTCAAAAAAACAAGGATATATATGCGATTTATCGGGACTTCTTTAATGGTTTTTTTTGCCCAGTTATCAATTTTATTCCCCACTTTATTTTTCCGCGTTCTAAAAGTTATTTTTTGATTACTAAGCACCTCACCCCTAAAGTCACCGCCACGCAATCACTCATAACGAATCTCCATTCGACACCTTTAAGCCCAACAAGATAATACCTCTAAGATAAAACACCTATCAGAAACCGTATTTTTCTAAATAGACCGCTACAGATCATAATATAAGAACGTGCGCATTCCATTATGATATTCCAGCCTCTCGCCATTCACTACATTGATAAAACCTAAGAATAACCAGCAACCGTAGCGCTAAAAAGCCAAATTACGACAACACAAAACCACCCTGTACCATGCTGGCAGGTACCCAAGGGAGAAACCAAAGTAACCAGCAAATAAACAAAGATTTCTTCATTACCTAAAAAATGCTGCTACTCACAATTAACATGCTCATGTTATTCAATAGTGGATCATTACAATGCTTGCTGTAACACCCCATCACTATACAACTCTTTCTTATACATCAAACCCTGCGTATTCCAGACCGTATAAGAGCCATGTAACTTGCCCGCCCTCATTTGTTGTTCTCTCAATCTATCGCCGCTCTCATACCAGTAAGACCACAGAGCATCTTGTTTACCTGCCTTAAAATCACCTTCAGATTTCTTCTGTCCATTTTCATGCCAACAAGTCCAGCAACCCACCTTTTCACCATTTTTATAGTGTCCTTGTTTTTCTAATTGCTCACTGGCTTCCCACCATTCAGTCCAAAGTCCATCTAATTGGCCCGCCCGGTAATGGCCCTCTTTTATTTTGAGAGCAGTCTGGCTCCACTCCTCCCACAGCCCCTCTTCACGGCCATTTTGATAATACCCTTGCGCAAACCGCTGACCATTTGCATACCATAAAACAGTCAAACCGTGACGCCTACCATACCGATAATGACTGACCACCTTCCTTTGGCCATTTGCAAATCTTTCTTCGATATAAGCACCATTTTTAAACCAATTCCTAAACACACCTTGGGGTATTTTAGCTGTCAAACGTCTAATAAAAAAAGCACACTGCCCAGACCAATGAGTCTCCTTTATAAAATTCATCATAGGTTTTCCATCAACAATAACTGACACAAGAATTTTAACATTAAAAATAAGACTTATAAAAAACATAGTCAATAACGTTACACACCCCAGAAACGGGATACCACTCACAGTTAAATACACCTAATTATTAGGTTAATTAACACCGAGTCTTTTTGTTCGTTAAAATAGACCTTCAGCCAAGCAACCATAAAATACTTTCTTAGGCAAATAAACCAAACCAACTATGAAAGAAGTCCCTGCAACCATAATCGAATATACCTATACGATAACCACTAATGATACCGCCAAAAAACCCAGTTCTATTTTAGCCCGCGAAACGGGCCTGTCCCAACAAAGCCTTAAGACCGCCATGCAAAAAGGTGCTGTTTGGATACACCAAAGCCAACGTTGCCAACGGTTACGACGAAACAACAAACCACTTCATACCGGAGACCAATTACAACTTTTCTACAATACGACTATTTTAAACCAAGAACCTCCCGCACCCTCCTTAATCAGCGATGAAAAAGAATACTCCATTTGGTACAAGCCTTACGGCTTATTTTGCCAAGGCAGTAAATGGGGAGACGCCTGCACCATTAATCGTTGGGTAGAAACACATTTACGCCCTCAACGACCTTGTTTTTTAGTCCATAGACTTGACCAAGCCACAACTGGCATTATCCTACTCGCACACAGTAAAAAGACTGCTCAGATTTTCAGCCATTTTTTTTCAACCCGAACAATACAAAAACATTATCAAGCCATCGTAAAAGGTAACTTCTCAGCCTATCCTTCCCCCTTTGAAATTAACACTAACATTGAAGGCAAAAAAGCTTCTACAACGCTCAGTTACGCAGCAACTACAACGAAAAACTCTTTAGTTAACATTCAACTCCACACCGGAAGAAAACACCAGATTCGGATACATTTATCACAATTTGGCTTCCCCATTATTGGAGACAGACTGTACGGTCAAGCGATGGCTGGTGACAAAAACTTACAATTACAAGCCGTCAAACTGGCCTTTAAATGCCCCTTAACAAAAGAGCATAAAACCTTTCAGGTCCCTGAAACGTTGCAGTTAGTTTTAGAAGAATAACCGTAGATGATTGATAAAAGAAAGGTTGGTAGCCAGTTCTCTATGAGGGGTAGGTATGGACATTCATTCGAACAACTGGCCACCAAAAAACGAAACGCTAATTCCTGTCTAAGGGTAAAACTACAAAAATTAGAATCTGGGTTCATTTTACGAATTAATGATGCGTAAGTGAATGTGACAAATTGCCGCGCGACAATTTGTCACAAAATATACTTAATCCTCCGTCTAACGCGGCCTCATTTTTTTGTTCTCTTAATCATTCAAAACTCCTTCTCAAAATGAATATAATAGAACTGCCAGCATTCTTGTTTCTTAAGCCGCATATCAATATACTCTAAAAGAACATCTTAATAACGATTCCGCTCGACACTCACAACAAATGCAAAGAGAACCCGAGCATAACCCATGACCAAACTTTATGATCGGAATAATTAATAATTGCCATACATCAAAAGCATCGAACTGACAGCAAATCAACTCGTTCGCTGCCTGACGAGCAAACGCGAGGACTGATCGTCCCCGGTAGGCGTAGGTGATTCTGGATACCCATCGTGCGGGGTGCCGTAAGCATTAATTGCCACGTCATTTTTGCTACTTGTTTGGGTTCGGATGCCAAAAACAAGCTTTCGCAAAAACAGTGGCGCGCTTGAATTAGTCTTTCTTTAAAATAACAGTACCGACTTTTATTTGTCGTAGAGAGAGTAGAGCCAATTACGCCCACTCATTGATGACAACCCAGAAGCAACCACCTGACACTGAATGACACTGCCTTGTTTACGGGCGCCCCTCTGTTTACTGTATACAAACAAATCTGGTTTAAGGTTCACCCATTTAATCATGCTGTCAGATTTATCCCACCTTTTCCCTGTTATTATTTTATTACTGAACCTTCTTTAGCTAAATAGTAACATTGACACTCGCCACCCCTTTGGGGTCATAGCGGGGTAAACATTCAACAATACGCCTCGCTTCTACCCCTTTCTTTTTAATTAGAAATTTCTTAATATGCACACTTCTTTCTTTGGCTATTTTATTTAATAGAAAAAGCTGTTTCTTAGTAACTGATAAGACTTTTTCATTATGTGCTTGTTGAAATTTACTTTTTAAAGACTTCCGGAAGAGTTTCTCTTTATCTTGCTGATTACTAATTCCACAAAGGGTAATATGGATACTCGGTCGCTGTGCCATTAATTTTGAAATGACAGCTAATTGTTCCACGTGATTACTGGTTAATTCAACACTGGCACTGTTAAAAAGAATCGGCTCTAATTTAAGACTATTCGCAAGATCGACCAATGATTCCGCCGCAAAAACCAATCCATAAGGCGTGTAATAATTAATAATAGCCTCAACAACTGCTTTAGAAACTGCGGCAACTATTGCTTGCTCAAAGTCAAAAGTAGGGCTATCAAATCGACCACTAACCGGAACATCTAAATGGATACTATTATCTCTATCGCGCAACAATGATAACGATGTATTTAAAGGAAAATTGAATCCGCTACTAAAGGCTTTCGCCTCCTCAGCACTCAAGGTGGTTAACACTAATTGGTTAACAGAAAAATGCACCACGCTGTTAACTAGTCCTTTTTCCACATTGAATTTAACATCGCTATCTAATTGCCCACTGTTAATAGTATGTTGCAGGTATTTCCGCGTCAGTGGCGTCATCATCTTCAAATCTACCCCCACTATTTTTCCCTTTCCGGTAATCGTAGGCTGATTTGCCAACAACGCACCTGATACTTCCAACTCTACATACCCGTGGCTGCCCATAGCGAAGACCAGTGACGCACTACTGTCTTGCTGGGTAGCGTGGTTACTGATTTTCTTAGCAACCCATTTAACATCTTTCAAAGCAACTGTAAAAGGACTCTGGTATCGCTCATCTAAGAAAATAATATCTTTATTACTGGTAGCTATGAATTCATTAACCAGAAACCGAAAACCTCCAGTCGTGACCTGTTGACTGCTCACTTTCATATCACCGTCATGTTCCTTTAACCACGCATCGATGTCCAGCCAGCCCTCTTTGGTTAGTCGAAGGTAAGTTGAAAGTGCTTTCAACTCAATAACACCTACCCGTAAATCATTTAACGCTATTAACTGAATCGTTCGAAAATCAAGGACCTCAAAAGAAAAAACAGGGGCTTTAGAAAGGAACTTATTGGGTTGTTGCTGCAAAATAGAAAGATTCTCAACACGGACTGCATTAATCGCGATAGTGGATAATGATTCGATAGCTATATGATTAACAGCAATGGTTTCAATTTTCAAGAATGGACGATTCCGTAAATTATTGTGTATCAGTAACCCACCCAATTCGAGCGACCCCTCCATAGCCCAAGGATCGCTAACTTTTTTATCAAAAGCGCTATAGTCAACAGTTCCATTCCACACCAGACGTTCCAATTGAAAGCAATAGTCTAATGACAACTGACCGCTCTGATTAACATGTTTTATACATACGTTGACATCCAAGGCTTTACTATTCCCGAATCTAATGCCCCATAACCGAGTCGGTGATTCTGCCATTTTTTGGGTAGCGACGTTATCAACTCTTGTTACGTTAAGCCCTGCAATATTTGTTAGCCTATTTTCAGACAATACTGCATCCAGTTGTAATGACTGAATCTCAAAGTCATCAATGATGATGCGGCGTTCAAGAATTGCTCGCCACTGCCATGAAAGACTCATTTGACCCAACACAAACCCTCTACCCTCCTGATCTTTTCCAGAAAGATTACTGATACTAACCGCCGCATCCAAAAGCGAAATTTCAATCTCTCCAATCTGGGTGGTCAAACCTTTCGCTTCAAACCAATCAGTAACAATGGACTTTATGACCAATGGCATAGCCATTTTTATCATCACCAACAAAATAATCAAGACTAAAGTGCTCGCTATGAACTTCATGGGTATCAGTTGATGACTTAAAAAAAACGGTTAGACTTTAGTAAAAACATAGAATTATTAATTATTTTCTTAAATGAGCGATGAGTAATATTGCCTTAAGCAAGATATTTCGTTTTCCTAAAGATGCTGAAACCCACACTACAACATATACTGTCTAATACCATTAAAAATCAGACCCACTTTTTATAACAAAGCGCATAGTCTTGGAATTAATTGTTATTTTTATAGTCAATATACCGAAGTGATTACATTCACTACAAAGTAATCTACTTTAAAGTTTACAGCGCTCTCTAATTAGTAAAGGAGATAATTATGGATCCATCAGTAGTAGGCTTAGTTGTTCTCGTTATTCTTGCCGGCATTGTTTATTTGCTAGTCAAAAATTCCTAAATAATTCTTATTGCTACAAAAAGGCCTTCGCTGCCAGCCATGAAAAGCGAATGCGAAGGCTGGTAGTCCTCGGTAGGCGTAGGTCATTCTGGATACCCGCCGTGCGTAGCGCCAGAGGGGATCTGGAATTACATCCGAAACGCCGTCAAGTCATTTGTGGTAGTGTTATGGAGTCTGCATCGAGTTTACAATGATGTGGCGCAGTGACACGAACGCGGGACGAACCGAGGCGCCGCAGGCATTAATTGCCACATCATTTTTACTGCTTGCTTGGGCTCGAATGCCCAAAACAAGCTTTCGCAAAAATAGTAGCGCGCTTGATGACGAGTGTCATAAGGCCTTTTCATGTCGCATAATTAAAGCAATTATTACCTCTAATATCAAGCCATTAATCGTCGCTGACTGTAGTCAATGAAGTAGCTAATTTGTTGGAGGCAATCGCAAAACCAATACCAACTAGGAATGAAACAGAAATAATAATCAGTGGATTATCCCAAGAATGGCCTGTTAAGAACTCTTTTTGTAGTTTATCCGGTGTTTGTAAAAGATATGCAAAGGTTGCTGAATAACCTAATACACTGGCAGGAATTGTTGCAAAGAATTTAATATTAGCCGCTAAACACATTGCGGCAACCGTGACAGTTACGATGATAGCCGCCATCAATGGAAAACCAAGCACCGCTGTCGGTGATATATCTGCAATAAGAACCCCTGCATACCATGCCATAAATATACCAAACACACCGCATATCGCCGTGTTATTTGCCGCATCAGAATCACCACCCAGAGCAAAATAAGTTGCCCATGAAATAGTTGCTGCCCAAATAAAGAATACCCCACTCAACGGCCCTACCGCCAAAAAAGTAGCTAAACCTGCTAAACCTGCGATACTTAAAGAAAGTGCTGTAAGAAATTTCATAATGCCCCTCGCATTTACATTGAAAGTAGTTGACTATAACATAGAGCCTAAACTAGATTCAGTTATTTAATGCATGAACATTTCGCCTAAAAATTGACTTTCGTTTACTTCAAAATACTACAACACCTCTTGTTTGTTATACAAATCATGCCTCAAAAAACAACACTAAAAAGCCAATATATAAAAATACTCCAATGGCTTGTGCTTATTTTCATCTGGGCTACTGCTTTCATTGTTCCTTATTTTACAATGGTCACCGTTATACTGACCCATTCCCCCATTTCAAATACCACACTGGCAATGATTATTTGCGCGCCGTGGTCTTGGTTTCTTCACCGGTCAGTAAACATAAATAAATTAACCGCATTCATCTTAGGTGAAGAGTTTAATGAAGCTACATTTAGAAAATACAGATAGCCTAAAAACACACCTTTATCAGTAAACCTCTCGCTAGACAAGCAGCGACAATCTGACTCAGTGGCAATTTACCACAGTGACTAAAAGCCAAGTGATGCTTATAATAATGAGCCATTAATAAAATATTATGAGAGTCTAAAATGGACATTCTTAAATGGGTAGCCTTAGCGGCTCTGTTGCCATTGTTTATCTTATTAGCAAGTATTATGTTTTGTGTGCACTTTTACGATTCAATCAACACCTCAGTACGACTTTCATAAACAGGCAACCATACTGCACACGATTTTTAAATAAAAGACAGCAGATAACACTCTTACGCTTTATCTTGCCTTTAACGAGCGGGTTGTAGGAAAAAATAACAGAGCGAGAAATAAGTTTAACTTAAAGTTGAGTAGATCACGTCAAACCGCATTGTTACATTTCAATGCAACCACTGATTCTTTACTGAAATATCAGGAGCCTTATCCCATGTATTCTTTATTTGCTGAAGAATGTTGGCAACATGCTGAATATTAGCCAATTGATTTTTACTATTAGGTTTGCTGGCTTCAAGCATATTTTGATTCATGCCACTGTATAACTTTGACAGACTGAGTGCAAATTCACCCCCTCGCTCAAAATCAATCAGTTCCCTGAGATCATAAATAATACACATAACTCTATTAATTTCCCTAACTTTATTCACTTGATTTTGACGCTCCACCAATACCGGTAAAATAAGCAATGATTCTAATGCTGCATCAAAGAGCATTTTTACTAACTCATTTGAGGGCAATTGTTGCGTCTGAAAGTCTTTCTCCCTTTGGGAATAAGGCTCAAGCATTTGCATTGGTCGAATCATAATTTTTCCCTAAAAAACTAAACTATAATAAAGATCGACAATTTTCTTAGGTTCTGAAATAAGAAATTATTTTTAATTAAAAATTAAATCAAAAAAACCCCTATTTTAAAAGTAGCATTTAAAACAACAAACTCTTAACTTTTTCAAAATACGCATATCTTAATCCTCTAGTGCTCTCGTAAAGCGTCATAAAACATAAAAAACATACCGCCTTTACATTTATCTTTAAGTAAAAAACAATACCCATGAATACACAAAACAAAATAACGTATACTATTTACCCTTAAAAATTCACTTACGCCATTAGCAATTTGCTTCAACGTTTTTCTAACACACGCAAATCGCAGCAATGGGATTCACTTTTATTACCTAGGAAAAAAATGCTCGCAACTGCAAATATCACCATGCAATTTGGTGCTAAACCACTGTTTGAAGACGTTTCTGTTAAATTTGGAAACGGCAACCGTTATGGCCTAATTGGAGCCAATGGTTGTGGAAAATCAACCTTTATGAAAATACTCGGAGGAGACTTGGAACCCTCATCCGGAAATGTATCAAAAGACCCCCACGAGCGTATTGGTAAATTAAGACAAGATCAGTTCGCTTATGAAACATCTGCGGTCATTGATACCGTTATTATGGGTCATGAAGAACTCTGGGCCATCAAATCAGAGCGTGATGCCATTTACGCAAAAACCCACATATCTGAAGAAGACGGCATGCGTGCTGGTGAACTTGAGTCTGAATTTGCAGAAATGGATGGTTATTCCGCAGAAGCACGTGCCAGTGAACTCTTAGCCGGTGTCGGCATTCCCGTTAAGCAACATTATGGACTCATGAGTGAAGTGGCGCCGGGTTGGAAATTACGCGTCTTGCTCGCCCAAGCATTATTTTCCGAACCCGACATCATGTTACTTGATGAGCCTACCAACAACTTAGATATTAATGCAATTCGTTGGCTAGAAGATATTCTCAATGAACGTAACTGTACCATGGTTATTGTCTCGCATGACCGGCACTTCCTAAACAGTGTTTGTACCCATATGGCTGATTTAGATTACGGTGAAGTTCGGATCTATCCCGGCTCTTATGATGATTATATGACTGCAGCCACACAGGTGACTGAACGTCTCCAATCTGAAAATGCTAAAAAGAAAGCGCAAATAACCGAACTTAAAGCCTTTGTGAGCCGATTCTCTGCCAATGCTTCCAAATCAAAACAAGCAACATCCCGGGCCAAGCAATTAGAGAAAATAAATCTTGCAGAAATCAAACCGTCGAGTCGTCAAAATCCTTTTATTCGTTTTGATCAAGATAAAAAACTTCACCGTTTAGCACTTGAGGCTGAGGGTTTAAGTAAAAGTTTTGATGAAGAACTCTTTAACAACCTTAATTTGATGGTCGAAGTAGGGGAGCGTATCGCGATCATTGGTCCTAATGGTATTGGAAAAACTACACTGTTAAAATGTTTGATGAATGAAATAAAGTCCACACAAGGTACAATCAAGTGGTCTGAAAACTCAAATATTTCTTATTACCCTCAAGACAGTGCTGGTTATTTCTCGCAAAACCTGCCCTTAATTGAATGGATGGATCAATGGCGTCAGCCTCAAGATGATGACCAGGTCATTCGCGGTACATTAGGTCGTTTATTGTTTTCCCAAAATGACATCGATAAAAAAGTAAACGTTCTCTCCGGTGGAGAAAAAGGTCGCATGATCTTTGGAAAACTCATGCTGGAACGCGCCAATATTATGATGATGGATGAACCGACTAATCATTTAGACATGGAATCCATTGAATCACTTAATCTGGCATTGGATAATTATCCGGGAACATTATTTTTTGTAAGCCATGATCGTGAATTTGTCTCCTCACTAGCAACACGCATACTCGAATTCACCCCCGAAGGTATTGTTGACTTTAAAGGCACCTACGACGATTATCTCGCCAGTCAAGCGTAAGCTAAATACACACCACGCGCATTTAAGCAACCTATACGCCTTTCTATATAAATATTCATGAGAATAATGCCAACATCTGATTTTAAATAGGTGTTGGTATTATCTTAAAACCGCCGTATGTTTTTCTAAAAAACAGAATCTCCAAAAACCTAATTCAGTACGGTATGCCCTCTATGTTACATGCACTTTTTAAAAACTTTTTTATAACTGCCATCCATTTCAAACCCTTGTTTAGCCGCGCCACTTCCTGCATTACCTGAAATTGCACCTATAGCAGCCCCAGCTACAGCACCTAATACTCCCCCTACAACGGCACCCTTGGCAGTCTCCTCTGCCCCATTGCCTGAAGCCTTAATACTCAATCACTTACATTCACCCAAGTCGCACTCAATACGATTTGCATGAGAATCATTATTGGGATCAATAGTCGGCCTCCAATCACTAAAAGTCGCACAGGCTGTTAATAATAGTAAGCTACTACCATAAGGAACGTTTCTAACAAAATTCATCCTACACCTCGATTATTTATTTAACAAAATAAGGATAGATCTTAAACGCAATATTGCTAATCCACACTGACATGAGCATAGGCATGAAAAAAGGCGTACCCCCAACCATTGTTAGAATACGCCCCACACTTAAGAGAGAAAACTATATGGCGGGCGCCAAACCCGCATATAGTACTAAATGTAATTTAAAGTTGAAACTTACAAATCACTTCGTGAATATTTCTCTTTTTTATCAGCTAAAAAACCAACTTATCATTCGTTAAATTACTTATTTGATCCAACGAATCATATCGCCTTTACTCATACACATTTTCTTATAATGCGCCTGAATTTGTTTACAATCACCCATCATTGTTGGTGCATTACCAGTACCTTTACTCACCAATTCCTTAGGCTTAGCAACTGGAGCGTCGGCGGCTTGAGCCTTGGTAGCAGCAGCAGCTAATTCAGCGCGTTTCTTTTTCTTTTCCGCTCGTTTGATACGTTTCTTTTCATCAATTTCTAACTGTTGCTCGAAATATTTATTATCTAATGCACTTTGTGCCTGACTCGTTGTTGACATGGCCAACAGCGAAATACATAAGATTGCCAGTGCTGTCTTGAGCTTCATAACCACCCTCTCCTAATTAATATATAATTGTTCATTATAAACTTATTTAGGCGTACCGCTTACTTAGTGTTCAACTTTATTAGAAAAGAGACCTCAAAAGTACGCCTAAAAAAAACCACAAACGACTAAAGATGATTTTTCATTTCTTTTGATCAAAAAAAGACCCCAAATCATCCATTGTTTAAGCTAGATGTTTGTCTTATCAACAAACTTGTATATAAATTTCATCCTCACCAAACAACACAACATCACCCGAAACTATTTTCTTACGCTTTCTAACTTCAATCTCACCATTGACTAAAACCTGACCAGCGGCAATGACTTCTTTAGCTTCCGC